>Ga0065721_10003774_pt1 | contig 126450 bp, 138 predicted proteins | sample Mesricmetagenome_FD_59108 | JGI IMG/M metagenome (GOLD analysis project Ga0065721, IMG submission 59108) | Mesophilic microbial community from rice straw/compost enrichment Sample: eDNA_1 v2 (version 2) | ecosystem: Engineered > Solid waste > Grass > Composting > Bioreactor | place: USA...
TCGTCGGCCCGCCCTCCGCCTTCCAGGAGCGCTGGGCGCGCCGCTTCAACGAACCGATGATCTGTTTTGCCTCCGGCTGGATGATGGTGCGCCAGCGCGCCAAGCAGGGCGGTGTCGAACTGCCGCTGGTGATCTCCGATCACTGCGATTGGCCCGAGCTGCTCGATACGATCAACGAGATCAAGCCCGCCGAGGTCTGGGTGACCCACGGCCGCGAGGAAGCGCTTGTCCGCTGGTGCGAGCTGCAGGGCATCCCGGCACGGCCACTGCATCTGGTCGGTTACGAAGACGAGGGGGATTGATGAAAGCCTTCGCGACACTTCTCGACCGCCTCGTGCTCACGCCGTCCCGGAACGGCAAGCTGAAGCTGCTCGCCGATTATTTCCGGGATACGCCCGATCCCGATCGTGGTTACGGCCTTGCAGCCCTTGCGGGCGCACTGGATCTCAAGAGCGTCAAGCCCGCCATGCTGCGCGAACTCGTGCTCGAACGCCTCGATCCGGTGCTCTTCCAGTATTCCTACGATTATGTCGGTGACCTTGCCGAAACCATCGCCCTTGTCTGGGATGGTGGCCGCAAGGAGCGGGTGGACGACAGCCACCAGCCGCGGCTGAGCGAGGTGGTGACGCGCATGAACTCGCTCGGGCGCCTCGAAGTCCGCGGCGCAGTGCGCGACCTCCTAGACCAGCTTGATCCGTCGAGCCGCTTTGCTTTCCTCAAACTCGCCACCGGTTCGCTGCGCATCGGCGTTTCCGCCCGGCTTGCCAAGCAGGCGCTGTCGGACATGAGCGGCCCGGGCGACAACAAGCGCGACGTCACCGAAATCGAGACCCTGTGGCACGGCCTTGCACCGCCATACGAGGCGCTGTTCGCCTGGCTCGAGGGCAAGGGCGAAAAGCCGGTGCTTGCCACGCCAGCGATCTTCCATTCCGTCATGCTCGCCAATCCGGTGGAGGAGGGGGATCTCGCCAAGCTTGATCCGCAGGACTACGCCGCCGAATGGAAGTGGGACGGCATCCGCGTGCAGATGTCGAGCTTTGGCGGCACCCGCAAGCTCTATTCCCGCTCCGGCGACGACATCACCAATGCCTTTCCGGACATCGTCGAGGCGATCAACTTCGAAGGCGTCATCGATGGCGAATTGCTGGTCGGCGGCACGACGCGCTCCAACAGCCCGACGCGCACATTCTCCGACCTGCAGCAGCGGTTGAACCGCAAGACGGTCAACAACAAGATGCTGGATGAATATCCGGCCTTCGTGCGCAGCTACGACCTTCTGTTCGAGCGGGACGAGGATGTCCGGGCGGAAGGTTTCCTGGAACGCCGCAAGCGCCTCGCCGAGCTGATCGAGCGCGCCCCGCACGACCGTTTCGACCTGTCGCAACTCGTGCCCTTCTCCACCTGGGAGGAACTGGACCAGCTGCGCGTCGCGCCACCCGATCCGGTGATCGAAGGGGTAATGATCAAGCGCAAGGACAGTGTCTACCAGGCCGGGCGCCTCAAGGGCCCGTGGTTCAAGTGGAAGCGCGATCCCTATAACATCGATGCGGTGATGCTGTATGCCCAGCGCGGCCACGGCAAGCGTTCCAGCTATTATTCCGATTTCACCTTTGGTGTCTGGGCCGATACGCCGAACGGGCAGGAACTCGTTCCGGTGGGCAAGGCCTATTTCGGCTTCACCGATGCGGAGCTCGAAGTGCTGGACAAGTTCGTGCGCGACAATACGGTGGAACGCTTCGGCCCGGTGCGGGCGGTGCGCGCCGAGCCCGATTTCGGTTTCGTGCTGGAAGTCGCCTTCGAGGGCATCAACCGTTCCACCCGCCACAAGTCCGGTGTCGCCATGCGTTTTCCCCGCATTGCCAGGCTGCGCACCGACAAGCTCCCGCGCGATGCAGACCGGCTGGTCACCCTGACGGCGATGGTCGAAGCACGCGAGTCTTGACCTCGTGCTGCACTGCCACATCTCACATCGCAGTACGGTATGGGTGCAGGTAAGGGTTTGGAAATGACCGGCTCCGATTTCATGACCAAAGGCATTATCGCACTGCTCGGCTGCTTCGCCGCCGCCTACATCGGCCAGGAGATCCTCGGCGCCTCGATGCTGGGCTATCTCATCGGCACCGCGATCCTCGCCGGCACGACAGGACCGTTCCTGTTTGCGGTGCTGAGGTGGTGCAAGGAAAAGCACGCGCTGCGCACGAAAAAGCTCTAGCGGTCACACCGCAAAACCTCTGCCCCGGTTGGCTGGCGACTGACGTCAGCCTCGCGCCAGCCGCACCTGCCACTATCCGCGCCGATATCATCTGTCGGAAGTGGGTTCCATGCCAAGCTCTTCTCGTTCGTTCCGCCGCATCCTGTCGCTTTCGGTGCTCGGCCTTGCAAGTGCCACGCTCGCCAGCTGCCAGGTGCCTTTCGTGACCGACACCAGCCGCATGAACGCCGATGTCTTTGCGCGCGAAACGGCGCCGGTCTTCTACAATCCGGCCTATGCCGAACCGGTGCAGCCGCAGGCGCTGCCGGTGAAGGAGCCGATCCCGCAACGGCGCGAGCTTTACCAGACCCAGTTCCATCAGACTTACGGCCTGCCGGTCTCGAACCCCGTGCACCGCGCCATGTATGGCGTGATCCGCGATGGTGGCTTCACGCTGCCGGCCATTCCTTATTCGCGCGTCGACCCGCGCTTCCTTCGCCAGGAGGTCGAGTACCGCACCAACGAGCCGGTCGGCACGATCGTCGTCGATACCAAGGCACATTACCTTTATTTCGTGCAGCCCGGCGGCAAGGCGTTGCGATATGGCGTTGGCCTCGGCAAGGCCGGTTTTGCCTGGCAGGGCCGCGGTGTCATCCAGCGCAAAGCGAAGTGGCCGCGCTGGACCCCGCCGCAGGACATGGTCGCCCGCCAGCCGGAACTGCGCCAGTTCGCCGCCGCCGAAGGTGGTGCGCTTCCCGGCCTGAACAATCCGCTCGGCGCCCGTGCGCTCTACATTTACCGCGACGGCCAGGACACGCTCTACCGCGTCCACGGCACGCCGGATTGGCAGTCTGTCGGCAAGGCGACCTCGTCCGGTTGTGTGCGCATGTTCAACCAGGACATCATCGACCTCTTCGACCGGGTGCCATCCGGCACGCCGATCGTCGTCATGTAAGAACCGGGCATGGGATAGGCTCGTCCCGGCGCTTATCCCCATCGTGTGAACGCGCGTGTCCCTGACGTGAATGGTTGGTTAACAACCGGCGCCCTATCTTGAACTCACGGCGGTTCGTGGAACCTTTTGCCTCGCTCGCCGTTGACGTGCGATTTTGCTGTCTCTGCGTTTTCATACCGAACGGTTCTGCCTCACATGGTTCTGCATTCACCCTTTTCCCGCCGGAGCTTTCTTTCGCTGCTCGGTGTCGGTGCAACCGCGACGCTTGCGTCCTGTGCCTCGTCGGCGCCCGCGCCGCGACGCATCGTGTCGACCGTCGCCTTCCAGCCTGACCCGTTGCCGGGCCCTGGTCCGGATTCGGAACTCGACCGGATGTACGGCACCGTTGTTGATGGTGGCTTCGTCATTCCGGCCATTCCCTACCAGCAGATCAATCCGCGCTACTACCGGCAGCGCGTGGTCGATCCGACAGGCGAGCGTCCCGGCACGGTTGTCGTCGATACGCCCTCGCGCTTCCTTTACCTTGTGGAGCCGGGCGGCACCGCCATGCGCTACGGCGTGGGTATCGGCCGCGAAGGCTTCTCCTGGTCCGGTGATGGCGTGATCCAGTGGCGTCAGAAATGGCCGAAATGGACGCCGCCGAACGAGATGATTGCGCGCCAGCCCGAGCTTGCCCGTTATTCGGCCGACAATGGCGGCATGCCGCCGGGCCTGAAGAACCCGCTCGGCGCCCGTGCGCTCTATATCTTCCAGAACGGCCAGGACACGCTCTACCGCCTGCATGGATCACCGGAATGGCAGTCGATCGGCAAGGCCGTGTCGTCGGGCTGCGTGCGCCTGATGAACCAGGACATCATCGACCTCTACGAGCGCGTGCCAAGCAAGGCGCGTATCGTGGTCTGGCAATAACCCTAAAATTGAGCGGCCCCGGCCAGTCTGGCTGGGGCTTCTTGCATTTGGCTCTCTACCGTTCTTCGCTGTTCAACCGCTGTTTCAGGCCGATCAGCCCGTCGCGCAAGGCCGCCGCTTCCTCCATGCTGCAGCCCAGCGCTTGACCAATCGCAGCATAAACCGTTAGCGCCTGGTGCTCCAGGTCCTGTCCCTTCTGCGTCAGGGTGATCGTCACCTGCCGTTCGTCGCGTGGGTCGCGGTTGCGCATCACGAGCCCGGATTGCTCGAGCCGCTTGAGGAGCGGCGATAGCGTCCCGGAATCGAGCCCCAGCCGCTCGCCGATGGCCTTCACCGTCTGCCCGTCGTCTTCCCACAGTGCCAGCATGACAAGGTATTGCGGGTAGGTGAGGCCAAGCGGCTCCAGCAGCGGCTTGTAGGTGCGGTTGAAGGCATGCGCCGCCCCATAGATCGCAAAGCACAGCTGCGCATCGAGCTGGATCGGCGCCGGCCTTGCAGCCTTCGCCTTTTTCTGCGCTCCCGGGCCTGACTTCACCATTTCGTGCTCTAGCTTTGACATGACGTGCATTTTACAGGCTTGACCACGGAATGCAATGTGCATAACTTGATTGTGCGCAATTCAATTGCGGTCAAATTAAATGCCGGCCGCCAGGTTCAACAAGCCATTACGATTCAACCAAAGGAGTTTAACCATGCCTATCCTTTACACGACCAAAGCATCTGCAACGGGTGGCCGCGCCGGCCACGGCGTTTCCGAAGATGGCGTTCTTGATGTGACGCTGACCGTCCCGAAGGAACTCGGCGGCGATGGCGCCCGCGGCACCAATCCCGAACAGCTCTTCGCGACCGGTTATTCGGCGTGCTTCCTCGGCGCACTGAAGAACGTCGCCGGCAAGGAAAAGGTGAAGATCCCCGATGACGCCAAGGTCACCGCGACCGTCGGCATCGGCCCGCGCGAAGACGGTGGCGGCTTCGGCATCGAAGTATCGCTTTCGGTCAGCGCACCAGGCATCGAACGGGCACAGCTCGAAGATCTCGTCGCCAAGGCACACATCGTCTGCCCTTACAGCCACGCCATGCGCACCTCCACCGAGGTCCAGGTGACCGTCGAATAATTTCGACACTTCTGCCAAACAACAAGGCCGGCTCCTCAAAGGGACCGGCTTTTCTTTTGGGCGTTACCGGATCGCGCCGAGCAGCGACCTCAACTGGTCCGGCCCGTCGTCGCCCAAGCCCGCATCCACCTCCGCGTGCACCCGTTTCCAGATCGGCACGGCGGCGGACAGCAACGCCATTCCCTCATCCGTCAGTTTCAGCAGCCGACCGCGCCGATCCTGCGGATCGACCGTCGAAACCACCAGCCCCCGGCGCTCGAGCACCTTGAGCGCCGCCGTCAGCGTCGTTCGGTCCATGGCGAGCAGTTGCACGACCGAACTCATCGTCGCCGGCTGCGGGCGATTGAGCGACATCATCAGCGAAAACTGACCGTTGTTCAGCCCGATCGGCTTCAGCGCGTTGTCAAAACGGCGGGCAAGGGCGCGGGCGGCGCGCTGCACATGAAGGCACAGGCACGTGTCACGAACATGGATGGTGGTGGCAAAGGAGACTGATTCGATTTCGGCGGTGTTTGACAGCATGGGAATATTATGTTGATATCAACGTAAATGTCAAGGAATGGGAGGCTTGCCATGGATATCGCATCATCAGGATCTCACCCGGTCATCAGCCGCGAAGAGTGGCTGGAACAGCGCCGCACGCTGCTGGCGCTGGAAAAGGAAGAAACCCGCCTGCGCGACAGAGTGCGCGCCGCGCGCCAGGCGCTGCCCTGGGTGAAGGTGGAAAAGGAATACGTCTTCGACACGCCGACAGGCAGGCGTCCGCTCGCCGATCTCTTTGATGGCCGCAGCCAGCTGATGATCTACCATTTCATGTTCGGCCCCGACTGGGATGCAGGCTGCCCAGGCTGCTCCTTCATGTCCGATCACATGGATGGCGCCCTGCCGCATCTCAACAACCACGATGTCACCTATGTCGCGGTGTCCCGCGCGCCGCTCGACAAGATCAAGGCCTACAAGAAGCGCATGGGCTGGCGTTTCCCGTGGGTGTCGTCCTACGGCTCCGACTTCAATTTCGACTTTCACGTCTCTTTCACGCCCGAGGAACTGGCAGGGGAGACGATCCGCTACAATTTCACGGACATCCCGCGCGAGATGGGCCACGACGAACTGCCCGGGCTCTCGGCCTTCTACAAGAATGCTGCCGGCGAGGTCTTCCACACCTATTCAAGCTACGCCCGCGGCGGAGAGGAGCTCTGCGCCACGCTGATGATCCTCGACCGCGCCCCGCTCGGCCGCAACGAGACCTCGACGCTGAGCTTCGTCAAGCGGCATGATGAATATGAGGAGAAGCCGCAAGGGTCATCCTGCTGCCATTGAGCGGGGTGGGGTGGAAAGACACAGAGGAGGAGAATTCATGAGCACCATGGAAATGGCAAAGCCCCAGGCGCAGCACGACTTTCTTCAGAAGATGGTCGGTACCTGGGAGGTGAATGCCGCCGACATGGCCAATGGCGAAGTCTGGACCGAGACCTGCCGCTCGCTGAACGGCATCTGGTTCGTGGCGGAAGGCAATGGAAACATGCCGGGCGGCGAGCCCGCCACCACCGTGCTGACGCTGGGCTACGACCCGGCCAAGGGCCGCTATGTCGGCACCTGGTTCGGCACGATGATGCACCATCTATGGGTCTATGACGGTGAGCTGTCGGAGGATGGCAACACGCTGAGCCTCTACACCACCGGCCCCGATTTTGCCCAGCAGGGCAAGCTTTGCGATTACCGCGAGCAGATCACCTTTACCGATCGCGACCACCGCACCTTTACCTCCAGCGCCAAGCAGCCGGATGGCTCCTGGAAGCAGTTCATGCAGGCCAACTACACCCGCAAGCAGTGATGTCAGTCCATTGAGCCGGGCCGCGCCACGTCGCGCAGCTGCCCGCAAGAGGAGAAGAGCATGTTGCAGACAGCTTCCCAGTCGCGCTCGACCACGCATGGCAAGTTCATCTGGTGCGAGTTGATGACACCCGACACGACGGCATCCGGTGCGTTTTATTCCTCCGTCGTCGGCTGGAAGGTGAAGGAAATCGGCATGCCCGACCTGCCGGCCTATTTCCTGTTCGAGATGGGGGAGGGCGACAATTGCCCCGGCATCGGCGGCATGATGAATTTTCCGCCCGAGCTAGAGGGCAAGCTTCCGCCCAACTGGACCGGTTATGTCGCGGTCGATGATGTCGACAAAACGTGCCAGGAAGTGACAAGCCTTGGCGGCCATGTGCAGCGTGCGCCGGAGGATATTCCCGGCATCGGTCGCTTCGCCGTGATTGCCGATCCGCATGGCGCGGTGCTTTGCATCATGAAGCCGGTGCCGATGGAAACCCCGCCGACCGAACTCGGGCCGCAGGATCCCGGCAATGTCGGCTGGCACGAGCTTTACGCCGGCAATGGCGAGGAAGCGCTCGATTTCTACAACAAGATCTTCGGCTGGACGCTCGACCACGCCATGGATATGGGCCCGATGGGCAAGTACAACATCTTCGCCTACAATGGCCAGGCGATCGGCGGCATGATGACCAGGCCGCAGGACATGCCGCCCTGCTGGGTCTATTACTTCAACGTCCCGTTGATCGACACGGCGATCGAGCGCGTCAAGGCGGGCGGTGGCCAGATCCTCAACGGTCCCATGGAAGTGCCGGGCGGCGCCTGGATCATCCAGGCAACCGATCCGCAGGGCGCCTTCTTCTGCCTCGTCGGGGCAAGGGGGTAGCGGTGGGGGTGAGCGCCAGCCTTCTCGATCGTTGCCGCAGCGTATTCGCCTGCTATAAGCCGCGTCGGACCCATATGCGGCTTGGAGCGAGAGGAAGACCGATGTCTGCCGACAACGATGATTATGTTTATGACGAAGTGACGGGCGAGTGGCGTCCGGCCTCCGAAATGGCGGCCGAGGCCGCCAAGGCGAACGAAGTGCACGACGCTTCCGGCAACGTGCTGAAGGACGGTGATTCCGTCACGCTCATCAAGGACCTTAAGGTCAAGGGCGCCGGCCAGACGCTGAAGCAGGGCACTGTCATCAAGTCGATCCGCCTGACGGATAATCCCGAAGAGATCGACTGCCGCCACGAGACGATCAAGGGGCTCGTGCTGCGCACGGAATTCGTGCGCAAGCGGTAAGTGGTAAGCGGAAAGCGCCGCCCGCGCACCGGCACGGGCGGCTTTTTCTTATCGCTTCAAGCTGCCGAGAATGCCGCGCACGATCGCGCGTCCCACCTGCGTTGCCACGGTGCGCGTCACGCTTTTCATCGCAGCTTCGATAATCGTCTCGCGCTGGTAACCGGCCTTGCGGGGCTGGCGACGGTCCTTGGCATCGTCGTCGCGGCCGAAGCCCGGCAGCGTCCATCCCGTCGTGTCGCCGGAACCAGCCGGCGGAGACGGATCAAGCTCATCCTGCGCCTTGCGCGCGGCAGCTGCGTCCGCGGCCTGCTTGGCGCGCGCCGCCAGAATTTCGAACGCGCTTTCCCGATCAAGATCCTCGTCATAGAGGCCGAGCACCGGGCTCTTGTCCATCACCGCCTGGCGCTCCTGTTCATTGAGAGGTCCGATGCGGCCGGATGGCGGACGGATCAGCGTGCGCTCCACCATTGACGGCACGCCCTTGTCGCCAAGGGTGGAAACCAGCGCTTCGCCTGTGCCGAGCTGGGTAATGGCTGTCGCGCAATCGAAAGCCGGGTTGGGGCGGAATGTTTCTGCCGCCGTCCGCACCGCCTTCTGTTCGCGCGGCGTATAAGCACGCAGCGCATGCTGCACCCGGTTGCCGAGCTGCGCCAGCACCGTTTCCGGCACGTCGAGCGGGTTCTGCGTCACGAAATAAACGCCGACGCCCTTGGAGCGAATCAGCCGCACCACCTGATCGACACGCTCGATCAGCACCTTCGGCGCGTCGTTGAACAGCAGATGCGCCTCGTCGAAGAAGAAGACGAGCTTCGGCTTTTCCGGATCGCCCACTTCCGGCAGTTCCTCGAAGAGTTCCGAGAGAAGCCACAGCAGGAAGGTCGCGTAGAGCCGCGGATTCATCATCAGCTTGTCGGCGGCAAGGATCGAGATCTGCCCGTACCCGTTGTTCGGGTTGGTGCGCATGATGTCCGAGATCTTCAGAGCCGGTTCACCGAAGAACTGCTTGGCACCCTGCGTCTCGAGCACCAGCAGGCTGCGCTGGATCGAGGCGACGGAGGCCTTGGAGATCAGCCCGAATTCCTTGGAAAGCTCGCTCGCATTCTCGGCCATGTAGTTCAGGAGCGAGCTGAAATCCTTGAGGTCGAGCAGCGGCAGGTTTGCGCGGTCGGCCAGCTTGAAGGCAATGTTGATGACGCCTTCCTGCGGCTCCGAAGCATCCATCAGGCGCGACAGGAGGAGCGGGCCCATCTCGGCGATGGTCGTGCGCACGCGGTGACCCTTCTCGCCGAAGATATCCCAGAAGATCACCGGGAACTGCTCGAAGTCATAGTCCTCGAAGCCGATCTGTTCGGCGCGCTTGAGCAGGAAGTCCTTTGATTCCCCCTTCGCCGCGATGCCGGAAAGGTCGCCCTTGATGTCGGCCGCAAACACCGGCACGCCAGCCTTGGAGAAGCCTTCCGCCAGCACCTGGAGCGTCACCGTCTTGCCGGTACCGGTTGCGCCCGTCACCAGGCCGTGGCGGTTGCCGAACTTGAGGTCCAGGTGCTCGGCCTTGTTCAGCGTGTCGTCTGGATTGCGACTGCCGCCGATGAAGAGCTTACCGGTATCATTCATGCAACTATGCGCTCCCTCGCCGCGTTAACTCGCATCCTTATAGGATGAGCAAAAGCGCCGGGCAACGGCAGGGTTGCCGACAGGTCGCAGGAGAGAAGGACCGGAAAACGTGGCGCTGGGGCAGGCTTTATCACCAAACGAAAAAACCATGGACGTGAGCAGGGGGCGCCAGGCCGCCAAGCCGTCGGATATTCCCGCACGCGGATTGATGGATGTCTTCTGGCGTGTCTATGCCGGGATCACCGAAGACCGGATCATGCTGATTGCAGCCGGCGTCACCTATTACCTGCTGCTTGCGCTGTTCCCTGCCGCAAGTGCGCTGGTGTCCATCTATGGCTTCGTGTCGGATCCCGCGGCAATTGCCGACCGCATCGCCTTCCTGAGTGCCATCATGCCGGCCGACGCACTCAACATCTTCCTCGACCAGGTGCGCGCACTGACATCCGAGCAGAACACGACGCTCTCGATCGCCCTCGTCGGCGGCTTGGCGCTTGCCATCTGGAGCGCCAACAACGGCATGAAGGCGCTGTTCGAAGCGATGAATGTCGCTTACGCCGAAACCGAAAAGCGCAACATCATCCGGCTGAACCTCATCTCGCTGCTGTTCACGCTCGGCGCGCTGCTGCTCGCCATCGTGGTGATCTTCGCCATGGGCGTCGTGCCGGCGATCCTCAAATATCTGTGGCTCGACCAGTGGACGGAAAACATCATCCGCTTCGTGCGCTGGCCGGTGATGATGCTGTTTGTCGGCGGCGGCATCATGATGATCTACCGCTTCGGCCCGAGCCGCGAACCGGCCCGGATGCGCTGGCTTACCTGGGGTGCCGCCTTCGCCACCGTCGCCTGGCTCGCAGCCTCCATGGCCGTCACCTGGTATCTCTCCAACATTGCCGACTACAATGCCACCTACGGCACGCTTGGCGCGCTGATCGGCTTCATGGTCTGGACCTGGATCTCGGTGATCATCGTCATCGTCGGCGCCGAGATCAACGCCGAACTCGAGCACCAGACGGCCCGCGACACAACGACCGGCCCGCCGCAGCCGCTCGGCGACCGCGGCGCCTATATGGCGGATACGGTCGGTGAGGACTCCGACAGCAAGGCTTGAAGCCTTGTTCTCCGCTTCAACACCGTTGAAAACCCTTTGCGGCGTAGCGCCGCATCGCACGAAAACCCTTGCGCTGCCATTCGCCTTCGGTATTACGTTAACGTGAACGTCAAAACGTGAGGAGAGAACTGATGAACGAGCTGGTATCGCGGGTTGCGGACAATGTCGGCATCGCCCCGGATGTCGCCGAAAAGGCGATCGGCATGATGCTTGGCTTCCTGCAGCGCGAGGCAGACGACGCGGCCGTGGCCAAGATGATCGAAGCGATCCCTGGCGCGCCGGAACTGGTTGCCAAGTACAACGGCGCAGGTTCGGGCGGTGGCGGCCTGCTGGGCGGCCTGATGGCGAGCCTCGGCGGCGGCGTCATGGCGCTCGGCCAGCAGTTGATGAGCCAGGGCCTTGGCATGGGCGAGATTACCGGCCTTGCCAAGCAGACCATGGCGGTTGCACGCGAGCACGCCGGCGACGAGGTTGTCGACAAGGTTGTCTCGTCGGTTCCGGGCCTCAGCCAGTTCGTCTGATCCTCGCATCGGATCCAGAAGAAACAAAAGCCGCTGGCGGAAACGCCGGCGGCTTCTTTTTTGGAAGGCGGGGTCTAGAACACCGCCAGGTATTTCAGCAGCGAAATGATGCCGATGATGATGACGATGACGCGTGCGATCTGGCGCATGCGCGCATCGATCGGCAGCATGTTGATGAGATAAAGCACCAGAACGATCACCAGGAAGGTGATCAGGATGCTGATGATGAGTGATAGACCCATGAGCCCCAATCCTTGTCCGGCACATGATTGTACCGTCAGAGGGTAACTATGGGCGGATCATTGAAAGAAAAGGGTCGTTGCAGATTAGGGTAAACGGCCTTGCTGACGCTTCAGATCGGCGTTGACTTTTCCGGCATTGCGACCCATGTCTCCCCCTGAAATGGTGGCCCGGCCGGGTCCCGTTCTTTCCAAGGAAACAGAGAGATGAACCCCGACAGTCGAAGTTCGACGTCATCATACCCATTCGCTCGCCTGGGGCTCTGATCCTGTTTAAAAGGAGATGCGCTCCGGAGGCCAATGGCCCGAGAAGGAGCCGTCATGCTGCGTGTCCATGCCTATCACCTTGACCGTCTGGTTCCGGTTGTCGTCAGTTTGAGCGAGTCACCCGATGCGGCGGTGCCGGCGGAGCAGGCATCGCCCATCATCTGGTACGACCTCATTACCCCGACGCCGGAAGAAGAGCGCTTCGTCGGCGAACGCCTGGGCATCACGGTGCCAACCATCGACGAGATGGAGGACATCGAGCTTTCCGCCCGGCTTTACCAGGAAGACGGCGCGGAATTCATGACCATGACGGTTCTGACGCGCCCGGATGCCGGCACACCACGCAAGGTGCCGGTCACCTTCATCGTCAAGGGCCAGGTGCTCGTCACGGTGCGTCACGCCGAACCGCGTCCCTTCGATGCCTACCTGGCCCGCGCCCGCAAGCCGAACGGCACCGGCCTCCATTCCGGTTATGGCGAACTCATCATGACCGGTCTCATCGAGGCTGTCATCGACCGCATGGCCGACACGCTGGAACGGCTGGGAACCGAGATCGACGGCATCTCGCAGGAAGTGTTTTCCGCCAAGCGGACGAAGGCCAACAAGAAGACCCGCGACCTGCAGGAACTCATCCGCGAGGTCGGCACCAAGGGTGAATTCATCACCGTGGTGCGCGAAAGCCTTGTCAGCGTCAGTCGCGTCGTCGCCTATTATTCAGCCCTCGACGGTGTCGACCGGAAGCTGTCCAAGGAACTGCGCCAGCGCCTGAAGCTTCTGCAGCGGGACGCCACCTCGCTAGGCGACCACTCCGCCTTCCTGTCGGGCAAGATCAACTTCCTGCTCGACGCAACGCTCGGGCTGATCAACCTGGAGCAGAACCAGATCATCAAGATCTTTTCCGTGGCGTCGGTCGTCTTCCTGCCGCCGACGCTGGTCGCATCGGTCTACGGCATGAACTTCGCCTACCAGCCGGAACTCCAGTGGCATTACGGCTATCACGCCGCGCTCTGCCTGATGATCGTCTCGATGATCATGCCGTATCTCTACTTCAAGCGGCGGGGGTGGCTGTAGGCCGGATACCGGTCGTCCGGCCTATCGCCGCGCGAGCCAATCTCTAAGTGCATCGTTGATCCGGGACTGCCAGCCCGGACCATCAGCTCGAAACCGCTCCAGGATATCGGCATCCAGCCTGATCGTTGTCGAGATCTTGGGTGCCTCGCTCTTTGGCCGGCCGCGTAGAACCGGGGCGGCGGCGAGCTTTTCCGCCCACGGACTTTCGGAGAGATCCGGTGCGTCGTCTTCAATGTCCAGCAAGTCGGGGCCCATAGGCTCTTTGCTCTCTGTCATTGGCTTTCCTCATACTGATAATGCGTAGATCCTGGCCGCGCGGGGTCCATACTAGAACAACCATCCGCTGTTCCAGCATCCCAACCGTTAGATAACGGACTTCGCCGTAGTCGATCCGGTCGTCTTCGATGGTGAGATGCGGACCGTCGAAAACCTTGTCTGCATCGGCAAAATCCAATCCCCTCTGCTCGAGAGTCAATCTTCGTTTCTCGGGGTCGAAAATTACAGGCATTTATTGTTACTACATAAAAGATGGCGTTTCCATACCGGTCCGAAAAGGGGACGCCTCAGAAAAATGCGCCGGAGGTCGTCCGGCGCATGCTTTCACCCAACAGACGAAAGATCAATTATCCCACTGCGGGGCCAGGTGGCCTGGGTTGACGATGCGGCCATCGGGCTTCGCGAGCGCATGCACCGCCTGCATTTCCTCCGCCGAAAGCTCGAAGTCGAAGACGTCGTAGTTTTCCGGCAGGCGCGAAACGGTCGCAGTTTTCGAAAGCGCAATCACCTCCGGCTGCTGGATCGCCCAGCGCAGCACCACCTGCGCAGCCGTCTTGCCATGCTTGGCGCCGATATCCTTCAGCACCTCGTCCTTTGGCACCTTGCCGTCCGCCATCAGGTAATAGGCGGTGAGCGAGCTGCCATGCCGGCGCACGGCCTGGAGCACCTTCGTCTGGTCGAGATAGGGGTGGTACTCAACCTGGTTCGTGGCGATCGGTGCATCCGAAAGCTTCACCGCTTCGTCGAGCAGCGCGACGGAGAAGTTCGAAACGCCGATATGCTTCACCTTGCCGGCCTTCACCAGTTCGTTGAGCGCGCCCATGCGATCGGCAAGCGGCATTTCGCTCTGCGGCCAGTGCAACAGCAGCAGGTCGACGTAATCGGTCTTCAGCTTCTGCAGGCTTTCATCCACCGAGGCGATGAAGGCGTCGTGGCCGACGCGGTCGACCCACACCTTGGTGGTGAGGAAGATCTCCTCGCGCGCGATGCCGGACTTCGCCAGCACCTCGCCGACAGCCGCCTCGTTCTTGTAGATCTGCGCGGTGTCGACATGGCGGAAGCCGAGCTTCAGGGCTTCCGGCAGCACGCGCGCCACGTCGTCGTCGGGCATGCGGAAGGTGCCGAAACCGAGAGCTGGAATATTGGCGCCATTGGCGTTGACATTGAACATTTGAAACTCCTGTGGGTCCCGGGCCTGCATTGTTGACCTTGATGCCCGGGGTAGTGGGGCCGCTATTAGATGGACCAATTGCGTGGCGGATCAACCACCACGTTTTTGGGGTCAGCCGGCAATCGGCGGGTTAAGGCGGGCGAAGCCTTCCTGCCGGCGATAGGGGAAATGCGGATAGGGTGCGGTCACCGCACTCGCCTGGTCGAGCCGTGCTATCTGTTCGGCCGTGAGCGACCACCCGACACTGCCGAGATTCTGGCGAAGCTGCTCTTCATTGCGGGCGCCGATGATGACGGAGGACACGGTCGGTCGGCCGACGAGCCAGTTGATCGCCACTTGCGGCACGGTCTTTTCCGCCTCGGCCGCCACCTCTTCCAGCACGTCCACGACGCGATAAAGCAGTTCGGTATCGACCGGTGGGCCGAAGTCAGCCGTCTCATGCAGCCGGCTGCCGGCGGGGATTGGCTTGCTCCGGCTGATCTTGCCGGTGAGGCGCCCCCAGCCGAGCGGGCTCCAGACGAGCGCGCCAAGCCCCTGGTCTTGGCCGAGCGGCATCAGGTCCCATTCGTAGTCCCGACCGACCAGCGAGTAATACACCTGGTTGACCACATAGCGGGTCCAGCCATGCCGGTCGGCCGCAGCGAGCGATTTCATGATCTGCCAGCCGGAGAAGTTCGACACGCCGATGTAGCGCAGCTTGCCGTCCTGCACGAGGCGATCAAGCGTCGCGACCACCTCCTCGACCGGCGTGGACGCATCGAAGGCATGCAACTGGAAGATGTCGATATGGTCGGTGCCGAGTCGTTTCAGCGCCGCCTCGACGGAAGCGATCAGCCGGGCGCGGGATGAGCCCCAGTCATTGGCGCCGTCGCCCATCGGCAGGCTGGCCTTGGTGGAGATCAGCACATCGGCCCGCCGGCCTTTGATCGCCTGGCCAAGCACTTCCTCTGAAGCACCGGCGGAATAAACGTCGGCTGTGTCGAACAGGTTGACGCCGGCCTCAACGCAGATGTCGACGAGGCGGCGCGCCTCTTCCACGTCGGTTGTGCCCCAGTGGCTGAACAGCGGGCCGGAGCCGCCGAACGTGCCGGCTCCAAAGCTCAAGACCGGCACCTTCAGGCCGGACGCACCAAGATTGCGGTATTCCATGGTCGTTACCTTTCTCTGGATCGTCATTCTGCCGGGCAGGCGAGGGCGGCTTCGCGCGGCTCCCTGCGATCAAGCCGGATGGCAACCGTGGCGACCGCAAGCGCTGCGAGCGGCACCAGGCCGGCCACCAGCGTCACCGCACCAAGCCCCGGGCCGTGGTCGATCACCGCTCCGCCAAGCCAGGCGCCGATCGCATTGCCGAGGTTGAAGGCCGCGATGTTGAAGGAGGAGGCCAGCCCCTGGCCGGCACCTTCGGCCTTCTGGAGGACCCAGATCTGCAGGGGCGACACCGTGGCAAAAGCAGCAGCGCCAAAGAGGCCGATGGCAATCACCGCAAGCACCGGCTGGTGGATGGCCGCCGTCATGGCAAGCAACACGGCCGAGAGCGCGAGGAGGCTTCCGATCATCGTCGGCAAGAGGTGACGGTCGGCTAGCCAGCCGCCGAGAAGATTGCCCACCACCAGTCCGCCGCCGAACACGAGCAGGATCGGCGAAACCGCAGCTTCCGAGAACCCGGTGATCTGGGTGAGGATCGGCGCGACATAGGTGAAGCCCGCAAACACGCCGACCCATGAGAGCACCGTGGTCAGCAGCCCGAGCAGCACGGCACGTCGGCGCAGGACCGCCAGAACGCCCTGACCTCCTTCTTCGCCTGTCTCCGCCGGGCTGTCCCTGGGTACGAGAAGCGCGATCACGATGAAGGCGAGGATGCCGATTAGCGTTACGGCAAAGAAGGTCGAGCGCCAACCATAGGCCTGGCCGAGCCACGTGCCGAAGGGTACGCCGAGGATGTTGGCGACGGTCAACCCGGTGAACATGACGGCGATCGCCGACGCCTTCTTGTTGGCCGGCACAAGGCTTGTCGCAACCACCGAACCGACGCCGAAGAAGGAGGCATGCGCAAACGCGGTCAGAACCCGCGCGGCCATCAGCGTCCAGTAATCCGGCGCCAGCGCACAGGCGAGATTGCCGATGGTGAACACCACCATCAGCGCCATCAGCAGGGTCTTGCGCGACCAGCGGCCGGAGATGGCGCCGAGGATGGGCGCGCCCATCACGACGCCCAGCGCATAACCGGAGATGAGCAGGCCGGCGGCGGAGATGGACACGCCGAGATCGGCGCTGACATCGAGCAGCAGGCCCATGATGACAAATTCCGTGACGCCGATTCCGAAGGCGCCCGCAGTCAGGGCATAAAGGGCAAGAGGCATGGGTATTTCCTTGGGAGGAGGAGATTGTNTTGGACGCAATATCGGCCCNGCTCACTTGCCTGTGTAGCGACACAGGCGGATAATCATCTGTGAANCAAATTCATAGGTGGANCGATGGATAACCGCGCCGGNGAGATGGAAGTGTTCGTGCTGGCGGCCGAACTGCGCAGCTTTTCCGCTGCCGGGCGCAAGCTCAAGCTCTCCCCCTCCGCGGTCAGCAAGCTGGTGACGCGGCTCGAAAACCGGCTGGGCACCCGGCTCGTCGTGCGCTCCACCCGCCTCCTGCAACTGACACCGGAGGGCGAGACCTATCTGGCGCGGGCGCAACGGATTCTGGCCGAGATAGCCGATACGGAAGAGGTGGTTTCCGGCGGTGGCCGGATGCGGCCGCGCGGGCCTCTGGTGGTCAATGCCTCCGTCGGTTTCGGGGAGCGTTACATCCTGCCGCTCGCTGGCGAGTTCCTGCGGCTTTATCCGGAGGTGCAGCTCGACGTCACGCTGACCGACGATACGGTTGACCTGATCCGCGAGCGTATCGACATCGCCATCCGTCACGGGCCGCTGCGGGACTCATCGCTGATGGCAAGGCGGCTGGGTGAAAGCCGCCAGGTCGTCGTCGCATCGCCGGAATATCTCGCGCGGCACGGCACGCCGCAGGTGCCGGAAGAGCTTGGCAAGCACAACTGCATCAACTTCAACTTCCGCCGCTCCGTCGAAGGCTGGCTGTTCCGCGATCCCGCCACGGGCCAGCGCGTGATTCTGCCGGTCTCTGGCAGCCTCAAGGCCAGCAGCGGCTCGATCATCCGCCGCTTTTGCCTCAACGGGCTCGGCATCGGCCGGGTCGGCCGCTTTCATGTCGAGCCGGATATCAAGAGCGGTCGGCTTGTGCCGGTGCTGGAAGACTTCAACGCCGAGGATACCGAACAAATTCATGCCGTTTACGCCGGGCATGAACATCTGGCGGTGCGGGTGCGTGCCTTTATCGACTTCCTTCAGGAGCGGCTTTGACCGACGCCGACAGCGACCCGAAGGTCGCCTCAGTGACATCATTGCCACAAAACCGCCTTGCTTAAGTCTATTTCCGGACCCACATCCGCGAGCAGGAGATTTCAGCATGAATCAGCAACTGAACGAAATCATTGCCCGTATCCGGACCGAGGTCAGCGCCGATTCCGCAAGTCGTCCTCATCTGACGGTTGCGACCGAAGAACTTCGTCTCATCCTCCAGAGCCTGGAAATGCTTCATTCGGAGAAGGAAGAGCTGCGCCGCAAGACGGAGCAGCAGGCGGAAGTCGTTGAAGCCGTCGAAGTCTTCATTGCGGCCTATCGCGACAAGTACAAGAACTATGGAAGTGGCGGCATCCGCCCGAGCGCGGTCTTCCGCCGTGAGGTCAGCATGATCTGGGCGGCGATGAACGGTCGCCAGCTTGCCACCGAGATGAGCTTCTAGACGCCGATTTTGAGCGGGTGCATCACAGCCTTTGCGTACTGCCCTCCTCGGGCGGGCGATGGCTTATGATCAAATTTTGTGATGACTCATTTCATATTGTCGCTTGACCTGCCGCTCCGGCCGAGCCTTCACTCACCGCGAATTTTCAAGACGACAATTTTGCAGACCCAAGGAGACTAGCATGTCCGTCGACACCACCCCACGCTCGACCACCTGGACCTATGTGGAGGGGGAATGGCTGGAAGGTAACCCGAAGCTGATCGGACCGACCTCCCATGCCATGTGGCTCGGGACCACCGTGTTCGATGGCGCCCGCTGGTTTGACGGCATCTCGCCCGACCTCGACCTGCACTGCCAGCGCGTCAACCGCTCGGCCACCAACATGGGCATGAAGCCCACCATGGACGCCAAGGAGATCGAGGCGCTGGCGCTGGAAGGCGTGCGCAAGTTCGATGGCAAGACCGCAATCTACATCAAGCCGATGTACTGGGCCGAGCACGGCATGCCCTACAGCGTGGTAACGGCCGATCCGGAATCGACCCGCTTTGCGCTTTGCCTGTTCGAAGCGCCGATGCACACTGCAAAGCCGTCGTCGCTGACGGTTTCGCCTTACCGCCGCCCGAACCCGGAAGTCGCCATGACTGGCGCCAAGACGGGCAGCCTTTACCCCAACAGCGGCCGCATGATCATGGAAGCCCGCAATCGCGGCTTCGACAACGCGCTCGCCCGCGACATGAACGGCAATGTCGCCGAAACCGCGTCCTCGAACATCTTCATGGTCAAGGATGGCGTGGTGATGACTCCGATCGCCAACGGCACCTTCCTTGCCGGCATCACGCGCTCTCGCGTCATCGGTCTGCTGCGCCAGGCAGGGCTCGAGGTGCGTGAAACCACGCTGACGGTTCAGGACTTCATGGATGCCGACGAGATCTTCACCTCCGGCAACTATTCCAAGATCGTGCCGGTGAACCGCTTCGAAGACCGCCAGCTCCAGGAAGGCCCGGTCGCCCGCAAGGCGCTTGATGTCTACATGGACTGGGCTCGCTCCAAGACCAGCGATCTTTAAGCCTCATCGGGCCATTCGCGTGCACCGTGCTGGACGAAGAGGACTTCGACCTGCTTTTCGGTGACGCGATAGGCCACGATGTAAAGCGTACCCGTCACCACGAACTCGCGCGTGCCCTTGATTTCGCCAGATCGTCCCATGAAGGGATTGGCGGAAAGGGCGCGCGTTGTTCTTGAATGGATGGCATTCACCACCCGCGCGGCAGCGTGAGCATCATGTGAAGCGATATAGTCGCCGATGGCGGAGAGTTCCTGCAGATAACGTCTGGTGAAGACGATCCGCATGCGGCTCAGATGCCGCTATATTTGTTCAGGACCGCAGTGATTTCCTGCTCGCTCACAAAGTCCCCATTGTCCGCATCGGCAATGCCGGCCTCGACGCCGGCGACCCACTTCTCCTGCCATGCAAGCGAACGGCCATGCGCCAGTGCATCCTCTATGATCTGCTCGCGTGTCAGCCGTGATCGCGCCGCCAGTTGATCGATCCGGCGGCTCAGGTCTTCAGAGATTTGCAGGTCTTGGCCCATGGGTTAATTCTGCCATATCCCGGCATCAGGCGCCAGCCTTCCACCCGTTACATGAACCGCACGGCGGCCGTGCCGATGATGATAAGCGACACGGCGATCATCAGCGGCTTCACGGGCAGCTTTTTCACCACCAGCGCCCCGATCGGCGCCGCCAGCACACCGCCCAGGATAAGGCCGAGCGCCGAGGACAGTTCCGACCAGCCAAGCGTAATGATGAAGGTCGCCGAGATCACGGTCGTCACCGCGAACTCGGTGAGGTTGGTGGAGCCGATCACCTTTTTGGCGTCATGCCCGCGCCCAAGCAGCGAACTGGTGACGATCGGCCCCCATCCGCCACCACCCATGGCATCCAGCACACCGCCGCCACCACCCACGAACGGCACGATCCAGTCATGCACGTCGCGCGGAAATTTCGGCTGGAAGGCCTTGTAGAGAATGTAGAGGCCAACGGCGATGAGGTAGGCCGAAACATAGGGCGCGATCGCCTCGCCATCGATGTTGGACAGCGCATAGGCGCCGATCGCCCCACCCACCATGCCGGCCGGCGCCAGCCGGATGACGAGCCGCCAGTCGACATTGCGCTGGTAGAGGTGCGACAGGCCGGAGGCGGCGGTGGTGAAACACTCGGTCACATGCGTCATGGCGCTTGCGGCCGCCGGGGCCACCCCGACGCTCAGGAGCGCCGTCGTGGTCAGCACGCCAAAGGCCATGCCGAGCGCCCCGTCGACGATCTGAGCCAGGAAACCGATAAGCACGAAGATCAGGAAATCGGACGTCAGAAAGTCGAAGGACATGCGGCATCCTCTGAGGGTTCGGCGTCCGCCTTCAATTCGCCGCAAGCGAGAAAAGTTCCTGCCGCATCGGCGGTCTTGGCCGGGCATGTCGTCTTCCGCCGTCACAAAACCGCCTCCTGCCGGCTCTCGGCAGATAACCGGTTCGTCCTTTCGCCTTGGTGGGTTAGCAGGAAAAGTCTTGGTGAAAAGCCCCCCATTTTTGCCAAGTTCACCGTTGCCTCTTGTGGCCCGCGCACCTATGTTCCCGCTCAACCCTTCCACACACGTGGTTGCTGAAGAGGAGTAAACCCATGGCTTTCGAACTTCCCGAACTTCCCTACGATTACGAAGCCCTTTCGCCCTACATGTCGAAAGAGACCCTGGAGTTCCACCACGACAAGCACCACAAGGCCTATGTCGACACGGGCAACAAGCTCGCAGCCGAGGCCGGCATGGCGGACCTCTCCGTCGAAGAAGTGGTGAAGAAGTCCTACGGCACCCACCAGACGCTGTTCAACAACGCGGCCCAGCACTACAACCACATCCACTTCTGGAAGTGGATGAAGAAGGGTGGCGGCGGCACCTCGCTGCCGGGCAAGCTGCAGGCTGCGATCGACAGCGATCTCGGCGGCTACGACAAGTTCAAGGCTGACCTGATTGCCGCCGGCACGACCCAGTTCGGCTCCGGCTGGGCCTGGCTTTCGGTGAAGGACGGCAAGCTTGCCATCTCCAAGACCCCGAACGGCGAAAACCCGCTGGTTCATGGCGCAGAGCCGATCCTCGGCGTCGATGTCTGGGAACACTCCTACTACATCGACTATCGCAACGCGCGTCCGAAGTACCTCGAGGCCTTCGTCGACAACCTGATCAACTGGGACTACGTGCTCGAACGCTACGAAGCCGCCACGAAGTAACCAGTCTTCATTGGTTTGATGAAACACCCGGGGCTGCAGAGCCCCGGGTGTTTTTGTGTGTTGCCACCAATTATTTCGCTCACTAGATTATCAACGGTGAGCCAATGGCGAGTGAGATGTCTGAGGTGAGCTTCAAAGACGTGAGGGCAGGCTTTTCCGATTTTGTGGATCGCGCTGCTGCCGGTGAGTTCGTGACCATCACGAGGCATGGTAAACCCGCGGCCGTGATCGTTAGCGTCGAGGTTGCTGAGGCGGCGCGCAAAACGAATCTGCAAAAGCGCCCGAGCCTTGTCCGCTTTTTGCGTAACTCGGCTGCCGAGCTGGATCTCGATGATGATGTCTTCGCCCGGGATCCGGCGCCGGCGCGCAAGGCTGACTTGTGACCGGTCTCCTTCTGGACACCAACGTCATCTCCATGTTTGCCCCGACCAAGGTGGTCCAAAACAAAGCTTTCGCGGACTGGATTGAAGAACGCGAAACGCATGAAGGCGTCTTCTTGTCTGAAGCATTTTCAAGCTTTCGACGTGCCCTTGATGTCGCCTGAAGAAGTACTGCCCTGATGTCACCTCGCTGTAACGCTCCTGCCGTATTCACCGCTCATGACCTCTGAAAACCCCATCCTTCGCTTCGGCGTCCTTGCCGATCCCCAATATGCCGATGCTGAGCCGTGGCTGCTGCTTGACCGCTATTATCGCAACAGCCTGAAGAAGCTTCAGGACGCGATTGCGGTCCTGAATGCCGAGGATCTCGCCTTCGTTGTCACGCTCGGTGACCTGATCGATCGCGATTGGCAGAGCTTTGGCCCGGTGCTGGAGGTGTACAGGACGCTGCGCCACGAAAGCATCCTGCTGCCCGGTAACCACGACTTTTCCGTCGCGCCGGAGTGGCTGGGAGAGGTGCATGCACGGCTTAACATGCCGCATCCCTGGCATCATTTTACCCGCGGCGGCATCCGCTTCGTGGTCATCGATGGAAACGAGGTGAGCCTGTTTTCCTCGCCGGAAGGAGATCCTCGTCACGCCGAGGCGCAGCGCCTGCTTGAGGAGATGGCGGCTGAAGGCAAGTCCAACGCCAAGGAGTGGAACGGCGGCATCGGCGCCCAGCAGTTTGCGTGGCTGACGGAGGTGCTTTGCGAGGCGAAGAAGGCCAGCGAGAAGGTCATCGTTTTCGGGCATTACCCGCTTTATCCGGAAAACGAGCACAATCTCTGGGGCGCCGAACGGCTGACAGAACTTTTCGCGCGCTCAGGCAATGTCCTGGCCTACCTCAACGGCCACAACCATGCGGGCAATCTCGGCCGCCACGGCTCCACCTGGTATGTAAATTTCAAAGGCATGGTGGATACCGAACACGAAAACACCTTTGCGGTAGCCGAAGTGTTTCAGGACCGGATCGAGATCATCGGTTATGGCCGCGAAGACAGCCGAACCTTGCCGCTCTAGTCGAAGAGCACATCAGGAGGCTGCGGCGGGGCTTGTGTTCCAGCCGTCGATCCAGAGCGCCCGCAGCCGCTCCCCGTCGCCGCGGAAGAAGTCGTCCACCAGTTCGCAATGCTCCACCCGGTCGGCGCGGAAATTGCGGATCGCCTGGCGCAACTCGCACCAGGCAACGATGTTGGCGGTCTGCGAATAATAAACCAGCGCGATCGGCCGGATCGTGCGCTCGGTGGCGCGGGCATATTCGTCGCGATAATCGAGCGCCAGCTTCTGCTCGTTGCGGATCGCCCGCCGCACGCTGGCAAGATCGACAGCCTCCGGCGCAGGCACGCCGCTGCCCCAGGCATGCAGGGCATTGTCGGAAAAAAGCTCAGCCAGCGGTGGCGGAAGGGCGGCGGCAATCTTGCGGTTCACCTGCTTGGCCGCCTGTTTCAGTCCCATGTCCCCCGTCCGGTCAAGCAGCGCCAGCGCCAGCACGATCGCCTCCGTTTCCTCAATCGACAACATCAGCGGCGGCAGCGTGAAGCCGGGCCGCAGTATGTAACCGATGCCGCGTCCGCCTTCGATCGGCACGCGCATCGCCTGGAGCGCTGCGATATCGCGATAGATGGAGCGCGGCGTCACCTCCAGCTGTGCGGCAATCTCCGCAGCCGTCACCGGCTTGCGCGCCAGCCGCACGATCTGGATGATTTCAAACAGGCGCGAAGCCTTGCGCATCGTTTTTTCTCCGCCCGACGCAAACGCAACTGACATCAGGCTGTCAGTTGGCCCCCCGTATAGGAAGCCACATCCACCCTGAAAACAAGGCTTCCCGCAGCGAAGCCCGGATGATGCGAGGCTGGCATACTGACATGACCTATACCGAAAACCTCTGGCTGTTCTTTACCCTGCTCTTCGGCATCATCGTCGTGCCGGGCATGGACATGATCTTCGTGCTCGCCAATTCCCTGACACGCGGCAGGGCGACCGGGCTTGCGGCCACGGCGGGCATCATGGCGGGCGGCTTGGTACACTCGCTTTACGGTGGGCTGGGTGTTGGCCTGCTCGCGCATCTCATGCCGGTGCTGTTTCGGCCGCTCCTGGTCGTCGGCGCGCTCTACATGGCCTGGATCGGTTTCAGCCTGCTGCGCAGCTCCATCACCGTCGATCATGTTGGCCCCGCCGAAACCCGCAGCCACCGCGATGCCTTCCGGCGCGGCATGGTGACCTGCCTCATCAACCCCAAGGCCTACCTTTTCATGCTGGCCGTCTATCCGCAGTTCCTGCGGCCGGAGTTCGGGGCACTGGCGCCGCAGGCGACGGTGATGGCCGGTATGACGGCGGCGACCCAGCTGCTTGTTTACGGTGGCCTGGCGGTCGCCGCCGGGCGGGCGAGGGAACTGCTGGTTGGCAACAGCACCGCCACCATCTGGGTCGGACGGACCGCCGGCCTCCTGCTGATCCTCGTTTCGTTCATAACCCTCTGGGAAGGCGTGGCGGGATAAGGCCTGATCGTCTCCTTTGAGCGAACACTGTGTTCACACCTGGCATCGAAATCCGCCGTGGGCCTGACAGAAACGTGACTTCTGTCGGCCTCATAAGCTTGTCATCATGTTGGGGCAGTATGTCGCAGTTCGCGATCTGAATGAGGAGCATTTTCATGAAGTTTAAGGGTCTTGCCGTGGCCGCCACGGCTCTTTGTCTGGGCTTTACCGGCGTTGTCGCGCAGGAGACACCCGTTGCAAAGCGCGAACAGATGATGAAGCAGATCGGCGGCTCGCTGGGTGCCCTGAGCGGCATCGCCAAGGGCGAGAAACCTTATGACGCAGAGGTCGTGAAAACTTCGCTGACGACGATCAGCACCAATATCAAGGCCTTCCCGGACCAGTTCCCCGAAGGCTCGCAGGAAAATTCAGCGGCGGCCCCGGCAATCTGGGAAAACAACGAAGACTTCCGCGCCAAGGCGGCCAAGCTCGGCAGTGATGCCGATGCGCTTCTCGCCGCCATGCCAGCCGACCAGGCAGGTGTGCAGAAGGCCATGCAGACGCTTGGCGCAAGCTGCGGCGCCTGCCACCAGACCTACCGCCTGAAGAAGTAAGACCTCTCCTCGTAAACAACGGTCGCCGGCTCGCGCGGCCGTTGTTGCTGCAGGAGACGGACGGAGAATGAGCATGGCCTCCATCTGGGCTAAGATCCTTGGTGCCTGCGTCGTCGTCGCGGCGGCCGGTGCTGCAACCGCGTGGGCTCTGACCAAGCCTGATCCGCATCCTGCCTCCCATTGGGATGGTCTGGGCGAACCCGACCTGGCCAGGGGCGAGCAGTTGTTCTGGGCAGGCGGATGCGCCAGCTGCCATGCTGCCGAGGGCGCCCAGGGCGATGCGGTGAAGGTGTTGAGCGGTGGCCGCGCGCTGGCGAGCCCCTTTGGCACTTTCACCATTCCCAATATCTCGCCCGATCCCAAGGCCGGTATCGGGGAGTGGACGCTGGCCGAGTTCGGTGATGCCATGACGCGCGGCGTCGGCCGCAAAGGGGAACATCTTTACCCGTCCTTCCCCTATGGCTCCTACGCCCGCCTCTCGCCGAGCGATATCAACGACCTCTTCGGATACCTGAAGACGCTGCCGGCAAGCGACAACATCGCAGCGGGCCATGACCTGCAGTTTCCCTACAATATCCGGCTCGGCGTCGGGGTCTGGAAATACCTTTACCTGAATGACCAGCCGCGAGTGGCCCTGGCGTCAGCCGACGACAAGGTGAAGCGTGGCCAGTTCCTGGTCGAAGGGCCAGGCCATTGCGGCGAATGCCACACGCCGCGCGACGGGATGGGCGGTTTCCTGTCGGGTAATTGGCTCGCCGGTGGTGCCAATCCGGAAGGCGAGGGGCGCATCCCCAACATCACCCCGGGTTCCAAGAGCATCGGCTCCTGGAGCGAGGACGACATCGCGAACTATCTGGAAACCGGCTTTACGCCAGACTTCGATAGCGTCGGCGGCTCCATGGTCGAGGTGCAGCAGAACATCGCCCATTTGCCGAAAAGCGATCTCGAAGCCATCGCCGCCTATCTCAAAGCCGTGCCAGCTGTCGAGTGAACCGCTTGCGTAAAGTGCTAGCTGGCACTACATTGGCTCATGAACAGCAGGCACCGCAAGACGCTTGAGGCGGTCTTCCGAGACCCGGTTTCGAGAACGCTGGAGTGGGCGGCGATTGAAAACCTGTTGCTCTCCCTCGGCTGCGACATCATGGAAGGAAGCGGCTCGCGCGTCCGGTTTCATAAAGATGGCAAGGTCGAAACGTTTCATCGTCCACATCCCGCAAAGGAAGCCAAACAGTACCAGGTGCGGGCAGCGCGCGCGTACCTGATCCGATTGGGAATTACGCCATGACCAATGTGATGACCTACAAAGGTTATTCCGCTCGCATCGAGTATGACGACGAGGACGGAATCTTCTTCGGGCGCCTAGCAGGCATTAGCGATGGTGTCGGTTTTCATGCGGACAATGTCGAGGAACTGCGGACCGCTTTCAAGGAAGCAGTCGATGACTACATCGAAACCTGCGCCAAGATCGGCAAGTCACCTGAAAAACCTTATTCCGGCAAGGTGATGTTCCGNATCGATCCTGAAGTTCATGCGCGGGCAGCGCGGGCNGCGGAGCTTGCGGGCAAGAGCCTCAACGAATGGGCAGGGGAAGTGCTGGCCAAGGCNGCCGGTTAAAGCNGCCAGCNTCACCGGTGCTCGGCGGAAAATGGTGCCAGTTCCTCTTCCGCCGTGGCGTTCCAGAGCCCTAAACCCTTCAGCACTTCCACGGTGAAGGTATGGGGTGCCGTGCCGGCCGCGGTCACCACGCCGCCATCGGACACCGCCTTCGGCCCAGCAACGTATAAGCTTGAGCCGGAATAGCCGGGGTACTGCTGGTGTGATTCCAGCCGGTTGCCGGTGTGGCGAACCTCGTTGAGCACGCCCGCACCGGCCAGCGCGCTTGCGGCAGCACAGATGCCGGCAGCCATCCTGTTCTCGGCGCGGAAGGCGCGGACCAGTTCATCCAGTCCTGGCGGCACCACGTTCTTTTCCCAGGCAAGCCCGCCGGGCACGACAATCGCATCGAACGCCTGCGGTTCTATCTCCGCGAAAGACAAATCTGGCGTCACATGCAGGCCACCCATGGAGGAGACCGGTCTGCCATCGGCTGTTGCGGTCTTGACCGTCACATCGAGATAGCTGCGCGCCACCGCCATCAGAAGCGCGCATTCCCAGTCCGCAAATTCTGGCGTCAGAGCCACCAAGATCGCCGTCATGTCATCCTCCCAGGGTGCGGGCTCAGGCAATCGCCTGCATATAGCGCATGCCGGTCACCGGGCGCGGCTTGAAATCCATCTGTTCGTAGAAGCGGTGTGCGGCAAAATTGCCGGTGGCGGCGCTCACCGAAAGGTAGCCGCATCCGGCATTGCGGGCAATTTCGCGGGCGCGCGAAACGAGGTGCTGGCCGATCCCGTGGCCACGGTGGCCGTCACGCACGAAGAGATGGTGCAGGTCCATGCCGCGGCTGCCTTCCTGGGCGCGATAGAGCGGCACGAGGATCGCGTAACCGATCAATCCGGCGCCGGTATCGGCCACGATAGCCTTGATCCACGGCACGGGCCCGAAAAGGTCGCGCTCGAGCTTTTCCGGCGTCATCGTCACCTGGTCGTTGTGATGGGCAGCAAGCGCTGCGATCATCTCGTTGAGCTCCGGCAGGTCACGGGGCTTGGCGGCGCGGATCGTCACCACGGCGGGGCGCGGAAGTGTTTCTTCGGTATCTTCGATCGTCTGGGGGCACATGGCCGGCATTCCTTTTTTCGGTTTGATCGCCGTCAGGTGCCGGTTGAAACAACAAAGCCGCCTGACGGCGGCTTGTTGACATGGTGAACTGTCGGGCCGCCTTTTACAGGAAGGCCCAAAAATACGAGCAGGCGGTGGTGGTGCGCGTGTTCATCATGGGCAGATCAATGCTCCCAGATGCAGATGTTGTCAAGCGCGTTGGTAAAGAGTGCCGCCATTGGGGCGAGGCGATGGTTCGCTGGTGGCAACCCGAAAAGGGCAGCGCGACAGGGCCTGCCGCCAGGGCAAGAAACCGCAGCTTATCCCCTTGCGAGGGGAGGGCGCGTTGTATATCGCTGCCGCGGTCAACGGCGCGCGTGAACGCCGGTGATGCGGCGAGGATCAGACGCCTCAAGCGTCGGCAAATTCCTGGTAGCGGTTTTCGACCCAGTCCTGCGAAAGCGCGGGTGCCTGCACCTCGGGGGTATTGGCATCGGCGGCTTCCATGACCCAGAGCGCCTTGGCGAGCGAGGTCGAGAACAGGGTGCTGCTGCCGGTAATCGCGTTGGGCGACCGGCTGACCTTCTGGGTCTCGCTTTGCTGGGCTTCCTCGGTCTTGCGCTCGGGAGCCTGGGTTCGGTTCGGATACTGGTAGCCGCTGTGGCCGCTATCAATCTTCATGGCTAAACGCCCGCTTGTTCAATAATTTAACGAAGCGTTAACCCTCGAAGCTTGCGTCAAGCTTGCGCGAATGACGTTGTTTTGCGGTGGGCCTCTTGACAGTTTTGGGGCGTTAGACATCCGGCGGGCGAGTTGCTGCTTCGCCCGCCCGCATGTCGCGAGTTCTACATCTTTCCCGCCACCTTGATGGCAAAGGCGTATTCGAAGGCGATCTCCTCAAGCCGTTGAAAACGCCCGGATTTTCCGCCGTGCCCGGCTGCCATGTTGGTCTTGAGCAGGATCGGTGCATCACCGGTGGTATATTCGCGCAGCTTGGCTACCCATTTGGTCGGTTCCCAATAGGTCACGCGCGGGTCGGTAAGGCCGGAAATCGCCAGGATCGGCGGGTAGGGCTTGGCGTTCACATTATCGTATGGGGAGTAGGCGGCGATCCACTGGTACTCCTCCAGGCTGTCGATCGGGTTGCCCCATTCAGGCCATTCCGGCGGGGTCAGCGGCAGCGTGTCGTCGAGCATCGTGTTCAGCACGTCGACAAACGGCACGGCGGCGATGATGCCGGCAAACTTTTCCGGCGCCATGTTGGCGATCGCACCCATCAGCATGCCGCCGGCCGAACCGCCTTCTGCAATGATGTTGTCGTAGGAGGTGAAGCCCTCCTCCACCAGATGGTCCGCTGCGGCAATGAAGTCGCGGAAGGTGTTCTGCTTGTGCTCCATCTTGCCGGTTTCGTACCAGGCAAAACCCTTGTCCTTGCCGCCGCGGATATGCGCGACCGCGTAAACGAAGCCGCGATCGGCGAGCGAAAGATTGTTGGTGGAGAACGCGGCCGGGATGGTGATGCCATAGGCGCCGTAGCCGTAAAGCAGGCAGGGGGCGGAGCCGTCGAGCGGCGTGTCCTTGCGGTAAAGCAGCGAAACCGGCACCAGTTCGCCGTCATGCGCGGGCGCCATTACGCGCCGCGTCACGTAGTCATCCGGGTTGTGGCCGGACGGGACTTCCTGCGTCTTCAGGAGCGTGCGCTCGCGCGTCACCATGTTGTAGTCGAAGAGCTGCGTCGGCGTCGTCATCGAGGAGTAGGAGAAGCGGATGACGTCCGTGTCATATTCCGCCGCACCGGATAGCCCGAGCGAGTAGGCTTCCTCGGCAAAGGCGATCGCGTGTTCTTCGCCGGTCTGGCGGTCGCGGATGATGATCTGCGGCAGGCCATCCTTGCGCTGCAGCCAGATGAGGTGGCGTGCGAAGGCCATGTGGGAAATGATCAGCCGGCCAGGCTCATGCGGCACGACCTCGACCCAGTTCTCCTTGCCGGGCGCGGACACCGGCGCCTCGACGATCTTGAAGTCCTTGGCGTCGCCGTCATTGGTGAGAATGTAGAAGACATCGCCACCTTCCGTCATCGAATATTCTATGCCCTCGACGCGCTCGGCCACCAGCATCGGTTCTGCGGTGAGATCCTTGGTCGAAAGCAGGCGGTATTCGGATGTCTCGTGGTCGTGGATGTCGATATAGATGAAGTCGTCAAGCAGCGAGCCGCCGACGCCCATGAAGAAGCCCGGATCTTTCTCCTCATAAACCAGCCGGTCTTCGGACTGCGGCTGGCCGACGATATGGTGGAAGACCTTCGAGGGCCGGTGGTTCTCGTCCTGCAGCGTATAGAAGAAGCTCTTGCCGTCGGGCGCCCAGACGCCACCGCCGCCGGTATTTTCCAGCACGTCGGCCAGGTCCTGGCCGGTTGTCAGGTCGCGGATGCGCAGCGTGTAATATTCGGAGCCCTTGTCGTCGTAGCCCCAGATGCCGCGCGAATGGTCTGTCGTGTGGTCGATGCCGGAAAGTCGGAAATAGTCCTTGCCGGCTGCTTCCTTGTCGCCGTCGAGCAGCACCTGCTTTTCGCCGCCATCACGCGGAGTACGGAAGTAATGCGGCTGCTCGCCGCCGGTGACGAACAGCGAGCCATAGGCATAGGGCCCGTCCTTCATCGGCACCGAACTGTCGTCTTCCTTGATGCGGCCGCGCATCTCCGCAAACAGCACCTTCTGCAACTCGGCGGTGTCGCCCATGGCTGCTTCCATATAGGCGTTTTCCGCCTCCAGATGCGCGCGGATCTGCGGGTCGAGGAGCGTCGGGTCCTTGAACATCGCCTGCCAGTTGTCGGCGCGGAACCAGGCGTAATCGTCGGTGCGGGTAATACCGTGGCGGGTGTCGGTGACGGGCTTCTTGGGCGCAACAGGGGCGGCGGGAAGATTGGCGAAAGGCGAACGGCGGGAGGTGGCCAAGGAAGCACTCCGGGAAGATGTGAAAGGAGTGCCACAGATAGGCAGCGCGTCGCCCGGAGGCAAGCGCGAGGTGGCGGCAGTTACTTCTTGCGGTTCCGCCCGCTCACCCCGGGAGGTTCGGCACCGTCTTGCGGTCGGGGAAGAGCTCCGACAGCACCGTCATGGCAATCAGCGACATCGGAAGTGCCAGCATGGCGCCGACCGCGCCCCACATCCAGGTCCAGAACAGGATGGCGAGGAACACCATGAACGGGTTGATCTCCCACTGGCGACCCATCACCGCCGGAAACACCAGGTTTTCCATCACCAGGTGGACGGTGAAGAACACGATGGCCGGCAGGAGGCCAATCAGCAAGGTGTCGTGGGTGAGGATGCCCGCGACCGTGACGGACAGCGTCATGACCGTAATGCCGAGGAACGGGATGAAGCTAGACAGGAAGGCGAACACGCCCCACATCACCGGCATGGCAAGGCCGCCGAAATAGGCGATCAGCGTCATGCTGATGCCGAGCGCGAAATAAAGCACCGATGCGGTGGCGAAGTAGTAGCCGAGCACCTTGTCGATGGCGTTCAGCACGCGAATGGCGATCAGCCGCTGGCGGCGGGTGGGGAAGGCCATGATGAGGGTGCGGCGCAAGCGCAGCCGACCGTAAAGGAAGAGCAGCAGCGCGGCGAAGAAGATCATGCCCTGTATCACGGCGGGCGTCAGCTGTGCGGTGACGACGCCCAGAATATTGCCCGAGTTCTCGATGAGCTTGTCCATCGAAAGCGGGCCGTTGGTCAGTGTCGCAGGCGAAATCTTCAGCCAGCGCTGGCTTTCCAGGAACGGCATGATGCGGGCAATCGTCTGCTCGACGAGATTGGGTCCTTCGCTGATCAGCGTGGAGACGGGCTGGGCGAGGGAGTTCGCAATCAGGAAGACGGCTGCAAAGACGAGTGACGAGAGGATGAGCGCGATACCGGCGCGCGGCACGCCGTAGCTGCCGAGCTTGTCGGCGGCGAGGCCGAGAATCAGGCCGACGACGATCGCAAGCGTAATCGGGATGAGGATCATCGACATGTAATGCACGAGCGCAAACAGCATCATGCCGAAGATGCCGATGATCGCCCATGCCATTGCCACGTCGAGCGCTTCGCGGCCGAGGATATAGGGTTCGTCGAGGTCTAGATCGTCGCCCGGAAGCGCCGGTTCCTTGCGGGCTCCGGCAGCCACGTCAGCTAATTGTTTCTTTGGCGACTTGAAGCCACCTCTTGCACTGACTATGGCCATGATGATCCCCAATCTGCCGCCTATGGCACAAGAACGCAAAAGCAGCCCTCCGGTTCCGGAGCGCTGCTTCAGCAGAAGCATCAGAGACTAAGGAAAACCGGCCTTTTGCCGCTGTCAAGCGGCGAGTGTTAACCCGATACCCCAAGGGTCGAGCAACTTGTGCCCTTCGGCCGTTTTTGTGGTGGCAATCCCCTGCTGGTCGAGTGCCAGGAGTGCCTTGTCCAGCGTTGCCTTGTCGTTGAACTGGATCGCGTAGTCGGAAAGGCCGGTCATCTTGCTGTCGCGGCTGCGGGCGCCGCGGCTGTTCCAGATGTTGGCGGCGATGTGGTGGTGGTAGCCGCCGGTCGCAAAGAAGCTCGCCCCCGGATACCGCGCCATCACCTTGAGGCCCAGGACGTCGCGATAGAAGGCGTCGGCTTGCGGGATGTCGCCGACCTGCAGATGGATATGGCCAACCGAGGTGCCGTCGGTCATGCCCGACCAAGTTTCCTTAGGGGCGCTGTCGTAAAGCTCCTGCAGGTTCAGCCGCTCGGTGGCCATGGCGACTGTGCCGTCTTCGGCATAATCCCATTCCTGTGGCGTGCGGTCGCGATAGATCTCGATGCCATTGCCTTCCGGATCGGAAAGGTAGAGCGCTTCACTCACCAGATGGTCGGAGGCGCCATCGAGCCGGATGCCGCTTTCGGCGGCATTGCGCAGCCAGTGGGCCAGCGCCGTGCGGTCCGGCACCAGGAAAGCCGTGTGGAAGAGGCCGGCGGCGTTGCGCGGCGCCAGCGTTGCGTCATTGGAGGTCGTCAGCGTCAGCGTCAGCAGCGGCACGCCACCAACACCCAACACTTCGCCGCTGGCCGTGCGTTCGATCACCTGCAGGCCGATGATCTTCTGGTAGAAGTTCGACACGAGGGAAAGGTCGCGCACCACGAGATGGGCGTTGCGCACATAGGCGGGGCGGGTCAGGGCAAAGGGCTGCTGGGTCTCAGACATGGTCGTTCCTCGAAAGCGGCCGCTTGCCGCGCACGACACTGATATGGCTGAAGTGGATTGTTCACGGAAGGGTCGAGATCGGCGAAAGATCGTCAACAGGATGACGACAATCATGCCGCCTGAACAAGTCGCTTGCCACCGTTCGCATGCACCGTCAAAGAAGCTCAGCGACGTGTTCGGCTGCTTCGTTTCAACAGGCCGATGGAACGAACACGAGTGCAACTGAATTTGAAACCGCCTCCCATTGCATCGGCCCGGGAATGATTTCATGTTGATCTCATTCTGTACCGAAAGGAGACTGAAGGACTGGCATGAGCGACCTTTTTGATTTCGGCCGCAAATACGACTTCCACGAGATCGTTGCAGATGGTGTGGTGCATGGAATCGGCATAATTTTCGCCCTGGTCGGGGCAACCGCGCTGATCTTCTATGCCACCGTCTGGTCGAGCCACAGCGGCATGGTTGCCGCCTGGATCTATGGCCTTGGCCTCGTGCTCTGCCTGTCGATTTCCTTCACCTACAACATCTGGCCGCATTCGCGCACGAAGTGGATCCTGCGCCGCTTCGACCATTCGGCGATCTTCGTCCTCATCGCCGCGACCTACACACCATTTCTGGAGCGCGGCGCGGAGGATCCTTGGATCTTCGGCATGCTGATCGCGATCTGGGCGACTGCATTTCTCGGCATCACCATCAGGTGCCTTTTCCCGGGCCGTTTCGACAAGCTCGCCATCCTGCTTTACCTCGCCATGGGCTGGAGCGGCGTCATGGTCATCGGCCCCGTGTCGGAATATCTACCGACCGTTACCAGCTGGCTCATCGTCATCGGCGGCCTCATCTATTCGCTCGGCGTCATCTTCCATGTCTGGGAAAGGCTGCGGTTCCAGAACGCCATCTGGCATGCATTCGTGGTGGCAGCGGCCGCCGTGCACTACAGCGCGGTGATGACCTGCTTCAGCCTGTCGGGCGGGATCTGAGCGGCCAGCGCTGGACAAGTGCGACCCGGACGCCCATAGGAGGCCGACCCATATACGAGCTGGACGTCCCATGACCGATATCATCGTTCGCGATGCCACCGAGGCAGATCTGCCCGCCATCCTGGAAATCTACAATGACGCGGTCGCCAACACGACTGCGATCTGGAATGAGGTGCTGGTTGATCTTGCCAACCGGCAGGACTGGTTTGAAGCCCGCAAGGCCCGCGGTTTCCCCGTTCTCGTTGCCGAACTCGATGGCGTCGTCGCCGGCTACGCCTCCTATGGCGACTGGCGCAATTTCGATGGTTTTAGGCATACGGTCGAACATTCGATCTACGTGCACCGCGAGGCGCGCGGCGGCGGCATCGGCCGGCTGCTGATGCGCGAACTGATCGCGCGCGCCGCCTCGAACGGCATCCACGTGATGATCGCGGCGATCGAATCGGAGAACGCCGCCTCGATCCGCCTGCATGAACGCATGGGCTTCCGCATTGCCGGCAAGTTTTCCGAGGTCGGCACCAAGTTCGGCCGCTGGCTGGACCTCACCTGCATGGAACTGCGCGTTGCCGGCTGAGCGTTGATCCGCAGGCGTGCGAGCGCTATCTTGGATGCATGGAGAAAACCATGGCAAGCAGCACGAACCTCGGTCAGCCTCTGGAAGATTACGTCGACGGCCTGGTGAAGGCTGGCCGCTTCGAAAGCCGGGATGATGTCCTGCGCGAAGGCCTTCGCCTGCTGCAGATCAAGGAGCGGCGCCAGGCGGAACTCGATGCGGCGCTCGATCGCGGGCTGGCCGATATCGAGGCAGGTCGGTTCAAGCCGCTCGAAGAGGTCGCTGAACGGTTGAAGGCAAAGTACACAGCCATGAAAGACTCTGGCCAGTGATTGTCGTCATCGCTGATGAGGCCGGGAAGGATCTCGGCGACATTGGTGATTACATCAGCCAATCTGATCCCGGCCGAGCCGCAACCTTTATCGATGAAATTGTCGGCCGTTGTTTTGCGCTTTCAAGCATGCCTTACCGTTACGCGGTCCTGCCTCGCTATAAGCGCCAAGGCATCCGCCATTTTCCTCACGGCCGTTATGTCGTCTACTATCGTATTGATGCAGAGCGGATAGAGATCGTCCGCATATTGCACAGCGCTCGCGATCACTCGGCGATCCTGGCTTTTGATGACGAGGACGGTATTTAGCCTCTCGATCTCTTCTCCTGACGAATCTTTCGAGAGTTGCCGCATGACCAGCCTTACCCGCATCGCCAACCGCCACCTGACGATCGAGCTTTCCTCGCTCGGCGCCGAAATGCAGAGCGTCACCAGTTCCGATGGTCGCGCCTGGTTGTGGAATGGCGACGCCAGGTTCTGGACCGGCCGCGCGCCGATCCTGTTCCCGATGGTCGGCAAGGCGCCCGACAACCGCGTCGAGATCGAGGGCAGGACCTACGAGATGGCGCAGCACGGCTTTGCGCGCCGCAGCGAATTTACGCTGGCCGCCTCGAGCAACACCACCTGCCGTTACGAGCTTTCGGCTACCGAGGCCACGCGCGCCGTTTATCCCTTCGAGTTCCTGCTGGCGGTCGAATATGCGCTCGATGACGCGCGGTTGACGGTTTCGGCAGAAGTCGAGAATCGCGACACGCGACCGATGCCGTTCGGTTTCGGGTACCATCCGGCCTTCCTCTGGCCGCTGCCCGGCGGCGAAGGTGAGGCACATCTGGTGACGCTGGACAATGGCGCCGAACCACCGTTGACGCAGCTCGAAGACGGGCTGGTGAAGGATGAAACGAGCCCGTCGCCATTCCGGCAGGGCACGCTCGTCCTGGAGCACGAGCTTTTCGAAAACGACGCGTTGATCTTTACCCAAGGCGCGGGCACGGGGCTCACCTATGCTGCCGAAAACGGCCCGCGGCTGCACTTCACCTTCCAAAACCTGCCGAACATTGCGCTCTGGCAGAAGGTCGGCGCGCCCTTCCTCTGCGTCGAGCCATGGCATGGCACCGCCGCCCGGCATGGTGGTTCGCGGGATCTGGCGAAGCGCCCTTATTCGGTCATCCTGCAGCCGGGCGAAAAGTCCCGCTTCGCCTTCACGGTTGAATTTTCGGGCTAGACTGAACCAGTTCGCGCCTCGCGGTTTCGGTGATCTGCCGGGTGAGGGGGCTGAGCCGGTCCGCCGTCAGCCGGTTGATCTGCCAGAACAGCGGAATATCGAGCGGCGCCTTTGGGATCAATTCCACCAGCCGCCCGGCCTTGATGTGCTCGCGCACCAGCATGGCCGGGTTCATGCCCCAGCCCATGCCCATCAGGCTTGCGTCCACGAAGGCCTGCGTCGACGGCAGCCAGTGGCTCGGATGGCGCATGGCGCGCCCGAATTGCTGCTTGATCCACTCCACCTGCAACTGGTCCTTCTGGTTGAAGGTGAGCGACGGCGCGCTGGCCAGCGCGTCCGGCGTCACCCCCTCCGGGAAAAAGCGCTGCACGAACTCAGGGCTCGCCGTTGCGTGGTAACGCAGCGCGCCGAGTGCCGTCACACGGCAGCCCTGGACGGCTTTGCCGAGGCTCGTCACCGCCGCCGTGACGCGACCCTGCCGCAGCCATTCGGCTGTATGGTCCTGGTCGTCCACCGCCACATGCAGCATGAAGCCCGATGCCTTGGCATAGTCGGCAATCGCCGGCAGGAACCAGGTGCCGAGGCTGTCGGCATTGGCGGCGATGTGCAGCGCCACCGGCCCCTTGTCCTCGCTCTCGTCGGCGAGTGCGGGCAGATGCGTCAGAAGCTCCGCCTCCAGCATGCCCACATGCTCCATGTGCCGACAAAGCCACTCACCCTTTTCGGTCGCACGGCAAGGGGTGCCGCGCACCACCAGCACCACACCCATCCGTTCCTCGAGCTGCTTGACGCGCTGGGAGATTGCCGATGGCGTAACGTTCAGCCGCGCCGCAGCCTTCTCGAAACTCCCGGTTTCGATCACGGCGGCAACGGCTCTGAGAGCAGGGTAGTCGAGCATTAGCCAAGCTTAATCGCCTGCAGCAGGTTTAACTACCCTAAACCGACGGGGGGACGTATCAGCACCGTCATTGGTGATGGTGGCGGGGCTATGGATCTTTCGACCTATCTTGCAGGCTTGAGCATGGGGCTCAGCCTGATTGTTGCGATCGGCGCGCAGAACGCCTTCGTGTTGCGGCAGGGGCTGCGGCGCGAACACGTGTTTGCCGTCTGCCTCGCCTGCGCTCTCTCCGATGCCCTGCTCATCACGCTCGGCGTCAGCAGTTTCCGGCAGGTCACAGAGTTCCTGCCATGGCTCGATCCGGTGTTGCGTTATGGCGGCGCGGCCTTCCTGCTCTGGTATGGCATCCGCAGCCTGCTGTCTGCCTACAAATCCTCGGAAGCGCTCGTGCTGGGCGAAGGGTCAGGGGCGAGCTTTCGCACCACGCTGCTCACTTGCCTGGCCTTCACCTGGCTCAACCCGCATGTCTATCTCGATACGGTGGTGCTGCTCGGCACGGTGTCGACACAGTTTGCCGGCAGCCGAACCTCGTTTGCGGCGGGCGCAGTCACCGGTTCCTTCCTGTTCTTCTTTTCGCTGGGATATTGCGCTCAATGGCTGCGGCCGCTGTTTGCCAGGCCCGCTGCCTGGCGGGTGCTGGAAACGCTGATCGGCCTGATGATGCTGGGGCTGGCCACTGGCCTTATGGTGGAGCGCTAGGCCACCGTTATTCCGCTGCCGCCTGGGCCGCGGCAATCCGGCTGTCCCAGCCAAGCAGCGCGACATCCGCCACTGCTTCGAGATCTGCCTGGCCGGCACCGTCGCGCGCCTGGATCGACATGCCGAACTGCACCGTCTGCACGAAACGCGCCAGCGCCTCGATATCCGTCGCGGCCGGGATCTCACCGTCCGCCACCGCTTTTTCGAGACGTGCGCGGATGCGGTCGAACGTGACAGTGCGGGCCGCACGCACCAGTTCGCCAAGCTCGCGATGCCCTTCGCTGCCGACAGACGACAGCGTCACCATGCAGCCGGTCGGGATGTCGGCGGTGCCGCCGGTCAGTACTGCCGCAGAATCGGCAAGGAAAAAGGCAACCGCCTCGCGCGCCGTGCGTGCCGCAAAGAACCGCTGCCAGACCATTGCCTCGTAGCTTTGCTGGTAACAGCCGAGTGCTTCGGCATAAAGCGCCTCCTTGGAGCCGAAGGCGGCGTAAAGGCTGGGTGATCCAATCCCCATGGCCTCGGTCAGGTCCGCCATCGAGGTCGCCTCGAAACCCTTTTCCCAGAACAGGCGGGTTGCCCGCTGCAGCGCCGCGTCGCGGTCGAACGCGCGCGGGCGTCCGCGCGGTCGGGATGGCGCGGGATGATCGGCTTCAGGCTTGTCCTTCGATTTCTGCATCATTCATTACATAAGTCGCTCAACGGCTTACGACAACCGCACGCCAGTTCTGTGATGATCGATACATAAATACCTTGAACGGGCGCGCCGCCGTCCCCAGTTAATCTGTGTCGATCATTACAGAAAGGTTGTTCAATGACCGAATTGTTGGGAAAACGCGCGCTTGTCACCGGTGGATCGCGCGGCATAGGCGCAGCCATCGCCCTGGCGCTGGCGGAAAAGGGTGCCGACGTGGCGATCACCTATGAACGTGCAGCCGATCGGGCAGCCGAGGTGGTGCGTGCCATCGAAGGGCAGGGGCGCAAGGGCCTCGCCATACAGGCCGACAGCGCGGATCCGGCTGCGGTCAAACGCGCCGTCGATGAAGCTGCCGGCACGCTGGGCGGGCTCGACATCCTCGTCAATAATGCCGCGATCGCGCTTTATGATACGATCGAGAAGTTCAGCGTCGAGGAAATTGATGCGCTGCTGAAGGTGAATATTCGCGGGCCGATCCTCGCCTCGCAGGCCGCCATTCCGCATCTGAAAGCCGGCGGACGGGTCGTCAACATTGGCTCGGCCGGCGCCGACCGCATCGTCGGCGACACCGGCACGGTCTACTACATGACCAAGTCGGCTCTGCAATCCTTCACCCGCGGCATGGCGCGCGAGCTCGGGCCGCGTGACATCACCGTCAACCTGGTGCAGCCGGGGTCGACGGACACCGACATGAACCCGGCGAACGGCGAGTTTTCCGATTTCCAGCGCGCCCTGAGCCCGCTTGGGCGGTATGGCGAGCCGAAGGATGTCGCCGCAGCCGTCGCGTTTCTGGCCACGCCCGCCGCACGGCATATCACCGGAACGGTGCTGACGGTGGATGGCGGCCAGCTGACGTAAAACCCGCCAAAAATGCGCATGAAAAAAAGGGAGGGGCCGGCGGCTCCTCCCTTCGTGTGTCGTGGGCCTGATTACTTCAGCGGCTCGAACGTCATCGCATGGCCGTTGATGCAGTAGCGCAGGCCGGTCGGCGGCGGGCCGTCCGGAAATACGTGGCCAAGATGGCCGCCGCAATTGGCGCAGCGCACCTCGGTGCGGATCATCCCGTGGGTGGTGTCGCGATGTTCGGTCACCGCATCGGGCTTGGCGGGCTCGAAATAGCTCGGCCAGCCGCAGCCGGAGTCAAACTTGGTGTCGGAGATGAAAAGTTCCTCGCCGCAGCCGGCGCAGCGGTAAAGGCCCTTTTCCTTGCTGTTCCAGAACGGGCCGGTAAAGGCGCGCTCGGTGCCGGCCTGGCGCAGGATGCGATATTGCTCCGGCGAAAGCTCCTCACGCCACTCGGCATCAGACTTCTGGACTTTGGGGGTGACGACGTCGGACATGGTCGATCCTTTCCTTTTCCTCCTAGATAGGTGTGCGAAAGCCTAAGGAAAAGGCGAGTTCCTGTGCGTTTTGACCGGTTTTGCTTGAGGCAAGTGATTCTTTCCCATAGAAAACCATTTCCTTCCGCCACCCAGGCGCCCAACGAAAAAAAACATGGGAGAGGACATGGCCGCCAATGCGCCGGCAGTGACTTTCATTGCGCTTTTCCTGCCGTTTCTGGCTGCGCTGCTTGCGCCGGTTCTCGTCCGGACGCTAGGTGCGAAGGCCGCCTGGCTCCTGGCGCTCGCGCCCGCCATGGCCTTCCTGCAGTTTGCGCGTTTCCTGCCCGAAGTGGCGGCCGGTGAAGTCGTGACTGGCGGTTATGTCTGGGTGCCGAGCTTCAATCTCTCCTTTTCCTGGTTCCTCGACGGCCTGTCGCTCACCTTCGCTCTGCTGATCACCGGCATCGGTGCGTTGATCGTTGTTTACGCCGGCGGGTACCTCAAGGGCCATCCGCTGCAGGGGCGCTTCCTCGGCTTCATCCTCGCCTTCATGGGCGCCATGCTGGGCCTGGTGATCTCGGACAGCTTCCTCATGCTGTTCGTGTTCTGGGAACTCACCTCGATCACCTCCTTCCTGCTGATCGGCTTCGATCATGAGCGCGAGGCCGCGCGCCGTGCCGCACTGCAGGCACTTGTGGTTACCGGCGCAGGCGGCTTGTCGCTTCTCGCCGGCCTGATCTTCCTCTGGAATGTCACTGGCGTCACCCAGCTTTCGCTGCTCGTCCATGTGGGCGATGGCCTGCGCCAGAGCCCGTTCTATTTTGCGACACTGCTGCTGGTGCTCGGCGGCGCCTTCACCAAGTCAGCGCAGTTCCCGTTCCATTTCTGGCTGCCGAATGCCATGGAAGCGCCGACGCCGGTCTCGGCCTATCTCCATTCCGCCACCATGGTGAAGGCAGGCGTTTATCTCCTCATGCGCCTCAATCCGGTGATGGGCGATACGCCCGCCTGGGAAATCCTGCTGCCCTTCTTTGGCGGCATCACGCTGATCAGCGGCACCATCCTTGGTTTGCGCCAGACGGACCTGAAGCTGATGCTTGCCTATACGACCATGGCCTCGCTTGGCCTGCTCGTCATGCTCACCGGCTTCGGCTCGACCTATGCGGTGGAAGCGGCGGTGCTGTATCTCGTGGCGCACAGCCTGTTCAAGGGCGCGCTCTTCATGGCGGTCGGCGCGATCGATCACGAGGCCGGCACGCGCGACGTGACGAAGCTCGGCGGACTTCGCTCCGCCATGCCGATCACCTTTGCCGCCGCCTTGCTGGCCGCCCTTTCCATGGGTGGCGTGCCGCTGTTCTTCGGCTTCCTCGCCAAGGAAGAGATCTATGCCGCGCTTGCCGCCGGCAATCCGCGGGCGGTCTTCTTCACCGCCATCGCTGTCGTCGGCAATGCGCTGATGTTCGCGCTCGCCTTCGCGGTGGGCCTCAAGCCCTTCCTCGGTCGCCACGTCGAAACACCGCGCCATGCCCATGAAGGTCCCGTTTCGTTGTGGCTCGGGCCGGTCGTGCTGGCAGGGCTCGGCCTGCTTGCCGGCATCTTCTCGGGCGTCGCCCATTTCTATATCTCCTCGCCGATGGCAAGCGCCGTCGTTGACGAGAAGGTGGTGATCGACATCTCCACCGTGCCGCATATCGGCATGCCGCTGCTGCTGTCGCTCGTCACCATCCTGCTCGGCCTGGCGATCTTCTGGCGGATGGACAAGGCCCGTGCCTGGGTCGTGCAGTTCGTCGATGCGCTGGGCATCGGTCCCGACCGCGGCTTCGATTATTTCGTGCGCGGGCTGGTGCGGATGTCGGCGGCGATTACCCGTTTCGTGCAGCCGGGCCGCTTGGAGCTTTATCTCACTGCCACCTTCATCCTGCTGGCGCTTGCCCTGTTGTTGCCGCTGATCCTCGCCGGCGAATGGCCGACGCTGCCGCCCTTGCCGGATCTGCTGCTGGTCCAGGAAGCGGCCTTCCTCATCATCGCGGCAATTGGCATCATCGCCGTGCTGCGCGCCAAGAACCGGCTGACGGCGATCGTTTCGCTCGGCGTCCAGGGTTTTGCAGTCGCGGTCATCTTCTTGCTGTTTGGCGCACCGGACCTCTCCTTCACCCAGTTCATGGTGGAAACGCTGTCCGTCGTCATCCTTGCGCTGGTCATGACACGGCTGCAGCTCTGGAGCCGCGACCACCGTCCGCTGCCGCAGAAACTGCTCGACTCGACGATCGCGATCGCCTGCGGCCTCGGCTTCACCCTGCTTCTCCTGAAGTCGCTGCAGACGCCGTTCGATACCGTGCTGTCCGACTTCTTCAACACCTATTCGAAGACCATCGCGCATGGCGCCAATGTCGTGAACGTCATCATTGTTGACTTCCGCGGCGTGGATACCTTGGGCGAGATTTCGGTGGTGATGATCACCGGACTTGCGGTGCTGGCGCTGATCCGCGTCCGCTCCAGGCGGAGCGCGAAGGAGGGCAAGGTATGAGAAGGGGAGGCCGCCCATGAACAGCCTGATCCTGCGCACCGTCGCACCGGTGCTCACCGCCCTGATGCTGCTCTTTTCGATCTTCGTGCTGCTGCGCGGGCATAACGAGCCCGGCGGCGGCTTCATCGGCGGGCTGATCGCCGCATCGGCCTTGGGTGTCTATGGCATCGCCTTCGGCGTCACCGCCGTGCGCCGCGCCATCCGCTTCCATCCAATGGCGATTGCCGGCGCCGGCCTGATGCTCGCTGCCTTGTCGGGCCTCATCTCGATCTTCTTCCGCGTGCCATTCATGACCGGGCTCTGGGTTTATCCGCAGATCCTCGGCGTCGAAGTGCCGCTTGCCACCGTCATGTCCTTCGACATCGGCGTCTATCTCGTCGTCGTCGGCGCCATCGCCTCCATCGCTCTTGCGCTCGAACAGGAGCCGGGCCCGACGATCGGACCGGAGGAGAAACACTGATGGAAACGCTGTTCGCCATCCTGATCGGCATGTTCTTTGCCGGCGCGGTTTACCTGATGCTGTCGAAATACACGGTGCGCATCCTTCTTGGCGTCGCGCTGCTCGGCAATGCGGTGAACCTTCTGCTGTTCACCTCCGGTCGCCTGACGCGCGAAGTGCCGCCGATCATTGCCGCTGGCGAGGACGTGCTGACGTCGAGCGCCGCGAATCCGCTGCCGCAGGCGCTGATCCTCACTGCCATCGTCATCTCCTTTTCCTTCTTTGCCTTCCTCCTGGTGCTCACCTATCGCGCCTTCCAGGAACTGGGGACGGACGATACCGACGAGATGCGGCTCGCCGAACCGCGCAACGAACCGCTTCCGCCGATGGGGTACTGACACATGACTGAGCTTTCCCTGCGTCGCGAAGGACGGACAAGCGGAGGTGCGGCCTGATGGCATCTCCTGCCACCATCGATCTTTCCTCCGCCCTCGTGCTGACCCCGACGCCGACCGCCGACTGGCTGGTGGTGCTGCCGGTGGTGCTGATGATCACCGTCGGCGCCGCGCTGATGATGATCCGCAAGTCGGTGCGCTTGCACGGCTTCGTCGCGATCGGCGGGCTGGCGCTGCTGGTGGTGCTGGACGCCGCACTCTTGTGGAAGGTGTCCAATGATGGCCCAGTGACCATGGTCATGGGGCGCTGGCTGCCGCCCTTCGGCATTGCCTTCACCGCCGATCTCTTCGGTGCCGCCATGGCGCTTGCCGCGGCCGTTGTCGCTCTGGCGGTCGGCATCTATGCGCTGGTCGATATCGACGGGAGCGGGCGTCGCTACGGCTTCTTCCCATTCCTGATGCTGCTGATGGCGGGTGTTTCCGGCGCCTTCCTCACCGGCGATATCTTCAACCTTTACGTCTGGTTCGAGGTGCTGCTGATCTCGTCCTTCGGCCTGCTGATCCTCGGTTCGGAGCCGGAGCAGATCGACGGGGCGCTGAAATACGCCATCCTCAACCTTGTCGCGACGACGCTGTTCCTCATCTCGGTCGGTTACCTTTACGCGATCTTCGGCACACTCAACATGGCCGATATCGCCCGCAAGGCCGGAGAACTGCGCGACACCGCGCCGCTCGTCACACTGACGACGCTGTTCATCCTCGCCTTCGGCATGAAGGCGGCGGCCTTCCCGGTCAATTTCTGGCTGCCGGCCTCCTACCACACGCCACGCATCGTCGTGTCGGCGCTGTTCGGCGGCCTGCTCACCAAGGTCGGCATCTACGCGCTGATCCGCGTCACCGTGATGCTGTTCCCGGTCGAGCGCGAGACGCTGAGCCTCATCCTTGCCGTCTCGGCGTTGCTGACGATGATGCTCGGTGCCATCGGTGCGCTGGCGCAGACCGACATCCGCCGGCTGATCGGTTACCTGGTGATCGCCGGCATCGGCAACATTCTCGCCGGTGTTTCGATCGGCACGCCGGCCGCCATCAGCGGCGCCATGCTCTATGCCCTGCATTCCATGGTCACGATGACAGCGCTTTATGTCGTTGCCGGCCGCGCCGCCCATCTTGCCGGCTCCTGGTCACTTTCCTCGCTTGGCGGACTTTACCGGCAGGCGCCGTGGTTCTCGGCCGCCTCGCTGCTGCTCTTCCTCGCCGCCGCCGGCCTGCCGCCGCTTTCCGGCCTCTGGCCCAAGGTGGCGCTCTTGAAGGCCTCGCTCGATATCGGCGCCTGGTGGCTGGCCGCGGGCATCCTGCTCTCCGCTTTCCTGATTACGCTGTCGCTCGCACGCGTCTTCCTGCTCGCCTATTGGCGCCCGCAGGCTGAAACGCCGCCCGCGCCGAAGGCCGCGCATGGCTGGCGCTCCGTCCTGCCGATCGGCGCCCTGACGGCGCTGGTCCTCTGGTTCGGCCTGTTGCCGGAGCCGCTTCTGGCGCTGAGCCAGGCCGCCGCCGACGGCCTTGCCGATCCGAGCGCCTATATCCTGTCGGTCTTTCCTGATGCCGTGCGAGGTGCCACGCCGTGATCACCTTCATCCTCACCCTTGTCTTCGGCCTCATCTGGGTCGTCGTCACTGGCAGCGCCACCGGCCATAACCTGCTGTTCGGCCTGGCACTCGCCACGCTGGCGCTCTGGGTCGTCCGGCGCGAGATGAACGCCCACGGCTATTGGCCGCGTGTCGGAAAGTTCATCTCGCTCGTCGTGCTGTTCTTCCGTGAGCTCGCCATGTCCGCCTGGAAGGTCGCGGTGCTTGTCACCCGCCGTCGCATGGACCTGAAGCCTGGCATTTTCGCCTTTCCGCTGACGGTGGACCGCGATTTCGAGATCACGCTGCTCGCCAACCTCATCACGCTGACGCCCGGCACGCTGTCGGTCGATGTCTCGGAGGACCGCAAGACGCTCTTCGTGCATGCGATCGATTGCTCGGACATCGAAGGCGCCAAGCGCGACATCGCCGAAGGCTTCGAGCGCAAGATCATGGAGGCGTTCCGATGACCGCCGCCGCCTTCATCCTCGGCCTTGCCACCTGGCTCGGCTTCGTCATCCTCGGGCTTGCCTTCCTGCTGACGATCTGGCGGGTCATCCAGGGCCCAACACTCGCAGACCGCGTCGTGGCGCTCGACATGCTGACCGGCATCGTCATCGGCTTCATTGCCCTGATCGCGATCCGCACCGGCTTCAACCTTTATATCGACATCGCCATCTCGCTTGGCCTTGTCGGCTTCCTGGCAACCGTTGCCTTCGCCCGCTTCATCCTTTCGCGCGGCAGCGTGCCACGCTCGGCCGAAGGCGGGGTGGCTGAAACGGCCGAATCCCGGGAGGCCACCAGCGGCAAGAAGCGGGCGCCAGCCCGCAAGGCAGCCACAACAGGCAAGGTCGGTGCAGGCAAGGCGGCCACACGAAAGGGACGCAAATGATCGAGCTCCTCGTTTCCATCGTCACCGCCTGCCTCATCCTGGCGGGCGCGGGTTTCGCGCTGGTCGCGGCGATCGGCCTCAACCGCTTCCCGGAAGTTTTCACCCGCATGCATGCCGCCTCCAAGGCAGGTACGGTGGGCTCCGGCCTGCTGCTCTTGGCCGTCGGCCTCCACGCCGGAGACCTCTCGACCTTTGCGCGAGCCATTGCCGGGTTTCTCTTCTTTGTATTGACGGCACCGGTATCTGCGCACCTCCTAGCAATGGCGGCCTACAAGGTAGGATATCGGCTCGGGGATGATTCGATCTGTGACGAAATGAAGCGCTACAAATCGGGAATACAGTCCTCGTTGCGTCAGAAATAAGCTCTCAACTGTTCTGCCTATAGATTTTATTCATCAGTAAAGCTCAAACGTCGGTCTCAGCGTGGCGTGATCGACCATCGTAGGACATTTTGCTGCTTGATATTCGTCGAAGTAATGTTACTTCAGTACGCAGTAGAGTTCGTGGCGTTCCCGCACATCGCATTTCGCATCACTGCAAGTCGACTGGCATCCAAGGCTTGTGCGACATGAAGTGATTCCGAAAATGCAGCGGAACTCCATCTGGTGATAATCTCTCCGCCCGTAATGAAGCTTAGGGGTAGGCTTCTTTCGGACACGATGCGGGTGAAGAGTTTCCTCCGGAGAATTCTGCAAGTGGACGCGTTTCGCGGAGGTCGCGGGCGCGCCATGAGTTGAACAGGAGACACATACAATGACAGAAATCGCACTGGGTAAGGGCACCGATCTGCTGGTCGAACTGACGGCGGATATTGTGGCCGCCTATGTGAGCAACCACGTCGTTCCCGTGGCGGATCTCTCTAACCTGATCTCGGACGTGCATGGGGCGCTCAGCAACACCTCGTCCCCGGCGCCAGTGGTCACGAGCACCGAAAAGCCGAAGCCGCCGGTTCCGATCAAGAAGTCGATCGAAGACGACTACCTGATCTGCCTGGAAGACGGCCAGAAGTTCAAGTCGCTCAAGCGCCACCTGATGACGCACTACAACATGACACCGGAAGAATATCGCGAGAAGTGGGGCCTGCCTGCTGACTATCCGATGGTCGCTCCCGCCTATGCGGAAGCCCGCTCGCGTCTCGCAAAGGAAATGGGCCTCGGCCAGCGCCGCAAGCGCGCCAAGGCGTAAAAAGAAGCACGCCGGTTCGTCCCGTCTGACTTCCGGGCTCGCCCGGAAGCAAGGACGTGTGGACACCACGGTGGATGAGCCGGGCCTTCGAGCCCGGTTTTTCTTTGCCCGCTTTCCGACAGCACAGGTGGATGGGGAGAGGAAAAAAATCCCATTAATTTTCCATGGCTTGCCGGCTTATCAACGGCTTAGCATCGAAACATCCCAAGATTCGGCTTCGTTTATCCCCGCTCTTGCTCTAGGGTATATGAATTAATTCCTATTTAATGAGGAGTTGTCATGCCCTTCCAGATTTCCCCGGATCCGTATTTTCCTCCACCCGCGCGCGTTCTGGCCATGCCGGGCCCGCGCCTGCCGGCAAGCCTCCCGATCCGCATTGCCTGCCGCCTCGTGCGCCAGATGGTGGCCGAGCTGATCTGCCTGCTGGGCGATCGGGTGAGCCTGCGCCGCGACCGTCGCCGCTTTACGTGCCAGGTGCGCCAGATCGCCATGTATGTCTGCCATGTCGCGCTCGGCATCTCCATGAGCGATATCGGCGAAGCGCTCGGCCGTGACCGCAGCACGGTGAGCCATGCCTGCCATGTGGTGGAAGACCGGCGCGACGACCTCGCCTTTGACGACTTCATCTCCACCGTCGAACGCCTTGTGACGGCAATCTTCAGTATTCCGGAGGTGGCAAGCCATGACTAAGCGCATGACCCGGAAATTGCAGCCCACCAACGCCCGGCGGCAATTGCTGCGGCTCGTCCGACAACTGGCCCGCGGCGCCTGCACCATCGAGCCGGCGGAAGGCGGCATGTTGCGGCTGCTGCGGGACGGCGAGGAACGGATCCACGAACAGGCGATGGTCAACGAGGCCGTGTCGCTCGGCCTTGCCGTAATGAGCGGCAACACGATCACAGCCAGCAGCGCGGCTTCCGCCTTCCTCCGCCGGGCGCTGGCGGGAGGGGAGGAGGCCTTTGGCGACCAGCATCGAGAGGTCCAGGTTTCCACGGCCGATGTCGAGGGCCAGCGCCAGCCGGTGCGTCGCAACCTGCAGGAATCGCCGCTCGGCGTCGTTGCCCGCATGAAGGATCGCGATGGTAAGGCCTTCGTGCCGGTCGAGGCGGTGGATGCGGGCGAGCGGCTGTTGTCGGATTTCACCCGCGGGCAGATGCAGCCGCGCGTCACGGCCTCCTGGGAGCCGCGGCTTGCTTCGCGCTCCAGGGGAGGCGCTGGCGGCCAGGCGGAGATCGCCGACAGTGCGCTGGCCGCCCGAAGCCGTTTTACCCGCGCGGTGGAAGCGATGGGACCGGAGCTTGCCGGTGTCGCGGTCGATGTCTGCTGCTTTTCCAAGGGGCTGGAAACGGTGGAGCGTGAGCGGCAATGGCCGGCGCGATCGGCAAAGCTGATGTTGCGCACCGCACTTCTGGCGTTGGCGCGCCATTATGCGCCACCCGTCGGCCAGGGGCGCCGGCGCAGCCACCATTGGGGCACGGACGACTTTCGCCCGACGATCGAGAGTTGAGGAGGCGTCGTTAAGCCGCGGCGCGCAGGCTTGCTTCGCCGCGGATGCGCTTCACCATCGAGCGCAGGCCATTGGCGCGCTGCGACGACAGGTGCTCCACCAAGCCGATCCGGTCGAAGATCTCGATCGCATCGGTACCGGCGATCTCGGAGGCATGTTTGCCGGAATAAACGGCAAGAACGATCGCCACCAGCCCGCGCACGATATGCGCGTCGGAATCACCTTCGAACGTCATCACCGGGTCGCTGCTCTGGTCTTCAACATGGCTCACCAGCCACACCTGGCTCGCGCAGCCCTGCACCTTGTATTCCGCCGTCTTCTTCTCCTTGGGAAGGTCCGGGAGCGCCTTCCCAAGTTCGATCACATAGCGGTAGCGATCTTCCCATTCGTCGAGGAATGCAAAATCGTCGATGATCTGCTCGATGCTGGCCATAGGAACTCCGGGTGTTGCTGCTCCATATAGGTGCTCACCGGCAGGATCAAAGCAAAAAAATCGCCGTGAAGACCTTCGTCCTCACGGCGCCAGCAGATGCTGATAGGCGGGCAGGCAGTGTCCCGCGCCGGACAAAGGGATCTCAGGTATCCGGCGCAAGCTTGAAGAATTTCGGGGTGGATCAGTGGGCGGGGCGCTTCTGCGGCACCGGCACCGTGCCGGTCGAGATCGCATCAGGCTCCACGGAGGCGGCTTCCTGGACTGGGAATGGCGTCGGCTCGGGATCGCTCATCAGCGGCGTGCTGGCAGCCTTCTTGCCGCTACCGAACTGCTGGTCGAGCAACTGGAAGGCAACCAGCGCTCCTTCCTTGGCTCGCACGCCAAGTGCGGAGAAGGTTTCGCTGCCCTTTTCGCAGACCTCGGGCTTCTCGCTGCAAAGCGCGCTGACATAGTGGTAGGCTTCGGTCGCAGCCGACAGGGCGCCGGCGACTTCGAGCGGCGAGGCGCCACGATCATCGCTCACCGGGTTGCTGCTGAAATAAGACAGCACCACCAGCACGGCTGCAAACCAGAACGTTCCCTTGATCAGAAACCACATGTTCTACCCACCTGTCTTTCCCGCGATCATCTTGCGGGGCGTGCGCCGGTCTCTCCCGGTCTTGGAGCGAGTTGTAACGTCTCAGAAGCAAATTTGGCTTTGAAGCCGCTGCTCGAATTTTCCGCAAATTTATCTCGAATTTGAATGATCCCGATCTGGCACAGGCAAGATTGTGGCCTCACCCCGACGTTCTGCCGCAGCTGTTAAGCATAAATGCGGCGGCGGGGCCGTGGACACCGGGCTTTGCATGGGAGTCGGTTGCCACAAAAGTTAACGCAAAAGGAAAAATGCAAGCAAATCCGTCGCTTACCTGCCGTTAACCACAAGCCGAGAAGCTTCGCCGAGAATGTCCCAAAGGGGGATTTGGCGGCTTTTGAGCCTTTGCGACTCGCTCTCTTTTATCCATTCCTTAAGCGGCGGAGACCTATTGTCTGCGCCAAGAAACGAGTTTGTTCCAGGGTATTGCGTGCGCGTATTGGGTGACATTGCCGGTCGGGTGGTTCAGTTGGTCGACGCGGCCGCTGTCCGCTGGCTTGCCAGCATTGGCGACGGCGAAACGGTGCGCCTCGGCGATGTCGCGCTGGTCCGCCGCCTGGCCTTTGGCGTGGCCGGGGCACTTGTGGTCGTGCCGGCCATGCTGACGCTGGTCATGAAGCCGGCGCTTGCGCTTCCAGTTGGCGTCGCTCTCGTCTTTTCGCTGTTTCTTCTGTCCGTCGCGACCCTGTTTGCGCTCCTGAAGCGCGAACCCGCGCAAGCGGTCGCACCCCAGATCGACGAGCGGATCTTTGCCGCATGCCCGGGCCTGGCGCTGATGCTCGATCCGCACGGCGACGTGCTGAAGACCGGTGGCCGTGATGCACATGCCTTTCCGGTGAAGCTTGCCGATTCGGCTGGCGAGCCGCTCGCCGAACTCGCCCACGTTTCGGACCGCATAGCGCTGGTCCAGGCCTTTGACGCTTTGCGCCAGGGTGCCGACAGCGCCTGCGCCGATATCCGCATTGAACGTCCGCTGTCGGTCTCCGGTCGCCAGTTCATGCTGATTCGCCTCGACATGACGGCGATCCGCGACGATGCGGGTGATCTGTCTTCCGTGTTTGCCCAGGCGCGCGATCTTTCCGAGGACGAGGAGCTTCGCGCCGAGGCTGCCGCCCACATGGCCGAAGCCCATTCGGCCAATGAAGCGAAGTCGCGATTCCTTGCGGCCGTCAGCCACGAATTGCGCACGCCGCTCAACGCCATCCTGGGTTTCTCCGATGTGCTCGCCGGTGAATATTTCGGCAAGCTCGCCAATGATCGCCAGCGCGAATATGTCGGCCTGATCCGCCAGTCGGGTGCGCATCTGCTCTCGGTCGTTAACACCATGCTCGACATGTCGAAGATCGAGGCCGGCCGTTACGAACTGCTCGCAGAACCCTTCGTCATCGGCGAGGCGATGGAAGCCTGCCGCGCCATGCTGGATCTCTCTGCCCGCGAAAAGGGCATCACGCTCACGAGCCGCACCGCACGGGGCCTCGGCGAAGTCGTGGCCGACCGCCGCGCCGTTCAGCAGATCCTGATAAACCTTGCGAATAACGCCATCAAATTCACCGGCGCCGGTGGCGTCGTCTCGATTGACGCCATATTGTCCGGTGACAACCTCGTCATCTCGGTCAGCGATACCGGCATCGGCATCGCACCGGAAAAGCTGCTGCTGATCGGCCAGCCCTTCATGCAGGTCGAAAACGCGCTCACCCGCGCTTACGAGGGCACGGGGCTTGGCCTCTCGCTGGTCAAGGGCCTGGTGGCGCTGCATGGCGGCAGCTTTGATATCGAAAGCCGGCCGGGCGAGGGGACGGTTGTCACCGTGACGCTTCCCGCAGACGGGTCGGGCGTTGCAAACGACGGGGATCAGCCCCGTGAAGAAAGAGTGGAATTCCCGCCGCGGCTGAAAGCGCCAAGGCAGACCGCCATGATGGGCGAACAGGATAATTGCAATGGCCGCGCGCAAGCGAAAATCGCCTGACCGGAAAAAGAACGCCAAACGCGAACCCGGTCTTCTGGCACGCCTTGCCGCCGGTGCGGGACGGGCTGCTGCGCGCCATCCAAAGCCATTGTTCGGTATTGCCGCCTTCGGCGTCGTCTTCAGTTTCGTTGCAGCCAACGCCTTGTGGTACCAGCCGGGCGGCCATCCATCGCCCTTCCTCGCCACGCGTGACGCGCAGGATCCGAATCGTGTTGCCGGTTACCGGCCGATGCGCCGCGTCGCACCCGATGACGTGACGACCTTCAAGATCGAGCGCGCCACGTCGGCAGAGACACCGAACGAAACGACGACTGTTATCCGGCCGCAGGTTCCGGAACCGGCAGAACTGCAGGTCGAGGATCTGATCCCTGCCGAAGTACCGGCGCAGCGTCCGCAACTGGCGCAGCCGATGCCCGAGCATGCCGTGCCGCTGCCGGCACCGATGCCGAAGCCGGCACCAGCCCCGGTCCCGGCCCAGGCCCAGGTCGAGACGGCAAGGTCAGTCACGAAGCCGCAGCCGCCCAAACCGGCACAGGAAAAGCCGCGCGGCGAAGACCCGATTGCCGCGGCCATTCGCTCCGCCGAACGCAAGCCCTTCACCGTGCCGCCGGCCGATATTCCCAACGCCACCGGCTCCAACCCGGCGCGCAACGTCGTGCCGGTGTCGCAGAAGCCCGCCCAGCGGCTTCCCGTCGCGCCTCGCAATGAAGCGCAAGCGACGTCATTGGTGCTGCAGATCCAGCGCGGCCTCTCCAACATCGCCTATGCCGATGTGCAGGTGGATGGCGTCGCCGGCAGCCAGACGAAGGCCGCCATCCGGCGTTTCCAGAAGCACTACCGCCTGCCGGAAACCGGCGAGCCGGATGAACTGGTGCTGAAGAAGCTGAAATCGATCGGCGCCCTCTAGTCACTACCCGCCGAACGCATTCCGTTTGCGCTTGGCGCTGCGTCACCCTATGAGGGTCGCATGCGCCTCAAGACCGATATGTTCGTTTCCGCCCTTGTCCGCCGCGTCTTCGGGCTCGGCGGGTTTGCTGCCGTGGAACACAAGGGGGCCGAGTCCGCCGGCGCCATCTTCATCCGCCAACGGTTCCGCGATGGGCTGGAAACGCTTTACGCGCCCGCGCCGCAAAGCTTCTTTGGCGAGGACGAGGGCAGCCGCAAGTTCGAGGTGAGGGCTGAGCGCGTCGACGCGCACGAGATCGCTGATCTCCTGGCGCGCGAACTGAAGTTCGATCCGGATCTATGGCTGGTGGAACTGGAGATCGACGACGTTGCCGACCTGTTCGAGGTGGTTGAGCCGGACGGCTGAGATTGCCGTCACGCGCTGCGGCGAATGCTGTAGCGGCCGGGCTGCCGAACGCTTGCGGTGGTGCGCAGGGGTGCTGCGGTTTCCTCGATGTCCTGCTGGGCCGAGCCCGCCTCGGCCGGCGGTGCAGCCACGGGCTCCGAATAGGTATAGCTGTCGGCCCGCCGCCAGGCTTCCACCCGCTGCCCGCACTGGTCTTCGTCCAGCCGGTTCCAGAGCCGTTCGGCGCGGCTCATCTCAGCCTCGGTCCCGGACAGGTGGTCATAGATCCGCTGCAGGATGAAAAGCGCATCCTCGGTGTCCATGCCAAGGCCCTTGAGCGTCGTCGCCAGCTGCTGGCCGGAAATGTCGAGCATGATCCGCTCGGACAGCCAGCGGCTCGCCGAAAGCGCATCCGCCAGCACCGAGGCGAAAAGCCCGTTTTCCCGGTTGCGGGCAAAGCGCACCAACAGCGCCTGCTGCACGGCCGAAAGGCTGCGCAGCCCGAGCCGGTCGCTCGCCGGGCGGGTGATGTGGCCGGCCAGCATCCGCAGCCGCTTGCGCATGTCCTCTTCGCGCGCCACCCGCTCGGCCTCGCTCGAGGCGTTTTCCGCCGGCTGGGGTGAGGCGGGGGCGGGGTCTGCATCCGGCTTGATGCCGCGGTCGTGCCGCAGGCCAACCAGCGCGTCGATGACCCGTGGAGACAGCGCCTCGCGACGCACGATCGCGCGTGCATGCGCCTCGCCTTGCGTGCGGGCGATCGCAATTAGCGTGTCGTCGCTGAGGCAGTTCGACGAGATCAGGAAGGGGGCCGCAATGGCGATCGGCTGGCTGGCAATGAAGAAGGCAACGGCAGGTGGCACGTTCGGGCATTGCGACAGCGCGGCGACTGCCTCGCGACGTGCTTCCTCGGACGAGGCGGTAAAGAGCGGCGTGAAGAGCTCGGCGAACTGTCGGAGCTCCGACCGCGAGGGATGCGGCAGGCTCTCGAAACTCGTCACCGTGGCCATCAGCACCACATCCTTTTTACGCACGGCCTGAGGCCTCTCCAGCTCTCGAAACTCATTGTTCACAGGGCTTACCCGCATCCTACGCAATACAAATCGGATGGTGCGACGACACTGATGGAGGGCGCACACATGCCCGCCGCGTCATCGTACCTTTCCTGGGAAACTCCCGGCGGCGTCGCACCATCAGGCGAGCGTGGATGTCGTCGCAAAACGGAACGCGCTGGTTTAACCGGATGCTAACCGTTCGACGGTTAACGGTCGGTGAAAATGCATCGTATTGATACGTCTGTCGGTGCTGCCGTCCACAGGCTGGGACGGGAACAGCATTGTGACCGCAAGGCCCGTGAACCAAAGGCCCGTGAACCAAAGGCCCGTGAACCAAAGGCCAGGGCCTGCGTTTTACGCTTCGGATCCCAGACATGCGTGGTTGGCAACTGCTACATTAGCGTTAATCGGCTGTTAACCATGCTCTGGCTGAATCTGCGGTAACTGGTTCTGCTTCGGCCGAGCTTGCTCGAGGGGCCGGATGGTCCTGCTCCTTGATCCTGTCGGTGGAAATGAGCCGGCGAAAATGGAAATGTCCCTGCGCCTCGGAGGAGGCGCACAGACGAGAAAGGCGCGGATGCCGGGAAACCGGAAGCGCCAGCCCATCGGTTTGGGCAGGGTGAGATCGATCCGTCTTCATCCGTCTCGAATTCCTAGCGGAGGCGAGCATGGCAGAGATCGTAATTTTGAACAAATGGCGCAGCGAACACGCCGCGCGCAAGCCGGAGATCCGGATTGGCGAGGACAAGCCGTCCGCGCAGGTCCTGCTGTTTACCGGCGTGCGCTACGAACGTTATGGCGACTGGCTGAACAGCCGGCCGGAAAACCAGGCGGTCGGGGCGGAGTAGTTCCTGCGATCAGAAACGGCTTCTGGAGCGCCACTCGAAGGGCGCGCAGCTTGCCTCGCTCAGGAACTGCGACGCAAGCTCTTCGTAGCTTGGCTGGGGCGCGAGGCTCCGCAGCACGACATAACCCTGTGCCGCTGTGGTTTCCACCATGATTGATTGTGATACAGGCTCCGGAAGCGAACGGCGCAGCGCCGTCAGTTGCACCGGCGTCGCAATCACCACGTTCAGCACGCCGCCGGCAGAAGTCCGGTCGTTGATGCTGAAGATCTCGTTCGAGGAAGCATCGAACACGGCGAGCGACCAGAACGGCAGCCCGTTGTTGGCCGCCGCAAGCCGCACCGGCCCTTCCGAAATGTCATAAGCGCAGACCGCAACCGGCAGGTAAGGGTCGTCCATGCCAAGCCCCGTGCGGTCAGCAACGGATCCAAGCTGGTAGAAGCGGTGCATCTCGCCCTTGGCGAGCACGCGGGTATAGGCGTCCTTCTCGCTGAATTCCGGCAGCAGCAGCACGATGATGAGGTGCAGGAGCGCGGCACCGATGAGGCCGACGACGATCGCGAGGATCAGCTGGAGCGCGAACCTAGACATTGCCGCACCCGATCTTCTCGATGCGCGGCATCGAGAGGTCGATAAGGCCGGAACTGCCGGCGGTCGGGGTGTCGAGTAGCGTCAGCGTCAGCCGGAAGGGACCACGGGCTGGAACCGCGAGCCAGTTGCCGGGCGTCGCGGTCGGCGAAATGACGATTTCGAAGGCACCCTCTGCGTCACGCAAAACGGTGCGTGAGTTGAGCGCCGAAGGAAGATCGGCGTTCGATGTCGGCCGCCGCCCGTCCGGCAGCGTCGTAAACAGCGTCCAGAGGCGGGCAGGGGGCGTATGGCCGGACATGCGGTAAGAACAGTCGCCACTCAGCCGCGCGCCAGTTTCATCCGTTGCCGCGGTGAATGTAAGCCCTTCGGCGCTGGCGTAAAGCAGCTTGCCGGCGTTTGCCCGGTGTGCCTTGGCATAAGGGTCGGCACTTGCCGTCTGCGCCTGCGGAAAGGCTTCCCATGGGCCGAGCTTGATCGCGCCGAAGCCAACCGTGGCGTCGAGCGCCACCAGTGTGGACCAGATTCCGCCGCCGAAGGCGATCGTCAGCGCGATGGCGATAAGAAGAGGAACACGAAACACTGGCAGCTTTGGCTTTCGGATCAGACGCGTCAGAGGGTTAGCACTGATTTCGCCGAGGGGAAATGGGTGACGGACAAACTCGCAGTGATTGCCGTATACTGTGCCCTAATCTGTGGAGGCCCCGCCGATGTCGAAATCGTCGACTACCATGCCTGACAACGATCAGTTGCCGAACCCGCATCCGGGCGAAATCCTGCTCGAGGAATTCCTGAAGCCGCTCGCTCTCAGCCAAAATGCCCTGGCCCGCGCCATCGACGTGCCGCCGCGCCGCATCAACGAGATCGTCATGGGTAAGCGCGCAATCACGGCCGATACGGATCTGCGGCTGGCGCGGTATTTCGGCATGTCCGAAGGCTTCTTTCTTGGCCTGCAGGCAGACTACGACCTCATGCAGCGGCGCCGGGAGCTCGGCGAACAGCTGGAGCGGATCGCGCCACGCGCCGCATGACGGCTACCGCCGTACATCCAGGCTGATCGGCTTGAAGATCGCTTCCGGCTTGCCCGGTGCGACAGCCGGCGAAACCACCGGCGCCTCTGCTTCCGCGACGCGGGCAGGGGCCGCGGGAATAGCCGATGCCGATTTCAGGCTCTCGGCGATCTGCTTCAAGACGCGGGTGGAGTCGGCCGAAAGCGTGCGCGGGCGGGTAAAGGCCTGCGGCGCGGCCTTGCCGTCTTCGCCCTTCTTGGCGACTTCGGTGCCCTTGCGGTCGCCGGTCGGCAGCGGGTTTTCGATGCCCGGGATCGGTTTCAGCTCGATGCCCTGGTGGGCATAGTCCATCACCGTCTTGAAGGTCATGGCCGGCAGCGAGCCGCCTGTCATGTTGTTCATCGAGGTGAAGTCGTCGTTGCCGAACCAGACGCCGGCCGTGTAATTGCCGGTGAAGCCGATGAACCACGCATCGCGATAGCTTTGCGAGGTGCCGGTCTTGCCGCCGGTGACGATGCCGCCATCAAGCGCCGCACGCCGTGCCGTGCCTTGGTAGGGGATCGTCGACAGGATGCGGTTCATCGAGACCATGGCCTGTTCGGACAGGACGCGCTTCGCCGGTGGCTCGTCCCGGTTGAAGTCGTAGAACACCTCGCCGTTGTAACCCAGCACCTGCTCGATGCCGTGGCGGCGTGACTGCATGCCACCGGCCGGCATCACGGCATAGGCCGTCGTCTGGTCGAGCACGGTGACTTCCGAGGTGCCGAGCGGGATGGTCTTGTCCTTGCGCAGCGGCGTTTCGACGCCAAACGCCTTGGCCGTCTGGACGATCACGTCGGTGCCGAGCTTTTCCTTGGCGAGCCGCACCGGAACGGTGTTCAGCGACTGCTGCATCGCCGACATCAGCGTCACCTTGCCTTTGTAGGAGCGGCCGTAGTTTTGTGGCGACCAGCCGTTCCAGGTGATCGGCGCATCGGAAATGGTCGTCTCGGGTTTCATCCCGGCTTCCATGGCCGCCGCATAGGTATAGAGCTTGAAGGAGGAGCCCGGCTGCCGCAGCGCCTTGGTCGCGCGGTTGAACTGGCTTTCGCCGTAGTCGCGACCACCGACCATTGCGCGCACCGCACCGCCGCTTTCGATCACCACCATGGCGCCCTGCTTGACGCGGTAGCTTTCGCCGTATTCGCGCAGGCTCGATTCCATCGCGGCTTCCGCCACCTGCTGCAGGGCGGTGTCGATCGTGGTGCGCACGATCACCGAGCGCTCCTTGAGCTTGCCCCGCGCATGCAGCCGCTGCACCTCGTCAAAGGCCCAGTCGAGGAAGAAGTCCGGCGCCTTGACGTCGGCGCGGTCGATGACGGAAGCCGGGTTGCGGCGTGCGCCGATCACCTGGCCTTCGGTCATCATGCCGCTCTGCACGAGGTTGGAGAGCACTTCATTGGCGCGCGAGCGGGCGGCTGGCAGGTTCACATGCGGCGCATATTTCGCCGGTGCCTTGAAAAGGCCGGCAAGCATGGCCGATTCCGCCAGCGTCACCTCGGTGATGTTCTTGCCGAAATAGAATTGGGCTGCCGCTGCCGCGCCGAAGGTGCCGGCGCCCATATAGGCGCGGTCGAGGTAATGCGAGAGGATTTCCTTCTTGGAAAGGTTGGCTTCCAGCCACAGCGCCAGGAAGGCTTCCTTGATCTTGCGCTCGATCGACCGTTCGTTGGTGAGGAACAGGTTCTTGGCAAGCTGCTGGGTGAGCGTCGAGCCGCCCTGGACGACGCCGCCCGCCTTGGCATTCTCCGTCATGGCGCGCGCCAGGCCGAAGAAGTCGATGCCGAAATGGTCGAAGAAGCGCCGGTCTTCGGTGGCCAGCACCGCCTTGATCAGGTGGTCCGGCAACTGGTCGACCGGAACGGAATCCTCATGGATGATGCCACGGTGGCCGATCGGATTGCCGTAGCGGTCCAGGAAGGTCACGGCAAAGTCGCCGCGGTTGCGCCAGTCTTCCTTGGTTTCCTCGAACGCCGGCTGGGCGAGCGCGAGAAGCAGCACGAAGCCGGCGGTGCCGAGCGTCATGGCCTCGCCGGCAATCTCGAAGCCGAGCTTCTTCCAGCCGCGCACGCGAAAACGCCGGAAGAAGATGGTGATCTCTTCCCAGATCTCGCCAAGCTTGAAGCCGAGGTTCCAGACGGTGGAGTCGATCCACGAGTCGATGCGCAGCAGGATATGCCGCTTGCGTTTCGGCGCGGGTGGCATGTCCTTGGAAGGCATGTCGTTGGATGGTTTTGGCTCGTCCTGCACCTTGTCGTCCCCGCCCAAAAATCCCCACCCTTTGATGAGATACGCTTGACGCCATCCCGTGCAGGGATCAAAGGCAATAGCGTCTCACCGTTATTCAGCATTAGCTGACAAAGGGTTTATGCGCGATAGCGAAATCGCAACAGAGTAAAAGGACGAGGCCGAGGATTTGTTCCATTCTGCCGCAAATATCATAGCCGAGCCGGCGGCCGACGAGCCGTTCTGGAAAACCAAGCGGCTGGACGAGTTCAACCAGGCGGAATGGGAAAGCCTCTGCGACGGCTGCGGCCTGTGCTGCCTCAACAAGCTGGAAGACTGGGACACGGGCGAGGTGGTCTTCACCTCGGTCGCCTGCCGGCTCTTGGACGGCACGAGCTGCCGCTGCAAGGACTACGAAAACCGCCAGGCAACGGTGCCGGACTGCATCCAGCTGACGCCGGAAACGGTGAACGACATCGGTTGGCTGCCGCCGACCTGCGGTTACCGCCTCATCCGCGATGGCGAGGATCTCTATTGGTGGCACCCGCTCGTCTCCGGCGACCCGCAGACGGTGCACGAGGCCGGCATCTCGGCCCAGGGCCGCACAGTGAGTGAAACGGACGTCGCAGTGGAAGATTTCGAAGACTATCTCGTAGACTGGCCGCTGCATGTGGGCGAACAACGCTAGAATCTGACAAATCTGCGTCAAAAGCCGGGGTTTACCCAGTAGATTTGCGGGTATACGCCCGGCTATAACGAGCCTAAGAGGCGTGCTCTCCCCCTTAGGTCCTGGCGCGACGCATGAAGTCAGACGAAAACTTTGCTGATAGTCTCTACGAAGCGGCTCTTGTTCCAGAACTCTGGACGCAGACCTGCGAAAAGCTTGCGGCGGAAGCCCAGGCCGACTGCGCCTCCATCTTCACGGTCGATACCTATGGCAACCACCGCTTCGTGACGACGCCGAATGTCGCGGAAGCCTATGCCAGGTTTGCCGCAAGCCCGCACGCCCAGAACAATACGCGTGCCTTGCGGGCGCTTGAGCGCAGTCCCTTTGTTTTCGCCCGCGACATCGACGTCTTGACCGAGAAGGAATTTCGCGAGGACCAGCTCGCGCCGCTCTTCCTTCATCCGAATGGCATCGAATGGGAGGCCGGCTGCGTTTTCCAGGAGCCGAGCGGTCACATGATCGCGATCATCCTGATGCATGCCAAGGGGCGCGGCCACTTCACCGACGAACAGCTCGCCAAGCTGAACCTCTTGAAGCCCGACCTCGCACGCGCCGCCTACATGGCCTCGCAGCTCGGTTTCCGCGAAGCCCGCTCGATGGCCGACGCATTGTCGATGGTAGGCGTTCCGGCCGCCGTCATCGGCGATACCGGTCGCTCGATTGCGATGAACAACCAGATGGAAGCGCTTTCACCGCGCATCCGCACCGGCGCGGGCGACAAGATCGTGCTGGAGGCGCCGGGTGCCAGCGCGCTGCTGGACGATGCGATCCGCCGCTACAAGGCGCAGGCCGTGCCGACGGTGCAATCCCTGCCGATCGCCTCGCGTGACGGGGAGCCGGCGCTGATCCTGCATCTCCTTCCGGTTCGCCGCGCGGCGCGCGACATCTTCTCCCGCTCGATGGCGATCCTGGCGGTGACGAACGTGGGCGAAGTCGGGCCCCCCGACATGCGCGTGCTCTGCGGCCTGTTCGACCTGACGCCGGCGGAAGCCCGCGTGGCGCGTGGCATCGCGCTGGCGCAGACGCCGGAAACGGTGGCCGCCAATCTCGGCATCTCGATCCAGACGGCGCGGTCGCACCTGAAACGGATCATGCAGAAGACCGGCACGACACGGCAGGCAGAACTCGTGCTGCTGCTCTCCGGCCTGTCGGTCCCGGGGGATGGTGGCAAAAATCCTTGATTGCCCCTTGACCTTCCCATGATGGGAAGCCCCACATAAGGCAGGAAAGCGAGATTCCTGCCATGAACCAGACTGTCAAGCCGATCCATAAAGCAGAGCCCTTCACCATCCCCGTCGAAGGCATGACCTGTGCATCCTGCGTGCGCCGGGTGGAAAATGCCGCTGCCAAGGTGGCAGGCGTCGACAAGAGCGCCGTTAACGTCGCGACCAAGAAGCTGTCGATCGAATCCGCCGAGGGCTTTTCGCCGGAGGAGTTGGAAAAGGCGATCCGCAAGGTGGGCTATGAGATCCCCGCGGGCGCCATGCAGCATGCGATGCGCGAGGCGGGTCTGGCGACGCCTGGGCCGGAGGAGGTGCATCGGCACCACGGCCATGGGCACGATCACGAGCACGGGCATGGAGACGCAAGCGCTCACGCGGATCATGCGACCCATGCAAGGCATGCGAGCCACGGGAGCCACGAGAGCCATGCCGGCGGGCATGACCACATGCAGATGCATCGCGGCGAGGAAGGCAAGCTGAAGCGCGACCTGGCGATTGCGCTGGTGCTGACGCTGCCGCTTTTCGTGCTGGAAATGACCGGCCATGCGTATCAGCCGTTCCACCACTGGCTGATGGGCGTGATCGACACGCAGAACCTCTATTACTTCTATTTCCTGCTGGCGACGGCGGTAATCTTCGGGCCCGGCCTGCGCTTCCTGAAGCACGGCATCCCAGCCCTTCTGCGCGGGGCGCCGGAGATGAATTCGCTGGTCGCGATCGGCGTGCTGGCGGCCTATGGCTATTCGCTGGTCACGACGTTTGCGCCCGGCCTGCTGCCGGAAAGCGGTCGCTTCGTTTATTACGAGGCCGCGACCGTGATTGTGACGCTGATCCTGTTCGGGCGGCTGCTTGAGGCCCGGGCAACGGGCAAGACGGGCGAGGCGATCGAGAAGCTGGCAGGCCTGCAGGCCAAGACGGCGCGCGTCGAACGCGACGGAAAAGTGCTGGATATCCCGGCCGGCGAGGTGGTGGCTGGCGACGTCGTCGTCATTCGTCCGGGCGAGCGGGTGCCGGTGGACGGCACGGTGCTGGATGGCGCCTCGAATGTCGATGAATCGATGATTTCCGGCGAACCGCTGCCGGTCGAGAAGGCGGCGGGTAGCACGGTCATTGGCGGCACGATCAACAGGACCGGCTCCTTCCGGTTCCGGGCGGACAAGGTCGGCCGCGATACGATGCTGGCGAACATCATCCGCATGGTGGAGCAGGCGCAGGGCTCGAAGCTGCCGATCCAGACGCTTGTCGACCAGGTGACGGCCTGGTTCGTGCCGGCGGTGATCCTGCTGTCCGTGTTGACCTTTGCCGTCTGGTATTTCGTCGGGCCGGAACCGGCGCTGACGCATGCGCTGGTGAACGCCGTGGCGGTGCTCATCATTGCCTGCCCCTGTGCCATGGGACTTGCGGTGCCGACGTCGATCGTCGTTGGCGGCGGGCGTGCGGCCGAACTTGGCGTGCTGTTTCGCAAGGGCGAGGCGCTGCAGGAGCTGAAGAGCATTTCCACCGTCGTGGTCGACAAGACTGGAACCGTCACCAAAGGGCGTCCGGAACTGACCGATCTGCAGGCGGCAGACGGTTTCGGTGAGGACGAGGTGCTGGCGCTTGTTGCAAGTGTCGAGGCGCAGTCGGAACATCCGATTGCCGAAGCGATCGTCAAGGGCGCCGAGGCGCGCGGGCTCACACTGCCGCAGGCGAAGAACTTCCAGTCGGTGACCGGCTACGGCATCGAGGCGGAGGTCGACGGGCGGCAGGTTTCGGTCGGTGCCGACCGCTTCATGGAAAAGCTCGGGCTGTCCGTTGGTCAGTTCGCTGATGTTGCCGCAAGCCTTGGAGACGAGGGCAAGACACCCATCTATGCTGCGGTGGATGGCCGCCTGGCCGGTGTTCTGGCCGTCGCTGATCCGGTCAAAGCGTCGAGCCGCGAGGCGATCAGGGCGCTTAAGGACATGGGCGTGGACGTGGTGATGGTGACCGGCGACAACCGCCGCACCGCCGAGGCCGTCGCGCGCCAGGTTGGCATCGAACGGGTCGTGGCGGAGGTCCTGCCGGAAGGTAAGGTGAAGGCGATCCACGAGTTGCGCCAAGCTGGCCGCCGGCTCGCCTTTGTCGGTGATGGCATCAATGACGCGCCGGCGCTGGCCGAGGCGGATATCGGGATCGCGATCGGCACCGGAACGGATATCGCCATCGAAAGCGCCGACGTTGTTCTGGTCGGTGGCGAGTTGACGGGCGTCGTCTCGGCAATCGGCATGAGCCGGGCTGTGATGAAGAACATCAAGCAGAACCTGTTCTGGGCCTTCGGCTACAACGTGGCGCTGGTGCCGGTGGCGGCAGGGGTTCTGTACCCTGCCTTCGGCTGGCTGCTGTCGCCGATGATCGGGGCGGGCGCCATGGCGCTTTCGAGCGTCTTCGTGCTCGGCAACGCACTGCGGCTGAAGACGGCAAGGATTGGAGAAACGCGATGAATATCGGTGAAGCATCCGCCGCATCCGGCGTATCGGCCAAGATGATCCGCTATTACGAGGAGATCGGCCTGATCCGGCCGATGGGCCGGACCGGCAACAACTACCGCGTTTATGGCGAGGAGGAGGTGCATGTGCTGCGCTTCATCAAGCGGGCGCGCTCGCTGGGCTTTTCGCTGGAGGAGACCGAAACGCTGCTGAAGCTCTGGCAAGACAAGAGCCGCACGAGCGCCTCGGTGAAGGAAGTCGCGACCGCGCATATCAGCGACCTGGAGCGGCGCATCGCCGAGATGCAGGGCATGGTGAAGACGCTGAAACACCTGGCGCATTGCTGCGGCGGCGACGACCGCCCAAGCTGCCCGATCCTCGACGACCTGGCCGGCGAGGGTGCCGGAGCGCCCCAAAGCCAACGGAAACCAGGCAGATCGCCTGAGCGGCTGCCGACGAACACGCACATCAACCAAGGAGAAAAACAATGCCAGCCATATCAACGTGCCGGACATGACCTGCGGCCATTGCGAAAAGACCGTTCGCGGGGCGCTTGAAGAAGCGCTGCCGGGTGCACCGGTGACGGTGGATCTCGGCGCCCACCGGGTGATCGTGGAAGGTGACGCGGGCAAGGCAGAAGACGCCATCCGCGAAGCCGGTTATTCGCCGGAAAGGGTCGCAGCCTAAAGTCCGTTTGGAGCGCCCGACATGAAGCTTTGGGCAGTCTGGATATGAAGGCCGCCCCTAAGCATGAAGCTTCGGCCAAAGGGTTAAAAATGAACCCCCTGAGCATGAAGCTTCGGCCAAAGGGATAAAAATGAACCCCTGAGCATGAAGCTTCGGCCGAAGGGATAAAAAAGAACCGCCCGAGCATGAAGCTTCGGCCAAAGGGATAAAAAAGAACCGCCCGAGCATGAAGCTTCGGCCAAAGGGATAAAAAAGAACCGCCCGGAGCGAAGCTTCGGGCGGTCTTGCAAACACGGCGGAGGAGGTTGCCGTGCCGCTGGAGATTTAGAACTTCACGGCAATGCCGACGTTCACGACGTGCTGGTCGAAATCGACATCGGTGCCGGCGATGTCGCCGCTGCCGAAGTCGTTGTAGCGATATTCGACGCGACCGAAGACGTTGTCGGTGAAGGCGTAGTCGAGACCGCCGCCGATGGTCCAGCCATGCAGCGTATCGTCATCATCCACGCCACCGCCATCGACGCTGACATTGGTTGCCGTCCAGCCACCGGCTGCGAACAGCAATGCGCGGTCAAAGGCGTAACCGACGCGGCCACGGACCGAGCCCGAGAAGCCAGATTCGGCATCGACGCCGGCATAGGTGTTCTCGTTCCAGTCGTAGTTTACGTCACCTTCGATACCGGCGACGAAGCCGTTCGAGAACTGCCAGTTGTAGCCAACGAAGGCGCCGAACCGGCCGCCGTCGAAGTCATCCGAACCGCCCGGCAGAAGCGTCGAGTCGGCGTTGCCCCAGGCGTAACCGCCGTGCAGACCGATGTAAGGCCCCGACCAGGTGAATGCGGAAACGGTCTCGATCGCCTCGGGCGCGGCCGGGATGGTTTCAACCGCGTCGGCGGCGTAAACAGCGGAAGAAGCGGTCATGGCGGCCGCGGATGCAAGAATGAGAATAGCCTTCATGGGTATCCCTCCGGGTTGATCATGAAGGCATAGATAGTGCGCCGAGGTTCTTCGGCTATGACTAAAATACAACACCCTGAAAAATCTGCGCTTGCCGGATAACCGATTGATTCCAAAAGGCAAAAATAATGCGGGAAGATCTTGAAATCGCGGCGCGGGCGGAAAGTGGGTTGCTCTGGCAATGTTCCCGAGGGTCCTTCGAGGAGGTAAGCGGACCGGGTCGAGCGGGCTTTTCGGTGGCGGCAGCTCCCCAGAGGCCGCAACGAAAAGGCGCCTGCCTTGTTCGGGTTTTGAGCTTCCCCATATTGGGGCCGAAGGAGAATTCCGTGTTTCGTTTCGACAATTCCTATACCCGACTGCCCGAGCATTTTTATGCCTCCGTTTATCCTGAGCCGGTGGAGGGGCCGACGCTCCTCAAGTTCAACACGGCGCTGGCCGACGAGCTTGGCATCGAGGCTGATGAAAGTGATCCGGTGCGGCTGGCGGCGATCCTGGCGGGCAATGTCGTGCCGGCCGGTGCCTCGCCGATCGCCATGGCTTATGCCGGGCACCAGTTCGGCAATTTCGTGCCGCAACTGGGCGATGGCCGGGCGATCCTGTTGGGCGAGGTGGTGGACAAGGCCGGACGGCGGCGCGACATCCAGCTGAAAGGCGCCGGGCCGACGCCGTTTTCGCGCCGGGGTGACGGAAGGGCCGCGCTCGGTCCGGTTCTGCGGGAATATATCGTTTCCGAAGCGATGCATGCACTCGGCGTGCCGGCGACGCGGGCGCTTGCCGCCGTGGCGACGGGCGAGCAGGTGTATCGTGAAAATGTCGAGCAGGGCGCGGTTTTCGTGCGCGTGGCCGCAAGCCATGTGCGGGTCGGGACCTTCCAGTTNTTTGCCGCCCGCGGNGACACCGACGGCGTGCGNACGCTCGCCGACTATGTGATNGAGCGGCATTATCCTGAGCTGAAAGACAGCGNCGACCGTTACCTGGCGCTGTTGCGGGCGGTGGCCTTTGCGCAGGCCGATCTCATCGCCAAGTGGATGGGCATCGGTTTCATCCACGGGGTGATGAACACCGACAACATGACAGTGTCCGGCGAGACGATCGATTTTGGTCCATGCGCCTTCCTCGACGAATATGACGCGATGAAGGTGTTCTCCTCGATCGACCAGATGGGGCGTTACGCCTATCGCAACCAGCCGGGCATCGGCCAGTGGAACATCGCGCGACTGGCCGAATGCCTGTTGCCGCTGTTGGACGAAAACGAGGAAAAGGCCGTGGAAGGCGCCAACGCCGTGCTGAAGGCGTTCGGCGAGCGTTTCCAGGCGGCCTGGCTAGGTGTGTTCCGACAGAAGCTCGGGCTTGGCCGCGAAGCAGAAGGCGACGGCGAGCTGGTGCAGGCGCTGCTGGGTGCGATGCACGAGGGCGAGGCGGATTTCACGCTTGCCTTCCGGCGGCTGGCCGATGCGGCCGAGGGCCACGACGAGGGTTTTGTCTCGACGTTCAAGGATCCGGCCAAGGCGACTGACTGGCTTGGCCGCTGGCGCGAACGGCTCGGTGCCGAGGATCTGGGCGATGCGGCGCGGGCGGCGGCGATGCGGAGCGTCAACCCGGCGATCATTCCGCGCAACCACCGGATCCAGGAGGCGATTGCGGCCGCCAACTATGGGGACCTGAGTTTCTTCGAGCGGCTGCTGCAGGCGGTGGAAAAACCCTTCGAGGAGCGGCCGGAATTTGCTGATTACATGCTGCCGCCGAAGGCCGAGGAGCGCGTGACGCAGACATTCTGCGGCACGTGAGGATGCCTTCGCCTCCGCCGCTCAGATCGGGAAGCGCGGGGGCGGTTCGGCAGTCTTGTCGAGCATTCCGGGCTTAGGGCCACCGTGGCCGAAGGGGCATTGCAGCGGTTCTGTGACCGGTGTGCGGTTGCGCTGCGAGCGGAAGGCGGCGGAGCGCTCATAGGATTGTTTTCTCAACCGCATGATCTGGCCGAGCGGCTGGTGGGCCGATAGCCCGTTCCAGGGGCTGAAATGCATGCCGTCATCCACCTGGCGGGCACGCTCTTGCGACCACGCCTGCTGCGGTTCAACCGTGATGCGGGCAACGGTGACGAAGGGGCTTTTCTCTTCCGGCCAGGGATCGACACCTTCCACAGGCATGGAATCAAGATCGGTGCAAAGCTGCACCTGCAGGTCCCAGACCGCCGTTTCGTCTTCGAAAAATTCTTCCACCGCATGGCGGATGACATCGCCGTCCCTGCTAGTATCGAGCTTGGCGCCGGCCAATGCCTTGAGGTTTTGCGAGGCGGGCACGACGGCGATCTTGGCGATGTAGTCTCGATAGCGGAGCGGCAGCTGGGTAAAGAAGCTTTCGCCGAGGATATGGGTTGGCGGATTGCCACCGAGCGATTTCAGAGCGGCACTTTCCAGCCCCACCTTTTCCAAGGTCGCTTCCACGCCGCGGAAGACTTTTGACAGCACTTCCTTGGTGCCCTCGAGGCGATCGGTGGTGGCTGCAAGTCCTTTCAGGTTCAGGAGAAATGCCCTGGCGCTCGGCGAATTGAACTCCCTGGCATTGACCATCACGAAGTCCTGGCTGCGCGATTCCTCCGAGCCGGGCAGGCGATCGCCTGCCACGTCGAGGATCTTCAGCGCCATGCCGCGTGGCGTCGACACCGTGTCATGCAGGAAATCGCCTGGCGTCGTGGAGAGGCGGATAATGGCTTCATAGGTGCCGGGCCTGGCGAACAGGCCCTGTGCGAGTTCCGGCGGCAGGTCGTCCAGCACCTCGACCCGGGCCTCGAGCAGCCCGTGGCTCTTGGCGTGTACCGAGCGGATGGCATGGGCGGAATTCGAATAGGTTTCCTGCGAGATCGACAGCATGGTGTCGGCGATCGACTTTGCCAGCGTCGGCTCGTCCGGCTGGATATCCTCAACCTCGGGGCGGTACCGAACGGGCGTGACGGAGAGGCGATTGATCATCGGCGGCTCGCTTTCGAGGGCAGGTGAGGCGGCGTGGCGCCGCCGGGTAAACGGGATGACGTCGCCTCAACGGAAGCGTCCGAGAAAATGTTCCGGCAGAACAAGGTGTTGGACGGTACCGGGATGATTTCTGCAGCGAATAGGAAAATAATCCTTGACGGCGTGACGGTGCTTTGGTAGGTTTTGGTCATCGTCGAGGAATTGCGGCGGCAGACTGGTTCCGGCTTCCTGGAGCATAGCCGCCGTTCTCGATTCTCCAGTACCTGGGCCCGGTCTTTGCACCGGGCCTTCTTTTTACCAGCATGATCGGCAGCGTGGACGGTTCAGGCGACGTGGAAACACGGGCGCGCCTTGCCATGCCCGATCGATGCGCAGGCACGGGGCCCTGCCATGGATGATTTCGACCGCTTTGACCCAAGCCTGTTCGGCACCTGGACGGGACGCGTAAGCTACGACGGCATGGCGCCGGCGGAGGATACGGCGCTGGCGGGCGAGGTGCGACGGGTCTTGCTCGAGGTGAAGTCGGCGGACGTGCCGTTCGATCCGGCAGACGAGCTGCGACGGCTCCTGAACGAGATGACGGTGGAGATGCGCGAGCAGTTTTCCACCTTTCGCCGCATGCGCGCCGCCGCCGAGATTGCGCTCGAAAGCGGTGACGAGGCGGCCCAGAAACTGGCGCGCGCCGATGTGAAGGCTGCCACCGATGCCATGTCTCTGATCGTCCGTACGCTGGAAAAGGTGGACGGGCTGCAGCGCCAGCTGGCGCATGACCGCGAGATGGAAGCGGATCGGTTGGCCGACGAGGGTGGTTATGAAGAGGCGAAGGCACGCTTCATGAAGATGATCAAGGAGCGCGCCGGTGAACAAGCCGAACGCCTTTACGAGAGTTGGAAACGTGACGGGCCACCGCCCGACGTGGCGGAACGGCTTGCAAGGAAAGCCACGCAGCAAGCGACAAATGCGACGGGGCACGGAGAAGGTGGCGGGCAGGATTGTCAAAGTGACGGAGCGGCATCGGGATAACGCGCGCGACATCACCACGGCCCGTAAGGCGGCAACTGCGGCGAATGTAGAAGTCTTCGAGCTCGTGAACGTGATGCAGACGCCAGCCGGTGGAAGACAGGACGTTCTTCCGGTCGTCCCGGCTGCCGAGGATCGCGGCGCATCAGCAGCCATGGACGCAGGTGGTGCGGAAGAGGCTGGCGTGGACACCACGGCTCCATCCCCTTCTGTCGCGACTGACACGTCCCCCTCAATGGGGGAGATCAGCCAGCCGGACACCTTGCGGCACATGGATGAAGTACCTCCGCCAATTGAGGGTCTTCCCGAAGATGCCTTTCGCGGCTTCGTGCCCTCCTTCGGGCGGGATTGGGATTTCGCCGGGCGCGACGAACAGCAGCCGCCGCCGGGGGATTGGCGGACATGGCTGATCATGGGCGGGCGGGGCTCCGGCAAGACCCGGGCCGGGGCCGAATGGGTTCACCGTATGGCATCAGCAGGTGCCCGGTCGGACCTGCGCATCGCGCTGGTGGCGGAAACGCTGGGTGATGCCCGCGAGGTGATGATCGACGGTGTTTCAGGCATCTGCCGGATTGCACGCAAGGATCGCCCGCAGTTCGAGGTGTCGCGCCGGCGGCTCGTCTGGCCGAACGGGGCGGTGGCGCAGATCTTTTCCTCCGAGGATCCGGAGGCGCTGCGCGGGCCGCAGTTCCATTATGCCTGGTGTGACGAGCTGGCGAAGTGGAAACATCCGGAAGACACGTTCGACATGCTGCAGTTCGGTTTGCGGCTGGGTCACGACCCGCGGCAGCTGGTGACAACGACGCCGCGGCCGGTGCCGATCCTGAAACGGCTGATCGCCGATCCCGGCACGCGGCTGGTGCGGATTTCTACGCAGGACAATGCCGGCAACCTGGCGCCGGGCTACATTTCGGCGCTGGAGGCGCGTTACGGCGGCACGCGGCTTGGACGCCAGGAACTCGGCGGCGAACTGATCGAGGATCGCGAAGACGCGCTCTGGAAGCGCGCCGATCTCGACGCCTGCCGGATCGGCTTCCATGGCGGACGGATGATCGGCGCGATCAGGCGGATCGTGGTGGCGGTGGATCCGCCGTCCGGTTCAGGCGCCGGCTCCTGCTGCGGCATTGTCGTGGCGGGGCTTGAAACAAGCGGTCGCGCCGTGGTGCTGGCCGATTGTTCGGTCGAGGGCTTGAGCCCCGCCGGCTGGGCGCTTGCAGTGGCGAAGGCCTATGGGCGCTTCCAGGCCGACCGGATNGTTGCCGAGGTAAACCAGGGCGGCGAGATGGTGGAGGCGATGCTGAAAAGCGTTGATGCCGGCCTGCCGGTGCGCATGGTGCGCGCCACGCGGGGGAAATTCCTGCGCGCCGAGCCGATTGCCGCGCTCTATGAGCAGGGGCGGGTGACGCATGCCGGACGATTTTCGGAGCTGGAGGATCAGATGTGCGACTTCGGGCCTGACGGATTGTCTTCCGGTCGCTCTCCGGATCGGCTGGACGCCCTGGTCTGGGCGTTGACGGCGCTGATGCTGGAGAACACTGCGGAGCCGCGCGTCCGAGGGATCTAACGGCGGCTCCGGAATGGCAGCCGGGTCAAGCCGGCTGCTGGATCAACGCCGGGTCGCGGGCTGCTGCGGAGCGCTCTCGCGGATTTGCTTCCACTCGGATTCGAGGCGCTCAACGATGTGCTGCGGGATCGGGTTCGAAGGGGCGGCCGGAAGTGGCTGCTGCATCATCATGATCTCCTTGTCTTCAGAAAGCCGACCAAAACGTTGCGGCCCGTCTTTGGTTCCATATCATTAGCGAAATGTAAATCAGCCGCTAAGGCTCTAAAACGATTGAAAAATTCTAAACCGATTGAAACTTTGGGACAGGGTGAAGGGGTAAGCTTAACATGGGTCTCGACCGCAACCGCTTCTTCCGGATGATCCGCCTCAGGCCTTGGAAGGGCAGGCTCAGCACCGGCCAGGTGGCAGGATTGAACGCGATCCTCGACGGCTGGGAAGGCCGCGCGCCGGACCTGCCGGCGACTGCCTTGGCCTATGTGCTGGCCACCGCCTATCATGAAACAGCCGCAACGATGCAGCCGGTGCGTGAAACGCTGGCAAAGAATGACGCGGCGGTAGTCGAGCGGCTGGAAAGGGCGTTTCGCGCCGGGCGCCTGGGCTCGGTGAAGACACCTTATTGGCGGCCGGATAGCGATGGCAAGGCATGGTTCGGCCGCGGCCTCGTGCAACTGACGCACCGGCGCAACTACGTAACCATGTCGAAGCTTGTTGGCATCGACCTGGTGGCAGATCCGGGTCGGCTTCTCGACCTGCCGGTCTCGGTGGAGGTGCTGATCGAGGGCATGCGGCATGGCACCTTTACCGGCCGCAAGCTCGGCGACTATTTCACGGCGCGAAAAAGCGACTGGATCGGCGCGCGACGCATCATCAACGGCACCGACCGGGCGGAACTGATAGCCGACCATGGCCTGGCATTTGCCGATGCTCTTGGTTGATGCGCGCTAGGGAATAACACTTCTAGACCTCGGGACATTCACATGAAACCTTTCTTCCAACCGGCCTGGTTTTCCAGGCGCGGGCGAAAAGCCGTGGCTGCAAAGGCGCCCGGCGCCACGTCGGCAGCCATGCCTGCAGAGGCGAAAATGGCGGGGACCTTGAGTTCCGGCTTTGCCATCGTCTCGGGCGAGGCGGCGGCGCAGTGGTCCGGTCGGTCCTATGCCGCGCTCGCGCGCGGTGGCTTCATGAAAAACCCGGTGGCGCATCGCGCCATGCGCATGGTGGCGGAGGCTGCAGCCTCCATTCCCTGGCTCGCTTATGACGGCGCCGAAGAGGTGCCGGACCATCCGGCGCTTGGGCTTCTGGCGCGGCCGAACGGGCGGCAAAGCGGGCCGGACTTCTTCGAGATGCTCTATGGTCACCTGCTGCTTTCCGGCAATGCCTATGTCGAGCCTCTGGCGATTGGCGGGGAACTGCGCGAGCTGCATCTGTTGCGGCCGGACCGGGTGACGGTGGTGGAAGGGCGTGACGGCTGGGTGAGCGCCTATGATTATCACGCCGGTGGCGTGAGCCGGCGTCTTGCCGCCGAGGCGGGCGAGGATGGGCGGCCGGCGGTGCTGCACCTGAAGCTTTTTCATCCGCTCGACGACCATAGCGGGTTTTCGCCGCTGGGTGCTGCAGGCGCGGCACTTGACCTGCACAATGCGGCCGCTGGCTGGAACAAGGCGTTGCTCGACAATTCCGCACGGCCTTCCGGCGCGCTGGTCTACCAGCCGAAGGAGGGTGGCAATCTTTCGGCCGACCAATACGAGCGGCTGAAGGAGGAGTTGGAGGAAGGGTATTCCGGGGCTGTCAATGCCGGGCGTCCGCTGCTCCTGGAAGGCGGTCTCGACTGGAAGGCGATGTCGCTTTCGCCCAAGGACATGGATTTCGTGGAAGCCAAGAACGGGGCGGCCCGTGACATTGCACTCGCACTCGGCGTGCCGCCGATGCTGATCGGCATCCCAGGCGACAACACCTATGCAAACTACCAGGAGGCGAACCGCGCCTTTTACCGGCTGACGGTGCTGCCGATGATCGCCCGCACCGCGGCAAGTTTTTCCGCCTGGCTTTCGGATGCCTATGGCGAGACGGTGCGGCTGGAGCCGGACCTCGACCAGGTGGCGGGGCTGGCGCTGGAGCGTGAGGCGCTATGGGCGAGGGTGGGGGCGGCAGGCTTCCTGACAGACGAGGAAAAGCGGGAAGCTGTTGGCTATTGATGAAAGGCCGGTCGAGGCATAGGTTTGTAATACGGCGGCGTATTACAATGGAGGCTCCGATGAGCGACAAGCCCGTGCTGTCCGATCCGATCACGTTACGCATTCCGCAGGATATTCTTCAAGACATCCAGAAGATTGCCGAGACAGCGGACCGAAGCCGCTCCTGGGTGATCGTGCGGGCCCTGAAATATTACCTGATGGCGGAGGGCAACGAGATCCTGCAGATCCGCGAGGGCGAGGAGCAGATCGCGCGCGGCGAGTTCGTTGATGCCGAAGAGGCGTTCGCCGAACTTATCGGTGAGACGAAGATCGACGCCGCCTGATGCGGATCAAGCTCTCCAAGGATGCGCTACTCTTCCTGAAACGGGAGCAACGTTACCTTGAGCACTTCAACCCTCGGGCCGCACAGGCGGTGATGCTGCAGTTGAGGAAGTCGCTGCGGTTTCTTTCCGAGCAGCCGCGTGCGGGTGAGGCCAATCCGGTGCTGGTGGGGCGCCGGCGTTTCGTGTCCGGCGACTATGTGATCCACTACCGGATCGAGGGGACGACGGTTGCTGTTTCGCATATCCATCACGGACGGCAGATCGTTCCGGAACTGGGAAAAGATCCTGATCTCTGAGGCATGGCCTCGTTGAATCAACGTGTGAAGACGCTGACTCGACCTGCGAGCAAATGCGCGCAACCGATTCAAATGAATCGGTAATTTGATACCGTAGCGACAGGGCTCTGACCGCCAGCTGCCGATCTATCCGCAAATCCTAATCAAGAGAGATTAACAATGGCTGACCTCGGCAATGACCCGGGCGCCCTGTCGGGTGCCGTCGGTGGTGTGTGGGCGGCGAAGGCGATCGGGGCCGCGGCAGGCGCCGGCGTGTCGCTGATCTACCTCCTGCCGCAAAGCCGCCGCGAGGCCGCGAGCCGGTTCCTGACCGGCATGAGCTGCGGGCTGATCTTTGGCGGGCCGACGGGCATCTGGCTCGTCGACTGGCTGGGGATTTCGGGCCAGGTGTCGCGGCTTGAGACCACGCTGACAGGGGCGGCGGCGGCGAGCCTGAGCGCCTGGTGGGTGCTCGGGGCGCTCGCCCGGCTTGCTGACCGGTACGGTGACCGCGCCAGCCGCGGCTGAACAACTTCCAAGGACATTGCAGGGAGAATGCCAATGCACGCTTACCGCGGGCCTCGCCCGCATGCGCGCCCGATTTTGCGCCCCAACGCGCGAAAATTTGCCAACCTGGAACTCGCCGGCATCACCGGCGACGGGACCTTCAGCGGTTATGCCAGCGTCTTTGGCGAGGTGGATCTGGGCAAGGACCGGATCGAGCGCGGCGCTTTCCTCAATTCGCTGGCGGAGCGGGGTGCGCCGGGCGTGCGCATGCTTTTCCAGCACGACCCCAACGAACCGATCGGCGCCTGGAAGACGATCCGCGAGGATGAACGTGGGCTTTATGTCGAAGGCGTGCTGTCGCCAGGCGTTGCGCGCTCGCGCGAAGTGCTGGCGCTGATGAAATCCGGAGCGCTCGATGGCCTGTCGATCGGCTTCCGGACGGTGCGTGCCCGCACCGACGCCAAGACGGGCGTGCGCCGCATCCTGGAGGCAGACCTCTGGGAGATCTCGGTGGTGACCTTCCCGATGCTGCCTTCGGCGCGTGTCTCCAACGTCAAGCATGCGCGCTTTTTCCGCGACCGGGAAACCGAGCTTGTCCGCCAGATGCGGCGGGCAGCGAAGATGATGATGATGAGCTCAACCTTCAAAGGAAAGACGATATGACGATTGTGCCCAGTGCAGAGCCCAATGCAGAGCCAAGTGCAGCCCCGGAAGTGAAGGCGGTGCCGGAAACCGTGACCGCCGCCTTCGACGAATTCATGGAGGCGTTCGAAGCCTTCAAGGAGGTCAATGACCGCCGGCTTGGCGAGATCGAACAGAAGCTGACTGCCGACGTGGTGACGCGCGACAAGATGGACCGCATCAACCGCGCCATGGACGACCAGAAGAAGGTGCTCGACCAACTGCTTTTGAAGAAGGCGCGGCCGCAGCTGGGCTCCGGCGGCGGACATGGCCGCGGGCCTGAGCTTTCGCCGGAGGCGGCCGAACACAAGGCGGCCTTTGACGCCTATGTACGGCGTGGCGAGGAGGCGGGCCTGCGCGAGCTGGAGGCCAAGGCTTTCTCTTCGACGACGGGTGCTGATGGCGGCTATCTGGTCCCGCCGGAAACCGACACGGAGATCGGCCGGCGCATTGCGGTCGTTTCGCCAATGCGCGCGCTTTCCACGGTGCGTACCGTGTCTTCGGCGGTGCTGAAGAAGCCGTTTGCGACCTCCGGCCTTTCCACCGGCTGGGTGGCGGAAACCGCGGCCCGTCCGCAGACGAACACGCCACAGCTCGCCGAGCTTTCCTTCCCGACGATGGAGCTTTACGCCATGCCGGCGGCGACGCAGGCGCTGCTGGACGACTCGGCGGTCGACATCGAGGCTTGGATGGCGGGCGAGGTGGACCTTGTGTTTGCCGAACAGGAAGGCGATGCCTTCATTCGCGGCGATGGCGTCAACAAGCCGAAGGGTTTTCTGTCCTACACGACCGTGGCCGACGCCTCCTGGACCTGGGGCAATATCGGCTATGTCGCGACCGGCAGTGCCGGCGCCTGGAAGACCTCCGGTCCTTCCGACACGCTGGTCGACCTCGTTTATGCGCTGAAGGCCGGGCATCGCCAGAACGGCACCTTCATGATGAACCGCAAGACGCAAGGCGACATCCGCAAGTTCAAGGACGCGGACGGCAACTACCTGTGGAGGCCGCCGGCAAGTGCGGGCCAGCCGGCTTCCCTGATGGGTTACCCGATCGCGGAAGCCGAAGAGATGCCGGATGTGGCAGCCAACTCGTTGTCGGTGGCGTTCGGTGACTTCCGGTCCGGTTACCTCGTGGTCGACCGCGCCGGGGTGCGCATCCTGCGCGATCCGTATTCGGCCAAGCCTTATGTGCTGTTCTATACGACCAAGCGCGTCGGCGGCGGGGTGCAGAACTTCGAGGCGATCAAGCTGGTGAAGTTCGCCGCGAGCTGAGGCCCCCAGCGCGACTCCCTCACCAACAATCTACGACTTAGCCAAGGCCAAGATCGTGACCGCCGTCGCGCGGGACGCGCTCCGGCCTTCGATCGTTGAGATCGACTTCATCGATTTCTGGCTTGAAGCCACCACTCCGAAGCCTCTCCCACCAAGGGAGAGGTTGGCCGCCGAGGTCGCCGCACCGCTCCTCTCCCCATGTGGGAGGGGAAGCAATTCCGGCATCTTAGCTTCAGCCAAGTGCCAGAAATTGCCGGTGAGGCGATCTTACCCGCTCCTTGTTCCCCAGGACCTTTCCATGACCTATGCACAAACCAATCCGCCGGTGGCGGAGCCGCTGACGCTTGCCGAGGTCAAGGCGCATCTGCGCCTTGACGGGACGGACGAGGATGCGCTGCTGGCATCGCTGATCCGCACGGCGCGCGAGCACCTGGAGCGGGAAACCGGGCTCTGCCTGATCGCACAGGGCTGGCGGTTTTATCTCGACGGCTGGCCCAAGGACGGGGTGATTCCGATCCTGAAGTCTCCGGTGCAAGCGATTCAATCTGTTACGGTTTATGATGCCGACGGCGCTCCGGTTGAAGTTTCACTGGAAGATCATCTGCTTGACGGGCAGGCGCGGCCAGCCCGCCTTTGGCTGCGGCATCCGCCGGCGCCGGGCCAGGTGCTGAACGGCATCGAGATCGATTTTTCCGCCGGCTTCGGCGAGGCGGCGACGGATGTGCCCGATACGCTGAAACGGGCGATGACGATCCATGTGGCGCATATGTTTGCGTTTCGCGGCGTGCTCTCGGCGGACCAGCAGCCGGCAGGTGTACCAGACGGCTACGAGCGGCTGATCGCACCGTTCCGGATGCGGAGGCTCTGATGGTGGTCTTCTTTGATCCGGGGCAGCTGACCGCGAGGCTGAGCCTGGAGACGGTGACCGCCACGCCGGACGGACAGGGCGGGGCAACCACGACCTGGACCGAAACGGCCTCGCTTTGGGCGCGGATCGAGCCGGTGTCGTTCCAGCTACGGCAGGACGCGGGTGCCGAGACGGGCACGATCACGCACCGGGTTTGGATGCGGTTTCGCCAGGACATCCAGGCCGGGCAGCGGCTGCGCAAGGGCGAACGGGTGTTCGTGGTGAAGCTGGTGCGCGATCCGGATGAGACGCAGCGCTATCTCGTTTGCCAGTGCGAGGAGAAGGCCCGATGACTGCGATCAACGCGCTCCTGGCGGCAATTCACCAGACGCTTTCGAGTGATCCGGCGGTGACGGCGCTGGTCGGCACGGATGGTATTCGCGACCGGTTGCTGCCGCGCCCGCAACTGCCCTGCATCCTCTTCGGCACGACGGAAACGCGAGATTATTCGACGGGTAGCGAACCCGGCGAAGAACATTTCGTGACGCTGGAGATCTGGTCCGACGGCGAAGGTCGGCGAGAGGCACATGAACTGGCGGGCGCGGTGAAGGCTGCGCTGCATGATGCGGCCCTGGCGGTGGAGGGCGCCTCGCTGGTGAGTCTGATGATGATCGGATCGCGCACGCGCCGGGAGCCGAAAACCAAGCTGACGCTGGCGGAACTGCGGTTCCGTGCGGTGACGGAATAGCGCGGGCAGCAGAGCTTTTCAAAGGAGTGGGACATGGTGGCGCAGAAGGGCAAGGACCTTCTTCTGAAGATCGACAATGGCGGGAGCTTCGTGACCGTGGCGGGGCTGCGCTCCAAGCGGCTCGCCTTCAACGCCGAGACCGTTGACGTGACCGATGCGGAAAGCGCTGGCCGCTGGCGTGAGCTGCTTGGCGGGGCGGGGGTGCAGCGGGCATCCCTGACGGGAGCCGGCATCTTCAAGGATGCGGCAAGCGACGCGCTGGTGCGCAGCGCCTTCTTTGCGAGCAGCATCCTGTCCTGGCAGGTGATGATCCCGGCCTTCGGTACGATCACCGGCGCCTTCCAGGTGACGGCGCTTGAATATTCCGGCGAGCACAATGGCGAGATCCGCTTCGAGATCGCTCTCGAATCGGCGGGTGCGCTGAGCTTCGGAGCACTCTGACCATGGCGGCGGCGAGGGCAAACCGCAGGCGCGGCGAAGTGGAAGCGATGATCGATGGTGAGCGGCGGATCCTCTGTTTGACGCTGGGGGCGTTGGCGGAGCTGGAGACGGCTTTCGCGGTGACGGACCTTCACGGGCTGGCGGAGAGGTTTTCATCCGGCCGGTTGAAGGCGGCCGACATGATCCGGCTGATCGGTGCCGGGTTGCGAGGCGGCGGAAATCTTTTCTCCGATGACGAGGTGGCGGGCCTGAGCGTCGAGGGTGGCGTGGCAGGCTGCGCGCGGATCGTGGGCGACCTACTGCAGGCGACCTTTGGCGGGGCGGAAGGGACGGCGCCCGCAAACCCTTGAGAGCCGCAGCAGGTGCGGGTGCCAGCGCAACGCGGTTCCCATGGGAACGGGTGATGCATGTCGGATTGTGCCTGCTGCGGCTTTCACCACGAGATTTCTGGGGCATGACGCCGGTGGAATTCCTCGCCATGAGCGGCGGGTTGCGAGGCGGGAGTGCGCCGTTGGAGCGGGACGGGCTGGAAGCACTGATGAAGGCTTTTCCGGATGAATGAGGACAGGCGATGAACGAGGATGGCGAGACAATCTCGGAGGCTCTCTCCGGTGCGGAAGCGCTGGCCGATGTGATGGCGGATCTTGAGGCGCGTTCGCAGCGGTTTGGCGCGGCGCTGACGAATGCGTTGCGTTCTGCCACGACGGGTGGGCGCGGGCTCGACGATGTGCTGCGGGGGCTCGGCATGCGGCTGACCGACATTGCGCTTTCCGCCGGGTTGAAGCCGCTTTCCAATATGCTGGGCGATGCAATCGGCGGGCTGGTGGGATCGGCGACCCCATTCGCCGATGGCGGCGTGGTGCGTAGCCCGGCCTTCTTTTCCATGGGCGGCTCGGGCGGATTGGGGCTGATGGGCGAGGCCGGTGCAGAGGCGATCTTGCCGCTGCGGCGTGGGCCCGACGGGGCGCTGGGTGTCGCGGCCGGTGGTGGCGGGGCGGTCCCGCAGATCGTCTTCAACGTGACGGCGACGGATGCGGCGAGCTTTCGCAAGAGCGAGGGGCAGATCTCGGCCATGCTGGCGCGCAGCGTCTCGCGCGGCCGACGCGGCCTTTAGGAGGAACGGCATGAGCGGATTTCACGAGGTGCGCTTCCCGCTGCGGCTGGCGCTTGGCGCTACCGGCGGACCGGTGCGGCGCACCGACATCGTCAACCTGTCCAACGGCCGCGAACAGCGCAACCAGCGCTGGCGCAACTCGAGGCGCAGTTATGACGCCGGCTCGGGCATCAAGTCGCTCGCCGACCTTTATGCCGTACTCGAGTTTTTCGAAGCGCGCGGCGGGCAGCTTCATGCTTTCAGGTTTCGCGATCCGTTCGACTGGAAATCCTGTGCGCCGGGCGAGACCGTATCGGCGACGGACCAGGTACTGGGAGAAGGTGATGGTGAAAGGGCCGTGTTTCAACTGGTGAAGACGTATGCCGACAGCGGCGGCGGCTGGGCGCGGCGGGTTACCAAGCCGGTCAACGGGACGGTGACGGTCTCGGTGGACGGGGTCGTGAAGCCGGAAAGCGCCTTCGAAGTGGATGCCACAACGGGCATTGTCACCTTCGAGGAAGGCCACGTGCCGGCGGCAGGCGAGGCGGTTCGGGCGGGCTTTGAATTCGACGTGCCGGTGCGCTTCGACATCGACCGGATCGAGATGAACCTGGCGCATTTCGACGCCGGGCGGATCCCGACCATTCCGCTGACGGAGGTACTGGCATGAGACAGGTGCCGGCGGCCTTTGCCGCACATCTCCAATGCCAGGCGACGACGACCTGCCATTGCTGGCGCGTGACGCGTCGGGACGGCGCGGTCCTCGGCTTCACCGAGCATGACGAGGACCTCCTTTTCGACGGCACGAGCTTCCTGGCGGCCTCGGGCTTCTCGGCAAGCGAAGCGGAGGCGCAGGCCGGACTGGCGGCGAGTGCGGACGAGGTGGCCGGCGGGTTCTCCTCCGCTGCCATCGACGAGGATGACCTCGCGGCCGGGCGCTACGATGGCGCGCGGGTGGAGCTGTTTCTCGTCAACTGGAGCAACCCGACCCAGCACCTGCTGCTCAATGTTCGCGAGATCGGCGAGGTGGCGCGGGTGGGCGGGCAGTTCCGGGCCGAGCTTCGCAGCCTGGCGCATCGGCTGAGCCAGCCGCAGGGCCGGGTTTATACGCGACGTTGCGATGCGGCGCTGGGTGACGCTCGCTGCAGTGTTGATCTTGCCCTGTGGAGGGCGGAGGGGGCGGTCGTCTCCGTTGTCGACCGAAGCCATGTGGTGGTGTCGGGGCTGGAGGCCTTCGACGAGGGCTTTTTCGAAAGGGGCAGGATCAGCTTTGCGGGCGGCGTTCATGCAGACGTCGAGACGGTGGCAAAGCGGGCCGATGGTCGTGCCGAGCTGACGCTGTGGCTGCCGTTGGAGGAAGAGCTTGCACCGGGGGCCGCGTTCGAAATCACGGCCGGCTGCGACAAGAGCTATGCGACCTGCAAGGCTCGCTTTGAAAACCACTTGAACTTCCGCGGTTTCCCGCATGTGCCGGGCGCCGACTTCGCCTATTCCTATGCTGATGGGGAGCGCGTCCATGACGGCGGGCCGATCTTTCCATGAGGGCGGATGGGGCACGTATCGTGGCGCTGGCCGAGACATGGATCGGCACGCCGTACCGGCATCAGGGGGCGACCAGGGGCGTCGGTTGCGACTGCATCGGCCTGATCCGCGGCATCTGGCGCGAGCTTTATGGCGAGGAGCCGGAGCCGGTCCCGGCTTATGCCGGCGACTGGGCGGAGCGAAGCGGCGACGACCGGCTGCTGGATGCAGCGCGGCGGCTGTTTGGGCCTCCCGTGCCGGTGAGTGAGGCGACCCCGGGTGATCTCCTGTTGTTTCGATGGCGGCCGGATTGTGCGGCAAAACACGCCGGGATCCTGGCGGGGCCGCAGCATTTCATCCATGCCTACGAACAATGCGCCGTGACGCGATCGGCGCTCGTGCCGGGGTGGCGGCGGCGGATTGCAGCGGTGCACCGTTTCCCGCAGAACTTGAATAAAACGGGCTGCTGAGCTATGTTTCTGGAGTGGTGAGCGAGGTTGCAGCCTCGCCCACCGTTTTGCTACTTGGTGAAGTTTACCCGGACGGCTATTGACCAGCCCGTCCGGGTTATCCTCACCACTAGCGCAATGCTAATCGGCCTGAGCCTCATAACATCACCTCCATGTTCGAAAGCAGGGCTCCTGCCTGAGCCGGTGTAGCCTGTCTCCACCGGTGCGCCGGCTGGTACGGCGCGTTCTGCTTTTGCTTCCGAACCTTCCCACGCTAGCACAATTTTGACGGGTATCCAGTGGCATCGCTGGACGCGCCGAGGGAACTGCCATGGCCACAATTCTTTTCCAGGCTGCGGGGGCGGCGCTCGGCAGCGTGTTCGGCCCGGTGGGGGCCATCATCGGCCGTGCGGCAGGCGCGCTCGCCGGCAGCATGGTGGATCGGGCGCTGCTTGGCGGATCGCCCACTGTGTCCGGGCCGCGACTTGCCACTGCGCGCATTCCGGGTGCCGACGAGGGAACGGCGATCAACCGCGTTTATGGTACCGCGCGGGTGGGCGGCACGCTGATCTGGGCGACGCGTTTCGAAGAAGAGGTGACCCGCGAGCGCACCGGCGGCAAGGCGACGAGCGGGCCTCGGGTGGAAACCTTCCGCTACTTTGCGAACCTGGCCGTCGGGCTCTGCGAGGGCCCCATCGCCAGCGTGCGGAGGGTCTGGGCAGATGGGCGGGAACTGGATCTGACGACCGTCGAGATGCGGGTCTATCGCGGTGACGAGGAGCAATTGCCCGATCCGCTCATCGAGGCAAAGCAGGGCGAGGGCAATGCGCCGGCCTATCGGGGCCTGGCGTACGTCGTGTTCGAACGGCTGCCGCTCGACAGCTTCGGCAACCGCATTCCGCTTCTCCAGTTTGAAGTGCTGCGGCCCGTGGGGTCGCTGGAGAACCAGATCCGGGCCGTGACGATTATCCCCGGCGCGACCGAGCATGGTTATGCGACGGTTGCCGTGACGGAGAGGACGGGCCAGGGCAGCGCCAGGGTGCTGAACCGCAATGTGGTGACGGCGGGGACAGACTGGCAGGCTTCGCTCGACGAGTTGCAGGCGCTTTGCCCGAACCTGCAAAGGGTGGCGCTAGTAGTCTCGTGGTTCGGCACGGACTTGAGGGCAGGTCACTGCCGGATCGTGCCGGGCGTGGAAGTGGCGCAGCGGCGCGACGAGAGCAGACCTTGGGCCGTGGCGGGTGTATCACGGGCGGAGGCGCATCTGGTGAGCCAGAACGGCGGCCCCGCTTATGGCGGAACGCCGAGCGATGCGAGCGTGATGCAGGCAATCGCTGACCTCAAGGCGCGCGGGCTGAAGATCTACCTTTACCCCTTCGTGATGATGGACATTCCGCCGGGCAACGGGCTGCCGGATCCCTATGGCGGCGAGGAGCAGGCGGGTTATCCGTGGCGCGGGCGTATCACCTGCTTTCCCGTGTCGGGCGACGGGACGGCGGCCGTCGCGGACCAACTCGCTGCGTTCACGGATGGGGCAGAAGGGTACCGCCGCATGGTGCTGCATTATGCAGCGCTCGCGACAGCGGCTGGCGGGGTCGACGGCTTCATTATCGGTTCCGAACTGCGCGGCCTCACGCAATTGCGCGACGAGGAGAATGCCTTTCCCTTCGTGAAGGCGCTGGTGGATCTGGCGGCCGAGGTGCGGGCGGTGATGGGACCGGAGCCGAAGCTGACCTATGGTGCCGACTGGAGCGAATATTTCGGCTACCATCCGCAGGACGGTTCGGGCGACGTGTTCTTCCATCTCGATCCCCTCTGGGCTTCGCCGGACATCGATGCCGTCGGGATCGACAATTACATGCCGCTGGCGGACTGGCGTGACGAGGATCTGGGCGCAGTCAATCCCGATGGGTTTCGCGTGCCGGATGATGTCGCGGCGATGCAGGGCCAGATCAGCGCCGGCGAGGGCTTCGACTGGTATTACGCGAGCGAGGAAGCGAGGCTGAGCCGCACGCGCTCGCCGATCACCGACGGACTGGCGAACAAGCCCTGGGTGTTTCGCAACAAGGACCTGCATGGCTGGTGGTCGAACCGGCACTACGACCGGTCCGGTGGTGCCGAACATGTGGCGCCGACGGGTTGGCTGCCGGGCATGAAGCCGATCTGGTTTACCGAGCTTGGTTGCCCAGCAATCGACAAGGGCGCAAACCAGCCGAATGTCTTCGTCGATCCGAAGTCTGCCGAAAGCGCGGTGCCTTATTTTTCGAGCGGCGGCCGCAACGATGGCATGCAACGGCGTTTTCTCGAGGCGCACCACCTGTGGTGGCAGGGGGAAGATGCGCCAGCGGACATGGTGGACCCGGACCACGTTTTTGTCTGGACCTGGGATGCGCGGCCGCAGCCGGCCTTTCCGAACAATGTCGATCTGTGGGCGGACGGCGACAACTGGCAAACCGGTCACTGGCTCTCCGGGCGCCTCGGGTCAACCACGCTTGGCGATACGATTGCGGCGATCCTGCGCGAACATGGTTTTGATGATTTCGACGTGTCGCAGGTGAGTGGCGACCTGAACGGTTATGTCCAGGGCGAGGTGACTTCGGCGCGTGCGCTGCTCGAACCGCTGCTGGAGGTGTTTCAGGTGGACGTGGCCGAGGAGGCGGGGCGGCTGACTTTCCGCTCGCGGCTGAAGGCGAGCCTGGCGCCGAAGCCGGTTTCCGTGGTGGCGGATAACGAGGACGAGCCGCTCTGGTCGGAAAGCCGGGGGCATGACAGCGACTTTGCGGCAGAAGCCGTGCTGACCGCCTATAATCCGGTGCTGGACTACGAGCAGTCGAGCAGCCGCTCCCGTCGCGCCGCCGGCCCAAGCCGCCGCACGCTATCCTACGACCTGCCGGCGGTGCTGCCGGAGGACCTTTCGCTGGAAGCAGCCGAGACGCTGTTGCGCGCGCAACGCCTGGGACGGCGGACGATCAGTTTCGCCATCTCGCCGGCGGAGCTTACGCTGGAGCCCGGGGATGCGGTGCGGCTTGACCTGCCAGAGGCGGCCAATCCGGACGGGGTCTTCATCGTCGAGCGGGTCGAGGAAGCAAGTGCGCGACGCATCGAGGCGCGCCATCATGCGCCGCTTGCTCCGGTCAATCGCGGGCGACCGGTGCTCCGCCGGAATGGCGGCGGCAATGGCCCGGAGGGCTTTGCGCCGGTGCTGCATTTCCTCGACCTGCCGCGCCTCTACTCGGGGGAGGCGGCGAGCTTTGCCCGCATCGCAGGCTTCTGCCGGCCGTGGAGGCGCATTGCGGTGTCGTCATCGGTTACGACGGAAGGATATCGCACCCGCACTACGATCGAGCGGCCGGCGCGCGTGGGTGTCCTGACGTCGGCGCTGACGGGTGGCGTGACCGGCATGTTCGATGAGGTCAACGCGATCGAGCTGGATCTTTATTTCGGAGGCCTGTCTTCGGCGGCAGAGCTCGCGGCGCTGAATGGCGAGAACCGCCTGGCGGTGAAGGCGGAAAACGGCGTCTGGGAGATCATCGGGTTCGTCGATGCCGAGGAAGTCGCGCCGAACCGGTGGCGGCTGACGCGGCTGTTGCGTGCTCTTGCCGGGACCGAGGACGCGATGGGCGCCGGGGCTGCGGTTGGCGCTCCCGTCGTCGTGCTGGACGAGGCGATCGTGCCGCTGGGGTTGTTGCCGGAGGAACGTGGCCGCAGCCTCAACTGGATCGTCGAAAGCCTGGGTCCGGCAGGCGGCCGATCTGGTCCGCATGTCTTTGCCGGTGGGTTGCGTGCCGAGACGCCGCTGGCGCCGGTGCATCTTCGTGCGCAACGAGGGGGGAGCGGTGACCTCGAGATCATATGGAAGCGGCGCAGCCGGCTGGAGGGCGATAGCTGGGACGGCTCGGACATCCCGCTCGATGAGCCGGACGAGCGCTACCGCGTGGAACTGCTGGAGGGGACGGCAGTGAAGCGCACGGCGGAGGTGGCGGAGCCGCTATTCGTATACCCGGCATCGGATGAACTGGCCGACTTCGGCGAACCGCAGGCGAGCCTTTCGCTGAGGGTGAGGCAGCTAGGTCGGGCTGTGCCTCTCGGCATTCCAGCTGAAACCATTGTCCTCGTCGAGGATTAACAAGGGAGCATGAGCATGGATGATACAAAACATTGGTACCGGTCAAAGACCGTCTGGGGCGCATTGATCGCCGTCGCAGCATCCTTGCTGCAGGTCGCCGGACTTCAACTCGGTCCGGAGGTGCAGGCCGATCTCGTTGAACTTATCGTGACTTCAGCCGGCGTTGTCGGAGGACTTCTGGCGATCTATGGCCGGATTGTAGCCGATAGTGGAATCAGGGGAAAATAAGCTGACTTACTTGGCCCTACCAAGCATTCATTTGCCATTCAGCAGCCGTTGGATACATAATCCATCACATGCTTTGCATCTGAATCCTGTCGTACGTTGAGTGGAAAAGGTAGCTATGGCGCGACTGCCGATTATCGCAATACTGGCCGCCGGCATAGCCGCTTCGGTTGGTGTGCAGCCGGACCGTGCCCACGCACTCGACTACCTCGTTTTTGTCGCGGGTGACTGTGGATCGGCAGCGACCCGCGTGGTGCGCGAGACAGGCGGGCAGTTGCTGTCTGCCCAACCCTCGGCTGATGGCCAGACTTGCGTCGTCACCGTCCTGGTGCAGGGCGATGGCAAGCAGCGACCGCGCAAGGTTACCGTCAGGGTTCCCATGTAAGGTGGGCAACGCAGGTTCAAGGCCGGCATAGTGAATTTGAGGGGCGGTGCATGCGCATTCTGGTTGTCGAAGACGACGTCAATCTCAACAGGCAGCTTTCTGACGCCCTGAAGGAACAGGGCTACGTCGTTGACCAGGCGTTTGACGGCGAAGAAGGGCATTACCTCGGCGACACCGAACCTTATGACGCCGTGATCCTCGACATCGGCCTTCCGGTGATTGACGGCATTACGGTCGTCGAGAAATGGCGTGCGGAAGGCAAGGGTATGCCGGTGCTGATGCTGACGGCGCGCGACCGCTGGAGCGACAAGGTGGCCGGTATCGATGCCGGCGCCGACGACTATGTCGCCAAGCCTTTCCATGTCGAAGAAGTGCTGGCCCGGGTTCGGGCGCTGATCCGCCGGGCGGCCGGTCATTCCTCCTCCGAAATCGTGTGCGGGCCGGTGAAGCTCGACACGAAGGCCTCCAAGGCGACGGTGGATGGGGTGCAACTGAAACTTACCTCGCACGAATTCCGTCTGCTCTCCTACCTGATGCACCACATGGGCCAGGTGGTTTCACGCACCGAACTGGTGGAGCACATGTATGACCAGGACTTCGACCGCGACTCCAATACGATCGAGGTTTTCGTGGGCCGGCTTCGCAAGAAACTGGGCGTCGATCTCATCGAAACGGTTCGCGGCCTCGGTTACCGGATGCAAGCTCCCACCAATGCGCAATAGGCTTCCGCGCCTGAAGCTCGGGCCGAGCTCGCTCACCGCCCGGGTGCTGCTCCTGGCCACGTTGTGGTCGGCGCTGGCGCTGGTGGTGATCTCGATCGTCATCTCGCAGCTTTACCGCCAGTCTGCCGAACGCGCTTTCACCGACCTGCTGCGGGCGCAACTCTACAACGTCATCAACTCGATCACGATCGGCGACGACAACCAGCTTTCCGGTAGCCCGCAATTGGGCGACCTCAGGTTCTCGCAGCCGGAGACCGGCTGGTACTGGATCATCGAGCCGCTCGGGACATTCGCGGCGCGGCCACTTTCGTCGTCATCGCTCGGCACGTCGAATATCAGCGTGCCGTCGATCCTCGCAGTGCCCTTCAACAATCGCTACGAGCGCTTCTACAACGCGACCGACGCATACGGTAACAACGTGCTGGTGGCCGAGACCGAGGTGGTGCTGGACGGCGAGGGACGCGCGGCGCGCTTTCGGGTGTCCGGCAACCTCTCGGTTGTCGAGGAAGACATCCAGACGTTCTCACGTAGCCTCTACATTGCCCTAGCCGTATTCGGCCTGGGCAGCCTGATCGTGAACGGGTTGGCGATCCTTTACGGGCTGCAGCCGCTCGACGGCGCACGGCGTGCGCTGGATCGGGTGCGGCGTGGCGAGGTGGAGCGGGTGGAGGGACAATTCCCGCGCGAAATCATGCCCTTGGCGAACGACATCAATGCACTGATCGAAAGCAATCGCCGAATCATCGAGCGGGCCCGCATGCAGGTCGGGAATCTCGCGCATTCGCTGAAGACACCGATTGCGGTGCTGCTGAACGAGTCGCGCGCGGTGGAAAAGGTCCAGTCGGACCTCGTGCGCTCGCAGGCGGAAGGCATGCAGTCGCAGGTGCAGTCTTATCTGAACCGGGCGCGCATTGCCGCCCAGCGGGATTCCCTGTTGGCGCGCACGGAAGTGGAGCCGGTGCTGGAACGGCTGGTGCGCGTGATGAGACGGCTGAACCCCGACAAGGAGTTCCACCTTTACGTGGCGCCGCAGGGCATCGGCCTTGCGATGGAGCAGCAGGACGTGGAGGAAACCATCGGCAACCTGCTCGAGAATGCCGCGAAATTCTGCAAGACGGCCGTCTGGGTGACGGCGGTGCCGGGATCCGCGCCAGCGGGAGCGGAAGGCGACAGTGCACGTCGGCCCTGGATCGAGATGGCGGTCGAGGACGATGGGCCGGGCCTGGAGCCCGACGAAATCCGCGAGGCACTGAAGCGGGGACGGCGGCTTGATGAAAGCAAGCCGGGTGCGGGTCTTGGCCTTTCCATCGTGCGAGAGATCGTGACCGAATACCAGGGCGCGCTGGAGCTTTCGCGTGGCGAACGGGGCGGCCTGAGGGCAAGGCTCACCCTGCCGGCGGTGACCAAGGATGTTGCGCATTCATGAGGCGGCGGCGCGAACTGTGGCGGGGCGGCAACAACGGCGCATTCGTGCCTGCCGGATGTGGACGCAAGCGAAGCCTGCTATATCTTTGAACCTGAGGCCGCGCGGGACGCGCGGAGCGACGACAGGGGCTGATGATCGCCAGATTCTCGTGTTTTGCCAAAGATGCCTTAATGATGCCATTGCGGGACAGGAGCAGTCTCATCAACGATTCCGGAATGGTGGCTGGGGCGACATCTAAGATGCAGAGATTGAACTACGGGCATATCGGAGTGCTGCTGATGGCGGCATCGGTTCTGGCTGGCTGCACCACCGCATCCACGGGTGGCAGCGGGCCGCGAGGGCTCCTGTCTCCACGCCCGTCACCTTCGGCATCCTATATCTCGGCTCTGCAGGGCGGCATCATCGCTCGTACCGGCGCGACATTATCGGAAAGCGATCGCTCCCGGGCGCTGGAGGCCGAATACCGGGCGCTGGAAGACGCAGCCCCCGGCCGCGCCACCCCCTGGAAAGGGCGCAACGCCGATGGCGAAGTCGTTGCCAACGCGCCTTACCAGGTCGGGACGCAGAACTGCCGGCAGTACCGGCATACGGTGACCGTCGGTGGCAAGGAAGTGGTGGCGCGCGGCGCAGCCTGCCGCAATACGGATGGGACGTGGTCGCCACTCATCTAGCGCGACCAATTGACTTACGTCATGGCTTTGCCGGATTTGAAGCCTCATAAGCATCGCGAAAATGGAAGTCCCGCGATTGCTTGCGGCGAAACGCCTCAAATTCGCGTCAACCGCAGCGCCGCAGTTGGAAAGCGCCGGCCGTTGCAGTAATGGGCCACTATGCTTTTATGGATCGTCCTCGCAGCTCTGACGGCAGCCGTTGCGGCAGTCCTCATCCTATCGCTTGCCCGCGGTGCAAGATCGGCGGGCGCCGACCGCGCCGGTGAGATCGCCGTTTACCGCGACCAGTTGAAGGAACTTGAGCGCGATCGGGCGCAGGGGCTGATCGATGCGGAGCAGGCGGCGTATGCCCGCGCCGAGATCGGTCGGCGACTGCTGGCCGCCGCCGATGCCGGAAACGAGGCTTCGCAAGGTACGGGGCCGCGCAGGATCGGTTACCCGGCCATGGTCGTGACCGTGGTGCCGCCGGCAATCGGGCTCTGTCTTTACCTGCTGCTCGGCAACCCGGGGATGCCGGACCAGCCGCTTGAAGCGCGACTTGCCAATCCCGGCAACAACATCGCGCTGCTGGTGGCCAAGGCCGAGCGGCACCTGGCGCAGAACCCGAATGATGGTGCGGGCTGGGACCTGCTGGCGCCGATCTATTTCCGCTCGATGCGGCTTGGCGATGCAGAAATGGCTTACCGCAACGCGATCCGCATCCTTGGCACCAATCCGGCGCGGCTTGCTGGGCTTGGCGAAACGCTGGTCGCGGCAAACGATGGCATCGTGACGGAGGATGCGCGGCTCGCCTTCGAAGAGGCGGCGAAGCTCGATCCGGCCAATCCACGCCCGCGCTTTTATGTCGGGCTGAGCCACGAGCAGGCGGGCCGGCGGACGGAAGCGCTCGCGGCTTTCGAGGCGATTGCCAAGGAATCACCCGCCGACGCGCCGTGGATGGAACTGGTAAACCAGCACATCACCAAGAATGGCGGGACGGCCGTGGCGGGCAAGAGTGAGCCGCAAACGACTTCACCGGGAAAGGCACTTGGCAACCCCAGCCAGGCGGATGTCGCGGCAGCAGCGAACCTGAACCAGGGTGACCGGCAGGCGATGATCCGCGGCATGGTTGACGGGCTTGCGGCGCGGCTGAAGGAAGATCCCGACAACCTGGAAGGCTGGCTGCGGCTGGTGCGATCCTATTCTGTGCTCGGCGAGCGGGACAAGGCGCAGGAAGCGCTGAAAAGCGGCCTGAAGCAGTTTCCCTCTTCGGGTGAACTGGTGGCGCTGGCCAACGAGATCGGGCTTGCCGTGGAAGGAACGATGCAATGACGCGCAAACAGAAACGGCTTGCGGTGATTGCCGGCGGCATGAGCTTTATTCTTGTAGCGGTGCTGCTGGTGATGTTCGCCTTCAGCCAGTCGGTGGCTTACTTCTTCATGCCGGCCGATCTTGCGGCCGCCGATATCAAGCCGGGTACGCGCATCCGGCTCGGTGGCCTGGTGGCTGAAGGCTCCGTGAAGCGCGGGCAGGGCTCCACGGTAAGTTTTACCGTGACGGACGGGACCGGCAGCGTGCCGGTGACCTACAGCGGTCTTCTGCCGGACCTGTTTCGCGAGGGCCAGGGCGTGGTGACGGAAGGCAGCTTCGAGCCCACCTCCCGCAATTTCGTGGCCGACAGCGTGCTCGCCAAGCATGACGAGAACTATATGCCGAAGGAGGTCGCCGACCGGCTGAAAGCCGACGGGACCTGGAAGGACGCCGACGAGAGCGCTCAGGGCACCGGCAAGGGGATGACGAATTGATCATCGAACTCGGCCATTATGCACTGGTTCTGGCGCTCGCCACCGCGCTGATCGTCTCGACGCTGCCGGTGATCGGCGCAAGGCGCGGTGACATGGCAATGATGGGGCTGGCCTGGACCGGCTCGCTGACGCTGTTTGCGCTGGTGGCGCTGTCCTTCGCCTCTCTCACCTGGGCCTATGTCGTTTCCGATTTCTCGGTGCAGAACGTGTGGGAGAACTCCCATTCGCTGATGCCGCTGATCTACAAATATTCGGGCGTGTGGGGCAACCACGAAGGATCGATGCTGCTGTGGCTGCTGATCCTGGTTTTCTTCAGTGCGCTTGTGGCCGTCTTTGGCCGCAACCTGCCGGAAACGCTGCGGGCCAATGTGCTGGCGGTGCAGGCGTGGATTTCGGTCGCTTTCCTGCTGTTCATCCTGCTGTCGTCCAATCCGTTCCTGCGGCTTGAACCGGCACCCGCGGAAGGCCAGGACCTTAACCCGGTCCTGCAGGATCTTGGGCTCGCGGTACATCCGCCGCTGCTTTACCTCGGTTATGTCGGCTTTTCGGTCTGTTTCTCGTTTGCCGTTGCAGCGCTAATTGAAGGGCGCATCGATGCGGCCTGGGCGCGATGGGTGCGGCCGTGGACGCTGGCCGCCTGGACCTTCCTGACGGCGGGCATCGCGATGGGCTCCTACTGGGCCTATTACGAGCTCGGCTGGGGCGGCTGGTGGTTCTGGGACCCGGTCGAGAACGCCTCCTTCATGCCATGGCTTGCAGGCACCGCACTTCTGCATTCCGCGCTGGTGATGGAAAAGCGCGAGGCGCTGAAGATCTGGACTGTGCTTTTGGCNATCATGACATTCTCGCTGTCGCTGCTNGGGACCTTCCTCGTGCGTTCTGGCGTGCTGACNTCGGTNCATTCCTTCGCGACGGACCCGGCGCGCGGCATCTTCATCCTCTGCATCCTGGCGATCTTTATTGGCGGCGCGTTTGCGCTATTTGCCTGGCGGGCGCCGATGCTGAAGGCAGGCGGCCTGTTTGCGCCGATCTCGCGCGAGGGATCGCTGGTGCTCAACAACCTGATCCTGACGGTGGCGACCGCAACCGTGCTGATCGGCACGCTTTATCCGCTGATCCTCGAGACACTGACCGGCGAAAAGATCTCGGTCGGTGCGCCCTTCTTCAACATGACCTTCGGGCTGTTGATGCTGCCGCTTCTCATGGCCGTGCCGTTCGGGCCGATGCTGGCGTGGAAGCGTGGCGATTTGCTGGGCGCCCTGCAGCGGCTCTACGTGTTTGCCGCGCTCTCGCTGTTTGCCGGTCTCGCCTTCTTCTACATCCACAATGGCGGGCCGGTGATGGCGATCTTCGGGCTGGCGCTCGGTTTCTGGGGCATGTTCGGCGCCATTGCCGACCTCTGGTACCGCGGCAACTTTGCCAAGGTGGGCGTGAGCGTCGTTTTCAAGAGGCTTGCCGGGCTGCCGCGCTCCGTTTTCGGGACGGCGATTGCGCATTTCGGGCTTGGCGTGACCGTGCTCGGCATTTTCGCCGCGACCACCTTCGGCACCGAAACCGTGGTGGAGATGAAGCAGGGCCAGACGGCAAATGCCGGTGGATACGTGCTGACCTATGACGGCATGCGTGACGCGGTCGGCCCGAACTACACCGAGCAGCGCGGGCACTTCACTGTGCGCAAGGGTGGGCCAACGGTGGGCGACACATGGTCGTCGAAGCGGCTTTATACCGCCCGCCGCATGCCGACCACGGAAGCGGGCATTCTGACGTTTGGCCTCAGCCAGCTTTATGTGTCGCTGGGTGACGCGATGGAAGGCGGCGGCATGGTGGTGCGCATCTGGTGGAAGCCGTTCATCCTGTGCATCTGGGGTGGGGCGTTGATCATGATGCTTGGCGGATTCGTCTCGCTGTCTGACCGACGCTTGCGGGTGGGGGCGCCGAACCGCAAGGCGCGGGCGGTGAAGCCAGTGCTGGAGGCGGCCGAGTGATGTGGCGTGGCCTGCTCCTGGCGTTGATGCTGTCGATCCTCGCGCCACTTCCCGCAATGGCCGTCAATCCGGACGAGGTGCTGGCCGATCCTGTTCTGGAGCAGCGGGCACGGAACCTCTCGGCGCAGCTGCGCTGCATGGTCTGCCAGAACCAGTCGATCGATGATTCCAATGCCGAACTCGCCCGCGACCTGCGTGTCCTCGTCCGCGAGCGACTGAGCAATGGCGACAGCGACGAACAGGTGATCGACTATGTGGTGTCGCGTTACGGCGAGTTTGTGCTGCTGAACCCGCGGATGAGCGCCAAGACGATCATTTTGTGGGCGACGCCGGTGCTGCTCCTGTTGGGCGGAGCCGTTGCGATGATCGTCTACGTTCGCTCAAGGCCGCGCCAGCGCGCGGTTGCCGCATTGACGCCGGAAGAGCAGGCGCGCCTGGACGAGCTTCTCGAAAAGTAGCGTCCTCGAACATTACAAAGATTTCATCCTGCCGCCACGTGCAGTTAACCTGACCGCTCCTATATCTCTCGTCATCCACCGCCCGCCGGACCTCCGGCCACACAGATGACAGAAGATAAGAAGGTTAGGTAAAGATGCGCAAACTAGGACGTCCCTCTCTGAAGACCGTCTTGAAGACCACCACTGTCGCTGGTCTCGGAGCGGTCATGCTTTCCACCGGCATTCCAGCCGAAATCATCAGCTCCTATGCAGCTCCAGTGAGCGTCACGGCGCCGCAGGCACCGAGCTTTGCCGATGTCGTAGCGGCAGTTTCGCCGGCCGTTGTTTCCGTTCGCGTCCAGTCCGACGCGCAGCCGGTTTCCAACGATGGCAGCAATTTCTCCTTCAATTTTGGCGGCCGCGGCTTCGACCAGCTTCCCGACGATCATCCGCTGAAGCGCTTCTTCCGTGAATTCGGCGGCCAGGATGGCCAGGACGGCAACCAGAACCGCGCCGAACGCGGTGGCCCGCGCAACCGCGACGGCAACCGTCCGCACCGCCTGCGTCCGGCTGCCCAAGGCTCCGGCTTCTTCATCTCCGAAGACGGTTACGTGGTCACCAACAACCACGTCGTTTCCGATGGCGCGGCTTATACCGTCGTGCTGAACGATGGCACGGAACTGGAAGCCAAGCTGATCGGCAAGGACAGCCGCACCGATCTCGCCGTGCTGAAGGTCGATGCCACCAGCCGCAAGTTCACCTATGTCACCTTCGCTGACGACAGCAAGACGCGTGTCGGCGACTGGGTGGTAGCCGTCGGGAACCCGTTCGGCCTTGGCGGCACCGTGACTGCCGGCATCGTTTCGGCGCGCGGCCGTGATATCGGCTCCGGTCCGTATGACGACTACATCCAGGTCGATGCTGCGGTGAACCGTGGTAACTCGGGTGGCCCGACCTTCAACCTTTCCGGGGAAGTTGTCGGCATCAACACGGCGATCTTCTCGCCGTCCGGCGGCAACGTCGGTATCGCTTTCGCGATCCCTGCCTCCACCGCCAAGGATGTCGTGGCCGACCTGATGAAGGACGGCAAGGTCGAACGCGGTTGGCTCGGTGTTCAGATCCAGCCGGTGAACCAGGATATCGCCGAATCGCTCGGTCTCAAGGAAGCCAATGGTGCGCTCGTCGTGGCACCGCAGGAAGGCTCGCCCGGCCAGAAGGCCGGCATCCGCGAAGGCGACGTGATCACCGCCGTCAACGGCCAGCAGATCAAGGACGCCCGCGAACTGTCGCGCAAGATCGCGGCACTTGGGCCGAACACCAAGGTCGACATTGCCCTGTGGCGCGATGGCAAGTCGCAGAACGTATCCGTGACGCTTGGCAACCTGCAGAGCGACGAAGCATCCGCACCGACGCCTGAGCAGCCTGAATCGCCAGCACCGTCGAGCGAGAAGGCACTTGCGAACCTTGGCATCACGGTCGCACCGGCCGGTGATGGCTCGGGTCTTTCCGTGACCGACGTGGATCCGGATTCCGAAGCGGCTGCCCGCGGCCTGAAGACCGGCGAAAAGATCGTCTCGGTCAACAACCGCAAGGTCGAAAGCGCCAACGACATCGGTCGCGTGATCGAGGAAGCCCGCAAGGACGGCCGCACCCGCGCCCTGTTCCAGGTGGAAGGCAACGGCTCGAGCCGCTTCATGGCGCTGCCGATCGACGAAGGCTGATCCAACCTGCCGAGCAAAAGAGGGGCGCCGCCGGCAACGGTCGGCGCCCTTGCTGTTGAAAGGGAGCAAAATGCGCTGGGACACGAGTAACACTGCCGAATCCAGTGGCACGAAAACCGGCGGTGACGCTATTGTGCCGCACATGAAGATTCTGGTGATCGAAGACGATCTCGAAGCAGCCGCCTACATGACCAAGGCCTTTCGCGAGGCGGGCATTGTCGTTGACCATGCAAGCGACGGCGAAAGCGGCCTCTTCATGGGATCGGAAAATTCCTATGACGTGATGGTCATCGACCGCATGCTGCCGCGCCGCGACGGGCTGTCGGTGATCAGCGAGTTGCGCAAGCGTGGCGTCAACACGCCGGTGCTGATCCTGTCGGCGCTTGGGCAGGTGGACGACCGCGTAACCGGCCTGCGTGCCGGCGGCGACGACTATCTCCCCAAGCCCTATGCCTTCTCGGAGCTGCTCGCCCGCGTGGAAGTGCTTGGACGTCGCAAGGGCGCACCGGAACAGGACATGGTCTATCGTGTGGGCGACCTTGAGCTCGACCGGCTTTCCCACGAGGTGCGCCGTGCCGGCAAGGAAGTGCTGCTGCAGCCGCGCGAGTTCCGGCTTCTCGAATATCTCATGAAGAATGCCGGGCAGGTCGTGACCCGCACGATGTTGCTTGAGAACGTCTGGGACTACCATTTCGACCCGCAGACCAATGTAATCGACGTGCATGTTTCGCGGCTTCGCTCGAAGATCGAGAAGGATTTCGACAAGCCGCTGCTCAAGACCATTCGAGGCGCCGGCTACATGATCAAGGACGAGGGGTAAGATCCCTTGTTGAACCGTGCCCGCCTGATGTTCCGTTCGACCGCCGTGCGGCTGTCGGCGCTCTACATCCTGCTGTTTGCCCTGTGTGCGGCCTTCCTGGTCTTCTACGTGACCGCGATGTCCGAGCGCCTGCTTGCGCAGCAGACGCGCCAGACGCTGCAGGAGGAAGTGGGCGACGTGCAGCGCGCCTATGAGCGCGGCGGGATCAACCTGCTGGTGCGGATGATGGAGCGGCGTGCCCGCCAGCCGGGCGCCAACCTTTATGTCGTGGCGGGGCCGAACGGCGAGATGCTGGCCGGCAACGTGGCCTCGGTGCAGCCGGGCGTGCTCGACGAGCAGGGCTGGACGGAGCCGCCGTTCCGCTATGAACCTTTCGCCGAAGCGGAGAAGCCGGGCCAGGACGTGGCGATCGGTTATGTGATGCGGCTCGACAACGGCCTGAGGATCATGGTCGGGCGCGACCTCGGCGATCCTGGCCGCTTCCGGCTGATCGTCCGGCGGGCGCTGATGGTGGCACTGACGATCATGGGTGTCGGCGCGCTGGTAATCTGGTTCGGCATCGGCCGCAACGCCCTGAAACGCATCGACCGCATGTCGGCGGCAAGCCAGAAGATCATGGCCGGCGACCTTTCGCAGCGGTTGCCGGTCGGTCGGTCCGGTGACGAGTTCGACCGCCTTTCCGATTCCCTCAATGCCATGCTCGGCCGCATCGAGAAGCTTAACGAAGGGCTTCGGCAGGTGTCCGACAACATCGCCCACGACCTGAAGACGCCGCTGACGCGGCTGCGCAACAAGGCGGCCGACGCGCTTTCGGAAGATCGTGAGGATGTGCGCCGCGCGGCGCTCGAAGGCATCATCGGCGAGTCGGACCAGTTGATCCGCACCTTCAATGCGCTGCTGATGATTTCGCGCGTCGAAGCCGGATCGATTGCCGCGGAGATGTCGGAAGTGGATCTGTCCGCCGTTTCGGCTGACAGCGCCGAGCTTTACGAACCGGTGGCGGAGGAGGCGGGGCTTCAACTTGCAACCGAAGTGCAGCCCGGCGTGACGGTGAACGGCAACCGCGAGCTGATCGGCCAGGCGATCTTCAACCTCCTCGACAATGCCATCAAGTATTCCGGTGACGGAGACGACAACCGCGGCATCAAGCTGCGGCTCGTCAAGCGGGATGATGAAATCCGCCTTTCCGTCTGCGACAACGGGCCGGGCATTCCCGCCGACAAGCGGGAGGATGTGCTGAAGCGGTTCGTGCGGCTCGATGAAAGCCGCTCGAAGCCGGGCACCGGGCTGGGGTTGTCACTGGTGGAAGCGGTGATGGAACTGCATGGCGGTTCGCTTGAGCTTTCCGATACGTTTGAGGACCGCGCGGATGCACCGGGGCTTACCGTCACCATGGTATTTCCGGCGCCAAGGCTCTAAGTGATGATCGGGATGATCGACGGGAGGCGCCGGTGGAGGAAAAAGCAGCGACGGTGAAAGTGTCCGAGCCGGTCAAGCGGCTCGACATGGTGTCGCCGGACATCATACGGCAGCTGACGCAGGCGGAAGCGAAAGCGGCCCTGTCCGTTCTCAAGGATGCAGCCAAGCTCGAGCCGGCGGTGGTTGAACTGCTGGCCGAAGATGGTCCGCTCAAGTCTTTCCTTGTCTCGGCCCTTAGCCTTTCCCCATTCCTTTCGGAAACCGCTGCCCGATCTCCGGCACTTCTGACCACTGCCATTCATGAGCCTCTGGAACCAAGGCTTCGGCAAATCGTCGGCCGAGCCCGCGACTGCTGGCGCCCCAATGATGGTCAAATCCCTTCCGAAAACGAAGTGATGACGGCGCTGCGGGTGGCCAAGCGCGAGCTGAGCTTCCTCGTCGCGCTCGCGGATCTTGCGCGTATCTTTACCGCCCGCGACACGACCTTCTGGCTGAGTGCGCTTGCCGATGCCGCGACCGCCGCCGCCATCGACCACCTGCTGCTGGCGGGCCACGAGAGCGGCAAGCTGAGGCTTCCAGACCCCTCGAACCCCAGCGAACGCTCCGGGCTGATCGTGCTTGGCATGGGCAAGCTCGGCGGGCGCGAGCTCAACTACTCCTCCGACATTGACATCGTCGTGTTCTTCGACCCTGAAGCTGGCACGCTGCCCGATCCCATGGATGGATCGGAAACCTATGGGCGGATGATGCGGCGGCTGATCCGCATCCTGCAGGAGCGCACCGCCGACGGTTATGTCTTCCGCACGGATCTGAGGCTGCGGCCCGACCCGGGCTCGACGCCGCTGGCGGTCTCGCTCGATGCGGCGCTCGTTTATTACGAGGCGCGCGGGCAGAACTGGGAGAGGGCGGCCTATATCAAGGCGCGGCCGGTTGCCGGCGACATCGCTGCCGGCGAGAACTTCATGCGCTTGCTGACGCCCTTCGTGTTCCGCAAGTATCTGGACTACGCGGCGATTGCCGACATCCATTCCATCAAGCGGCAGATCCATGCCCACAAGGGACATGGGGCGATTGCCGTGAAGGGGCATGACGTGAAGCTTGGCCGCGGGGGTATCCGCGAGATCGAGTTCTTTGCGCAGACCCAGCAGTTGATCGCCGGTGGGCGCATGCCGCCCATCCGCGTGGGGGAAACCGAGGCGGCGCTTCGGGCGCTCGCGGAAGCCAAGTGGATCTCGCACGAGATCGCCGACGAGATGACGGAGTGCTACTGGTTCCTGCGTGATATCGAGCACCGAATCCAGATGGTGCGCGACGAGCAGAGCCATCACCTGCCGGACACGGAGGCGGAGTTGAAACGGATCGCCTTCATGCTCGGCTTCCAGAACACCAAGAGCTTTTCGGCAAGGCTCGAGGAGGTGCTGCGGACGGTCGAGAAGCGCTACTCGCGGCTTTTCGAACAGGAGGCCAAGCTTTCCGGTACCAACGGCAACCTCGTTTTCACCGGCCAGCAGGACGACCCCGAAACGCTGGAAACGCTGTCGAGCCTCGGTTTCGAGCGGCCAGCCGACATCTCGCGGGTGATCCGCACCTGGCACAATGGCCGGTATCGGGCGACGCAATCGGTCGAGGCCCGGGAGCGGCTGACGGAACTGATGCCGGCGCTCTTGAAGGCCTTTGGTGAAAGCAAGCGGGCAGACGAGGCGCTGCTGCGTTTCGACAGTTTCCTCAAGGGCTTGCCGGCGGGAATTCAGCTGTTTTCGCTGGTTGCGAACAACCCGCCACTGCTGGCGCTGATCGTCACCATCATGTCCTCGGCACCGAGGCTTGCCGACATTGTCGCGAGCAAGCCGCATGTATTCGACGGCATGCTGGACCCCGGCCTGATTGCCGAACTTCCGACCCGCGAGCATCTCTCCCATCGGCTGACCACCTTCCTCACCGGCGCAAGGGCCTATGAGGAACTGCTGGACCGGCTACGGATCTTTGCCGCCGAACAGCGCTTTCTGATCGGCATCAGGCTGCTGACCGCGACAATCACCGGGGAGCAGGCGGCGCGGGCCTTTACCCACCTTGCCGACCTTCTGATCGAAGCGGCGCTCGATGCCGTGATGCGCGAGATCGAGGTTGGCCATGGGCCGTATCCGGGCGGTCGCGTCGCGGTGATGGGCATGGGCAAGCTCGGTAGCTTCGAACTGACGGCAGGATCTGACGTCGACCTCATCCTGCTCTACGACTACGACAGTTCGGCTGCCGAGAGTTCAGGGCCGAAGCCGCTCGATGCCGTGCGTTATTTCACCCGTATCACCCAACGGCTGATTGCCGCGCTTTCCGCGCCGATGGCGGAAGGGGTCATCTTTGAAGTGGATCTTCGGCTGCGGCCATCCGGCAACAAGGGCCCGGTCGCAACCCGCATCACCTCGTTCCAGAAGTACCAGCATGAGGACGCGTGGACCTGGGAGCACATGGCGCTGACCCGGGCGCGGCTCATCTGCGGTGACGAAAGCCTCGTCAACGAGGCAAAGGACATCATCTGCGACGTGCTCGCGACCGCCGACGATCCTGACAAGATCACCAGGGATGTCGCGGAGATGCGGGCGCTGATCGAGAAGGAAAAGCCACCGCGCGATATCTGGGACATGAAGCTGATCCGCGGGGGGCTGATCGATATCGAGTTCATCGCCCAATATCTGCGCCTGATCGCGCCGGCGAAGGGTGAGGTGGTCAATACCTATGGCCTCTCGACGGCTGACGCGCTGAAGATGCTGGGCGCCCGCTTCCTGCAACAGGACCAGGTCGAGACCTGCCTTGCGGCGCTACGGCTCTACACCGAGCTTTCGCAGATCATCCGCCTGTGCGTCGACGGACCTTTCGATGCCAAGGATGCGCCGGCCGGTCTCGTGGAACTGTTGTGCCGTGCTGGCGACTGCCCCGACCTCAAGACGCTGGAAGGCGAGATGAAGCGGCTCTCCTCGGCAGTGCGAGACACCTCCAAGGCCGTTGTGCGGAAATAGGGCTTAGGCCGTCTTGCGGTGCTCGGCAGGCTCGCGGTCCGGGATCATCAGCGACACGACGGTGCCGACGCCGGTTCGCGAGCGGATGCGCATCGAGCCGCCATGCAGCGCCACCAGCGAGCGGGAGATGGCGAGACCAAGCCCCGAACCGCCCTTGCTCTTGGCATATTGGCTCTGCACCTGCTCGAACGGCTGGCCGATCTTGGCTAGTGATTCCTTCGGGATGCCGATGCCCGTGTCGGCAATCGTCAGCATCAGGCCGTGCTGCACGCGGCGGGCACGAAGCTCGATATTGCCGCCGGCATCGGTAAATTTCACGGCGTTCGACAGCAGGTTGAGCATGATCTGCTTGAGCGCACGGCGGTCGCCGATGACGTCCAGGCGGTCGCAGAGACGACGGTTGATGGAGACGGACTTCTCTTCTGCAGCGATCGACGTCAGGCGCAGGCTCTCCTCGATCAGCGGCTTCAGGTCGACCGGCTCGGACACGATGCGCATGTGGCCCGCCTCGATCTTCGACATGTCGAGGATGTCGTTGATGACGTTGAGCAGGTGCTTGCCGCTGTCGTGGATGTCCTTGGAGTATTCAAGGTATTTCGGTGATCCGAGAGGTCCGAACATGCCGTTCATCAGGATCTCGGAGAAGCCGAGAATGGCGTTGAGCGGCGTGCGAAGTTCGTGGCTCATGTTGGCCAGGAATTCCGACTTTGCCTTGTTGGCAGCCTCGGCGCGTTCCTTCTCCGCCTGGTAGTTCGCGTTGGCGACTGAAAGCTCGGACTTCTGCCGCTCCAGCTTTTTCTGAGAGGCGGAAAGATCGCCGATCGTTGCCATCAGGCGGCGTTCGGATTCGCGCAGGCGTTCCTGGTGACGCTTGAGGAGGGTGATGTCGGTGCCGACCGACACCATGCCGCCATCGCGGGTGCGGCGTTCGTTGATCTGCAGCCAGCGTTCGTCCGCAAGCTGGACTTCGGTGGTGCGGGACATGCCGCTGCCGTCGGGATCGGCCACGCGCCGCTCGATGACAGGGCGGGCGGCGGCTGCATTGACGGCCGCACGTTCAGTGCCGGGCACGAGGACGCTGTCGGGAAGGCCGTATGCCTGCTGGAAGTGCGTGTTGCACATCACCAGCCGGTCGTTCTTGTCCCAGAGCACGAAGGCTTCCGAGGTGCATTCGATTGCGTCGGCAAGGCGCTGGTCGGCCTCGGCGTAACGCTGCGCCAGGCGATGGTGCTCGGTGACGTCCATGGCGATGCCGATGACATGGGTGCGGCCGTTCGCGGTCTTCACCACCTGGGCGCGGGCGCGCATCCACACGTAGTGGCCGGCGGCGTGGCGCATACGGAAAACCTGGTCGACCTGCTTGGAATTGCCGCGGCTGATCGCACGCGCCAGTGCATAGATGTTGCTGTCGGTCGGGTGCATCATGCGGGCGGCATCGGTGAAGGAGATGACGTTGCCGCCCGGCGGCAGGCCGAGCATCTCGTACATCGAGCCCGACCAGAACAGGCGGCGGTTCTCGACGTCGAAGTCCCACAAGCCACAGCGGCCACGCGACAGCGCCGTTTCCATGCGCAGGTTGGACTGCACGAATGTGTCGTCGGCTTCGCGGGCGCGACGGACCTGCATGTAATAGGCGTAGAGGATCACCAGCAGGATCGCCGAGATGCCGGCGAAGACGGTGACGTTAAGCGACACCTCCTGGCGCCAGAAGAGATCGATATACTGCAGCGAATGGGCGGCGACGATAAGCGCACCCTCGGTACCGATCGCCTGGATGGCGGCGTAATGCGAGACATCGCCGATATAGGTTTCGATCACCGCGTTGTCGGTGCCGACGCGCCGAACAGCGGCGGTCTCCGGCAACAGCGAGGTCAGACGACGATCGAGATAGGACGCGATGTTGCCCCAGCCGCCGACCACGCGGCCTTCCGGGTTGACGAGAAGCACAAAGGCGCCCGGCATGGTGGGCTCCGGCGGCAGCACGGCGCGCAACTGCGCTTCGGCCGGCGCGCGGGCACCCGTCGTCACGAGCGAGGCACTGGCCGCAAATGTAGCGCGGGCGGCAGAGGCCAGTAGCTCGGTGGAGTGGCGGGCTGCATCCTGCATGCGGCTGTATTCGCCCATGATGCCGACGACGCGAGAAGCGGCAACCACAATCAGGAAGGCGACAATGAGGAGGGGGATCGAACGCTTGAGGATCAGTTCGACCTTCGGCATCTGGCGTGCCATCGGTCTCCAGGTCAGCCGTCCTTCGTCAGGAACGGCTCGACCCAAGCCATCCAGGCTCGGAAATTTGAAACGCAACCGACCTTCGGCAGCGGGGACCCGCTGCGCGTCCGACATCGTCTTCATGTAGACCCTCGTGATGATCCGACGCGCCGCTCGCCCGAATCTGACTCAATGAATCATTAGTGATTCTGCGTGTCCAGAGGGTCCGTTAGCTTTTTGTTAAGATCTGCTACCTGTTGCCAAACGGACTCAAAACCAGGAGCAAAAAGAAGGGCCACGGAGAGATCCGCAGCCCTTGTCGTTCTAGCCCTTGAGCATCCGCTCGACGATGTCCCTGACATCGGTCGAAAGATTGGCGGCCCGCTCGATCGTGGTGAGCGCTGCCCGGGCATGATCGGCCCGCTGCGGTTCAAGTGAACGCCAGGACCGCATCGAGGTGAGGATGCGGGCTGCAAGCTGCGGGTTCTTGGCGTCGATCGCCAGGATCTGCTCGGCGAGGAAACGATAACCTTCCCCGTCGGCGCGGTTGAAGCCGGTCGGGTTGGAGAAGGCATAAGTGCCGATCAGCGACCGTACCCGGTTCGGGTTGGTCGAGATGAAGCGCGGGTTCTCCATCAGCGACTTGACGCGCGACAGCGCGTCCGCGCCCGGGATGGTCGCCTGGATCGAGAACCACTTGTCGATGACGAGCGGATTACCGTCAAAGCGGGTCAGGAAGCTCGCAAGGGCCGAGGTTGCCTCGGACGAAGACGGGAAACGATGGGCGAGCAGGGTGAGTGCCTGCGCCAGATCCGTCATGTTGTCGGAGGACGCGAAAGCCTCGGCTGCACGAGCCGGCGAGCCTTCCGAATAGGTGAGGTAGGATAGCGCGATGTTGCGCAGTGCGCGCTTGCCAGCGCTTGCCGCATCCGGCGCATAAGCGCCTTCGGGCTTCATCGTCTCGAACAGGTGGACGAAGGTCTTTTCGCCAGCCTCGGCAATCGCCGAGATGACCGCGGTGCGTCCGGCGTGGATTGCGTCCGGATCGTTGTTGCTGCCGAGTTCGCGGGCAATATCTGCCTCGCTCGGCAGCGTCAGCGCCTGTGCCCGGAAGGCCGGCTCCAGCGTCTCATCGGCAGCCGCCTCCAGAAGCGCGGCGATAAGCGCCGGATCGCAGATCACGTCCTTGCCGTCGCGTGCATCCCGCGCCGCCTGCATCAGGTTTGGCATGGCAAGATCGGTCAGCGCCTGCCAGCGGGCGAAGAGGTCGGTGTCGTGACGGGCGATATGCGCAAGATCGGCCGGTGTCTGGTCGAAATGCAGGTTGATCGGCGCCGAGAAGGAACGGTTGAGNGACAGTACCGGGCGCGACGAGATGCCGGAGAAGGTGAAGGTCTGGCGTCGTTCGGTGAGGTGCAGCACGTCCTCNGTGACTTCGCCGCCAGTGACGCCTTCCGGCGTTGCNAGCGACCCGTTATCGAGGATCAGCGCGAACGACAACGGGATGTGCATCGGGTCCTTGGTCGACTGGCCGGGCGTTGCCGGCACCATCTGCTCCAGCGACAGCGTGAAGGTGCCGTTGGACTGATCGTAGCTGCTAGAGGCGGTGACCAGCGGCGTACCGGCCTGGTGGTACCAGAGCGAGAACTGCGTGAGATCGCGGCAGCTCGCATCCTCGAAGCATTTCACGAAATCCTCGACGGTGGCGGCATCGCCATCGTGGCGCTCGAAATAAAGGTCCATGCCCTTCTTGAACATGTCGCGGCCCAGCAGGGTGGCGATCATGCGGGTGACTTCGGAGCCCTTCTCGTAGACCGTCGTCGTGTAGAAGTTGTTGATTTCACGATATTTCGTCGGGCGCACCGGGTGCGCGAGCGGACCGGCATCCTCGGGGAACTGCTCCGACTTCAGGTGGCGGACTTCGGCGATACGCTTGACCGGCCGCGAACGCATGTCCGCCGAGAATTCGTGGTCGCGGTAGACGGTCAGGCCTTCCTTCAGGCACAGCTGGAACCAGTCGCGGCAGGTGATGCGGTTGCCGGTCCAGTTGTGGAAATATTCGTGGGCGATGATCGCCTCGATATTTGCATAATCCTGGTCGGTCGCAGTCTCGGGGTTGGCGAGAACGTATTTGTCGTTGAAGACGTTGAGGCCCTTGTTCTCCATCGCGCCCATGTTGAAGTCGGAGACGGCGACGATCTGGAAGATGTTGAGGTCGTATTCGCGGCCGAACCGCTCCTCGTCCCATTTCATCGAGCGCTTCAGCGCATCCATGGCATAAGCCGCGCGCGGCTCCTTGCCGTGCTCGACATAGATCTTCAGCGCGACTTCATTGCCGGACATGGTGGTGAAGGTGTCTTCAACCACGCCGAGATCACCGGCAACCAGTGCAAAGAGATAGGATGGCTTCGGGTGCGGGTCGAACCAGGCGGCAAAGGCGCGGCCTTCGTCGTAACCGGCGCCGCCAAGGAAGTTGCCGTTCGACAGCATCACCGGGTTTGCAGCCTTGTCGCCGATGATGGTGACGGTGTAGGGCGCCAGCACGTCCGGACGGTCCGGGAAATAGGTGATGCGGCGGAAGCCTTCAGCCTCGCATTGCGTGCAATAGATGCCGTTGGTGCGGTAAAGACCCATCAACTGGGTGTTGGCTTCCGGGTTGATATAGGTGGTGATGGTGATCTCGAACGGCGACTCCGCCGGCAGGTCGCGCACCGTCAGTTGTTCGGATGTCACGTCATATTGGCTGGCCGGGACCTCGTTCTGATCCAGCAGAAGACCAGACAGCGTCAGTTCATCACCATCGAGCACCAGCGGGACCGTGGGATCGACGCCCTCGCGGCGGTGGAAGATCAGCCGCGCCTCAACCTTCGTATTCGTCGGATCAAGCTCGAACGTCAGGTCGACTCGTTCCAGGACAAAGTCGGTGGGGCGGTAATCTGCCAGATGAACAATCTGGCCCGTATCTGTGCGCATAGTACTTCCTGGAACCGGCTCTTCATGTGAGTCACGCGACAAGCATCCGACCGAAATCGGCCAAACTGTACCCGTCGCGGCGGGCATAATTGCACGCAATGCTAAACGATTGTTGAACCCTCTACATCACGCAGAGGTTCGATATTACCGTACTCGGCTCAAAGGGTTTCCGTTTCGTCACCCAATTTGATCAACTCATCAGCAGATTTCATACTCCTCGCGTCCATCATCCTCTATCGTGCGGACAAATCAAGCATTTCCCACCTTTTGCCTGTCTGAAGCGCGGCGAATTCCGAAGAGTAGTACATGGCCGCGGATGCCTCAAACCCCCTCAAGGGGATCATGATGAAGGTAAGCTCAGTCGTGGTCTTCGTGGCCATGCAGGCATGCATCAAGTCCGCCGGACCCGATATTCCGGCCGGGCAGATCACCTTCTTCCGCTCCGCTTTCGCGGTGGTGCCGATCATCCTCTACCTTGGATACCTTGGCCAATTGCGGGGCGTGATGAAGACCAGCAGCCCGTTTGGCCACCTGCGGCGCGGCATGCTCGGCATCATGTCGATGGGCTTCGGCTTCTATGGGCTGGTCAACCTACCGCTGCCGGACGCAATCGCGATCGGTTATTCCATGCCGCTGCTTGCGGTCGTGTTCGCGGCGATCTTCCTGAAGGAGCCGGTGCGGCTTTATCGCTGGACGGCGGTCATGGTGGGAATGATTGGCGTCGTCATCATCTCCTGGCCGAAGCTGACGCTATTCCAGGACAGCGGCGTGCCCTCGCAGCAGGCGCTGGGCGCGGCGGCGGTATTGACGTCATCTTTCCTGGCGGGCTTTGCGATGATCCAGACGCGGCTTCTGGTGCGCACGGAAAAGACGGCGACGATCGTGATGTATTTCTCGCTCAGCGGCGCGGTGTTCTCGCTGCTGAGCCTGCCCTTCGGCTGGAATAACCTCAGCGCGTCAGAGATGGCGTTCCTGATTGCGGCGGGGTTTTGCGGCGGCGTCGGGCAGATCCTGCTGACGGAGGCCTACCGGAATGCGGACGTTTCGACGGTTGCGCCGTTTGAATACACGTCGATCGTGCTGGGGATTGTGATCGCCTACATCCTGTTTTCGGATGTGCCGACAGCCGAGACCTTGATCGGCACGACGATCACCGTCTCGGCCGGCATCTTCATCATATACCGCGAGCACCAGCTTGGGCTGGAGCGGAAGGCGGCGCGCAAGGCGTCACCGCCGGGCGGCTGAAGCCAGTCCTTAGAGCGGGATGGCAGCGGTCGCCGGATTGCTCTTCTTGGCAGAAGCAGCGCGCGCCGTGTCGGCATGGCTGTATTCCCGCGATGCGTTCACGGCCGTGCCGATGTGGTGCAGGCTGTCACGGAAGCTGCGCAACGAGCGGAAAAACGTGGTCATGGCAAAATCCTCGTGGTTTGCGGATCAACGTTCGCGGAAGTCTGCGAAAACGGCTGCAGGACGCGACACACCGGTCGGGCGCGCCATGGCACGCGACGTCATCTGCTCGTTCGTCGCCGAGCCGAAGCGGTGGTAGCCCTGCGTGGCACGCGGTGCGAGCCCTGCAATGCGAAGGGTTTCGAAGCCCGAATGGATCGGGCGGAAGCGGGTCGTCATTGCCTTGGTTCCTTTAAACCAGAATTCCTCCCAAGACATGTCTCTATATTGCGTCGCAACATCGATTCCGCAATGCGACAGAACGCCGTACTGTCATGCGCAATGTGCATGGCTAAGTTCATAATCCGGTAATCTTGTTCAAAGAATCGGCAGAATGCCGGAAATGCGCCAACTAGTGGCTCGTGAGGCGGCTCTTGAAGGTGAGCAGGTCCTGCCATGCAAGGGCCTTGTTGGCAGGGGCCGCGATCAATTCCTGCGGATGCAGGGTGGCAATCGCCGCCGTATTCCAGCCGCCGATGGTAACATCACGCCATTCGCCGCGCAGGGAATGGATCGTGCCGTTGACGCCGAAGAAGAAACGGGCCGGGAAGGTGCCGAGAAGCAGCAGCGTCTTCGGCTCGGCGAGCGCGATCTGGCGCTCCAGGAACGGCCGGCAGATGTCCATTTCGGCGGGCGAGGGCATGCGGTTGCCGGGCGGCCGCCACGGGATCATGTTGGTCAGCACCACCGCTTCACGGGCAAGGCCGATCGCACCCAGCATCCGGTCGAGAAGCTGTCCCTGCCGTCCGGAAAAGGGGATGCCGTCGCGATCATCATCGGCATTCGGCATCGGGCCGATGACCATGATGCCCGAGGCCGGATCACCGCTGGCAAACACCGTGGAGCGCGCGCCGTTCTTCAGGTTGCAGCCGCTGAAGGCCTCAAGTGCCGTCTTCAACTCGGCCAAGGAGCGTGCGCTTTCGGCGGCGAAGCGCGCGGCCGCGACGGCCTCGCCATCCGGGATGGAAACGGGTGCGGAGGATGACGGTGCGGCAGGCGACGGGGCGGAAGCCCGTGCAGCCGAAGCTGCGCCAGTGCGGCTTTGGGCGGCAGCGCCACCTGTGTTGGTCGCGGTATCATTCTGCGCCAGGTTGCCGCGAGCCGATGCCGGTATGCGTGCTCCTGCCTTGGCCGCCTTTTGGGCGCCGAACTGCGCGAAGCGATCCACCGGATCATCTTCGGCCAACCACTCCACACCCGCATCTGCATAAAAATGCAGAAGCGCGGCGAGCTCTGGCGCGTCGAGATCCTTGGCGGTGTCCATGATCCTATCCTAGCGGAGCGGACGAGGCGGGGAAAGGCAAAGCCGCTCTCACGCGGCCCATTGTCCCACGTTATCGCTCTCGCCGATCAGCGCCAGCCCATGCGCGATGGAGAGCAATTCGCCGCCGCTTTCGATCTTGGACGCGTCGAAGCGGCGGGTGAAGATCCGCCGGACGGCTGGGACGAAGGACGTGCCGCCGGTGAGGAAGACCTTGTCGACGGCTTCTGGCGGCGTATTGGTCTGCTCCAGCACCTCGTCGAGCGCCCCTTCGATCTTGGCAAGATCATCCGCGATCCAGGTCTCGAAGTCGCTGCGCTTCACCATCTTGTTGCCAGCCTTGCCAAGCGGTGCGAACTTGAACTCCGCCTCCTCGGCGCCCGACAGCGCCATCTTGGTCGCCGAGATCGCCTGGTAGAGCGGGTAACCTTCGTCGTGCTCCACAAGATCGATGAAAAGTTCCAGCTTGTCGGGATCCAGCGCCGAACGCACCAGCGATTTCATGTCGGTGAACTCGCGGGTGGTCTTGAAGATCGACAACTGGTTCCAGCGGCTGAAATTGGCGTAGTAGCCGGCCGGCACTTCCAGCACCTTGTCGAAGCTCTTGAAATAGGTGCCCTTGCCGATCTCCGGCGCCACGAGATGGTCGATCATCCGCGCGTCGAAATGGTCGCCGGCAATGCCGACGCCCGAATGCCCGATCGGCTTGGCGGTAAGCTTGCCGGCCTGGCGTTCGAACCTGATCAGCGAATAGTCGGTGGTGCCACCGCCGAAGTCGGCCACCAGCACGGTCGCGTCGGTTTTCAGCGTCTGGGCGAAGTAATAGGCGGCCGCCACGGGCTCATAAACGTAGTGGATCTCGGGGAAGCCGAGACGCGTCAGGGCCTCGTTGTAGCGCTCGGTGGCGAGCGCGGGATCCGGATTGGCACCGGCAAAATGCACCGGCCGCCCGGCGATGAGGCGCGAGACCTCTGAGGGCCAGTTGCCATCCGCATATGTCTTCAACCGCTTCAGGAAGATTTCCATCAGATCTTCGAATTGCTGGCGGCGTGCGAACACGAGCGTGCCCTGGAAGAGCGGACTGGCGGCAAACGTCTTGATCGACTGCAGGAAGCGGCAATCACCCGGATTGTCGATGAACTGGCGGATCGCAGCCTGGCCAGCCTCCACCTTCAGCGCCTGAGCGCCCATCACCGCGTCCTTCATGAAGGAAAGCGCGGTGCGCATCGAATCGCTGGTGCCGGCATTGCTCGTGAACTGCATCGAATGGGTGGTCGAACCGTCGCCGTCCGCCAGTGCCAGAACAGTATTGGTCGTGCCGAAATCAAGCCCGAGCGCCCGTGCCATGGCCGTGCTCCTTAAAGTCATCAATGATGTTGAAACGGGCAAAGGCCCGAACGCAAAAAGGCGCCGAACAACGCCTTGATCAGTGTGGGCGCGTGATCGCACAAGCCGGCTGTTGATGCAAGCCGAAAGGCTTTAGATGTTGCTTATGTTCTCAGGCTCCGCGGCCTGTTCCAGGAGCCATGTGCGGAAGGCTTCCATGGCCGCGTTGACAGGGCGTGATTTCAATCGCACCAGCCAATAACTGCCTTTCGAGATAAAGATGTCGAAAGGTTGCACCAGCGCACCTGACGCCGTGTGGTGCGAAAACATCAGAGGCGGCGCGAGCGCCACGCCTGCACCCTGGATCGCCGCCTCCACCATCAGCACCGAACTGTCGAACACCATGCCGCGAAGGGGCGGCGGCTCAACGCCCGCAGCCTCGAACCAGCTTGGCCATTCGTCGGCCCGGTAGGAGCGAAGCAGCGGCTGCTTCGCCACATCTTCCGGCGCCTGGATTTCCCTTGCAATCGAAGGCGTGCAGAGCGCCGTCAGTGGTGCCTCGTACAGTGCTTCTGCCTCCATGTCATGCCAGGCGCCGTTGCCGAACTTTATCGTGTAATCAAGCCCTTCGGCGGCAATATCGACGCGGTTGTTGTTGGTGGAGAGCCTGAGATCCACGAACGGGTGCTTAGACTGGAAGTCTGCCAGGCGCGGAAGCAGCCAGCCAACAGCGAAGGTGCCGACTGCACCGAGTTTCAGCACCTCGCGTACATGCCCGCCCTCGAAGCGCTCCAGCATGTCGGCCATGCGGTCGAAGCTTTCCTGCAGGCCCGGCAGCAGCGCCAGGCCTTCCTCGGTGATCATCAATCCGCGCGGAAGGCGGCGAAACAGCGTGACGCCCAGCCGCTGTTCAAGCAGTTTCACCTGATGGCTGACGGCGGCTTGCGTGACGCAGAGCTCGATCGCGGCGCGGGTGAAGGATAGGTGGCGCGCGGCGGCTTCGAATGCGCGCAACGCGTTGAGCGGCAGATGGGGTCGAACCATGGATGCCCTAGATTTATTTGTGCCTCCCCGCAGATATCATCGTTTGATTGGGGCTCGCAAGCCGACCTAGAAATGCCGCATCACCTCAAACGGAGCATGATGATGGCGTCCAGAAATCCCCTCATACTCGCAGCACTCGTCGGCGTGACGGCGTCTCTTCTCGATCTTGTCACGGCTAAGGCCGCCGAACCCCTGCGCTGCACGGTCATCATCGATGAGAAGAGCGGCAAGCCGCTGCATCGCCAGGGGGATTGCGCAGAAGCAGTCTACCCGCAGTCTACCTTCAAGCTGCCGATCGCGATGATGGGATATGACGCCGGCATCCTCACCGATGCTAACAATCCGCGCTGGTCCTACCAAGGCAAGTGGCAACGCCCGCAGCGAGAGCAGAAGGACACCGACCCGACAATATGGGAGCGCGATTCCATCGTCTGGTATTCGCAGGAGATCACCCGCCGGCTCGGCAAGAAGGCGTTTGCCAACTACATCCGCGGCTTCGACTACGGCAACCGCGACGTTTCCGGTGGTCCGGGCGGCACCGACGGCCTGACACAGTCATGGCTGATGTCGTCGCTGAAGATCTCGGCGGATGGACAGGTGGATTTCTTGAGGCGGTTCCTGACCGGCGGCCTGCCGATCGGTGCGGAGGCTGTCGAGAAGACGAAAGCCATCACGCCGAGGTTCGACGCTGCGGATGGCTGGACCGTCTACGGCAAGACGGGCTCGGGCAGCATGCGCAACAAGGCCGGCAAAGGTGACGGGAGCCGTCCGATCGGCTGGTTCGTCGGCTGGGCGGAAAGACAGGGGCGGCGCGTCGTATTCGCGCGCCTCTTCGTGGATACGAAGCGCCACACCAAGCAACCGATCAGATTCACCGTGCGCGACAGCCTGATCGAAGACCTGCCGCGTCTGTTGGCGCGGTAGGGGGGAGGCTCGCGTCGTTTTTACCCCCGAAGGCGGCGCGAGCCCCAGATCATGACCAAGCCAATGGCGGCGGACACCAGACCCCAGATGATCCAGGGCGTCTGGTTGATCATGAAGCTGGAGCGAGGATACGGGAAATAACCGGTGCCCTGGCAGATCCACAGCAGGCCGATGACGATCAGGACGATGCCGACGATCCGCAATGCAGTCCGCATGGTTGCCATCCTCCTGCCTTCTCGTGTGAAGGCGTTACATCCTCATCGGCCGCACCGCGGTCAGATCGACCGCGATGCTCCGCCGTCGACGCGCAGCATCGTGCCCGTCACATAGCTCGCTGGTACCGAGCACAGGAACGCGCCCGCGGCGGCAAACTCCTCGACCTTGCCGAGACGGCCTGCCGGGATGGTCTTCAGCGATGCGGCGCGAACCTCCTCAAGGCTCTTGCCCTGGCGCTTGGCATTGGCGCCATCGAGTTCATCGATGCGGTCGGTATGGATGCGGCCCGGCAACAGCATGTTGCAGGTAATGCCGAAGCTCGCCACTTCCGCCGCCATGGTCTTGTTCCAGCCAACAAGCGCGCCGCGCAGTGTGTTCGACAGCGCGAGGTTCGGGATCGGTTCGAAGACGCCCGACGACGCGACCGTCAGGATGCGGCCGAAACCCTGTTCCTTCATCTGCGGCAGGAAGGCGTTGGTCAGCGTGATGACGCGCAGCACCATGGACTGGAAGAAGGTGTCGAGCTTTTCGGCCGTCATCTCTTCCGCCGTGCCCGGGGTAGGGCCGCCCGTGTTGTTGACGAGGATATCGATGCCGCCGAGCTTTTCCTTCACGCCATCCACCATGGACTGAACGAAATTGTCTTCCGCGAGGTCGCCCCACAGCCAATCGGCCTTGCCCTTCCCGGCTGCGTTGATTGCCGCGCAGTTATCCGCCAGCCGATCGCCAGAGCGGCCGACGAGGAGAACATGAGCGCCTTCTGCCGCAAGCGCCTTGGCAATGCCAAGCCCAAGCCCGCGCGAGGAAGCAAGAACAAGCGCACGCTTGCCGGTGAGGCCGAAATCCATGGTGTGATCCTCCTGATTTTGTCTTGAAGTTGCGGAAGTTATAGCAGCCGTTCGGCAGTGGGGAAGGCCGATCTTGCAATCTTCCGTTCGACTGTTAGATGACGTACACGTAAACGTAATATGCGAAAGCGGAAACGCGGGTTGCGCGAATGGCAAGGGTGGAGACGTTTTCCTGCCTCGACAACCGCGGTCGGTTTTGCAAAGACAGGATGCCCTGCGTGGCAGGCGAAAAGAATATGCCGGTAGGGGCCGGCGAGCGGAGTTTGATATGAGCGACCAGGACCTTCCCGCCCACGAATTGCCCGAACGCGAAGCGATGGAATTTGATGTTGTGATTGTGGGGGCGGGGCCTGCGGGTCTGTCTGCTGCAATCCGGCTGAAGCAGATCAATCCGGATCTGACGGTGGTGGTTCTGGAAAAGGGATCGGAAGTCGGCGCCCATATCCTGTCCGGCGCGGTCGTGGATCCGTCGGGCATCGACGCGCTGCTGCCGGATTGGCGCAGCGAGGAGGGCCACCCCTTCAAGACGCCGGTAACGGACGACCAGTTCCTGTTCCTCGGGCCGGCCGGTTCGGTCCGCCTTCCAAACGTCCTGATGCCGCCGCTGATGAACAATCACGGCAACTACATCGTCTCGCTCGGCAATGTCTGTCGCTGGCTCGCCGAGAAGGCGGAAGGCTTGGGCGTCGAGATCTATCCGGGTTTTGCCGCAACCGAAGTGCTCTACAACGAAGCGGGCGCGGTGATCGGTGTCGCCACCGGCGACATGGGCGTCGAGCGCAACGGCGAGCCGGGCCCGAACTTTACCCGCGGCATGGAACTGCACGGCAAGTATGTGCTGATCGGTGAGGGCGTGCGCGGTTCGCTCGCCAAGCAACTGATCCTGCGTTATGACCTGCAGAGCGGCCGCGAGCCGCAGAAATACGGCATCGGACTCAAGGAACTCTGGGAAGTAAAGCCCGAGAACCACAAGCCGGGCCTGGTGCAGCACTCGTTCGGCTGGCCGCTCAACATGTCCACCGGCGGCGGTTCGTTCCTCTATCACCTCGAGGACAATCTGGTTGCAGTCGGCTTCGTGGTTCACCTGAACTACAAGAACCCTTACCTCTACCCGTTCGAGGAATTCCAGCGCTTCAAGACGCATCCGGCGATCCGCTCCACCTTCGAGGGCGGCAAGCGCCTGACCTATGGCGCACGCGCCATCACCGAAGGCGGCTACCAGTCGGTGCCGAAGCTAACCTTCCCGGGTGGCGCGCTGATCGGCTGCTCGGCCGGCCTCGTCAACGTCCCGCGCATCAAGGGCAGCCACAACGCGGTTCACTCCGGCATGCTGGCGGCTGAACACGTCGCCGCAGCGATTGCAGCTGGCCGCGCCAACGACGAAGTGGTTGAGATCGAGAACGAGTGGCGTTCGACCGCCATCGGCAAGGACCTGAAGCGGGTGCGCAACGTCAAGCCGCTCTGGTCGAAGCTCGGTACGGGTCTCGGCATCGCGCTCGGCGGCATCGACATGTGGACGAACCAGTTGCTCGGCTTCTCCTTCTTCGGCACGATGAAGCACGGCAAGACGGACGCGGCCTCGCTCGAACCGGCGGCCAAGCACAAGAAGATCGAATATCCGAAGCCGGATGGGGTGCTCACCTTTGACCGCCTCTCGTCGGTCTTCCTGTCCAATACCAACCACGAGGAAGACCAGCCGGTCCATCTCCAGGTGAAGGACATGGACCTGCAGAAGCGCTCGGAACTGGAAGTTTTTGCCGGCCCCTCGACGCGCTACTGTCCGGCCGGCGTTTACGAATGGGTGGAGAAGGACGGCGAGCAGGTCTACGTCATCAACGCGCAGAACTGCGTCCACTGCAAGACCTGCGACATCAAGGACCCGAACCAGAACATCAATTGGGTACCGCCGCAGGGCGGCGAGGGACCGGTCTATCCGAATATGTGACCTTGGTTGCAGCTTGATCAGTCTACGAAAGCGCCGCCCGGACCTGGGCGGCGTTTTCGTTTCCGCTGACGCGTTCGTGATCGCCCGAGCACGCCGGCACTTATCATTTCATTAACCATAATCTCAGTATTTCTGCGTCATCACTTTGACGCACCAAGGACACATTCATGTCGATTTCCCGTCGCGGCTTTCTTGCAGGCCTGCCGCTCCTTATGGCCGGCTGCGCCTCCACCGTTTCCGACCAGGCCAACTATGCGACGGTCAGCAATGAAGAGTTCCCGCTGAAGGCGGTGCCGATCGAGAAGATCAAGCCGGAATTGCGCCGCCAGGAAGTGGCCTATGTCACGCCGCAGGCACCCGGAACAGTGGTGGTCGATACGCCCGCGCGCCGCGCTTATTTCGTGCTCGGCAATGGCCGTGCGATCCGCTACGGCGTCGGCGTTGGTCGCGCCGGCCTGGCGCTGGCGGGCAATGCCTATGTCGGTCGCAAGGCCGAATGGCCGTCTTGGACGCCAACCCCCAACATGCAGCGCCGCGAAGAGCGTTACCGCAAGCTCGCCGGCGGCATGCCGGGCGGCCCGAACAACCCGCTCGGCGCCCGTGCGATGTATCTCTATCGCAACGGCAACGACACCATGTTCCGCCTGCACGGCACCAACCAGCCGGAATCGATCGGGCTTGCCATGTCGAGCGGCTGCATCCGCTTCATGAACCACGACATCATCGACCTCTACAACCGCGTCCAGGTCGGCGCCAAGGTCGTCGTGCTCCAGGCTTGATATTCAGGTTCGATGGGTGAGGGCCCGCCGCTTGCGGCGGGCTTTCGCTTGTCTGGATCTAGCGCGATTTCCAGGCGACCACCATCATGGCGCCGATGACGGTGATGTGCTCCATCGCCACGTGGAATTCCATGGTGCGCATCGGCTCCTCCATTGACCAGAAATGATGGACGAGGGGGATGGTAAGCGCGGTGAAGACGGCAAGCGCCCCGGCGCCCAGCCACGTCCAGCGGTTCAGGATCACCAGCAACGATCCGCCGATTTGCACGATGATCGTCGCGATGTTGAAGGCAACCGCCGGCTCCAGGCCGAACTGCGCCATCTCGGCCACGCCGCCCTGGAAGTCGATGAGCTTCGAGAGGCCGCTTCCCCAGAAGGCGAAAGTCAGCACGATACGGGCGAGATATCCGAACCAGGTCGTGCCCGTGACCGCGTCCAGCGGATTGCCAAAACTCGATGTCGATGAAGTTGCCATGATGTCCCCTCCGGTGTTTGTCCCGGCGAGATCATAGCTCAAGTCATGGCGCGCGTTAAGGTGTGGCGTGGCGCGTTTGCACCTATCGGGAGCAACCGTCCGGCTAAAAACCGGAAAGCACGATCTTGCCCTTGGTGCGGTTGCTTTCGATCATCGCATGCGCCTTCTTCAGGTTCTCGGCGTTGATCTTGCCAAGCGTTTCCGACAGCGTCGTTCGAAGCTTTTTGGCATCAACAAGCTCGGCCACATGGTTCAGCAGCTTGTGCTGTTCGATCATGTCTGCCGTCTGCCACACCGGNCGGGCAAACATCATCTCCCAGTGGATCGACAACGCCTTGCTCTTGAAGGGNCGCAGGTCCATNGGCTCCTTGGGATCGTCGATCAACGACAGCCGNCCCTGCGGCGCGATCAGTTCNAGGATATCCGGCAGGTGCGTTTCTGTGTGGGTGGTGGAGAANACGAAAGCCGGTGCGCCGATCGCCATCTCGGCCAGTTGCTTTGCCATCGGCTTGGAGTGGTCGAGCACGTGGTGGGCGCCGAAATCGCGAATCCAGTCCATCGTCTCCGGCCGCGAGCCGGTGCCGATCACCGTCACGTCGGAAAGTTCGCGCAGAAGCTGGATGGCAATCGAGCCGACGCCACCGGCGCCGCCAATCACCAGCACGGCGTTCCACGCACCCGCCACCTTGTCCTGCACCTTCATGCGGTGGAACAGCGCCTCATAGGCGGTGATCGCCGTCAGCGGCAGGGCAGCGGCTTCCTCGAACGACAGTGTCTTCGGCTTGAAGCCGACGATCCGCTCATCCACCAGGTGCAATTCGGCATTTGTGCCTGGACGGTTGATGGCACCGGCGTAATAAACCTCGTCGCCCGGCTTGAAGAGCTTCACATCCGGTCCGACGGCTTTCACCACGCCGGCTGCGTCATAGCCCAGGATACGGTGCGGGCCGGGCTCTACGGCGGCCGTGCGGCGCACCTTCGTATCCACCGGATTGACTGACACGGCGCGGATTTCCACGAGCAGATCGCGACCCTTGGCTTCCGGCTCCGGAAGGTCGAGGTCGAGCAGTGACGTTTCGGAAGTGATCGGCTGAGGCTGGTTGAACCCGACGGCGCGCATGGCATCTCCCTTTCCATAGGTGCTGGGAGACAAGATGGAACTTGTGCTCTGAGCGCGCAAGGACGGCGAAGGCACCTGATGGGCGCCTTGCCGATTTTGTGATCTTGTTGATTTGATCTGTCAGGCCCGGCCGCGCCTGGTTTCGAGCGTATGGGACACGAAGAACACGCCAAGCCCGAGCAGCGACAGGAAGGCGCCGACATAACCGGTGGCGGCGAATCCCCAGCCCCAGGTAATGACCAGCCCGCCGAGCCAGGCGCCGAGCGCATTGGCAATGTTGAAGGCGGAATGGTTGGAGGCGGCAGCGAGCGTCTGCGCGTCGGCGGCAACATCCATGAGCCGCGTCTGCAGCGCGGGGCCGGCTGCAAAACCGCAGCCAATCAGAAAGACGCAGAGGCACAGGACCGCCGGATATTCGGCCCAGAGCCCGAAGGCGCCCATGACGAAGACGTTGAAGGCCATCACGCCGCCGATCGTGCCCATCAGCGATAGATCGGCGAGGCGTGAGCCGACGATATTGCCGACATTCATGCCAATGCCGAAAAGCGCCAGCACGATCGCCACGGTGGTGACCGGCATGCCGGCGGTCACGGTTGTCGTGGAGGCGATATAGCTGAAGACCGAGAACATGCCGCCGAAGCCGACCGCTGCGATACCGAGCGTCAGCCAGACCTGGCTGCGACCGAAGGCGCCGAGTTCGCGTTTGACGCTTGCACCTTCCATCACCTTGTCGCGGGGCTGGAAATACCAGAGCAGCGCCACAGTCAGCGCGCCGATGCCGCCGACAAGGAAGAAGGCAGCACGCCAGCTTAGCAACTGGCCCATGAAGGTGGCGATCGGCGTGCCGAGCAGTGTTGCCACGGTCAGGCCCAGCATGACGCGGCCGACGGCGCGAGCCCGCTTGGTGGGTGGTGCCATTGAGGCTGCAACAAGCGCTGCGACACCGAAATAGGCGCCATGCGGCAGGCCGGTGATGAAGCGCAGCACCGTGAAGCTCCAGAAGTCAGGGGCAACGGCGCTGAGGATATTGCCGAGCGCGAACACCGCCATCAGCCCGAGGAGCAGGGTGCGGCGTGGCAGCCGCGCCGAAAGCACGGCGATCACTGGCGCGCCAACCACGACGCCGAGCGCATAGGCGCTGATGACATAACCCGCCATCGGGATGCTGACCTGGTAGGTCGCGGCAACATCCGGGAGCAGGCCCATGATGGCAAATTCACCCGTTCCAATGCCGAAACCGCCAACGGCGAGCGCAATCTCGATGAGGAGCACAGCCATGGGTGTGAGGGAGGCAGCGGGGAGGTGGGGTGTTGGTCGGGAGGTATCTTGGACGGACTCGATGGGAGAAGCCGATTGGGTCATGATGCTGAATATGTCTTTGGCAAAAAAATACGGGCTGGAATGTGGGAGACATCCAACCCGTTCTGGAGGTAGGTGTGGTCAAAGCGCTGACCATGCAGAAAGATTACCATGTCATTGTGCATTGCGGTAGATGGCGCCAGCGTGGCCTTGCGCAAGAATGCGTGAAACCGCAAGCCCAACTGCTAGGCCCGACGTTCGTTTCTTCAAACTCCACCGTTGATAAACGAGAAGCAGCAACCATTTCACTGTTCGTCCGTTCTTCCGCGGCCCGTTCGGCGCTGCCGCAAGTGAGATGCAATGAACCTTTTTGCCGTCTTCAACCGCGATGGCGGTACCTTCAAGACCACAGACATGAGCGCTTATTGCGCTCAGGCCACCGAAACCTTCAAGAAGGCCGGCCATGAGATCGAATGCCATGTCGTGTCGGGCGACAAGGTGGTCGAGACGATGGAGCGCGCCGCTTCGACAAATGGCGTCGAGGGACTGATCGCCGGCGGCGGCGATGGCACGATTTCCGCCGCGGCCGGCATTGCCTGGAAAAGCGGGATTGCGCTTGGCGTCGTTCCTGCCGGCACGATGAACCTCTTTGCCCGTTCGCTCAAACTGCCGCTCGATATATGGGAGGTGCTCGACGCTCTTGCAAACGGAGTGCCCCAGAACATCGATATCGCCAGCGCCAACGGCAAAAGCTTCGTGCACCAGTTCTCCGCCGGCATGCACGCCCGCATGGTGCGCTATCGCAACTCCATGACCTTCGGCTCGCGGCTCGGCAAGATGCGCGCGAGCACCCGTGCTGCGATCGGCGTGATCTTCAACCCGCCGGAATTCGAGGTCGAATACAATGTCGAAGGCGAGGTCGGACGGCGTCGCGTCTCGGCGATCTCCGTCTCCAACAACGAGTTCGGCCCGGACCCGCTGATGTATGCCGACCGGCTGGATCGCGGCGAACTGGGCTTCTATACGGCTGATCCGCTGCGGCCCGCCACTGCTGCAAAGCTCGTCTTCGATATCTTGCGCGGGCGCCTGAAGGAGAACCCGTCGGTCACCGCGATGACCGCACCCGAGCTTGAACTGCATTTCCCGCGATCGCGGCATGACGTGAAATGTGTCATCGATGGCGAATTGCTGCCGATGTCCCGCGACGTGCTGCTGAAGATCCATGCCGGCGAGCTCAAGGTACTCGTCAACCAGCCACAGTCCGCCACCGATGGGGAAGGGCAGGGCAGCGGGATCTAGATCCGCGGCAGGTAGGTGCGGTAGTCGAAGTCGCTGACAGTCCGCAGGTAGGCGATCGCTTCCTTGCGCTTCGTGTCACCGTAAAGCTTCTGGTAGCGCTCGCCGAACACGTCGCGGATGAAGGGCGAGGCGCGGAAATCCTCCACCGCCGTCAGGAAATCGTGCGTCAGGCGGCCCGTGCCAGCCGGAGGCGCCTTGCCGGGCTCTGTCGGTGCGCCCGGATCAAGCGTCTCGTCGAGCCCCTTCAGCATGCCGCCGAGAATCGCGGTGAGCAGCAGGTAGGGATTGGCATCGGCACCCGCGACGCGATGTTCGATGCGCGCGGCCGCTCCATCCTTGTCGGGAATGCGGACCGCCGTACCGCGATGGCCGAAGCCCCAGTCGATATCGACGGGCGCAAAGGATCCGGGCTGGAAGCGACGGTAGGAATTGGCAAAGGGCGCGAAGATCAGCTGCGCGTCCCGCATGGTTTGCAGCATGCCCGCCGTCACCGATTTCAGCAGGGTCGGCTCGCCGCCCTTGGCATCGAGGATGTTGTTGCCGTCGCGGTCGATGATGCTGGCATGCACATGCAGCCCCGATCCCGCGTGCTCGGCATAAGGCTTGGCCATGCAGGTCGATTTCAGCCCGTGCTTTCGCGCCGCCTGTTCGGCAATCCGCTTCAGGTAGATGCAGTCGTCCGCCGCGGCCAGCGCGTCGGCGCGGTGCAGAAGGTTCACCTCGAACTGGCCGGGGCCGAATTCCGCCGTCGTCGCATCTGCCGGCAGGTTCTGCGCCTTTGCCCAGGTCCGCACCGTTTGCAGATAATCATCGAGCGCATCGACGGCGCGCATGTCGTAGAGCTGGAAACCATCCGGCGCGTCGCGGTACATCAGCACTTCCGGCGGCCGCGGCTTGCCCCTCTGGCGCCAGTCGTCCTGCACCACGTAGAATTCCAGTTCCGTCGCCACCACCGGCGTCAGCCCGCGCTCGGCGAAACGGTGGAGGAGTGCAGCCAGGATGCCGCGCGGGTCCATGAAGCTCGGCTCACCGGTGAGCTCATGCATGGTGGAAAGCACCTGCATCGATCCTTCCGGCGCCCAGGGCATAGGCGTCAGACTGCGCCTGTCGGCCACGCAGGTGCCGTCCGGGTCGCCGATCGTCAGCGATAGGCCGGTGATGTCGTCGTTGTCGTCGCCCCAGATGTCGAGGGACTGCGTCGAGGTCGGCAGCCGCACCGAACCCTCCCAGACCTTCTTTTCCGCCGTCATCGGGATTCGCTTGCCGCGAAGGTCCCCGTTCATGCCGACAAGCAGGATTTCGATATGGGGATCGGCGGCATCAGGCATGCGAAACGGTCTCACAGGGTTGCAGAGGTTCGTTCGTAGCCGATAAGGATGGGAGGCACAATCTGAGGGGCTGAGTGACACACATATGAACGACCTGAAGAACACATCCAACCTCGCGGCCATCGATGCGGCCCACCATCTTCATCCGTTCTCGGACATGAAGGAACTGAACGCGAAGGGCACGCGCATCATCGAGCGGGCGGAAGGCGTGTTCATCTACGACTCGACCGGCAAGCGTTACCTGGATGGGTTTGCGGGCCTCTGGTGCGTCAATGTCGGTTACGGGCGCAAGTCTATCGCCGAGGCCGCAGCCCGCCAGATGCAGGAACTGCCCTATTACAACGCCTTTTTTGGCACCACGACGCCGCCCGCCACCTTGCTCGCCCAGAAGATTGCCTCCCATACCGGCGAGAAGCTGAAGCGCATCTTCTTTACCAATTCCGGCTCCGAGGCGACCGACACATGGTTCCGGATGGCGCGCGTTTACTGGAAGGCGCTCGGAAAGCCGCAGAAGACGCAGGTCATTGCCCGCCGGAACGGCTACCACGGCTCCACCGTTGCCGGTGCCTCTCTCGGCGGCATGAAGCTGATGCACGAGCAGGGCAACCTGCCGATCGAGGGCATCCACCATATCGGCCAGCCATACTGGTATGCGGAAGGTGGAGATCTTTCTCCCGCCGATTTCGGCCTGAAGGTCGCGCGCGAACTGGAAGCGAAGATCGATGAACTGGGCGAAGATCAGGTCGCGGCCTTCGTGGCCGAACCGATCCAGGGGGCAGGCGGCGTCATCATCCCGCCGGAAACCTACTGGCCGGAGATCGCCCGCATCTGCAAGGCACGCAATATCCTGCTCGTCGTCGACGAGGTGATCTGCGGGTTCGGGCGGCTCGGCGAGTGGTTCGGCCACCAGTATTACGGGATCGAGCCGGATCTTGCGCCGATCGCCAAGGGCCTGTCATCCGGCTACCTGCCGATTGGTGGCGTGCTGGTGTCCGATCGCGTTGCCGACGTGATGGTCGAGGAACTGGGGGATTTCCACCACGGCTTTACCTATTCCGGCCATCCGGTCTGCGCCGCGGCTGCGCTGGAAAACATCCGAATCCTGGAGGAAGAACGGCTGGTCGAGCGGGCGCGCGACCATATCGGCCCGTATTTCGCGGCAGCCTGGAAATCCTTGGAAGACCATGAGGTGGTCGGCGAGGCACAAAGCGTTGGCCTGATGGGCGGGCTGCAGCTTGCGGCCGACAAGTCGACCCGTCGCCGCTTTGCCAAACCCGACGAGGTCGGCATGCTGGTGCGCAATCATTGCCTCCAGAACGGCCTCATCATGCGCGCCACCGGTGACCGCATGCTCGCCTCGCCGCCGCTGACGATCAACCGCCCGGAGGTGGACGAGGTGATCGACACGCTGCGCAAGGCGCTCGATCACCTGCGTGATGCCAAGATGGCTTAAGGCCGGCTTAGCGTCCGCTCGCGGCGGCCGGGACCCAGGCGTAACCGAAACCGACCCGGTCATCGCGCCACGAATAACGATAGGGTACGGCAAGGGTGGAGGGCACCAGCACCTCCGGCTTGATGCCGTATTGCTGCAGGAAGGGGCCGAGATAAGCCGGCATCTGCGTCGCATCGCCATCGAGCGGCCAGACAACAAGCCCACCGCCCCGAAGCTCCTCTTCGGTGATCGTCTGGACCTGCTTGAAACCGGTGAAGATCACCTTGGCGTCGGAAATTTGCGTCCGCGCGCTGCCGGCGAGATAGGGATCGGTGGCGATCACATAAGCCGGCATATCTCCTCCATGCCGTTCGATCACCTCCTGGATGAACGGCGTGGAGGGCCAGTTTTCCTTGGCATAATTGCCGAACATGGGGCCGATGACGACGCCGGCCGCCAGATACATGATCCCGCCGAGTGCCAGCACCGAGACGGGAAAAAAGAACCGTTCGACGCTTGCTGTCGTGTCGGCCCCGGCGGCTTCGCTCTTGAGGCAGAGGTACAGCGGAACAAGCAGCAGGAAAGGCGAGAGCCACTTTTCGCTGATGTTGCTCGCCCCGAAGCCCAGCGCAACCAACGCCACCAGGACAAGGCAGATCATGATGGTGCGCCCGATGATCCGTGTCCATGGGCTGGTCGCCCGCCAGGCCTTGGGCAAGGCGGTTCGGAACGCAATGAGGAAGAAGCCAAGCAGCGGCAGCCCGCCACCCGCAAGGGCGCCGAGCATGGCAAGGAGGCCGGTGATCCGGTCATTGACGGCATCACCCGAGGCATCTTCCCGCATGGCCGCGATCGTACCTGATGTCGCTTCGTTGAGGTTGCCAAGCACCCAGAACAGGTGCGGCAGGCAGATGAGGGCGGCGACCGCAACGGCCGCACCAAGCCGCCAGTCCAGCACCCGGTTGCGCAGGTCGCGCTCGGCGAGGACAGCCAACACGGCCGCCAACGGCACAAGCACGAAGTTATATTTGCTGATCAGCCCGATGCCGACGGCAACGCCGGCAAACAGATAGGTCCCGAGGTTGGGACGCTGGATGGCGAGCAGGAAGGCATAGGTGAAGACGGCAACGGAAAACAGCGTCGCCACCGCATGCGTGAGGTCCCGTTGGGCCACCACGCTGACGACGGGCATCGCCACGACGCCGAGCGTGGCGATCGCAACGAGCCGCATGTCTTTCAGCACAAGCCGCGCCGCGAGTCCGTAGAAGACGCAGGTGAGGAAAAGCAGCAGGTTCTTGACGAGCGACAGCGCCAGGACCGAGGGGCCGATCAACTGGATGACGCCGTATTGCAGCCAGTTGTAGAAGGGCGGCTGGCGCCCGTACCCCATCAGCAGGAACTGCGACTGGATGAGTTGTTCGGCCTCGTCGCTTTCAAGCGCATCGGAACGCAGCACTCTCAGGACGATCGCCAGCAGGTAATAACCGGCGATCAGCCAAAGGACGATGGTGGGACGGCGGGCAAGCGCCTCACGTATGCTGAGGATCGCCCTCATAGACTTCCCTGATAATGTAGCTCACCGCGGTGTCTTCACGGTAATAGGTGCGGGCGATCATTTCGGCGAGGATGCCGGTGGTGATCATCTGCACTGCCGAGAGGAACAGCATCACCCCGATCATGAACAGGGGGCGTGTGCCGATGTCGTTGCCCATCAGGAACTTGTCGATGAACAGGTAGAACAGGATGATGCTCGACAGCGCGCCGAGCCCAAGGCCGAGCGACCCGAAGAAATGTCCCGGCCGCGCCTTGAAGCGCATGAAGAACATCACCGACAACAGGTCGAGAATGACCCGGAAGGTGCGGGAAATGCCGTATTTCGACACGCCATGCTGGCGCGCATGGTGGGTCACCGGCATCTCGCCGATGCGCGAGCTCGGTACCACGCCCGCCACCCAGGCCGGGATGAAGCGGTGCATTTCGCCCATCAGCTTCACCTGCTTGATGACCGAGCCGCGGTAGATCTTCAGCGAGCATCCATAGTCATGCAGCCGCACGCCGGTGATGCGGCCGATCAGCCGGTTGGCGATGAAGGATGGGATCTTGCGCAGGAGCAAGCCGTCCTGGCGGTTCTTGCGCCAGCCGACGAGGAGATCGAGTTCCCGCCGCTCCAGTTCCGCCACCATGGTGGGGATGTCCTTCGGGTCGTTCTGCAGGTCGCCGTCGAGCGTGGCGATCAGCCGGCCCTGTGCCTGGTTGATCCCGGCCTGCATGGCGGCCGTCTGTCCAAAATTGCGCTGCAGCGCGATGATCTTCAGGTTAAGACCCGGCCGGTTCAGCGCTTCGCGCGCATTGGCAATCGTTGCGTCCGTGCTCCCGTCATCGACGAGAAGAAGCTCCCAGGTTGCCGGATAGCTCGCCATGGCTGCCGTGATACGGTCAATCAGCGGCCCGACGCTTTCCTCTTCATTGAAGAGCGGCACGACGAGGGAGAGTTCGATCGGTTCTGCCGTGTCGAGGCGGCTTGCCATCAACTCTGCTGTTGTACCCACTTTGTGTTTCTCCTAAACCACGGGCTCCGAGCGAACACGCTCACGCGGCGCTAACCCGATGTTTCAGATCCTGGTTCGTATGGGGCACCCCTAGTATATGAAGAACTCCCCGGTTGCCAGCCGCCCATCCTGGATAATTCGNAACGCCATGACGCTGCTNACGGTTGCGATCNTCCTGGCTTATGCGGGCTTCATTCAGTGGGTNTGGGGATGGCAGACGGTGGCCTCGCTCTGGTCGGGNGCCGGCTGGGGCACGGGGCTCGTCGCGCTCGTCGCACTTCTCGTCACCTACGTTCTGCGCACCTGGCGNATCTACGATTATTTCCCGACTGAGACTGCAGGCCACTTTGGCAGCCTGTTGCGGTTGGTGCAGGTCCACAACTTGCTCAACATCATGCTGCCGTTCCGCACCGGGGAGGCGAGCTTTCCGCTGCTGATGAGGCGCGAATTCGCCCTGCCGCTCGCCCGCACCACCTCGGCGCTTCTGGTGATGCGCCTGTTCGACCTGCACGCGCTGCTCGCTGCCGCCGGCGTTGGTCTGGTTCTCCAGCACGGCGCGCCCTGGGCCTGGGCATCGTGGGCCTTGTTTCTCCTCGCACCCGTCGTCGCCTTTGCGCTTCGCAACCGCGTTTTCGATATTGCGGCTCGCATCGTTCCCGCCAAGGGACGCAAGCTCGTGGAAGAGGTGAGGAGCGGCCTGCCGGCAAATGGCGCAGCCTTCGCGCGCGCCTGGGGCGCGACGCTCGTCAACTGGTTCACCAAGATTGCGGTGCTCGCCTGGGTACTCGGCCTGCTCGGTGGCACGACGGTTGCCGCAAGCTTTGGCGGCGCGCTCGGCGGTGAACTGTCCTCCGTCCTGCCCGTCCATGCGCCCGCGGGCGTCGGAACCTACCCGGCCGGCATTACCGCCGGCGCCATTGCCTTCGGCGCCGGGGCGACCGGCTCACCGCTCGAAGCTCTCGGCCAGGCGGCGGTCAACACCCACCTGCTGGTGATCGTGTCCTCGCTGGTGGGAACCGCGATGTCATTGTTTGCGGCAAGGCGCAAGGGGAACTGATCAGGCAAAGGTCTGGAGGGGGAGCGCCAGGTCGTTCCCCCCCTAATCAGCTATCTTGTCACTGGAACGCCGTCTCGTAGAAGCTCCGGAGCTTGCGGGAATGCAGGGCTTCCGGCGGCATGGCAGCCAGCTTCTGCACGGCGCGGATGCCGATCTGCAGATGCTGGCTGACCTGGCTGCGGTAGAAGGCCGTCGCCATGCCGGGCAGCTTCAACTCACCATGCAGCGGACGGTCGGAAACGCAGAGCAGCGTGCCGTAGGGAACGCGGAAGCGGAAGCCGTTGGCGGCAATCGTCGCCGATTCCATGTCGAGCGCAATGGCGCGCGACTGGGACAGCCGCTTGACCGGTCCACGCTGGTCGCGCAGTTCCCAGTTACGATTGTCAATCGTTGCGACCGTGCCGGTGCGCATGATGCGCTTGAGTTCAAAGCCTTGGTAGCCGGTGACTTCCTCTACGGCGCTTTCGAGCGCCTGCTGCACTTCCGCCAGCGCCGGGATCGGCACCCAGACCGGCAGGTCGTCATCGAGAACGTGATCTTCGCGCACATAGGCATGCGCCAGAACGTAGTCGCCGAGCCGCTGGCTGTTGCGAAGCCCGGCGCAGTGGCCAACCATCAGCCAGGCATGCGGGCGCAGCACTGCAATGTGGTCGGTGATCGTCTTGGCGTTGGAGGGACCGACGCCGATGTTGACGAGCGTGATGCCGGCATGGCCCTTTTTCTTCAGGTGGTAGGCCGGCATTTGCGGCATGCGCACCACCGCATCCGTTTCCGGCTTCTCCCTGCCGGCGAGCGTGACGATGTTGCCCGGTTCGACAAAGGCCGTGTAGCCGTCGCCGCCCTCGGCCATCATCTTGCGCGCCCAGGCCGCGAACTCGTCGATATAGAACTGGTAGTTGGTAAAGAGCACGAAGTTCTGGAAGTGCTCGGCGCCCGTCGCCGTATAGTGGCTGAGGCGGGCGAGCGAATAGTCGATGCGCTGCGCCGTGAAGGGCGCAAGTGGCGATGGCACGCCCGAGGTTTCCTCATATTCGCCATTGGCGATCAGGTCGTCGGTGTTGTTGAGGTCCGGCGTATCGAAGAGGTCGCGCATCGGAATGTCCGACAGCGCACTCGTCGCCGACGCCTCGACATGCGCACCTTCGCCGAAGGCAAAGTGCAGCGGGATCGGCGTGGAGGATTCCGACACCGTCACCGGGACGCCGTGATTGCGCATCAAGAGCCCAAGCTGTTCCTTGAGGTAGTGCCGGAAGAGCTTCGGGCGGGTGATCGTCGTGGTGTAGACCCCCGGCGAAGTGACATGCCCGTAGGAGAGGCGCGAGTCGGCATGGCCGAACGACGTCGTCTCGATGCTGACCTGCGGATAGAAGGCGCGGTAGCGGCCCGTTACCGGGGCGCCGTCTGCCAGCTTGCCGAAGGAATCGATGAGAAACGTCGTATTGCGTTCGTAAAGCTCGGTCAGCGCGTCCACGGCTTCGACCGGATTGTCGAAGATACGCGGCTCAGGCGCGCTCGGGCTGATGAAGGGAAGGGGAGAGACGGAAGAGATTCGTGTTGTCATGAGCCATTATAGTGAGAACATTGCGACAAGCAAATTGCAGTAGATCTCACCATAATGGAGCAACTCAAAGAGTTGCAATGCATCCCTGCTGAAGCGGAGATGTCTGGCAATTCATCGACCATTCGGAGCGCAGGCGCGATACCTTGCCATTCTTCTGCGCCACAAGCGCGGTGAAGGAAAAGGCGAAGATCGCCATGATCAGCGTGAAGATGGTGAAGCGGCGTACCAGAATGCCCATTGTTCTCTCCCAAGCCCGATGCTGGAAGATTGACAGGCCG
>Ga0065721_10048702_pt1 | contig 126254 bp, 92 predicted proteins | sample Mesricmetagenome_FD_59108 | JGI IMG/M metagenome (GOLD analysis project Ga0065721, IMG submission 59108) | Mesophilic microbial community from rice straw/compost enrichment Sample: eDNA_1 v2 (version 2) | ecosystem: Engineered > Solid waste > Grass > Composting > Bioreactor | place: USA...
GCTTAATAAGCGGGAAATTGACCTTGACTTGGCAAAAAGAGTCCTCCGTAATTTCGTGAAAACTAGTAGCAAGGAAATCACCATCGAAACCATCCAGAAAATGGTATGTGAATATTTCGATGTTCCTTATGACAAGCTACTGCAAAAAACCCGTAAAAGGGAAATCGTACAAGCACGCCAGATTACTATGTACCTGGCGAAGGCATTTACTAAAAATTCCCTGAAAACGATCGGTGAACATTTTGGCGGACGGGATCATACAACGGTGATTCATTCCTGCCAGACTGTAAAAGACCTGATGGATACCGATAGTACGTTCAGGGAAAGTGTAATGGAGTTGCAGCAGAAAGTGCAACTGGCGGCCATGTAGCAAAAACAAAACTTATTGGAAGGATCCCGTTCATTTTTGGACGGGATTTTTTATTAAGTTTTCAATATCAATTGTTTCAAAATTGGGAATTTCCTCTTAATTTTGCCGTCCTGCCAGAAATGGAGAGGTGCCTGAGTGGCCGAAAGGGCCGGTTTGCTAAACCGTTGTACGAGCTAAAACTTGTACCGAGGGTTCGAATCCCTCCCTCTCCGCCTCCGCCCGCCGACGCTTTAGCGTCGGCGGGCTTTGTTTTTTATAGGTTCGCTGAAATGCCGCGGGCTATGGAGGACGCGCTCTGCGGTGCAAATTGAATTTAGAGAGTATATAGATATACTCAATAAAGATATTCGCCCGCCGATGCTTTAGCGCAGGCGGCTAAAGTTTGTGCCGATGTATAGTTGTAACGATAGGTGCCAGGTCGTATTTGGCGTATTCTGCGCGGTCACCCGGCTGACGCCGGATATTGAGTTTATTCAGATCGGGAATGGATAACCGCACAAAATTCTGGTACGGATCGCCGGCCGTGGAATTGGAAAACCGGTCTGATTTAAACAGGTTCAGCACATCCCTGTCGAAAGTAAATGTGCAGAAAATGCCAAGGCTGAAATTCTTCCAGGAAAAATTGTTGGTAAAACTACCGATGTGGTGATGAGTATGACGCCATTGGTAGCGCGGGAACCATAGATGGCCGCTGCTGAAGCATCTTTTATACATCGATGGAATCAATATTGTTGGTATTGACGCCGCCCGGATAGTTAAGACCCGTACCTGTGCCGGAACTCACACAGGTTTCGGTGGGCTGGGGCACACCATCTACCACGTACAGCGGGTTGTTCAACACATTGTTTTCATCGTAATCATTACTGAGCAATGAACTGCCCCGCACACTTACCGAAGGCGTGGCGCCGGGTGCGTTGCTGAAGTTTTGTACGTTCACGCCCGAGAGCCGGCCTTGCAGAAGCTGGTCGAAACAGGATGCGGGCAGGTTGAACAGTTCTTTTGCCGGGATGCTGGAAATAGTGGCCGTGTTGTTTTTACGGGTTACTTTCTGATAACCGATGACCATTGTTTCAGACAGGTTGCTGTTCGATTCAACCAGGGCAAGCGTCAGCGGTTTGTTGCTGGTGATCTTTATGCTTTGAGGAGCATAACCCACCGAGGTAATTTCGAGCGTGGCATTGATGGTAGTGGGGAAACCGTGTGCGAACATTAATTAGTACTTCATTAATATTTCTTTTTTAGAAAGGAAAGGAAGGCTTAACTTCGTGCCCGCATTTGCGGGCGGGAAACCATGATAAGTGTATGTGACCGAAGCATTTGCGAAAATGTCCATGAAAGTTGTACATACCGGCAACGGTAATGCATAACGCGGGAGGTAGTTCAGCCCGGTAGAATACGTGGTTTGGGACCACGGGGTCGCAGGTTCGAATCCTGTCCTCCCGACGAAGCCTGTAAGTCACTGACTTACAGGCTTTTTCTTTAGTATTATACCCAAAACGTATTATTTAATAATTTTATGCCCCGGGAAACGGCATGAATGCAACATTCAATCAACGGCAAGGAACTGGTATCAAGAGTAATAGTGGGCGATGAAGCCGCATTTGCGCAATTGTTCAATCTGTACAGGAACAAATTGTACTCCTTCATTTACCATCTCAGTGGCAGCGCATCAGTTGCCGAAGATATTCTGCAGGAAACTTTTTTGAAGATCTGGCGCGACCGGGAACAGCTTGCCGGTATTGAGAACTTTAATGCCTATTTGTACCGCATGGCTCAAAACCATGCCATCAATGTGCTGCGCCGCCAAAGCCGCGAAGCGCTGCTCTTGCATGAATTGCGGCGGCTGGCGCCGGAAGGCGTGCAGGGCGATGCATGGCTGGCGGCTAAAGAAGTGCAAAAAGCCCTGCAGCAGGCCATCGACCAGTTGCCTCCGCAGCAACGCAAGGTGTATCAGCTTGGCCGGGAGCAGGGATTCAGCTACGGGCAAATTGCCCAAAGCCTGAACATTTCTGTATCTACCGTACGTAATCATATGGTACAGGCCCTGAAAGCCATCAGAGAATACATTGCCCGCCATTATCCGGCCTTGCTTATATTGACTTCCCTGCTTTCCCTACTGCGTTAAAAAATTTTTTTCCGCGCACTAGACTTCTTTCTTTCCTTGTTTGTCACACCTATATACCTACCAATTTTATAACCAACCTTTCCTAAACAAACCAAACATGTCTCAAGAAAGACTGCAGGCACTGCTTGACAAATTATTAGCTAACGATTGCACAGAAGAAGAAAAACTGGAGTTATTCCGCCTGGCGGAAACGCTGGATGATGCACCGCATTTACAACAGGTGCTGCAAAACGCCTGGATGCGCTATAACCATCCCAGCCATAGCGTACCGGAAGAACGATCGGCCGCTATACTGCAATCGATATTACAGGATGGTAAGGCGTTACCTCTATACCCTAAAAAACGGCGTTGGTGGTATATGGCCGCCGCCGCCCTGATATTGCTGGCAGCCGGTTTGGGCATTTACCGGTTTTTATACACGCCGGCCAGCGGTCCGGTTACACCCGATATAAGCGCCATTGAAAACGATGTGATGGCGCCCGATAAAAACCGGGCAACACTTACCCTGGCCGATGGCCGGCAGATAGTACTTGACCAGGCATCGAACGGAACCCTGGCCAGTGAAGCCGATGCGCGGGTGGTGTTGCAGGCCAACGGGCAACTGATATATGAAAGCACCGGCAGTACTACCCAAGGCGAAACCAGGTATAATACGCTCACCAATCCGCGGGGCAGTAAAGTCATATCGCTTGTGCTGCCCGATGGTTCAAAGGTTTGGCTGAATGCGGGTTCATCGCTGGTGTATCCTACCCGCTTTACCAGCAATGAAAGAAAAGTGACCCTGAAAGGCGAAGGCTATTTTGAAGTAAAGTCAACAGCCGGAAAAAAACAGCCCTTCGTGGTGCAGGTGAACGGGGCCGCCGGTAACCAGGCCGAAGTAACGGTGCTGGGAACCCATTTCAACATAAAAGCTTATGATGATGATGCGGCCATAAGAACCACCTTACTGGAAGGATCGGTACAAGTGACAGGTGCAGATAAAAAACAAATGACAACCATATTGCAACCGGGACAGCAGGCCGTATTGACCCGCCATTCGCCGGTAAGTGTGGATGCTTCGCCGGATATTGAACAGGTGATGGCCTGGAAAGAAGGACTGTTTACGTATAAACACAGCGATATCACCGAAGTGTTGCGCGATGTATCGCGGTGGTACGATATTGAAATAGCCTACGAAGGTAAAAAGCCGGCCGATACATTTACCGGTGGTATTGACCGCACAGCTACATTAACTGAACTGCTTGCCATTTTACAAATGACCGGTGTGCGTTTTAAACTGGAAGGCAAAAAACTGATTGTGCTGAATGAAAAATAGTTAAGGCAACCAATGGCCTGAAAAAAAGCCGCCCCGAATTGGCGTTCGGAGCGGTGAGTAGCCAGGTCATTTTTAATAAAAAGTCGGGCAGACTTATTTTATTGTTAACCGTCTGAACGGATCCATCCGGAATGACCTAAACCAACCAAAACTATGCAGTTACAGGCTAACGGCAAAATATTGCCGTATCCCATCCCCAAAACGCTGTTGATGATGAAGCTTACAGTTGTATTGATGTTGGCGGTCTGTTTACAGGTACAGGCCCATACCTATGCACAAACCATTACCCTGAAGGTGCAAAACAGTCCACTGGAAAAAGTACTGGCGCAGTTGAAAAAGCAAAGCGGTTACCAGTTCTTTTACAGGGACGCAGCCCTGCGCAACACCAAACCCGTAACCCTGGACGTCAAGGACCGTCCGTTTGATGAAGTGTTGAACCTTGTGTTGAAGGATCAGCCGCTGAAATGGTCTATCGTTAAAAAAACGGTGGTGATACTGGAAAAGGAAACGGTTGATATACACGTAGATACCCTGCCGCGCAAAGAGCAGGCCTCCGGCACGCCACAACTGTTATCGGGCACTTTGGTGGATGAGGCAGGCAAACCCATTGCCGGCGCAGCCGTAGCGCTGTCGCCTCTTATGCGCTACACTTCCAGCAATAACAATGGCGAGTTCCATTTTGCCGATGTGCCACCGGGCAATTACACGCTGGTGATCACGCATATCACCTATAACCGCATTAACCGGCGTGTGAAAATAACCAATGGTCCGGTTCAGTTGCAACTGACCATGGCGCCTTATTCCGACGAACAGGCAGAGGTGGAAGTACTGAGCACGGGATATCAAACCAAAAGCAAGGCCACCACTACCGGTTCGGCTTCGGTAGTGGGCGCCAGGGAACTGGCTACCAACCCTTCTTCCAACCTCTTGGAACGTTTGGAAGGCATACGTCCCGGTGTGTTGTTCGATAACCGCAACAACCGTATCCAGATCAGGGGGGTAAACGGTTTGAACCCCAATCTGTCCAGTGTAATGCCACTGATAGTTATTGATGGTTTTCCTGCTATCGATCAAAATCTTACCAGGATTCCCTTACACGAACCGAACCGCAATCCCGATGCCGGTAATCAGCCGTTGGCTACGGGCAATACTTTCCTGAGCAATTTCAACCCGAACGATATTGAAAGTATTACCTTTTTAAAAGATGCTGCGGCCGCGGCTATCTGGGGTTCCAGAGCCGCCAATGGTGTGATCGTTATTGAAACCAAAAAAGGAAAAAAAGGCGTAACGGCGGTAAATGTGGGCGCTACCTACAGCGTTTCCAACCCGGCCAATTTCAGCAATCTCGATGCTATGTCGAATGCCCAGTACATTGAACTGGAAAAAGAATTGTTTGAAAACGGCTTTGTGGCCGACCCTTCCACCCACTGGCGTTATCCCGAAATAAGTGAAGCCATGAACTGGATGTTCCGCGCCCAAAGAGGGGAGGTATCTGCCGCACAACGCGATTCGGCGCTTGCAGTGCTCAGCCACCGCAGTAACCACGGCCAGTTGAGGAACCTGCTGATGCAAAGGGCAATTACCCAGCAATACAATCTTTCCATGTCGGGCGGTGGTGAAAACAGCACCTATTATCTGTCCGGTAACTATACCCGTAATACACCGGTGTTCAGAAGTAATTACGGCGAAAGCTATTTTATTACTTCCAACACTACCCACGACTTTTTGCAGAAAAGAATTTCTCTTTCTACCAATCTAAACTATACCTACTCAAAAAGCCAGGTGAATGTAGCGGCGGTGAACGCATTGAGTTATGGCAATTACGGTATGCGCCCTTATGATATGCTTACCGATGAGAACGGTAATCTTATTTACCGTGGTGTTACCTACACCAAAAGAGCCGTTGACAGCTTTGAGCGTATGGGTTACCTGCCCTGGACCTATAATCCGATTGACGAGCTGAATTACAACAATAATATATCCCAGAAAAATGCCGTGCGGGCAAGACTGGCCATTAAGGGTAAAATTACCAAATGGCTCACTGCAGAAGTGTCGGGCCAGTTGCAACGCAGCAACGAAACACAGGACTATTTGCAAAACAAAAACAGTTATGTTATTCGCGATCTGCTGAACACGGCCACTACCCTCAATACTGCTACCAACAAACTGGTATACGGTATACCCCTGGGTGGCATTTATAAAGTAGCCAATATAAGAGGTGAAGATTATGCCTTGCGTGGACAGTTGAATATCGACAAATATTTTAAAGAGCACCATCTCAGTATGATTGCCGGTACGGAAATACGCCAGACCCGAATAACCGGTAATTCCATGACCCAGTATGGTTATGATGAAGATGTGTCCAGCTCGGTGGTGGTCAATCCTACCATACCTTATGATGTGCTGGGCGGCGGTACCAGAACGCTGAACTCAACTGATAATTTAATTTACAAACGCCGCAACCGGTATTTATCTTATTATACTACAGCCGACTATGGCTTCAGGAATAAATACTTTTTATCGGGCAGTCTGCGTTTTGACGATGCCAACCTGATTGGTGTAGACAGAAAGCGGCGTGCACAACCACTGTGGTCGGTGGGCGGCCGCTGGGATATCACCAATGAGTCTTTCATGCAGGACCAATATGTATTAAACCGGCTGGCAGTTCGTTTAACCTATGGCGTTGGTGGTAACACACCCGGATTAAGCAGCCAAACCTATACCACCATCAACCTGGGTTCAAATGATATATATACCCAGCTTCCTTATGGTACTATTGGTGTTCCCGGTAACGATATGCTGGGTTGGGAAACCACCAAATCGCTGAACCTGGGTATAGATGCCGCCCTGCTGAACGACCGCATCAGTTTTTCGTTCGACATTTACAAAAAGAAAACCGAGGACCTGCTGTACAGCCTGCCCTTTAACAGCACTTACGGCTGGAACTACCTCACCTTTAATGCCGCCACGCTGAAAGGTCATGGTCTTGAATTCGGTATTACCGGTATACCGGTAAAAACTAAGAACTGGCGGCTCACATCTACCTTGAATTTCTCTTATAATACCAACAAGGTAACCGATAATCGTTTCCCGCGCAATACATCCACTTTGCTGAGCGGCGTGTATGACGGTTATCCCATCGATGGCATCTGGGCCTATCGCTGGGCAGGGTTAGACAGTGTGGGCCAGTCGCAGATATTCGATTCCACCGGAAAGGTGCTGAATTCCACTTCAGCTTCTACCAGCACCCGGTACCTGGCTTACCAGGGGCGTACTACTGCTCCTTATTTCGGCGCATTCATCAATAACCTGCAATACAAAAATTTCAGCCTGCTTGTACGTATCACCTATTATATGGGTCATGTATTCAGAAAACAGGATATTACCAGCGGTCACTATCCCAGCACCAGTTCCTTTTCCGGTATGCTGAATACCAGCAAAGCGCTTGCAAACAGGTGGCGCCAGCCGGGCGATGAAGCCTTTACCCATGTGCCGGGCATACTGTATGCCAATTTCAACAGCATTGACTGGTATGCCAATTCAGACCTGAATGTGCGTGATGCCAGTCATGTACGCCTGCAGCAGGTATCGCTGGCTTATACCATTCCGCAAACCGTATTGCGTAAAACAAAGGTATTCCATAACGCATCGGCCAGCTTTACGGTGAGCAACCTGGGCATTATATGGCGGGCCAACGACGAAGGCATAGATCCCGATTATGTGTTAACCGGGAATTATACCAACCTGCCGCCCAGCGCCAATTATACCTTCAATCTTAATTTCTCATTTTAACAACCGGCAATCATGAAACAGCTACTATATATACTTACGGCCATCACTGTACTACATACAGCAGCCTGTCGCAAATATGTTGAAATACCGGCCGAAAATATCAGGGCATTAAAATATACCAGGGATTACCAGGCCCTGCTGAACAATAGTTATCTGCAGCTGGAGCGATCTTATTTCTACCCATTGTATGCGAGCGATGAAGTGTATGCCGCCGACGGATCAACCTGGCAGAACAACCTGAATATTAACATAGCCAACAGTTACTGCTGGCTGCCGAAGATATGGAGCGAAACCCAGGAAGATGCAGACTGGGCCAACCTGTACAAGAGCATGTACATTGTGAATACCGTAACCGATGAAGTGATGAGTAGTACCGAAGGCACCGAAGCGGAAAAGAAAAAGATTTATGCCGAAGCACAGGTACACCGGGCATTTCTGTATTATACGCTGGTGACTATTTATGCCCAACAATACGATGCCGCCACGGCTGCTACCGATCCTGGCGTGCCCTTATTGCTGAGCCCCGATTTGTTTGCCAGCCTGAAAAGGGCGCCGGTGGCCAAAGTATACGAGCAAATACTGAAAGACCTGCAGGAAGCGCTGCCCGAATTACCCGAGCTTCCCCAGGTGAATACAGCCCCCTCAAAAGCAGCCGTATATGCTATGATGGCGAGGGTATATTTGCAAATGCGTGCATTTGCCGATGCGGGTCGTTATGCCGATAGCGCCCTGCATTTGCAAAACAGCCTCATCGATCTCAATGATCATGTTGCAGGCGGATACCCCACCAAAACCAATGATCCCGAGATCATATTCTCGAAAGCCATCCATTCCTTTGTGGCCAGCCTGCCTTTACACCAGGAAACCATCGATTTGTTTGATTCCACCGCTGACCTGCGTTTCAGTTTGTTTACCAGGTTGGGCACCGAAGTAGCAGGCGCCAATTTTGAGAACCGCGGTTATTACAAAAACCGCCTGGTGAATCAGGGCATATATACCGGTCCGGGTGTTCCTGAAATGATGCTGATAAAAGCAGAAGCGGATGCCCGCGCCGGGAATACAGGCAGCGCCATGGCCATTTTGAATACACTGCGTACAAAAAGATATACGCCTGCCGGCTACTACGACCTTACTGCCGCCTCGCCGCAGGAGGCATTGATACATGTGATCAATGAACGAAGAAGAGAACTGATGGGCACCGGTATGCGCTGGTTCGACCAGCGCCGGCTGCAGAAAGATACCGGCTATGATTTTGTAAAAACAGTAAGCCGTCAATTTAAAGGCACTACCTATACGCTGGAGCCCGGCAGCCCACGCTATGTATTTGCCATTGCCGACAAATACATTCAATTAAACCCTGAAATAGAACAAAATCCCCGTTAGTAAAAGCATAACAGTTTTCCGGTTGCCTTCTTCCGCCAGGGGGAAGGCCGGGCAACTATTCACCTGTTTTATTTTATAATTAATACCAATTATGTTTATCAGCAATCGAAAGATGTGCATCATTGCCATTTGTTGTATGTTACTGGCAGTGCATGTTCAGGGGCAGCGTCATCGCAAACGTGCCGCAGATACCACAAAAGCCAAAACGGCGGATACTGCCCGTAAACCGCCTGCAGTGCCGCCCGCTATTGTTATTAAACCTTATAAAGACGTGATCACGCCTGGCACCAAAACCAGCAAAGGTTTTATAACCGTGCACCGCAAAGAGGAGAAGTTTTATTTCGAAGTGCCCGACAGCATCCTGGGCAGAGACATTTTAATCGTAGGCCGTGTATCGAAAGCCAGCGCTGAAATGCGCAACGGCAGCAATGGTTATGCAGGTGACCAGATAGGCGAAACCGTATTCCGTTTTGAAAAGGGGCCCAATAAAAAACTGTTTTTGCGCCGCATATTCTTTATGGAATATGAAAAAGACAGTACGCAACCCATGTTTGCCGGTATACAAAAAAACAATGTGGCGGCCATAGCCGCTGCCTGGCCTATAGCAGCCTATACGCCCGATTCTTCAGCAACAGTTGTTGATGTGACCGAGTTTTTAAACAGCGATAACGACGTGCTGTATTTCCAGAAAAAAGATTTCAAAGACCGTGCGGGTATGGGCGCCCAGATCAACGATCGCAGTTATGTGGCCGATGTACGCCCGTTTAGTACGAACCTGGAAGTGCGCGCGGTAAAAACCTATACGGCCGGTCGCAACCCCACCGCCGGCAATTATACGGTTGAACTGAACGCCTCACTGGTATTGCTGCCCAAAATACCTATGCAGCCCCGGTTGGTGGACCCGCGTGTAGGATACTTTGCAGTAGGTCACCGCGATTTTGAATCTGAACCGCATGGCGTTACCGATAAAGTATATATCAAACGCTGGCGCCTTGAGCCTAAACCGGGCGATGAAGAGAAATACAAACGCGGTGAACTGGTGGAGCCGGCCAAACCCATTGTATTCTACATTGATCCTGTTACACCCAAAAAATGGGTGCCCTACCTCATACAGGGCGTGAACGACTGGCAAAAGGCATTTGAAAAAGCCGGGTTTAAAAATGCTATTTATGCACGCGAGGCACCCACACCTGAAGAAGACAGCACCTGGAGTATTGACGATGCCACCCACAGCGCCATCATTTACCGCCCCTCGGTAGTTGCCAATGCCATGGGCCCCAGCGTTAGCGATCCCCGCAGCGGCGAGATCATAGAAAGCCATATTTTCTGGTATCACAACGTGATGTCGGTTTTGAGCCAGTGGTACATGACGCAGTGTGGTGCCGTGGACCCCAGGGCGCTGCAGGTGCCTATGAACGATACGCTGATGGGCAGTCTTATTCGTTTTGTATCGAGCCATGAAGTGGGGCATGCACTGGGGCTTATGCATAATTTCGGTTCCAGCTCAACCGTGCCGGTGGAAAAACTGCGCGATAAAGCCTGGGTGGAAGCGCATGGCCATACCCCTTCCATTATGGACTATGCCCGTTTTAATTATGTGGCGCAACCCGAAGACAGCATCGGCGAGAAAGGCCTGTTTCCCCGCATAAACGATTACGATAAATGGGCAATTCAATGGGGTTATACCTGGCGACCCGAATTTGCCAATGAATATGAAGAACAAAAGACGTTGGTAAAAATAGTGACCGATAGCCTGACCAAAAATCACCGCCTGTGGTTTGGCAGCGAAAGGAACTATTTTGATGAACGTTGTCAGAATGAAGACCTTAGCGATGACGTGGTAAAAGCCGGTGAATATGGCATAAAGAACCTGAAAAGAATTGTACCCGGCATCATGAAATGGTCGGTAGTTCCCCATGAAAATTTCGACAGACCTTTTGATGCATACAAAGCGCTGCTGGGCCAGTTTGCCCGATACCTGGGACATGCGGTGAACGTCATCGGCAGTGTGGAAAAAAACGACAAGGTGGGTGCTGAAACAGGCCCTGTATACAAAGGTACCAGCTATAACAAGCAAAAAGCAGCCATGCAGTTTATCATTCGCCACCTGTTTAATACACCTGACTGGCTGAACAATACCGCCATAACAGATAAATACCCGCTCAACTTCATTGCCCAGGTGGCAGAGTTGCAGGACCATATTATTTCACAGATCATCATACGCCGCCGGCTTTGCCGTATGCTGTGGATGGAGCAGGCTTATTACGACAAAAACTTCAAGGCCTACACCATTTCAGAAATGCTGCAGGATATGACCAGAGGTATTTTTACTGAACTGTATGCTGGTAAAAACGTAGACCCTTACCGCCGTGGCCTGCAGAAAATTTATACCAACAGGTTATTGGTGCAGGTATTTACACAGGTGGCCGGCACTGATTTGAATACACTGATGGCACCATTCGGGTATCATTACGACAAAAGCGATATTCCCGTGCTGTTGCGTGATAACCTGAATCAGATACTATCACTGGTTAGAAAAGCGAAGGCCAATTCGGGTTTGGATAAGGCCACCCGCGTGCACCTGCAGGACCTTGAAAACCGGATCATGGTTAAGTTTAACGCAGAAAAGAAAGGATAAGTGCATTTATCCTATGAAACCAAAGAGGCTGTACCGGAATTGGCGGTGCAGCTTCTTTATTATGCGGTTACCTGGCGGAGCCGGGAAATTTTCTTCTCTCTTTGGTGCAGCACATTGTAATAAATGATGGGAAAAACCAGCAAAGTAAAAAGGGTAGCCGTTACCAAACCACCAATGATCACAATGGCCAGGGGTTTCTGGCTTTCAGATCCAATGCCCGTGCTAACGGCAGCCGGTAAAAGCCCGATGGCTGCCATCAGAGCGGTCATCACCACGGGGCGAGTTCTTGCTTTAACGGCATTCACGATGGCGCTGTTCAGGTTGCGGAGCGCTTTTACCTGTTTATGAATTTCGGAAATGAGAATTACTCCGTTCTGCACGCAAATACCAAACAGGGCAATGAATCCCACACCTGCCGAAATACCGAAATTTATGCCTGTTAAGTGCAAGGCCAGTATGCCGCCGATAAGCGCAAACGGAACGTTGATCAACACATAACCTGCGTCTTTGGCATTGCCGAACATAATAAACAATAAAATAAAGATCAGCAGCAAACTGATAGGCACCACTTGCGACAAACGTTTGCTGGCACGCACCTGGTTTTCAAATTCACCCGTCCAGCCAATGCGATAGCCATCGGCCAGTTCAACATGGGCCTTTACATTTCGTTGTGCCTCGGCAATGGTGCTTCCCAGATCGCGCTCACGGACAGAGAACTTTACCCCAATAAACCGCTTGGTGTCATCGCGATATATAAAAGCCGGGCCAGTTACCTGTTTTATACTGGCGATCTCTTTTAACGGTACCCGGGTTCCCGTAATATTGGGGATCATGAGCATTAAGATATCCTCATCGTTTTGACGGTAATTTTTGTCGTAGCGTATACGGATATCAAATTTTTTTTCACCCTCATATTTTGGGGTGACTGTTTTACCGCCAATGGCCATTTCAATTACGGCCTGTGCTTCGGCCTTGGTGATACCGTAGATCGCCATTTTTTCTTCATCCAGCAAAATGCTTATTTCAGGCTGGCCAATATTTCGTAAAATACCCACGTCTTTTATACCCGGCACATCCTTGATTTGCTCAATCACCTCGTTGGCATATTCGTCTAACTTGCTCAGGTCGTCGCCGTAAATTTTTACGGCATTGGAGGCGTTCATTCCTGCCACGGCTTCGGCCACATTGTCGATAATGGGCTGTGAATAGTTATAATTGATGCCCTGGTATTTTTTGAGTCGTCTGTCCATTTCTTCCACCAGGTCGTCCAGTGAAATTTTTCGTTTCCATTCTTCCTTTGGTTTCAAATTCACCTGCATTTGCACATAATAGTAGCCGCTGGGATCGGTACCATCGTTGCTTCTACCTGTTTGGGAAAGAACGTCATTTACTTCCGGGAAGTCCCGTAATTCCTTTCGTAGAATACTTACCATCTCAACCGTTTTGGGCAGGGAATAACTCATGGGCATTTTGGCCTCTACCCATAATGCGCCTTCATTTAGTTGTGGTAAAAATTCCGTTCCCAGCCACCGTGTAGAGAATATGGTGAGTACAAAGCAAATGATGGCGATGATAAGCGTCAATCGCTTGTGCGCAAAGGTCCAGTAAAAACCTTTGGCAACGCTTCTATTCACGAAACGGGTGAAGAAATTTTCTTTCTCTTTCACATTTTTTCTCAGCAACAGGGAGCTTAGTACAGGAACCAGGGTGAGCGTGAACAATAAGGCGCCCAGCAGCGCAAAGCCTAAAGTCCAGGCCAATGGCGAGAACATTTTCCCTTCTACTTTCTCGAATGAAAAGATGGGCAGCAGGGCGGAAATGATAATCAGTTTGGAAAAGAAAATGGCTTTCCCCATTTGTATACCCGTGGTGCGTATCAAACCCATTTTAGCCAATGAATTGAACCGGTGCATACCCACCTGGTGAGCCTTATGATCGAGGGCAACGAAAATGCCCTCCACCATGACCACCGCCCCGTCGATGATAATACCAAAGTCGATGGCGCCCAGCGAAAGCAGGTTGGCGCTCATACCCTTTAGTTTCAGCATCAAAAACGAAAACAACAGAGCCAGCGGAATAACTATTGCCACTACAATTGTTGTGCGCCAGTCGGCCATAAACAAAAAAACAATGGCAGTAACCAGGATGATGCCTTCCACCAGGTTGTGCATGACGGTTTTGGTGCAATAGTTCATCAGGTTGTCGCGGTCGTAAAAGGTCTCCATCTTCACATCGCCTGGTAAAATGGAAGTATTGAGCTCCTTGATCTTTTCTTTTACCCTGGCCAATACTTCGCTGGGGTTTTCACCTTTACGCATGACGATGATCCCTTCCACCACATCGTCGTTGTCATTGAGCCCCACCTGTCCAACTCTTGGTTTGCTTGATTCGTTTACAATGGCAACATCTTTTACCAGCAGGGGGCTGCCATTGAAAATGTCTACAATGGTGTTTTCAATATCTTGCTTACTGTCCAGCAAACCGATGCCGCGCACCACGTATGCCTGGCCGTTTTTTTCTATCACATCGCCGCCCACATTTAGGTTTGATTTACTTACGGCTTCGTACAGTTCCAATGGCGTGAGGTCGTATTGCTGCAATTTGACGGGATCAACGGATATCTCGTAAATTTTTTCCTGCCCGCCAAAGGCCACAATATCTGCAACACCCGGCACTCTTTTGAGTTCCCGGTCGATGGTCCAGTTTTGAATGGTGAGTAAATCCCTGGTGTCGCGTTTGTCGCTTTTTAGTACATAGCGGAAAATTTCGCCGGTTGGTCCGTATGGGGGTTGTACGTCGGGTTCAACGTCATCGGGCAGCGATACGTTGCGCAACTGGTTGTTTACCTGTTGGCGTGCAAAAAAATCTTCCACATCATCGTCAAATATGATCTTGATGACCGATAGCCCGAACATCGTAATGCTTCGAACATTGGTTTTGCGCTGAACACTGTTCATAGCAATTTCAATGGGGGTGGTTACAAAACGCTCCACCTCTTCAGCGCTTCTGCCGTTCCATTGGGTTACAATGATGATCTGGGTATTGGTAACATCGGGAAATGCTTCGATGGGTATTTTCATAAAGCTGAATATGCCCGCAATGACCACGATGCCTACCCAAAAAAAAGTAAAGAATTTATTCTTTAAGGAAAACGAAATGATGTTCCTGATCAATTTGTTCACTGTTAAATGCTTTAGTCGTTTAAGGCATCGTAAATCAATAACCCGTTTTCAGATATGACCGTTTCGTTTTCGCTCAATCCAGATAGTATATATGTTTTATTACCTAATTGCTTGTAAATTTCCACCTGCCTGGTTTGTATGTTGTTACGGTCTTTAAACACCATCACCCAATATTTGCTTTTGTCGAATATGACTGCCGTTGAAGGCACGGCAATCATTCGTTTGTTTTCGGAATAATGAACGCTTACCGTACAGTTCATATCGGGTTTTAACTTAAAGTCGTGGTTGGTAATGGGCACCCGAAATTTCATGGACTTGGTGGTAGCATCTATGACATTGTATATTTTTTGAATTTTCCCTTTGTAGGTAATGTCGGGAAATGCCAGTGTATTTACAGTTGCGTCGTAATTCTCCCTGATGTGCGAGATATTGCTTTCGTTTACATAGGCTACCGCCCATATTTCGTTGGTGTTGGCAATAGAAAAAAGGGGCTCGTCTTCGTGGGGGCGTAACAATTCGTTGCTGTTGATGTTTTTGTTGATCACAAAACCGCTTATGGGCGCAGTTACGGGAAAAATGGAGCCTTTTTTAAAATGATAAATGCCGTAAATCTCGTTTATTTTCGAGAGGTCGGTTTTTGCTTTTTCAAGTTCTATCTCGGCCAGCTTTAACTCTTTTTCAGAATTAAGTTTGCCTGCAAAAAGATCTCTGGCCACCTGCAGTTTTTTTTCGGCGATGGCCACTTCGTTAATGGCATCCAGTCGTTCTTTTTCATAGTTGGCAACTTCGCTGCTTTGTATGGTAGCCAGTACCTGGCCCTGTTTAACATAGTCGCCCAACCCTATGTTAATAGATTTTACCACACCACTGACGGCGGAAAATACCTGGGCTGTTTTATTGTTATCGGCTTCCAGTTTGCCAAAAAAGCGGATCTCGTTTTCTACATCTTCCAATTTTGCCTGGTAAAAAGCGCATTTCTTCATCATCGTATCGCTCATGGAAAACGCCTTGGCATTTTCTTCCAGTGGCTGGGGGGTACAACTGATCATGAATAAGCCCATGCCCAGCAACCCTGAAAGGAGATAGGAAAATTTGTTAGTAGTCATGGCTAAAAAATATCTTTGCCTGTTAATAGATTGATTTGCTCGGCTGATATGATCAGTTCGGTTTTTATCCGGGTCAATTCGGTCAGTACGTCGTTATATGCTTCGAAGAAGTCGATGAATTCCAGAATGGAAACATTTCGTTTTTGGAAATTGTCTGTCATTCCTTTCACTATTATTTCAAAATCTTCGTTGTATAATATTTTTGCATTTTTATATTCCGAAACGGTTTGGGTATACAGGGCAAAGGCATTTTGGATACTGCTTTTGACCTCTGCCTGTATGGCCTGCAGGTTATTATCCGCCTCTTTTATTTTGAATTGGGCAGATTTAATATTGCCCTGGTTTCTGTTCCAGATGGGCAGTGGAACGGTGAAGCCCAGGTTTACCTGGTTAGCAAAGGCGCCGCCCCGCTGGTCGTAGCCAGATACCAGGTTAATGTCGGGAATGGCCAGGTTTTTCTGGTATTGCAGGTTTTGTTGAGCCATAATTTTATTCTGCTGCATGATCAGCAGTTCGGGGCGGTTTTGTAAGGCTTCTGCCTCAATGTCGGCGAGCGTTTTTAGTTGTATATATTTTTCAACATCCTCCTCTGAAAACCGGAATTCAATAACGGAGGAAGTTTGCAGTAGTGTTTGGAGGTTGGTTTGAGTGGAAAAATAGGATTTCAGCAATTCGGCACGGTCGTTATTCAGCCGCAGATAAGCGCCTTTTAAACGTACCACATCTTTAAGTGGAACATTGCCCCTGGCCACCTGTGTTTCGTAAGCGGTAAGTAAATCGTTGAGCTGGTTGAGCTGGTAATTATATTTCTTTAAAAGGAATACCTGTTGACCAACCGTATACAAATCGGTATGCAGGCGGAATTTCAACTGACGAAGCAATTGCTGGAATTCAAGTTCGGCAATTTTAACATTGGTCTTTGCCAGCTCAATTTCGGATTTGCGTTTGCCGCCTAACATAATCAGCTGTTCCAGCTGGAATACCTTTTGACCGGTTGAGCCAACATGAAAAACTTTGTTGTTTTCGGGGTCGTAAGCATTGAAGTCTGCCGTAAAATTGGGGTTGGGGTATGCTTTTGCCTGGATCACCAATGCCTTTTGTGCTTCGATATTGAAGGAGGCGGCAATGAGGTTGAAATTGTTTTTGAGAAATAAACTATCGGCCTGCCGTATGTCTATTCTCAGCGTATCCTGTGCATCGGCGGTACAGGCCCACAGAATGGATATCAGAATGAGAAGATTGCGTTTACTGGTATGCATTAGCCTTATTTATCAGGCTGCAAAAGTTTTTAAAACAAGCTTGAAAAGGGCTTAAACCAGATAAAAATTAGCTTAAAGAAACGGGAAATTGTACCTCGAATATATTCCTGTTACCGTCGGAACTGGAATAACTGATACGACCATTGTGTAATTCCACGATGTTTTTTGTCAGGGTCAATCCCAGTCCAAAGCCGATCTTATTACGGCTGTTTTCACCCCTGAAAAAGTGGGTAAACAGGAACGGCTGCTCGGTTTCCGACAGGGTTTTACCATTGTTAGTAACCAGCACCTTTAGTTTGCCCGGCTGCCTGGTGTCTATCCTGATCTCGGCCTTATTGTTATTACTGTAAGCAATGCTGTTGTTTAACAGGTTTTGAAATCCCTGTCTGATGAGCATTTCATTGGCCTCTAAAGTAAGTTTGTTCGCATTTGGTTCGGCAGGCGAATAGTTGACTTCGAAAACAAAGTTGGGATAGAGTGTATTCAATTCGCTGATACAGTCAAAGATCACTTCATCTATGCGCACGGTGTTTTTTTGAAAATGCTGGCCTGCCTCTATTTTGGATATCTCCAGCAGTGTATTGATGATCTCTGCCAGGGATTTGGTTTTTGCAATCTGCCTGTCGATATCCAGTTGAAGGGTTTTGTCGTTGGTTTTTTGTTTCAACCGCTCCAGTTCAGAAATCAAAACGGTTATGGGAGTTTTTAACTGGTGAGAAATATGGTGAACGGCGTTTTTCTGAAAGGTATAGGCGTAGTTTATTTTGTTCAGCATTTCGTTGAACTTATCATTCAGGAAGTCTATTTCAAAGGTATTGGTATGTAGCTCGGTTGGCAGGCGGCTCTCGCCTATTTTATATGTACCCAGCCTGGAAGTAAGCCGGGAAATGGGTTGGGAAATGCGGTTGGCTATGTAAATGGAAACAAGTACCACAATAATGGTGAATATAAGGAAGGAAGATACCAGCAATCGTTTCAGTATGGTGAGCTTATTATAGCCAAAAACATCATAGGCCTTACTGATGCCATAATAACCTTTGTCGTTTGCCTTGAAATAAATGGCCACTACGTCGTACAACTCATCTTTTTGTTCTATCCATACATTGTGTTCATTCAGTTTGTTTAGCAATTTGTCTGAATAACCAATGGGTACATCATCCAGGCTTGCATAGATCAGGTTTTTATCACTGTCGAAAATGAGCAGTTTTTCATTGAGTATCGAGTTGATGGTGAGCCTGTCGATGGCTTCGGTAAGGCCTTTTTCATCTTTACTGATTTCACTGATAAAACGAAGTGTAGTAAATATTTTCTCCTTCTGGCGTTGTTGAAATTCTTCCTCCCTGTATTCGGCAAAGATCCAGTAGATAATTAGAAAAACGATGCCTACCAGTATGATACTGGTTGTGGAAAAATACAGTAGTATCTTATTCCTGATTTTCATTCCATATCGAAATAATAGCCGTAACCCACTCTGGTTTTGATATTATTTTTTTGAAAGGGTTTGTCGATCTTATTACGAAGAAAGTTGATATACACTTCAATGGTATTGGTATTGGCATCGAGCGATTTTCCCCATATCTCATTTATCAGATCGCTTTTGGAAACGATCTCTCCTTTGTTTTCGGTAAGTTTCACCAATATCTGGTATTCCCTGGGGGTGAGGGTGATAGGTTGTCCCTGCCGGGTTACGCGCTTTGCTTTGGTATCAATCACTATATCGCCTGCTGTAATGGTAGCTACCGTATTGTTCAGGGTATTTCTTCTTTTCGTAAGTACATGGATTCTCAACACCAGTTCGCGCATGAAAAAGGGTTTGGTCAAATAATCATCTGCACCGCAATTGAACCCTTCCACCTTATCATCGAGGTCGGAAAAAGCGGTGAGCATGATCACGGGCGTATTGGTATTGTACTGGCGGAACGATTTGCAAAGGTCAAAGCCGTTTTTGCCGGGCAAATTGATATCCATGATAATGCAGTCGAACGATTCCCGTTTCAATTTTCTTTCAGCCAGCATACCATCGTAAATGGAGGTGGCCATAATGGCTTCCGATTTCAGGGCTTCCGCGATGTTTTGGTTGAGCGTTTGATCATCCTCTATCACCAATACTTTCATGACTTCGATTTCTGATATATTTCCAATATGTATACCTACTGCAAAGCTATACAAGTTAATAATAATGCAATAGATTTTAAAGCCTCTGTTATTCAGCGGGTTGTACGGTAATATTTCCTGTTCATTTAATGGCAGCAGCCAGTAGGTACTTTCTATCGATGATTAGTAATTATATGTTTCAACCGGTTAACAAACGCCGGTATGCGGCTCACCAGGTATTCATATTCTTTTTTGCTGCTGCCGGTTTCACGGTAGCCGGCATTGCGAAGATCGGCACGGTACAGGGCCAGGGAGTGCATAATGAAATGAAATCGTTGAACAAGATCGTTTTTCATAGTCTCATTTTTGGGATACAGCCTGCTGAAATTCCTTGCCAGTACCGCTTCTGCATCGCTTCCATTCCATAAATAGTCCCGCATTTTTTCCACCTGTTTTTCAGCATTGGTTTTTGCGTTTTTTACGGTGCGTAGTAAATCTTCTGAAAAACGAATGATTTGTTGCAGGCTGTCGGTGGCATAGCGTAGTTTTTCCTGGTGGAGACTGTCATATTTTACAGCAGGGGGTGCATTCTGAGCGCACACCCATTGTAAGCTGCCTGCAAAAAAGAGTAATATTATTAGCTTCCTCATCATACACCTATTCAAAGCTTATACTATGCTTCTTTTCCAGATACGAAAAAAACTTTCGTTTGTCTTTGTTGAAAGACGGAAAACAGGAAACCTTGTTTTTTATAAAAGGGTCTTTGTTAAAGGATTTCAGCATTTTATTTTTGCCAAGGCCTTCTTTTACCAGGGATACAGCCTGGTCTGATTGATCTTTTTCCGAACAGTTTTTGATCTTTGGTTGCATACATAACAATAGCCCGCAATATAGGGGGGAGGGCCGATGTACTATCACTCCATAACTCGTAAGCTTTTTTATACGATTGTTCTTCTTTTTTCCCTTCATACAAGTAAAATCCCATATCCACACCGGCGCTTTTATTAAGCGTAAAACCAGCGAAGCAGGCATATGCCTTTTCACATTCACCCAGTCCCAGATAACAATGCCCGAGGTTCAATTTTCTGTGGGCTTCAAAGCCAATACGCGCAGAATCTGAAATTCCTGTTGCAAATTGAATGACGAGGTGGTGCAGGGCGGGTAGGTCGCTTTTAAGTTTCGGCTCGGTATATTGATGATATATTTCGCTAACAAAGTTGACTCCGGAACCGGAGACTGTTGCCGTATAGGTTTGCTGCGCATGGCTGGCCGAAATGGCCATACAGCACAATAATGCAAGCGCTGTTTGTTTTCTCATTAGGTCGGAGGGGTTTCTCAGGTTTTTAACTGCATGTGCCTGCAACCAGCCTGGCTATTGGGCATTCAACTACAGAGTGAATACAAATAAAGGTAAAAACTTGTATTCAGGTAGTCGCTCCCCATTTATAGGGATTTTTCTATTTTTACCCCGATGACACGTTTTGCAGGTATTATAAAAGATATTTGGTACTCACATCAGGGTTACCTGGGTGAACGATCGGCCGCTCCCGAGAAACTGCAGTTCGAGGAAATGATAGGCCGCTTTTTCTGCCCGGGTCCGTTCTATTATTATGTTATAGATTCTCCCACGCTTACTTTTGATTTCGTAAGCAGCAGTGTAAAAACCATTTTTGGTAAAGAACCACAGGAGCTTACATTACAGGACATGCTGGAAGAGGTACATCCCGATGATATCAATTTTATGGCTCGTTGCGAAGATATTGTGGCCGATTTTATTCGTAATAAGATACCCCCGGAGCAAATTACCAATTACAAGATCACCTATAGTTTAAGAGAAAGAACAGCTTCAGGTGAATACAGGCTGTTTCTGATGCAAACAGTCACATTGCGCACTACGGAAGATGGTTCCTTACTGAAAGTGTTTGGTCTGCATACCGATATCTCCCATATCAGCTCCGTCAACAATCATAAACTATCGCTCATTGGCCTTAACGGGCAGCCTTCTTACCTGGCTATGGATGTAATGGATATGGATATGATCCATTATAAAGAGACCTTTAATCCGCTCACAAAACGTGAACACCAGATCATTAAACTTTTTGGCGAAGGGCTAAGCGCCAAGCAGATCGCTGAAAGCCTGTGCATCAGCACAGAGACGGTGATATCACATAAAAAAAACGCACTGGCGCGTATTGGTGGTAAAAATATTACCGAACTGGTAGCCATTTGTATTCGTAAAGGCTATATATAATTCTATCCGTTGCTTTTTTATCTGCCAGTTTCACCATGAGCATTATGTTGTGAATGCTCATTAATTTGTTGTGAACACTCATTAAAATGTTGTAAGAAGCCGGGTATTTGTTGACAACAAATAATTTTTATAGTATTTTAGTTCTGTTAATATGTTACGCATTAAAGTTGGTATAGTTGAAGACGAAGTTATCATTGGCCGTGGCATAGCCGATGCCCTGGAACAGTTGGGTTATGAGACCACCGAACCCGCCATCAATTTCACGGAAGGGGTAAGAATGCTGCAGGAGCTAAAGCCCGACATCGTTTTGCTCGACATTCACCTCAGCGGGAAGCGGGACGGCATTGACCTGGCCTGGAAGATCAGGGAAGACTTCAACATACCCTTTATTTTCCTTACCGCCAATGCCGATCCGGCAACAGTAGAGCGCGCCAAAAAGGTGAACCCGCCTGCCTACCTGGTAAAACCATTTAATAAAGAGGAATTATTTACTTCTATAGAAATATGCCTGCATAATTTTTCCGGCGGCAACAAGGAAAAGCCGGCCGGTGAGGGACATTATGTCATCAAAGATGCACTTTTTATCAGGCAGGGCCAGTACTTTCATAAGGTAAAAGTGGATGATATCTTGTACATGGAAAGCGACAACGTGTATATCAATGTGTATACGGTTGACAGGAAGATACTGGTGCGCAACACGATTCAGAACTATCTTGACCTCATCAATTCCAGTAATTTTTTCAGGATACACCGCAGTTATGCCATCAATATCGCGCATATCGATACCATCAACTCGGAATATGTTATGATCGGGCAAAAACAACTGCCCATCAGTAAGGCATACCGGGATGAACTGCTGAGCCGTTTGCGTATCGGGTAGGCTGTTTGCTCCCTCCATTTACCAAACTCTTCAGAATATCCTGCAATTACAACAGGAAAAGACCGTTTCACAACATTATATTCCGGGGCGCTGCAAAACCTGATTTATTTGCACCGCAGTTCATTAATCTAATTCCTTCATCAAAAAAAATTACTATTATGGCATTACGTTTAGGCGATCCGGCGCCGGACTTCAAGGCACAAACCACTGCAGGAGAAATTCAATTTCATGAATACCTGGGCAACGGATGGGGTATCCTGTTCTCGCACCCCGCCGATTTTACACCGGTTTGCACCACCGAGTTGGGAAGAACAGCATTGCTGAAAGAAGAGTTTGCCAAAAGAAACGTAAAAGTGCTGGCCGTAAGCGTAGACCCACTGGATAAACACAACGGTTGGATAAAAGACATCAACGAAACGCAGGGATGTTCAGTTGATTTTCCCATCATTGCCGACCCCGACCGCGTGGTGGCCAGTCTCTATGATATGATCCATCCCAATGCCTCGGCTACTGCTACTGTTCGTTCACTGTTTGTGATAGGGCCCGACAAAACAATAAAACTCATCATCACGTATCCCGCTTCTACCGGCAGGAATTTCCACGAAGTGTTGCGCGTGGTGGATTCGCTGCAATTAACAGCCAATCACAGTGTAGCCACACCGGCCGACTGGCAACATGGCGAAAAAGTGATTGTGGTACCCTCTATCTCCACCGAAGATGCCGTGAAAAAATTCCCGAAAGGCGTGGAAGTGGTAAAACCCTACCTGCGTTATACACCACAACCTAATTTGTAATACCGGTTATTCATACCCCCCTATAACCCTCCGGTATAGACAGTAGGTTTTGATTTCCAATATCTATCCTCAAAACATCAACGCCATTCCCGGCTCATTCCGGGGTGGCGTTTTGATGGTAATTAGTAATTTAGCTGCTGCTGAAATACATCCTCACATATCTGCTGTTCCTGGTTAGCCAGGGATTGCGTGCACAGGACTACGTAATCAACCTGGAACGCTGGGGCCTTGACGACGGTCTTAGCGACCGCATGATCTTCTGCATTTACCAGGACAAAAAAGGTTTTATTTGGGTTGGCAGCCGAAATGGGCTGGACCGCTTCGACGGCTACAAGTTTATTAATTATAGGATGCATGCATCTGGTTTGGCGCCCAATACCATCACCCGCATCATGGAAGACGATGCAGGCCGGCTTTGGCTCACCGGCGCCGACGACCAGATTATATACTTCGACCCGTTGAGCCGTACTATGATGGAGCCGCCGGCACAACTGGCCGGTTTGCGCATCAGACATATTCAAAACCTGGGCGACGGCCGCATGCTGTTACACACGCGGGACAGGCGTCGTTTTTACATCTTCAAAGAAGGCAATACCCACCCATTGAACGAAGTGCCCCTGCCCGATACGGGCCAGGTGTATTTCCTGGTGCATGCCGACAGCAGTTCCATCTGGGTGTGTCAACAACACAAAAAGGGCTTGTATCAATTCAACTGGGAGGGCCGCTCACTGAGCTATTGGCCAACCGTACAGGTGCAAAACCCGCAGGGCAACAACTGGGTATTACCCTGGTACAATGGTTTTTGTGAAACCGTAATGGAAGAAGGCAACCCGCTGGTAGGCAGGGTATATAAGTTAAGTCCCCACGCAGCACCGCAGGATATTTCTCATTTGATACCCGCTTATGAGCGTGGCTCGCAGGATGAATTGTTCCCCGTAACGGCCGACAGCGTGGCCTGGCGGCAAGGAAAATTATTCCATACACGCAAAGGCTTGTTGCGGAACTTCACCAAAGAAGGCATCAACGACCTGTGGGCCTTTATGCGTTGCCATACACGCGACAAAAACGGCAGCCTGTGGATGGGCTGCAATTATGGGTTGTACCGCCTCACCGTTACACCCAATAAATTCAGACGCTATTTTTATAATCCATCGTTCAGGTACGATAATGATAACAGCTACCGCAACATAGCGGTACTGAACGGGCATTTGTATGCCGTAAACGAACAAAAGGGACTATTGGTGACGCCGCTTGACAATCCACCGGCTTATCCAGCCTACAAAGATCTGACTGCCTATAATACACCGGGGCATTTTTCCTATGCCATAGGCATCAAAGACCCGCAACACATTTATCACATAAACGCCGACCATTTTTACGAAATTCAATTACCTGCACAGGTACTGCAATCCTATCCGGTACCCGGTTTGAAATGGCCCTGTCGCTCTATGACAAAAATAGAAGGGGATACATGGCTGCTGGGACTGGAACAGGGACTGTTGTGGTTTAACCCTGTGAAACGCACCACGCAACCGTTTACGGCCTACAATCAATTTCCCGAACTGGCCAAACAAATCGTTTACCATGTGCTGCCCGGCGACAGCGGCCGATACTGGATATGCAGTTCACGCAACCTGTATAGCTTCGACCCGGCAAAGGGAATTGTATACCGCTATTCTTCAGAAGATACGGGCAGGAATTTCCTGCCGGTATTAGGGGTGCACCATCTGCACCGTGACAAGGAAGGTATTTACTGGCTGGCCGCCGGTAACGGCTTGTTACGTTGGAACAGGCAAAAGCACGAATACTTTTTATACAACCGCGCCAACGGCCTTACCAACGATAAAATATATGCCGTGTACGAGGATAATCACGATCGTTTGTGGCTTAGCAGCGATTATGGCATTATGAGCCTGGACAAGCATACCGGATTTGTTAATCCCTATTTTGAGAAAAACGGCATTACCTACAGGGAGTTCAACAGTGCATCGCATTATGCCGATGCGGGAGGCACCCTTTATTTCGGTTCATTAAATGGCGTTACCAGCTTTCGTCCCGATGATTTTCCGCGAACAGGCGTCAATAAGGAAAATTCGTTGGTGATCACTTCCATTCTGCAACTGGACAGGCGTTCGGGCATTCGGAGCGATAATACTTCGACATATTACCAGGAAAATATGATTACGCTTCATGCATCGGAAAACCTGGCCATTGAATTTGCCATGCTTCATTTCAGCGAACCGCAGAAAACCACCTATTACTGGAAGATAGGGGAGATTGATTCAGCATGGAAATCGCAGAATGAAAGAATACTTCGTTTTGAAACCCTGCCCTATGGTCCCAAAAATCTTTATCTGAAGGCTATTGCCGCCGATGGCACAGAAAGTAATCAGTTGGTGATTCGCATCAATGCCGTAGCGCCTTTGTATTTACAATGGTGGTTCCAGGCATCCATCGTGCTGGTGGTATTGCTGGCCGGTTTCCTGTTTTATCGCTGGCGGGTAAACCAATTGCAAAAGATTAATACCCGGCTGGATAACATGGTGCAGGAAAAAACGGCCGATCTGCAGGTATCGCTTGAACAAAAAGACCTGTTGATGCGCGAAATACATCACCGCGTGAAAAACAATCTGCAGGTGATCAGTACCCTGCTGGAATTACAACTGGCCGAAATAAAAGACGATAATGCCCGTAAGGCCTTACAGGAAAGTCAGACCCGGGTTCGTTCCATTGCCCTTGTTCATCAGCAACTGTATCAGAAAGAAAATATCGTTACCATAGGGATTCCCGATTTTGTAAAGGATCTTTTTGACCAGGTTACCAGTATCTACAACACAAAAAACCAGGATATACGGCTGCATAACCATATTCAACCGCTTTTTCTTGATATCGATACCGCTATTCCTTTGGGTTTGATACTGAATGAGCTGATGACGAATTCCTATAAATATGCGTTCAGCGGGCACGAGGGATCGGTTGATATCGGTTTGCACAAAGATGAGGAATATTATGTGCTTACCTATAGAGACAGCGGTCCTGGTTTGCCGGCTGATTATGATTACAAAAAATCAAAAAGCCTGGGGCTAACTGTTATTTACAGCCTTAGCCGGCAGCTTGGCGGATACTTCGAATACAAGGACAATTGCTTCTATATCTACTTCCTGGATGAGGATGGACGAAAGATGATGGAATAAGCTTCACTTCTCTAATCAGATCGTTTACAACAGTGAGCCGGCTGTTTGCAACATTACATCCGGTAAAAGCCATTCATGATGTTCCTTTACATTATGAAAAAGAATCTACTACCTATGATAGTGTCCTTGCTCCTGGTAGGAGGCAAGGCCTCGGGCCAGTCCTTCAACTTGTTGAAGGATATTAACCCCGGCACTGCCGGCTCGAATGTCATCATTTTGTATTCGACAGGCAATATCCTTTATTTTTCAGCCCTTTCACCCGGCTTGGGCGTAGAACTATGGAAATCTGATGGAACGCCCGATGGCACTGTGCTGGTGAAGGATATCAATCCCGGCGCCGGCAGCAGTTACCCGGAAAGTTTTATAAGCTACAACGGGGCGCTGTATTTCAAAGCCACTTCATCTGACCATGGTGCAGAACTATGGAGAACAGATGGTACAGAGGCCGGCACGGTCAGAATTTCGGATATCTGTCCGGGTGGATGCGACGGTTTCGGCTGGGCATATGGGATCATTGACGGCAAGCTGTTTTTCAGTGGCAATGATGGCAGTGTAAATGACGGAGAGCATGGATGGGAAATATGGAGCTACGATGGAACTGCTGTAGAAAGGCTGACCGATCTGGCGCCCGGTATTGCCGACGGCTGCCTGGAGACCCCGCTGGCCCAGACAGATAACATCATCTATTTTGTAGGTAATGATGGCATCCATGGCCAGGAATTATGGAAAACCGATGGTACCCTGGCCGGAACACAAATGGTGAAGGATATCAACACCACCATGCCTGCTGCCTATACCGTTTTTTCCCATGAAGTAAATGCAGTAATCGACGGGCTATTCTATTTTTTTGCGGATGATGGCGTTCATGGCGCTGAATTATGGAGAAGTGATGGCACGGAAGCCGGTACATATATGTTAAAGGATATCAATGAGGGCGCCGGATCGTCGTTTCCCCAATACCTGGAGGAGTATAACGGATCGGTATTGTTCATTGCAGAAGACCAGGCGGGCAACCGGGAAATTTATAAAACCGATGGTACGGTTGCCGGTACGGCTGCTATTCTTCCGCCCAATGCGGGACCAGAGAATCGCAGATTCACCAGTATGAGGAAAGCCGGTAACATCATTTACTGCAGCGGGTATGAACCGGGTTCGGGACATGGAACTGAGCTATGGAAAACCGATGGTACGGCTGCCGGTACTGTTATGGTAAAGGACATCAATCCCGGTGCGGCCGATGCCACGCCCTATTGGATGACACCGGCCGGTGGCGACACCCTGTATTTTACGGCCAATGATGGCGAGCACGGCATTGAGTTGTGGAAAAGCGTTGGCAGCGACGATGCTACCAATCTGGTGGTAGACCTGGAGCCGGGACCAGCCGATCTGCTTGTTTGGGGCCTGGGTACCACCGAGACAAGAATTTTTATTGTTCGGAAAACCGACGAATACGGCGATGAATTATGGGTATCGGATTTTACCATTTCGCTACCCCTTAACCTGCTTACCTTTGAAGGGACAATTTCGGGCAATGACGCAAAACTGTTGTGGAAAACATCAGACGAACATCTGGTACGCCATATGATACTGGAACGCAGCCACGACGGCATCCGGTTTATACCCGTGGCCACGCTGCAGGCCCATAATACGCCCGGCGAACACAGCTACACCTATACCGACCGACTGGATGCGGTTACGCAAGACCGTACATTTTTCTACAGGTTAAAAACTGTTGACCTGGATGGCAGTTTCAAATATTCCCACATTGTTCGTTTAAACTGGCGCGGCAACAATCAGGTATCGGTATATCCCAATCCACTAACCGGAAATGCGAATCTGCATATCAGTAGCAGCCAATCCATTACAGGGTGGATGCTATTGGATGTACGCGGCGTTTTGATCAAAGAAGGCAAGGTTGGTAAAGTAAATGCGTTCACTATACCAGGCCATAACCTGCTCCCCGGTATGTATTATTTGCAACTGCAAACAGCTGAAGGAGAGCGTATAGTTAAACCGGTGTTAGTCAAGTGAACCAGCCTGTTATTCCCTTAATCATAATTCCAAAACCATCATTGCGATACTCATTTTTACTTTAATCATGATACGTAAATTTTTACTCTTCTTAATTGTATTGCTCCCGGTTTGGGGCTATGTATCGGGCCAGTCGTTCAGTTTGCTGAAGGACATATGGCCTGGCCCGGATGGTCTGTCGGTTACTCCGCCCTTTTTCCCCGTAGGCAATACCCTTTATTTTCCTGGCACAACCAGTGCAAACGGGCAGGAACTATGGAGAACCGACGGAACCCCAGACGGTACTTTTATGGTGAAAGATATCAACCCCGGCAGTTCGAGTATTTATATTGAAAAATTTGTTATGTACAACGGGGAGGTATATTTCAACGCGTTAACAAATGACGGCATGCAGCTATGGAAAACGGATGGCACTGCTGCCGGTACCGTGTTTGTGGCAGATATATGTCCGACTTGTGACGACGATCAGGTGTTGCTGGGTATGGTGTGTAACGGACGGATCCTATTTGAAGGCTATACCAGCGCCAACGGATATGAATTGTGGAGTTACGATGGAACATCGGTTCAAATGGTTTCGGAACTGTATGCAGGCGCCGAAAGTGGTCTTGTAAGACTGCTGGATGTAATGGATGATGAACTTTATTTTATCGGTAATGATGGCGTTAACGGCTATACTTTATGGAAAAGTGACGGTACTGCCGCCGGAACGCAAATGCTTAAAGTGATATCGGGCGTTGCAAACCCCGATGTGACACCACTGGGCATATACAACGGACTATTCTATTTTGCTGCCATTGACACCGATCATGGAAAAGAACTGTGGAGAACCGATGGAACCCCTGCCGGCACCTTTATGGTGAAGGACATCAATCCTGGCAAGGGCCATTCTAATCCGTTTGAGTTTGTGGAACTCAACGGAATGGTTTTCTTTACTGCAAACCGTGAAATATATAAAACCGATGGTACGGAAGCCGGCACCGAAGCCTTGCTTCCACGCCCCACCGCCCCGGGCAGTCGCATTCACACCAATCTGGTAAAAATGGGCAACACCATCTATTTCTGCGCCCGGGAACCAGACGACGGTTATGGATATGAACTGTATAAAACCGATGGTACGGCTGCCGGTACGGTATTGGTGAAAGATATCAATCCCGGTGCTGCCGATGGTTATCCGAACAATATCGCTGCTATAGGCAACACTTTGTATTTCGCTGCCGATGATGGTGAACATGGACAGGAATTATGGCAAAGCGATGGTACTACCAATGGCACCATGATGATACAGGAACTTATACCGGGAACTGAAGGAACAATTCTGGGCTATTTTTCTCATACAGACACAAAGATTTTTATGTTGGCAGAAACACCTGAATATGGTGTTGAGATATGGATATCGGACTTCACCATTACGCTGCCACTTCAATTACTGGTATTTGAGGGCTCGGTATCGGGAAAAGACGCCCGGCTGTGGTGGAAAACAACAGATGAACAGCAAATCAGTCATATCGTATTGGAACGCAGCGATGATGGAAGCCGGTTTATATCAGCTGCTACGCTGCCGCCTCAAAATACGCCCGGAGAACATGTGTATGAATATACAGACCGGCTTGCGCCGGTAACGGAAGACAGAAGCTATTACTACCGGCTGAAAACCGTTGATCTGGATGGCAGTATTCAATATTCCCACATCATTCGCCTGAACTGGCATAATGAAAACCAGGTATTGGTATATCCCAATCCATTAGCCGAAAGCAACAATCTGATCGTTAACAGCAGCAAACGCGTCACCCGGTGGGCGGTTTTTGATGCGCGTGGTGTATTGGTTAAAGAAGGCCAGGCCGGCGCCGTGAACCGGTTCACCATACCGGGTGGAGACTGGCAACCCGGTATGTACTATTTGCACCTGCAAATGGCCGACGGGGACCGTACTGTAAAACCTGTGGTGGTGCAATGACCATCCGGTTCTCAACATAAAACAAACAACCCGCAACAGCATAGCATGCGTTGGCAACAATGACAGCATTCACTGCATGGTTACGTGTTATTTTGCACGTAATGAAAAAACGTGCGATCAATTGACCTTTCAATAAACTGCTTTTTTCAAGGTTTAGGAGGACCTATTTTGTCACATGAGAAGGGACAAGACCGAGGTGTCTTGTCCTTGTTTTGTTGAATAGGTTACTTGTCATCACTGTTCATGTAAAAACAGCTCAATGACATCCGCCTGCTTTGGATTGAAATCGTCGGAAGCCATATACTGAAGTATACTATAGTACAACTGCCTGGCTTCCGGCTTATCCATCAGCGCCGGCAAATTGGCCATACAAACCAGCAACCTGCCTTTTCCCACCCGGCTTTCGAAGATCATACCCAGTTTGTGGTTACGGTCTATGTTATCGATCACCTGTACAACAGGCCGGAAGGAAGTATCTGTTTTATCCAGTATCAGCGGTCGGGCATTGTTGGTGATTGACCACCATTGCCAGTTGCTATGGTATTCGGTGGGAAAATGCCGGAACAGGGGATGCTGTGGATTGGTGAGAATACCCAGTGTGCCTGCAGATACCGGCCGTTTTTGTTTTTCGGCGCCTGCCTTGAATACCTGCCAGTTCCAGAATTCGCTGATGAATTGCGGCCGCACGGAACGGTCTTTGATCAACTCATGATCGGGGAATAATAACACGTTAGCACCCTGGCGCAGTTTTTCCAGCAAAGTACTGTCCAGCCGGGTGGCAATAGTGACAGAAGGGGGTACTGCAGGCACGTTGGTTTGCGGATATACCCACAGCGGGTATACCGCTTCAATGGAACTGCCGGTCAATTGTAATTTTACCAATAGCTTCGCGACCTTTGACATGTTGTTCAATGCAAAGGAAATAGTTCCTGCTGTGGTGATGCCGCCGCTTTCGGCTTTTGTTATGGGTAATTGCCCTTTTGTAACAAGCTGATGGGTGGTAGCATCAACAATCTGCCATTGTATGGATGAATGTATAGCATCGGGACTATAATTCACAAGCTGAATGCCGGCAGTATAAGTTTCCTGGTTGGTCCAGGTATATTTGTCCATCAATAATTGAATCACCACATCGTTATTAAAGCGACGGAATTCTTCGGGCTGCAATATACCTTTGTTTTGCATAAAGGCATTCAGCAATCCCACCAGGGCTGTGCCCTGGCCGGGGAAATCCTGCAGGTCCAGCAATTGAAAACCCGCCAGCCCGCGCGTACGCATGGCCATTTCAATTTCTTCGCGGTATAACAAAGCGGTCAGTTGGCCGGAAGCTTTGAAAAAATCATGCGCCTGCTGTCCCATGCCGGCCTCTTCCAAACGCTTTTTAAATATCTCAAAATTCAATGGACGTAATACGCCGGTATAGGACTTCATTTCCCGGTAGTCGGGATAAACCTGGTATTGTCCTATTTCATGACTTACAATGGGCAGTTTCCAACCGGCAATAGCCCGCGACAGGTTGCGGGTGGTATTAGGCGGCAGGCTGTTGATGATGCCATTGCTGCTGTCTTCGGTGGTGGCGAAGGAACCACGTACATCGAATTCCCGGCCGGGTGATTCTTTACCTGTACGCATGGTTACCCAAAAATCATCGGTTTCGCCGGGTGTGGGGTTATCGTAAAATGCATTGGTACCCTGTGCATACAAAAGGCGGTTGTCGTAATTTCTGAATGCGCGCACCAGTTGATTGTGCACGGCCTTATCGCCTCCCAGTTCGTTACCCAGTGTAAAAAGAACAAAGGATGGATGATTGCCATAGGCATCCAGGATGGCCTTGCCTTCTTCGTATTGAAAGCGGGTCATGAAGCTATCCTTTGTATAAAAGTTGCCCCATAAAGGCAGTTCGGCCTGTATGTATATGCCCTCGGCATCGGCGGCGGCAAAAGCGGCTTCAGGTGGCGTGTAGGAATGAAACCGGTAATGGTTGATGCCCCAGGTTTTGGCAATGCGAAACAATTTTCTCCAGGAGGCGGTGTCCATGGCAGGATAGCCTGTTAGAGGAAATACACAGCTTTCGTTTTTGCCACGAAGGAAAGTAGTAATGCCATTGTTCCTGAACTGGGTGCCAACAGCTTTGAATGCACGCAAGCCTACATGGACTGTTTGTGCGTCTAACAATTGTTGCCGCTTGCGTAAGCGAATGGTGAGTTGATGTAAAACAGGCTGGTATTCACTCCATAGTTTTGCATTTTTGCCAATGGAGTAGGCGGTTTTAATGGTGGTATCACTGCCTTTCAAATGTATGTTGAGAGACTTATCCCTGTTTATTTGCAGTGTCACCTGTCCGGTATATTGGTTGTAATTACGAATACGAAGTTCTATACCGGCTGCTTTATTTTGTATATCTGGTGTAACCCTTACCCGATCGATGGTTATTGACCCGGTAGCTTCCAGATATAGTTGCCCAATAATGCCATTCCAGTTGGTTTGTGTATGTTCACTCATGGCATGGGAACCACCTACGGCCACCAGTTGGGGGGAATTGTTAACCATAATGGTTAGCCGGTGTTTACCGGGTGTAAGCATATTGGTGCAATCAGAAACCTGCGGGGCCGATAGTATACGGCTGCTGTCTGCGAGGCGGCCATCGATATAAATTTTTGTTACCCTGGTTCTTTCCAAAAACAATCGTATCCGCCGGTTTTTCCAGGATGCAGGCACCTCTATGTCTTTTGCATACCAGGCAGCGCCAACATATTTATAGGTTTGGTTCAGGTATTGGGTAGATGGTTGGGTAACGGGGGTACCCTTTTTATTTTGTTCCAGGGAGCCGGGCAGGGTTACCTGGTCGTTGAATACACTATCGCCCAAACCCAATTGCCATTGGCCTGCCAGGTTCATTTTTTCCCTGACCTGTGCTGCAGCGAATATGGAAAACAATAAACTAAAGCAAAGAAAGCAAGCGTACTTCATTATTGAATGATTGAAAAGCCATCTTTGGGTAATGGCAATATAGTGGTTGAATTGTTATGGTGTATGGTTACGGTAATGCCTTTATGCGTGGGATCGCTTAGGATCATCTTTCCCTTTTTCAGCATTACCAGGCAGGGTTGGTCTACCTGCACATCCTGCACTTTACCCGCTTTATAAAATGCGGCCATTAATGTGCCGTCGGAAAACAGAACGGCCTGCGCACTGTCGTCGTTTCGAATTATTTTCCAGTTGGGCCTGGCAGCGATGGTGGCGGCTTGTTGGGGTGTTTCGCTATAGGCCAGCACATAAGCCATGGGCTTCGAATCTTCGTGCAATAGCACCGGCATAAACACACTGTCTTTTAGGGGTATGGTAGTTTCACCGGCATTGATGTTTGTCCAGCTTCCTTCCACCACTTTCATATGTAATTGTAAGGAAGCAGGTTGCAGGGGAATATAAGCAAAGCCCGCATGGTGTAGCCATTTTACACCATTCAATGTATATTCTCCGGCCTTTTTGAGGCGGCCTTTTTTATTTACGGTAACGGCGCCCTGCCAGCGGCATTGATCCAATGCGGTGTACACGGGGCCGGTAATATTGGTTGTTTTGGGAGACGATACCAGGCAAACCACCACATCGCCATGACAAGCCCATAGTTTGCGGGCAGCCAGGGTGCTTTTACCCGTTTGATCTTTCAGCGAATAATCCATTGCAGTAAAACCATCGAGGCTATCACTTACACTACCTGTAAAATCATTGCGATTGGCCTGGTGTGCCACTTTCCAGGTAGTGAGGCCGGGCAGGGCTGTCCAGTCCCAAACGGGTAAGAGGTTGAAATATTCGCAGCCATTACGAATCAAATAGGCATCGCCGCTATTGAACAATTTCCCTTTCAGGTTTTCGCGGTTGATAGATTCGGTGGCATGGGTTCGGGCAGAAATGGTTTTTAAGAAGAAACTGAAATGCGGCCGGTGCCAAACGGCAAAATCAGAATAGGGATAATAACGAAAACCGGATAATGCACCCTGGCCGTTTTGAACATTGAGCATGGTCTGTAGTTCAGCGGCCCTGCCGGGTTGCAATTCAATGATGAAAGGAAGGAGGGCGCGCAAATCGGCGCTTTGCAGTTCTCCTTTGCGCGAGGCCGAACGGTCCATGGTGCCTGGAACGGTATGAATGCCCCTGGCCATCCATTGCCAGCCATTGGTTACAAAATCGGTAAGTATGTTGAGTTTTTCCTGCGGAAATGCCAACGCTGTTTCCCTGCATTGCCAGGCCATTCGCATGGCTTCGCACAAATAGGCCTTGCCATATTGATACATTTGTAATCTGCGGCCATGCTGTTGAAAACTGTAGTCGGGTTGTATGCCTTCGCCCCGGCCTATTTTAATTTCATTCAGCACCAGGTTGCGGCAATGATGAATGAGTGTATCATTACCTGTCAATGCGCCGTAGTGCAAACCCAGGTCGGCGCCCCAGATGAGATTGCCCGCCACATAATCGTCGTGCACTACCATTTGCGATAGCACTTCCATGGATTGTTTCAACCGTTGGGGTGTAAGATCGTTTCGTAATAATATAATAATATCACGCATCCATCGGGGCACGCCAATTTCGTTTTGCCACCAGTTGCTGCTTTGATAGCGATGGGCCAGCCAGTGGTCAAGCGCCGCATTGATCTTTTCCCATAATAGTTGATTGTGATAATGGGGCGATGCAGGGTTAGCCCAGCCCCAGGCCATTTCCTTTAATCGTTCCAGATGACTGCGCAACTTCCAACCACCCGGATCGGTATCGGCATAATTGATATCGGGCCATTGGCCGGCAGCATTTAATTCGTGTTTCCATTTGTTTACCGTTTGCTCTCCGGGGTTGGCGGTGCGGAACAGGTATTGGCGATACCTGCTTAAAAGCGTGTCCCGCAAATGGGCCTGGGCACAGGCGTTGCTTTGAATTGCTGAAACGAAAAAGGCAAGCAATAAAAGGGTACCAGTACGTAGTTTTCGATAACCAGTTAACATGCCCAATATTAGCTTGCATGCTGCGGGCGTAAAATGGATATTTTTTGGAAAGGGATGGATTATATTATTACTTTATACCGGTTGAAATCATCAGGAAACTGATCAATTAGCAGCCAATTGTTGCGCCTGCATCAATCGCACAAAGCCGGTTATTTTTACCAGGTGCTTTAACTGTTCCTGTTCATAACTGCTTTTTTTCAAATGCTGTTTTAAGGATAGATAAAGTATGGTATTATACTGTTTAGACAGCACAAAAAAGTTAGAGCTGTTCACAGACTCCAGCCATTCCCTGGCGGCCGGTTTATTGCCCAGATGCAGCATGGCTACAGCTTTGAACAATAGGATGGATTCCGAAAAATTACGTTCCATGGAACGTAATTCAAATTTTTTCCTATTCTTCAAAAACTCCTCAATATAAAAAAGCGCTTCATCGTATTGTTCTGTCAGCAGCAGGGTATGCGACATGGTCATATAAAAACGGAACAGGGCCAGGGAAAAATCTTTCGCCTGCGAGATGGTTGAATAATACTGGCGGGTTTTAATTAACACGGGTTCGGGGTCGGTTTGAAATGTATGGGCATGCATGAGTTGCGCGGCATAATAATGCGCTACTGTGGAGGCGGATGATTTTTTGTTCAGCTCGCAATGCATAATTTGATGGTAATGTTTCTCCAGGTTTTTATTGTTCATGGTCAGCCAATACCGAAGACATAACATATAGTGGCCGAATACCTGGGCATCCACATTTTTTTTCTCGTGCAGGTAATAACGTAAACCATCGCCATAATAACCATTCAGGCGGTCGAAGTTTACAAACTGTTCATAGTAGAATGTTTGCCCGTTACTGGTTTTGGCTATCTCGCGCTGGAACTGGTCAATTAGTTCGGGATGAAATTCCAGGAAGGTGATGGTTTGTCTAACCAGGCGGGAAAAAGTGGCATCGTTGGGGTCAACAACCTCGGTTTCCTTAAACAACATTACCAGGTAGTGCAACAGATCGGCATTTTGCATACCGTTCTCCGATGGTTTGTGTTTAACGGAAGTTTTGAAATCATCGAACGACAAAAAGCCACAGTAAGACGCCAGTATATTAAGTGTATACACAGATTGCTCATGTTTTGTTTCCATGAGGTTGAAGAAACGCCTTAGTGTATTGAAGCTGAGTGTGGCATCGATTTGTTGATTGATATCATTGAATAAAAAACGGCAATCTGTAGACGAAAGGACTCTTCGTCCCAGTGTTTTTTCAATGTATAACTTAAGGAGGCCAACATATTCCTGGTCCATAATGGCACAACGTTTAATAAATGAATCTTCGATTCATTAAGGTGTGGATTGCCCAGGGGCAGGAAGAAAATTTGGCTTATTAAAGGAACATTGAGGAGGGTAGCAGAAATACTAAAGTAATGCGAAGTTATAGTTTAATAGATATTTTCAAAATATTTGTTGGGACACGGGAGCGGGTAAGTTATGCACATTAAATACCCACCGGCGTCGGGTGGGTAACCCCACCGCATTTACCCGCCCGAAACCCCGTGGGCAAAACTGGGCATTTTTTTATTTGTTTTAATATTTACTTTCATATCCGCAATTATTTATAACCCTTAATTCCTAACTATTATGAGTAATTGTTTCTTTGCGTATAAATGCTTCTTTCCATATATTTTTTATTACCGCTAATTACATGTAAGGGAACAGTAAATGTTCCATATCAAAGTCCAGGATCCCACGCAAGATCTGAGTCCGCCTGAATCGAATCATTCAATATTCGTGTTAAGACAATTCACATTGATTGTTCAATTGTGTACGGCCTGCATTGAGCTATATCGGGAATTGTGTGGTATGGCCGTCACATATTCATGATCCAGGGTGAATTATTTTGTGCTGCAGTACAGCCTGTAACTGAGATGGGCGCAGCCATTCCCGTTTAAACAACCAAAATTGATACCTATCATGCATCCCCACCCCGGCACTCTGCTGATAATCATAATAGTAGGATTGTATTCCTGCACAGGTCCCAAAAAGATCGCCTACTTTTCACACCAGGGCATAGCAGAAATGCCTTCATCGAATCAGGCTCCTAAACCGTTGATCGAGATCAACGACCTTCTAAGTATTACCGTAAGCAGCTTAAGCCAGCAGGCTTCCAGCGAATTCAATATGCCCAATGCCATTGGCTTTACTTCCATGAGTTATAACAGCGCTATTGCGCCCATTAGTGGCTACCTGGTGGGGCCGGACGGCTTTATCAAATTTCCCCGCCTGGGTAAAATAAAGGCAATTGGTATGACCACCACCGAGCTGGAAGAAAAACTAACCAACCTGTTGCTGGAAGAGCAATCATTGCAAAAACCCATTGTTACCGTGCGCCATCTGAATTTCAAGGTAACGGTGTTGGGAGAAGTGGCGCGTCCCTCGGTATTCAATATTCCCAACGCCAGGATATCCCTGCTGGAAGCCATTGGCATGGCCGGCGATATGACCATCTATGGCAGAAGGGATAATGTGTTGCTGATACGTGAAGAAAGCGGTAAAAAAATAACGGTAAGGATCAATCTGAACTCGGTTGACCTCTTCAAGTCGCCCTACTATTACCTGAAATCGAACGACGTCATATATGTAGAACCCAATGGCGCCCGGGTTACCGGTGCCAGCCGCACCAAGGAATTAGTGCCTGTGGTATTCAGTGCATTGTCTTTTGCGGTGATTACACTCGACATTTTCACCAGATAACTTTATCTATGCAGGTTAAAACAGGAAACGGGGAAACCGGTATCAAGAAAGTTGATTTTTACCAGCTATGGTTGCGTTACGTGGTGTATTGGCCATACTTTCTGATACTGATGCTACTGTCGATAGGTGCAGCCTGGCTGTACCTGCGCCTGGCCACGCCATTTTATGAAGCAACGGCCAGGATACTGATCAAGGATGAAACCAAGGGCGCCGAAGATGCCAAGGGCATCGAGTTCCTGAACATGGCCAATACCGCCAAGTTGATTGAGAATGAAAGCGAAGTACTTTCTTCAAAAACATTGATACTGGGTGTGGTGAAGGATTTGCACCTGTACGCTGAGATATTTACCGAAGGGCAGTTCAGGGATAAGCCCGCCTATACTTCCTGCCCGGTGCGTATTGAGGCTAAACATCCCGATCAATTGTCTTACTCGGAGAAAATATTCTTTACGGTAGATAAGAGCCTGGAAAAAGTAACGATGTTCGGCGTTTCATATCCCCTGAATACATGGATACATGTATTGGGCGATAGCCTGCGTTTTATGCCCAATCCCCGTTACGATGGCAGTTTGCTCACAAAGTATTATTATACGCTTGTACCTCCGTCCGACCTGGGCTGGGCCATTAAGGGACACCTGGAAGTAGTATCCATCAGCAAGTCGTCTACGATATTGGAACTGGTGTTGAAAGATGCTGTGCCCGAGCGGGCTGAAGATGTATTGAATGGATTGATGGCGGCTTATAACAAGGCTACTGTACATAACAAAAATACGCTGGCTGCCAACACGCTGTATTTCGTGGAAGAGCGCCTGCGTCATGTAAGCAATGAACTGGATTCGGTGGAAAGCCGTATACAGGCTTATAAGGAAAATACCGGAGCCATCGATATAAGCACCGAAGGTGGTTTGTTTTTGAAGAATGTAAGCGACAACGACCAGAAAATAAGCGAGATCAACATGCAACTGGCTGTGCTGGAGCAGATAGAAGGTTATGTGCTGACCAAAAATAACAAGGCCGGAATTGTACCCTCTACACTGGGTATTGACGATCCCATCTTATCGAACCTGCTGAACCTGTTATACAATGCAGAGCTGGAATATGAAAAACTGAAAAATACAGAGGGGCCCAATTCTGTATCGCTGGTGGCCATCAACAGCCAGATTGCCAAAATAAGACCCAGCATTATTGAAAATATAAGAAGCCATCGTAAAACACTGGAGGCCAGAAAGGCCAACCTGCAATCTACTAACAACAGTTATTCTTCTGCCATACGCACCATTCCGCAACGCGAAAAGCAGTTGGTGGATATCAACCGGCAGCGAAACATCATCAGCGGTATTTACACTTTTTTGCTGGAGAAAAGGGAAGATCTTTCCCTGTCGCATGCTGCCTCTATTCCCGGCGCCACTATCGTAGACCAGGCCGAATCGTTGGGTTATCCTGTAAAACCAAAGACCAAAATTGTATACCTGCTGGCCATTGCCTTGCCCGTACTCCTGGGTATGGGCAGCATCACCTTAAAGGAATCGCTCAACAGCAAAATATTGTTCCGGCATGAGATCGAAGACATGACGGCTTACCCGGTTATTGGCGAGATCATTCACAATAAAACCGTGGCGCCTATTGTAACCGGTATCAACGAAAGGTCTTTTATTGCCGAGCAGTTCCGCCAGCTGCGGGTATCACTTACCTTGAACAAAAACAAGGGTAATTTCAAACGCATACTGGTAACCTCAACCATCACCGGCGAGGGAAAAAGTTTTATTGCGCTGAACCTGGCCCTCACATTTGCACTAACCGGTAAAAGCGTGGCCCTGCTGGAACTGGACATCAACAACCCGAATATCAGCAACAAACTGAATATTGATGGCAGCCCTGGCATTGCCGATTATTTACAGGGCCAATGCGGACTGCAGGAGATCATAAAACCCTATGCCGAACTGGGAAATTTATCGGTGATACCGGCCGGGAAATATCCTGAAAAACATTTTACCGAATTGCTGGAGAATGAACGGAAGCAGGAACTGATCAACCATGTAAGCAATCATTTCGATTATGTGATCATCGATACCGCACCCGTAAGCTCCATTACAGATGCTTATATTTTATCTGCTTATTGCGACATCACATTATATATAGTAAGGCATAAGTATACACCTAAAGTGTTTGTACAAAGGCTCGATCAAAACGATCAGTTGATAAACATAGCAGTTGTATTCAATGATATCCGTGCGCGTGGTTTTGGCAAATACCATTTTGGATATGGGTATGGATACGGATACGTTTACAATGACAAGAGTAAAAACACACGCACTGCCAATATGAAAGCCGTATAGGTGCTTTGATTGGCTGATTATTCCCTTAACACTTCAAAACTTGTTTATGAACTGCGAAAAACACTGGCTGGCCCTGTACACCCGCCCCCGCTGGGAAAAAAAGATCGTTAAGTTACTCAACAACAAACACATTGAAAATTACTGCCCGCTGAACAGGGTAGAACGAAAATGGGCCGACCGGAAAAAGGTGGTATTTGAACCACTAATTGCCTCCTATGTTTTTGTACGCGCCGTTGAATCGGAATATGTGACGATCAAGGAAACGGATGGTGTATTGAATTTTGTGCACTGGTTGGGAAAGCCGGCTATTATCAAAGATTCGGAAATTGAATCGCTGAAACAGTTCCTGCTTGATTATTCCAACGTAAGGTTGGAAAAAATTGATGTCAATGTAAACGACGAAGTAAAGATCATTTACGGTCCGCTGGTATCAAGAGAAGGAAAGGTGGTAGAGGTGCAATATAATTATGTAAAAATACTATTGCCTTCATTGGGTTATTCACTCCATGCACAGGTGCACAAATCGCATATAGAAAAGATCAGGCCCTTCGACAGCCGTTACGACAGCCGCCCTGCCCAATTATTACCTGTTTAATGCGGCTACCATGCGTATTGCTTTTGTTACCAGCTATAATTCGGAAGAAATTGGTCATTGGTCGGGGCTGGGCTATTATATGGCGAAATGCCTTGAGCAGCAGGGCATGGAATTGATAAGGATAAACTGTTCGGTGCCATTCACACCGGGGCAACGAATAAAACGGAAGCTCATTTGGCTTTGTTACCGGAAAATTCAACAGCCCGAACGTGATCACCGGTTTTTACAAAAAATGGCTGAAGAGGTTAAGCGGCAGTTACAGGGCCAGGATTATGATCTGGTTTTTGCCGCCGGATCCCTGCCGGTTAGTTACCTGGAAAGCGGGAAGCCGGTGGTGTTTTTTACCGATGCTACTTACGAAGGATTGATCAGCATGTACATCAACCGGCGCAAATTGTGTAATCAAAGCCTGGTACAGGGAAACAGGGCAGAAGCCAATGCCCTCCAAAACGCTTCCCTCGTATTGTATACTTCCGAATGGGCCATTCGCCAGGCGGTAACTATGTATGGAGCAGATGCCGCAAAGATGAGGCAGCTGCCTTTTGGTCCCAACCTGGTGAACAACATCCGCGAACAGGATTTGAATGAACTAATTGCCCGGCGAACAGCAAGTATAAAAAAGAATTTTCTTTTTATAGGTGTGGACTGGTTCAGAAAAGGGGCATGTATAGCCATTGACACCATTTCGAAACTGAATGAGATGGGTATTCCCTCAACGATTACTATTGTCGGCTGCCGGTTACCCAAAAACAAGAGGCTGCCTTCGTTTGTAGAGTATCATCCTTTTATTTCAAAAAACGATGCGCGGGGTGTGCAATTGTTAGCGGAAATGTACAGGAAGGCACATTTTTTCCTGCTGCCTACACAGGCAGATTGTACGCCCGTTGTGTTTTCTGAGGCAGCCTCTTTTGGCATTCCTGTTATTACCACCAATGTGGGCGGATGCAATTCGGTGGTACTCCATAACGAAACCGGTTTTTGTTTAAATAAGAACAACTTTGTTGCAGAAGCCACGCACGTCATTGCTACCCTTTGTTATAATGAAAACCTGTATGAATTGTTTTGCCGGCGTGCATTTTACCATTATAAAAACGAACTGAACTGGGAGGCCATTGGTAAAAAAGCTGCTGCTTACCTGCAACAGGTATTGCACCATCATCACCAACCTGCCTTATCAACCTGAAGATTTAAAAACACATCACCAATGCTCGGGTTTTGTTGCCTGCTGCCGGCTGTTTATTATTATCTGACCGGGAAGGCCTGGCTGGCGGTTTTTTTGTTGTTCTTTTTGATGACGGCCGGTTTTCAAATGATTCCCGTGCGCCTGATGGTGATGCCATCGATGGGCGTATCGAAAGTATACGACTGGGTGCTGCTTTTTACCGGCGCCATATTCCTGTTCAAACCACAGCTCTTTGCCAACCTGCAGGTATGGAAACATGTGAAGTGGCTGGTAATTTACGGAATCTTCCTGTTGGTGGCTTTGATATACAGTATTTTTGTGGTGGAAATTGAGGTGCCGGTGGCTGTTCGGGTTTTCAGGAATTTTGTTTTTTTTATAAGCATCTTCCTTTTCCTTCCCCTCACAGTACACGACCTTGAAAGAATATGGAGGTTGGTGATTTATACCAGTTCCGTGGCCGCAGCCATTTATTGCACGCAGCCATTTACGCACATCGGCTTACTGAATTTGGTGATATCTGATTTGACCAGCATGGCCAACAACCCCATACGTTTTTATAATGTGCCTGTATTCATTTGTCCGGTGATTTTCTTTTTCTTCTTTCCACACCATATATTTCAAATTCGCTTCAGGAATGTATTGCTGGCCATCAATTTGCTGGCCGTGGTGCTTACGCAGCACAGGAACCTCGTGATTACAGTGGTGCTCTGTTATTTCCTGTTCCTGGTAATGAACAAAAGGCTGAAGCTGGCCAATGCCCTCGTGTATTGTGTACTGGCCGGAGGCATTTTGATAGCCGCCGACGATTTTATGGACAAACGCCTGTCGAAGGGTATGGAAGATCTTGGCAAAGTTTCGATGGCCCGGCAGGCTGCGCAGTTTCATACAGTGGCCCTGAGCGATCTTTCCACTACTGAATTCAGGAAGCTGCTTTTTATGGAAAGGTTGCGTTATGTATCGCAAAATGAAACACGCTGTTTTTTTGGAATAGGCCTTATCACCGATGATTCTAAAAAAGCAAAACGGCTGCGGTTTTATATAGGTGCGCCAGACGATGACGGGAATATTTCACAGGTGGCCAATATTGATATTGCCTGGGCGGGCATGTTGTTGCAACTCGGTATAGTGGGAACAGGGCTGTTTATATGGCTGCACGTCATTCTTATCAGCAAATTTTTTTCACATAAACATGACCCCTATATGCAAACCGGTATATTGTATCTGGTAAGCCTGTTTATCACCTCCATTTACGGCAGTGTAATTGCCATGCCTTACACCATGTGCATGACCATGTTGTTTCTGGCTTATTATCTTCACATAAACCACTGCCGACCGGTATGACAGGTATTCAAATTTCAGTGATCACATCCCTATACAGGTGTGAAGCTTTTTTATCACAGTTCCTGGCGCACTATGCCGCTATTGATAATATACAGGAATGCGAGCTGATTCTTGTTCACAACGATGCTACCTATGAAGAACTGCACATCATTGCACAATTCATGAGCCTGCCCATACGGGTACGTCATATGTTGGTAAAACGTGAAGGGCTGTATGCCTCCTGGAACAGGGCTATTGCCGCATCGTCCGGGAAATACCTCGCCATCTGGAATGTTGACGATATCAGAACACCCGGTTCCCTGGCGTCGCAAAAGCTGGCCCTGGAGCAAAGCAATGCCGTGATGTGTTATGGCGATTTTTATGGAACTACCACCTACGGCGCCCTTTCCGGAAAATTATACGAATACGATGATTATGAAATATGCCGGAAGGAAGCTTACAGGCGGCACATCATAGGTTGTTTTCCCATGTGGCGTAAATCTATTCACCAGCATATAGGGTATTTTGATGAACAGTTCAGGCTTGTTGCAGACTATGAATTTCAGCTGCGGTTAATTCGCAGGTATCCCATGGTAAAGGCGACGGGTGTTTTGGGATATTACCTGGAGCTTGCCGGTCATAAACTCAGCAGCAACCGCCGTACACAAACCTGTGAACGCACTACGGTGGAATTGCGGTACCGCATGTACGACAAAATACTGGTGCATTTTCTTCCTTTCATCTCTGCTTACAGGGTGAATTATATTTTGAATTTTGGAGAATGGGAACACATTACATCTTTCATTCCTAAACAATCCGGTATAAAACTGTCGTTGCTGGCCATGCCTTTTTATTATTTCTGCTGGTTTGTGAAACGAAGCGTGCACTCCTTATATGTCCTGATCTTTCAATAAAATGTTAAGTATAGTAATACCTACCTATAACCGGGCCGGCCTTTTACGCCAGTGTATTGACAGTGTATTGCAGCAACAGGTTGGTGAGGTGGAACTGATTGTGGTGGATGATGGCTCTTCCGATGCCACCGGCAATTTGCTGGAAGAAATGAACAGAAAACATGCAGCTATACGCATCACCAGGAACCCCGGCAATTTTGGCGTGAATTATTCCAGGAATCGCGGCATAGAGCTGGCCACGCAACCATTTATTGTATTCCTGGACAGTGATGATCAATTGCGTGGTGGTAGTTTGATCCGCATCGTAAGCACCATTCATGAAAATCCCGGCGCCCGGCATTTTTTGTTTTGGGTATCGGACCGGGAGGCAGAATGCCGGAAGGCGGAATATGCCAGGCAAGTACCCTACGAAGCGTGGGTGCGGGGCGCCATCAAAGGCGATTTCATACATGTAGTGGCTGCTGATGTAATGAAGAAATTTCTGTTTTTTGAGCGATTCAGGATGTATGAATATTTAAACTGGCTGCGTGTTTTTAAAGCCACGGCGCCGCAAATACTGGCCGATTTTGTTGTTGCTGACCGTGAGCGGAACCGGCCCGATTGCCTTACGAATGCTGCCAAATTGCAGGACCTGTCTATGATCAAAAACAAATTCGACTCGCAACAACTGTATTATACGCTTTACCATGAAGACCTTCGTTATTTCCAATCAAAAGCATTGTCGAAAAAATTGCTGGCTGTGATTGTGTTGGGAGTAGCCTGTAACAAGCGTAAAGCCTGTTACAGGCTGCTCAAATATGGTAACAGGATGTACATCAGGCTGGCTGGGTCATTCATATTGCTGATACCATCTGCCATGGCCAGGTGGTTCATCACAACATGGTCGGCCATAAAATAAACACCATGGAAAGGATCGTTCATATCATATTTGCCCTGGAGGCCGGAGGATCGGAGAATATGCTGGTAGATATTGCGAACGAGCAGGCTTCTCTGGCCGAAGTATCCATTATACTGATCAATAACCGCTACAACCCGCAGCTGGTGAACAGGATCAGCCCCCATGTGCATTTTTATGCTTTACAAAGGCAGGAAGGCGATAAAAGATCGATGCTTTTCTTATTAAGGCTTTGGAAATTGTTGCTGGCCATCAGACCTCAGGTGATCCATTGCCATAATCATAATATTATTCGATTACTGCCTTTATTCCGCCACCGTGCCGTACTAACTATTCATTGCCTGCAGGTGTCGCCGGAATATTTGAGAAAATACAGGAAGGTGTATGCGGTGTCCGGTGCGGTGGCTGACGACATCAGGATGCGTACGGGCATATCATCGCCGGTGGTATTGAATGGCATCAACTTTCCCGATATACCGAAGAGAAGCGATTACCTGTATAAGGGAGAAAAAAAGATCAGGATGGTACAGGTAGGAAGAATGGTGCATGAAGTCAAGGGACAGCATGTTTTGCTGAGGGCGCTGTATAAGCTCGTGGTGGTGGAGCATTATAATAATATCAGCATTGATTTTATAGGCACGGGGCCATCCATGGATTTTTTGCAAACGCTTGCCGGCAACCTGAAACTACAGGACCATGTAAACTTCATGGGCGAAAAAGACAGGCAGTGGATCTACGAACAACTTTCTTCTTACGATATATTGGTGCAACCCTCCTTGTCCGAAGGTTTCGGCTTAACGGTGCTGGAAGGTATAGCGGCGGGTTTACCCGTCATTGCCTCTGACCATGCCGGCCCACTGGAAATACTCAGGGATATACCCGTTGGTTTCTTATTCAGGTCGGGCGATGTGGACGACCTGGCCGATACCATCAAAAGAGTGATGGTGCAAATGCAGGAGTTGGACCTGCAACCACTCTGCGATATGTCGCGTGAAATAGCCAATACAAGGTATTCCATTCGCCGTACGGCATTTGAATACATCGATCACTATTCCCATATGTAATTATGATCCCCAAATCAATTGCCCGGCAGGTATTGCTGGTAGGCCCCGATTATCGCGGGCACCGCGGCGGCATTGGTGCGCTGTTAAGCGTACACAAAGAGCTGTACGAGGAATTCAATTTTATCCCCAGCCACCGCCCATACGGAAGCCGCATGGCCAAGTTGTTGTTTTTTGTATGGCAGTATGCCAGGCTTTTTTTCTTCCTGCTATTCAACCGGCAAATCAAACTGGTTCATATCCATTCTTCAAAGGACGGTAGTTTTTACCGGAAATTTTTAATTGGTTGCATGGTGAAACTGGTATTTCGCAAAAAGACCATCAACCATATTCATTCAGGAAACTATAAACGCTTTTATGATAACAGCAACCCGATAAACAAAAAAATGATCCGGTTTTTCCTGAAAATGCATGATGTGACCATCACGGTGTCGGAATGCTGGAGGGATTATTTCCAGTCTGCCTTTCAGTTAAAAAATGTGCACAAGATCAATAATACCGTGGCGGCTCATGGCATGAGCCATTTTTACAAGACCTATGCAAAAAAAGAACTGATCTGTTTTTTATACCTGGGTTTGATACATCCCAATAAAGGCATATTCGACCTATTGCAGGTGTTGGGCGATCATAAACCTGAACTTGCCAGCCGCATCAAACTGTATATCGGCGGTAATGGCCAAACCACGCAATTGAGTGAGATTATTCAAAAGGCAGGCCTGGGCGATATGGTGGAATTTAAAGGATGGGTTACCGGGCCGGAAAAAGACAAGCTGCTGCAAAGCTCGGATGTATTTGTGCTACCCTCTTATTACGAAGGTTCGCCGGTTGCCTTGCTGGAAGCCATGAGTTACGGAAAGCCGGTAATTTCCACCATTGTGGGCGGCATACCCGAAGTGGTGCACTCTGGTTTTAATGGCTGGCTCAGTTGCCCCGGCGATCATACGGGTTTGTTGAATGCCTTGTTGTATTATGTTAATGATCCGGAAAACATCAAAATGCATGGAGCACGCTCCCTGCTAATGGCCAGGGATTATTATCCGCAGGCCATTGAACCACGCCTGAAATCGGTTTATTCATCACTGCTGTAATGTATATGAACCACTGGTATATTCAAAGATTGAAAACCATGACGCTGCCCGAACTGGTGTACAGGGTGGGGCAGTGGCGACAGGCCAATTCACTGAAAAAGGAAATGGGTGCGCGTAGTACGGCGTCTGGTTGTACGATTGTTCCCAACTTGTTGCCTGATTGCGGCCAACCTTTATCGGCTACGGAGCACATCGATATTTTTGGCATAGAGGTACATCCTGCCGATATAGATGACTGGTGTTACGATGTGCTGGGCAAACGCAGTTTTCCCAGGGCTTATGCAAAAAATATCAATATTCGCACGGCCGCCAATGGCAGCGCCAAACATGTTTGGGAACTGAACCGTATGTTGTTTCTGCCAAGGCTGGCCATTCGCTACAGGAGCACTGGCGATATCCATTATATTACCCTCATCATGCGGCTGTTGAGCAATTGGGTAAAACAAAATCCCTATCTCACTGGTATCAACTGGCACAGCAATATTGAGATCAATATCAGGCTCATCAACTGGTTACTTACCTGGGAGATCATGCAGGCCGATGCGTTGATGACAGGTAACAGTTTTTTCAGGCATTTTGTACACGATACCTGGATCCCCTCTATTTACCAGCATTGCAGCTATTCCTATATGCATCCCTCACTGCATTCATCGGCCAACAACCATTTAATTGCCGAGTATGCGGGATTGTTTGTAGCCTCTACCAAGTGGGTGTTTAAAGAAAGCCAGGCCTGGAATAACTATGCCAAACAGGGATTGGAGAATGAAATATTCAGGCAGCACTCAGTGAATGGCATTAACCGGGAAGAGGCCGCCGAATACATACAGTTCATAACCGATTTTTTGCTGATAGCCATGCTGGTAGGCGATTATTCGCGCAACCCTTTTACCACCTCGTTCAAAATTATGTTCAGGGCCATCCTGCATTATATCAATACGCTGTTAACGATCAATGGCCAGATACCCCGGTATGGAGATGAAGATGATGGCCGTGTATTTTTACTGAACAGCGACAATAACGACAATAATTTTATTTCGCTCCTGCAATCCGGTGCTATTTATTTTAACGAACCCGCGCTTTTGCCAAAAACAATGAGCCCTGACCAGAAAAACAGGATATTATTTGGCGAACGGGCAACGCAGGTATTTGAACAACCCCAGGGCCATACCATCCCCGCCACCTCGAAGTTTTACCCGGAGGACGGGCATTTTTTCTTCAAAAAACAAACCGCCTGGGGTGGTGAAATTTACTGTCATTTCGATGCGGCGCCATTGGGCTACCTGTCGATAGCCGCGCATGGCCATGCCGATGCTCTGTCGTTTGTGCTGTATATGGATGGGCATCCCTTCCTGGTAGACCCCGGTACCTATTGTTATCATACCGATGCCGAATGGCGGCGCTATTTTGTAAGCACCCGGGCACACAATACCATTTGTATTGGCGGCGCCAACCAGGCCGTCTTTGTGGGGCCCACTTTATGGGTGAACCATTACAAGGTAAGGGTAAAGGAATATAGCCTGGCCGATGATCATGATTATGTAGTGGCTTCCCATACCGGCTATAAAAAATACCGGGCACATCATTCCAGGAAATTCGAGTTTTTTAAACAAACCAATACCTTCCGCATCACCGATTATATTGGTGGTAACAATACCACGGTGGAAATGCCTTTTCATTTGCATCCTGCGGTGGAGTACCATCTGAGCGGACATCATGCGGTGGTTACTTACGCCGGCCGCAAAATGGAAATGCGGCTGGATTCTCAAATGCAATGGTCGGTTGCCTGTGGACAAACGGACCCCTGTTTGGGTTGGTATTCAAACAGGTTCTACCATAAAGAGCCTTCTCCTGTTATTATAGGTCGGATGCCATGCACCAGCTCACTCACTCTTACAACCGAGCTGGTGCTTTCATGACCTTCTTTCCCTGTTTGATTAAAAAATTAAACATATGAACATTAGCATTTTTGGTTTAGGTTATGTTGGCTGTGTGAGTCTTGGCTGCCTGGCTGCCAACGGGCATAATGTGATTGGTGTGGATGTAAATGAAACGAAGGTTCGGCAAATCAACAGCGGGCTTCCCACCATCATTGAAAGAGATATCGATATCATTATCCAGGAAGAACGTGCGCGCAATCGCATCATGGCTACATCAGATTATGCGGCGGCCATCATGCAAACCGATCTGTCGATCATAGCCGTGGGTACACCCACCGGCGCCAACGGGCACCTGAACCTCTCCTATGTATTCGAGGTAGCCCATCATTTTGGTCATGTACTCAGGGAGAAAAAAGACTTTCATATCATTGCCATACGGTCTACGGTATTGCCGGGTACGGTGGAAAAATTTGCCGGCATCATAGAGGACATATCACAGAAAAAAAGTAATGTGGATTTTGCCGTGGTATCCAACCCCGAATTCCTGCGCGAAGGAACGGCCGTGTACGACTATAATCATCCGCCTTTTACCCTGATAGGCGCTGTTCATAAAGAAGCGGCGGCCACCATGGCATCTATTTATCAACACCTGCCTGCCGAAACCATTATTACCGAAATCAGGGTGGCTGAAATCATCAAATACGTAAATAATTCTTTCCATGCCCTGAAGATTGCCTTTGCCAACGAGATCGGGAATATTTGCACGGCCATGCATATCGACTCTCACAAGGTGATGGATATATTTTGTGCAGACAAGGCGCTGAACATTTCTTCCTATTATTTCAAACCGGGGTTTGCTTATGGCGGCTCCTGTTTGCCCAAGGATTTGAAAGGGCTGCAAACCCTGGCCCACGACCTGTACCTGCGGGTACCGGTGATTGAAAGCATTGATAAAACTAACGAGTTGCAGATATACCGCGCCATCGAGCTGATACAACAAACCGGTAAAAAGAAGGTGGCCTTCCTGGGTATCAGCTTCAAGGCCGGTACCGACGATCTCAGGAGTTCGCCGGTGGTCACCATTGCCGAAGCCCTGGTAGGCAAGGGCTATGAAATAAGCATTTACGACAAAAACGTCAACCTGTCTAAATTAAACGGCGCCAATCGCGAATATATAGATGTGCATATACCGCATCTTTCAAAATTGATGGTAAACCAGTTAGGGGAACTGGTAGACAATGTAGAGGTGATTGTAGTAAGCAATCGCGAAACAGAATATGTGGATATGTTGCTGGAAACTGAGTCATCGGCCATTATCATCGACCTGGTGAGGCTGCCCGATCCCATCAGGTCGCGGAAAAATTATGTTGGCATCAACTGGTAGTACCATGTTCCATGGTAAACATATCCTGATGATTGTAGAAAACCTGCCGGCGCCTTTCGACAGAAGGGTATGGCAGGAGGCCAATACGCTGGCTGCCGCCGGCGCCAAAGTGTCTATCATATGCCCCAAAATGAAGGGGTATATGAAGTCGTTTGAAACTATTAATGGTATCGATATATACAGGCACCCCCTGTATATTGAAGCAAAGGGCGCCCTGGGTTACCTGCTTGAATATGCCAATGCGCTGGTATGGGAATTTATGCTGGGCTGGTGGATTTTCTTCAAAAAACGTTTCGACGTGGTATTTGGATGCAATCCACCCGATCTCATTTTCCTGGTGGCGCTTACCTTCCGGCCTTTCGGGGTGAAGTTTATATTCGATCACCACGATATCAACCCAGAATTATATTTTGCCAAGTACAGGAAAAAGGATTTTTTCTACCGCTTTTTACTTTGGCTGGAGCGGCTCACCTTTTCTACGGCCGACTTCAGTATTGCTACCAACGAATCGTACCGGGAAATTGCCATCACCCGGGGAAAAATGTCACCCGAACGCATCAGCGTTATCAGGAGCGGCCCTAACCTGGAGCGACTAAAACCTGCACCCGGTAACGACAAATACAAAAAAGGCAGGAATTACCTGGTAGGTTATGTTGGCGTGATTGGCGCCCAGGAAGGACTGGACCTGTTGCTGGAATCCATAGGGCTTATTGTAGACAAACGGCGCGATGTACAGTTTGCCATTATTGGTGATGGCACCGAATTGGTGAATATCATGAAAAAGACCTACGAGATGGGACTGGAAGAATATGTGGATTATTACGGACGGGTAGACGACGCTACCATGATAGATGTGCTGAGCACAGCCGATGTATGCGTAAACCCCGACCGCCCTACCGAGATGAACAACCTCTCTACCATGAACAAGATCATGGAGTATATGGCGCTTAAGAAACCCATTGTTCAATACGATTTGAAAGAGGGGCGTTTTTCGGCCGAACATGCTTCGCTGTATGCCTGTAATACCAGCACGGAAGATTTTGCCCATAAAATAACCTGGTTGCTCGACCATCCCGAAGACCGCATTCGCCGGGGCGAATACGGCTACCACAAAATAGTGAATGAACTTTCATGGGATCATGAAAGCAGCAAACTGGTGGATTTTTTCAAAAAAGTGTTTTCCTGCTGCTAAGGCACCTTCATCCATTGGGAAATATGCTGTTATGAAATCTTTTCTGCCACTGTTTAGCATAGGCATGTTGCTGCTCGATCTGGCGGTGTTGAATGGAGCAGTAACAGTAAGTGAATTGTATTTTGACGCCATCAACGAAAAATCAGGACCAGCCTACTGGATCTTCTGGGCAGGGCTGAACATCAACTGGATATTCGTTACCTGGATCACGAATGTATACGACGTCAACAATATATTTTATTTCGAAGTGCTGGCACGGCGTACTATGCGCGCCTGGTGTTACTGGCTCATACTGGTGATGTTGTACCTGTTCTTTGCGCAGCAGTATATTTTGTCGCGTTTGTTCATAGCCGCCGCCATTGCCTGTTACAGCATACTATTGATGGGGAACCGGTTTATTTTCCTGCTCATTCGCAGCATCTGGAAATACCATAACAATATGTCGCGCAGGGTAATGATTATCGGGTACAACAGTATGGCCAAAAAGCTGGCCACCTATCTGGAAGAAGAAGGCATGGATACCCAGATCGTTGGTTTTTGCGAAGAAGTCGAGAATGTGCATGAACTCACGAACTATCCCATTATCGATTCGGTGAATAATTCCATACAGGCCTCGCGTCATCATCATGTGAACGAAATTTATTCCACCATTGCACCAGAGCAGCATGCCGGCATTTATGGATTGATACAGGAGGCAGACAAAGCCTGTATTCATTTCAGGCTCATCCCCGACCTGAGCTATTTTGTAAAGAGAAATTTTTATGTACACTATTTAAAAGATATTCCTGTTCTTTCTTTAAGGCAGGAGCCCCTGAGCGAAGCCGGCAACCGCATTCGGAAGCGTTTGTTCGATATTATTTTCAGTGTACTGGTTACGGTTTTAATTTTATCCTGGTTGATTCCGCTGATGGCCCTGTTGATCCGCCTCGACTCGAAGGGCCCCGTATTTTTTATACAGCCAAGAACAGGCAGGGACAAAAAAGTTTTTTACTGCCTGAAGTTCAGGAGTATGAAAATAAATGAAGATGCCCATCTGAAACAGGCCACCAAAAACGACAGCCGGTTTACCAGGCTTGGGAAATTTTTACGAAGCACCAATCTCGACGAATTCCCGCAATTTATTAATGTTCTGAAAGGCGATATGAGCATTGTAGGCCCGCGGCCGCATATGCTGAAACACACCGATGATTATTCGCGCCTGATTGATAAATATATGGTGCGGCAGTTCCTGAAACCGGGCATTACCGGCTGGGCGCAGATAAAGGGATTCAGGGGCGAAATAACCACTCTGGAGCAATTGAAGGAAAGAGTGGAACATGATATCTGGTACATGGAAAACTGGAATTTATGGCTCGATGTCAGGATCATCTTCATGACTTTGGTAAACATGATCATTGGACAAAAAAATGCTTACTAATGGATAGTCGGATTCCCACATCACCCCCCGTAATAGAACCCGTGGCGCCGGGGGTATACCGCCCGCTATGGTCGGTGATGATCCCCACCTATAATTGTACCGGCTGGTTACGCCAAACATTGCAAAGCGTACTGGCGCAGGACCCCGGACCGGGTAAAATGCAAATTGAAGTAATAGACGATTGCAGCACGGATGGCGATGTAGACGCTTTGGTGCAGGAATTGGGCAAAGGCCGTGTGAAGTTTTTCAGGCAGCCTCTGAACAGGGGCAGCCTGCGCAATTTCGAAACGGCATTGAACAGAGCGCGTGGGTACCTGGTGCACCTGTTGCATGGCGATGACCTGGTGCTGGACGGCTATTACCGCGAAATGGAAATGCTGTTCTGCAGGTTCCCGCAGGCGGGCGCCGCTTTTTCGCGCTATGCCTATATCGACGACCAGAACAATATAACGCCTCCCGGCGATGCATTGCTGAACGAGCCGGGCATCATCGATGATTTTTTGTACCAGATTGCACAAAAACAAATGCTGCAGGCCTGCGCTATGGTGGTAAAGCGGCATGTGTATGAACACCTGGGCAGTTTTTATGCCGTGCACTATGGCGAAGACTGGGAAATGTGGGCGCGTATTGCCGCGCATTATCCGGTAGCCTATTCACCCGTGTCGCTGGCGCTGTACCGTGGCGGCCAGGGGCATAGCTCCAGCATCACCAGTAATTTTTTAAAAACTGGGCAGAATATACGCGATATACAAAAGGTGATCGATATCATGCAGGGCTATTTGCCCAAAGAAAAAAGGAAGCTGTTAAAAAGAATGGCGTTTAGAAATTTCTCCAGGCATTATGCCAAAGCTTCCACCCGCATTTATTACCACAATCCAAGAGCTGCCCTGGTTCAGGCAAAAGGCGCATTGAAAATGCACCAGGACATCAAAACCATTTACTGGGTGATGAAACTGTACCTGCTTCATTTTACAAAGCTCATTTCTGTTCACAATCATAAATAATTGTCAAGTACCATGGTAGAAGAAAAATTAAGATGGCAATGGGAAATCAACAAAAAGACTTCCTGGCTGGGTGTAAGCCTGAAGGAGTTGTATCACTATAAGGATCTCCTTTTCAGACTGGTAAGAAAAGAGTTTCTCTCCTCGTACCAGCAAACCCTGCTGGGGCCTTTCTGGGTATTATTGCAACCCATACTCACTGTGCTCACTTCAATTCTGATCTTTCACCGGGTGATCGGTGTATCTACCCAGGGCATTCCGCCTTTGTTGTATTACCTGGCGGGTATCTGTTTGTGGAACCTGTTCTCGGATATTTTTTTGAATACATCTGTCACCTTCACCCAGAATGTACAGGTATTTAACAAAGTGTATTTTCCGCGCATCATCGTGCCGCTTTCGGTAGTATTACTGAGCGCGTTGCGTTTTGTAATCCAGCTCCTGCTATTTTTTATTGCCTCAGCTTATTATTATTTCGCTATGGATGTGGCCATACCATTGAATACCTACATACTGGCCATACCGGTTATTATCACCGTTGCCGGCATAGGCCTGGGTTCAGGGATGTTGTTTTCTATTCTTACCGCCAAATACCGCGACTTCATGGGACTCACGCAAATCATACTGCGGCTGCTGATGTTCATTTGCCCCATATTTTATCCCATGTCTATTGTACCGGGAAAGCTGCAGTGGATCATACATCTGAACCCGCTTTCCATACAATTTGAATTGTTCCGGTTTTCCTTACTCGGGAAAGGACAGTTTACGCCCGACCAGGTGGCATATAGTATAGCTGCTACACTGGTATTGGTAATAGGCGGGCTGCTTTGGTTCAATAAAACGGCCGACAGGTTGATTGATGTTATTTAAACCAATATTTAGAGTATGTCAGACACAATGATCAAAATTGATAACGTATCCAAAATGTACCGGTTGGGAACGATTGGTTCCGGTACATTCAAAAGAGATTTGAACAAATGGTTGCGGGCATGTTTTGGAAAAAAGCCCGATCCGTTTGCGCCGCCTGAAGATACCAACCTGAAAAAAAGTGGCGGAGAAAGATACCTCTGGGCCCTCCGTAATATCAGCTTCGAAGTAAAGGAGGGAGAAGTATGTGGCATCATCGGCCGTAATGGCGCAGGCAAATCTACCCTGTTAAAAGTGTTATCGCGAATAACAAGGCCTACCGAAGGATCGATCAAAGGCCGGGGAAAAATAAGCAGCCTGCTGGAAATTGGAACGGGTTTTCATGCCGACCTGTCGGGACGGGAAAATATTTATATCAGCGGTTCCATGCTGGGAATGAAAAAGGCCGAGATCAAAAAGAAGTTTGATGAGATCGTGGAGTTTTCAGGCATTGAACAATTCCTGGATACACCGGTGAAGCGCTATTCATCGGGCATGTATGTGCGGCTGGCTTTTGGCGTGGCAGCGCATCTGGAACCAGATATCCTTATCGTGGATGAAGTGCTGGCCGTGGGTGACGCTGAGTTCCAGAAAAAATGTATGGGCAAGATGAAGGATGTTTCCCAACAGAAAGGACGCACTATCCTTTTTGTAAGCCATAACCTGCAGGCCATCAACAATCTTTGTTCCAGGGCCATCTGGCTGCAAAAAGGTACCATTCATGCCATTGGCGATGCACAGTCGGTAGTAAATAAATACCTGGGCGCCTTCCAGAAAAAACTGTGGAAAAGGGAATGGCAGAACCCGCACGAAGCGCCGGGTAACGAATGGTTGAAAATACTGTCGGTGGAGTTGATCCCGCATTTGGATAATCCTACCGAACCAATAGATATACGAACACCACTCACCGTGAAATTCAGGTTTTACAATCTGAACGATCATATTCATCTTTCCACTAACCTGGTGCTTTTTTCCCTTACTGGCGAATGCATTTTCGACGTGCCATCAACCAGCGGTGAATTCAATAAAGGCGTAGTGGAAGGCGAATGCACCATACCCGGTAAATTCCTGAACGATGGTTCCTATTATTTCTCCCTGTACTTCCTGAAAGATGCATCGCGATCGATTTTTGAATATGAAGAATGCCTGCATTTTGATGTGGAAGATTACCGCGAAAATATACACTGGTACGATAAATGGGTAGGGGCCGTACGTCCGCATTTTCCTTTCACGTTACGCAATTACAATGTCATCAATAACGGGGTAGGCGTTTTGAAACCGCATCATTAATTATTATGAATAGCACTGATCCATATATTATCAGGCGGGTTCAACTGGATAAACTAACAAAGGAGGCAAGCGATGGTATTGAACCGCATCTCAGGTATTATTTTTCATATTGGTGGAAAAAGATTCCACTGGGGCACCTCTTTGTTGAGCAACCCGATCTGGCCGGCTCGCTAAGCTGGCAGCAAAGGATCTGGAAAGCGGTGGCGCCTGCTGTTTTTTTTTATCAGAAGAAAACAAATGCATGGCAGGGCGATATAGGTCAACTGTTCCTGGAAAAGGACTATGCCACTTTTAACCTGGCGATGGGCAAGATATTGGGCGAATACACCAATGCCCTACATGCCGAAATGGCCGATGCGTCGGTGATCATTTGCACACGCAACAGGAGCAAAGACCTGCTTCGTTGTCTGCACTCCCTGTTTGAACAAAGTTGTTTGCCCCGGGAAGTGATTGTGGTAGACAATGCACCGGCAGACGATAGCACCCGGCGTGTAGTTAAACAGTTCCCCGAAGTGGTGTACTATGAAGAACCGCGACCGGGTTTGAGCATTGCGCGGAATGCCGGTGTACGCCTGGCTACCTGCTCCATCATTGCTTTTACCGACGATGATGTAGTGCTGCACCGGCATTGGTTACATCATGTTATGGAATCGTTCAATGAGCCGGAGGTGGCCGCCATGACCGGTTTGGTAATAGCTTCATCGCTCAATACCGAAAGCCAGCAGCTTTTTGAAAAACAGTACAGTTTTAACCGCGGTTATCGCGACAAGATATACGACCAACATTATTTTCAAGCCGGCCTGGCCACCGGCCCCAGGGTATGGAATATTGGCGCCGGCGCCAATATGGCTTTCAGGAAATCGGTGCTATCAACCACCGGTTATTTTGATGAACGACTGGGCGCCGGTGCGGCTGGTTGTAACGAAGATTCTGAAATGTGGTACCGCATACTGGCCAAAGGATTTTCCATTCACTATAACCCGCGAGCGGTGGGCTTTCATGAACACCGCAAGGAATTGAATGCCCTGCGCCGGCAGGTATTTTGTTATATGCGCGGACATACAGCCGCTGCCCTCATACAACGCATGCAAATAAAAGAAGCGGGTTACCGACGGTATTTATACAGGATGATCTTTAAAAGCTGTATGCCCCTGCTGATAAAACGTTTCTTCAAACCTGCGGAACGAAAAATGATCGTCATTCAGCTGCACGGCATTTTTTCGGGTATCCTGTTTTTTGTCAGGAACAGGAACAAACCTTCACAAACCAATAGTTTTTAGTTATGATTCCCCTTTCCCAAAACGGGCTTCCCAACCTTGTTTCCGTGGTGATACCCTGCTATAATCATGGGCGATTCCTGCCGGAAGCTATCAACAGCGTACTGTCGCAAAACTACAGGCAGGTAGAGATCATCGTGGTCGACGATGGATCGACCGATGAAACAAAAGAAATAGTATATACCCGATATGCCGGTGTGGAGCAGGTGAAATATGTGTACCAGGAAAACCAGGGATTATCAGCTGCCCGTAATACGGGCATTGATCACAGCCATGGGCAATTCTTTGTTTTCCTGGATGCCGACGACTGGCTGGTAGAAAACAGCCTGGCCACCAACCTGTCTTATTTGCAGGCCAATAAACTGCTGGCTTTTGTGTCGGGCGGGCATATCATTATCAATGAGCGGGAAAGTTACCGGGAAGAAAAATGCGAAACCGTAACGGGCGATCATTATAATGAAATGCTCCGGTATAATTATATCGGCATGCATGCCACGGTGATGTACAGAAGATGGGTGTTCGACGAATTCCGTTACGATACCACCCTGAAGGCATCGGAAGATTACGACCTGTACCTGCATGTTACCCGCAAATACCCGGTGCATCATCATAACCAAACCATTGCTGTATACCGTTTTCACGATACCAATATGTCGGGCGATATCTACAAAATGTTTACTTATACGTTGCGGGTGTTAAAAAAACAGGAATCTTTTCTGAAAACGGAGCAGGAGAAACAATCCTTTGCGGCGGGCATTCACACCTGGGAAACTTATTACAGTAAAAAATTACTGGAAACCCTGCCGCATAAACCGGTATGGCCGCCAACACAAAAAATGTTGCGCGAGCATTATATATCCTTTCGCTATCATCCACGCCTTTATTCTGAATACCTAAAATCGAAATCAATCATGCTATTACAAAAATCAAAAAGACGCCTGAAACAACTTATGACAAGAAAAACTGCCTGGCGGGTGGGCAGAATCAATCTGGGTGATCTGAATCGTACGACCCCGTTAAGTACCGATTTTGGTTACGACAGGGGTGGCCCGGTAGACCGTTATTATATCGAGAACTTCCTGGCCGATGCGGCTGCACTGGTGAGGGGCAGGGTACTTGAAATAGGCGATAATGAATACACCACCCGGTTTGGCGGCAGCAAGGTTACCCAAAGCGATATATTGCATATCAACGATACCAACCCCAAAGCTACCTTTGTTGGTGACTTGAGTAACTGCCCGCAAGTTCCGGCTGATAGTTTTGATTGCATCGTTCTTACCCAAACCCTGCATCTTATTTACGATTTTAAGGGTGCCCTGGATAATTGTTACCGCATATTAAAACCGGGCGGCGTTTTATTACTTACCGTGCCGGGCATTACGCATATTCACCATGGGGAATGGGGCAAATACTGGATGTGGTCATTCACCCGGGCTTCTATTGAAAGGGCTTTGCGCGAGTCGTTCAACCCGGGCAGCATAGATGTACAAACCTATGGGAATGTGCTGGCCGCTACGGCATTCCTGTATGCCATGGGATTGCCGGAATTAAAAAAGGAGCAGGTAGATTATAACGATCCCCAATACCAGGTAATTATTACTGCCACCGCCATTAAACAAAGACAATGACACTGCGCAACTGGTTGAGGCGGTATAAAAGATATTTCGAGCACAAGGCCATTGTGCTGATGTATCACCGGGTGGCGCGGCTTTCTTCCGATCCCTGGCAGTTGGCCGTGCATCCTGTGCATTTTGAACAGCAACTGCAGGTATTGAAAAAGAATTTTCATGTTATACCTGTAAGCGAGCTGGTAAAACAATTGTACAGCGGTGGTCTCCGGTCTAACTGTGTTTGCATTACATTCGACGATGGTTACAGCGATAATTTTGTTAACGCCAAACCATTGCTGGAGAAATACCACTGCCCTGCCATCTTTTTTATTGCCACAAAGTTCATCAACAAAAAACAGTTGTTCTGGTGGGATGAGCTGCAACAGATCATGCTGGACAGCGAAGCCCTGCCACCTGTTTTTTCCATTGATATCGGCGGCCAGCCTCTGGAGTATGAGCTGGGAGAAGAGGCGATGCTGAATGCAACCATGCGTAAACAACACAGCGAATGGGTGGCGCCCTACGATCCGCCTACCAAACGTTGTGCATTGTACCTGCAGGTATGGGCACAACTGAAGCGGCTGCCCGATGCCGATATGCAGCTGGTGCTTGACAAAATAAGGATCTGGGCAGGGGGCCTGGATAAGGTGGATCATTTGAGCATGCCGCTCACCAGTTTTCAACTACAGGATATGGCAGGCACAGCCTTGTTCGATGTGGGCATACATACGGTAACACATCCTTCACTACCCTGTCATAGGGGCGATATACAATCGCAGGAGATTGCCAACAGCGGCAAAACCCTGTTGAAGATCTGCCATCATGCCAAAAATATACTGGCTTATCCTTATGGCGACTATGATGATACCACCATCGATACGGTAAAAAAAGAAAAGCTGGCTGCCGCGTTTACCACTTGCGCGCAGGCCGTTACGAGGCGGTCAGACCTGTTTCGCCTGGGCCGTTTTCAGGTGATGGACTGGGATGGGAAGGAGTTTGAAAACCAGCTTGCAACCTGGTACAAAACCTAAAATATGTAAACATGCATTCAAGCGCCAAACCCGAAGTAAGTATCATTACCGCTTTTTATAACGAAGAGCGTTTCCTGGTAGAAGCTGTTGAAAGCGTATTGGACCAGGAGTTTTCCAACTGGGAGCTGATACTGATCGATGATGGATCGAGCGATGGCAGCACGGCCATTGCACAGGCTTATGCCGAAGCATACAAGGGAAAGATCATTTATCTGGAGCATGCTGGCCATGCCAATAAATCAACGGCGGCCAGCCGTAACCTGGGTATTGCCCATGCCCGGGGTGAACTGGTAGCTTTTCTGGATGCCGATGATGTGTGGCTGCCCACCAAATTGCGCATACAGGTAAAGATCATGCAAATATATCCGCAGATCAGCATGTTGCTGGAGGCCTCTGACTACTGGTTTAGCTGGGATGTGGACACTACCCGGCAGGATATTGTAGTACAGGTAGGCAGGGAAAGAGACCGGGTATTCTATCCGCCTGAACTGGCCGAAACCATTTACCCGCTGGTAAAAGCAGCGGCGCCCTGTCCTTCGGCCATTATGGTGCGCCGTGGGGCTTTGTTGAAACTGGGCGGTTTTGAAGCGGGGTTTACCGGTAAATACCAGTTATATGAGGACCAGGCGTTTTTAATGAAATTCTATCTGAACGAGCCGATCTATATTTCTTCTTTATGCAATAATAAATACCGGCAACGCGTGGGCTCCTGTGTGCAATGGGTGCGCAAGGAAGGAAGCTATCATGTAGTGAGAAAGTATTTCCTTGACTGGATGCGGCAGTATATGCAACTGCGTGCCATCAGGCATAAAAAAGTGCAGCGTTTGTTATCAAGGGCCCTGGATCAATACAACAGGCCGGTATGGTATTTTATGCGCAATAACCTGCAGAAAATTCAGCGAAAGGTGTTGCCTGTAAAGTAACGCTGTATGGATATTAACTATATTATTCTGGCACATAAGGGACCCAAACAACTGGCGCGATTGCTGGAGAGGCTGGGTAACCACCAAACCTGGTTTTATATACATATCGATAAGGAGGTGAATATTACGCCCTTTCGACATGAGTTGAAAACTTATCGGAATGTATTTTTTCTAACCGGCGAACAAAGAATGGCTGCCGTATGGGCCGATTTTGGTATGGTGCAGGCCACTATCAACGGTATGCGGCAGATCATTGCCGATAAACGAAAGGGTTATTGTGTGCTGATGAGTGGGCAGGACTACCCGATAAAAAGTACAGCTTTTATCGATGCTTTTTTCACCCGGCACTACGGGATCAATTTTGTACAGGCATGTCCCATACTACCAACAGAACATGTAGAACAGGGGCCGGGGCGTATTCACCTGTATAAAGTGAATCTCTCGAACAGGAGGGACGACCTGCTGGTATTCCCCTCTGTTTTTGACAAAGCATTTTACAAACCCATGAACTTCGAAAGTTTTGTATACCTGGCAAAACGAAAAAGTATTACCGGCTGCCTGCAGGTATTGCAGAAAACACTCAGAAAAAGAAAATTCCCATCGTATCTGCAACCGTATAAGGGAAGCCAGTGGTGGGCCCTGCCTATAGAAACCGTGCAGTTTATTGATGCGTTTATCAATGAACATCCGGATTATATCGACTACCATTTGTACACTTTTGCGCCGGACGAAATTTTTTTTCACAGCATTATTTATTCCATGCTCGATAAAAGCCGTATCCGGGAAGAACTCACTTATGTTGAATGGCAGGCAGATAAAAGTACGCCTTTGTTGTTGAAGGAAAACCATTTCGGGGATGTGATGACCAAAGGCCGGGAAAAATTATTTGCCCGCAAATTCGATATCGATATTGATTCCGGAATACTGGACCTGATAGACCGGGAAATTTACTGAGCTGGTCGGCGTTTTTTTTGCAGGATTAAAAACGGGGATAAACAAAAAAGGTCGGGAGCAATCCCGGCCTTTTCTTTTTTACCTGGGCGAAACCAGGTCAAGGCTCGCATGGCGGTTTCCTATTCTCACCTCATCGTAAAATAGTACGCGTTTGTCTTCGGGTGAGTATTCCGCCCAGCCTTTCCATCCCCATTTATAAATCCCTATTTTGAAGTAGGGAAGATGTTTATCGTTGAATGAATTGGGCCCGTAATAACTAAAGATCTTTTCTTTGTTCTTCCATATCTCTACGATGCCGTCTGACAGGTAGGAGAAACGGATATGAAATACCCAGTCGTTCCATTTGTTTTTGTCCACGGGACCCAGGTCCACCTTTTTATCCCCATCCCGGGTATTGTTGGTATTCACGGCTGCTGCAGCCCATAATATCTGTACATAATAGCGGTCGTTTTCTATTCCCAGGGAAATGGGCGGTGAACGCCAGCTTTCTCCCAGATCCCAGTCGGGCACTTCATGCCATTGCGCAATTTTTTCGGCCAGCGGGTCGGCTACAAAATCACCTGTCAGATAATTGCTGAAACCATACCATCGCTCGTTCTCTGTTTCGCTGTGCAGCCGTAGTTCAGAACGTACATAGCCATTGTAATTGGTTACATCGGCCTTCGTGAATTCAAAACGGGCCGATGATTTGCCTTTACGTGCTACCTCTGTGCTGATATAAAGCGAACCAGGTCGGCATGTTTCCTTCGTCCATTTGTCGAAATCCGACACATCTTCAAAACCCGATTCCAGCAATATTGTATCAACATCCATACCTTCCTGTTTTCCGGAATGTAGAAGCAGAATAATGAGGGCGTAGAACAGGACAGGCATGGATGTGTTGATTTGGTTTTTCACTTAATTAATTCCTGACCAATTTAAATATGGCATGTTGTTTATGATTTATCACATACAAATAATATATACCTGCCGACCACATTTCCCTTGAAAAGTCCAGCGGTATAGCCGAACCCCTGGGGTAAGTCGGCAGGGTGCCCCGCTTTAAAATAGCTCCCGAGGTAGACAATAATATATACTGTGCATTCGTGCTCAACGTGCTGTCCATCACCACATGGAACCGCCCGTTGGAATTGGGGTTGGGATATATCGATGCCACTATAGTATCAACTGGCGGCGATAGTGTAGATACCAGGTTGTTCACCTGGTCGGTAATAAAGGTGAGCAAACCACTGCCGCCCTGTATAGTCAGAACTTCAATGGCCGATACCTTGGGCCGGTCGGCGCCACCCTCGCTCACTGCAGCCGTGAAGCTGATATTGAGCGTGCCATCACTTACGGTTACATTAAAACTTTCTACGATGGCTGCAAAAGCGCCGGCTTTTTGTACGATGTCGTAGTTGTCCAGCACCTTCACGCCTTCAATAAACACATCAAATTTTCGGCTGCCCACGGTGGTCCAGTATATTTCTGCAAAATGTAGTTTTACCTGGAAGTTGCCATTGGTTACCGGGAAATTATAACTGAAGCTGCCATTGTCGGTAGTGGAATACCGCTCGCTCTGGTACATGGCATCATCTGCGGTATTGGCAATGGGGTTCGATACGCCATAGGTAATACCCGGTGCGGGCGAGAAGAAATTATCCGCTGCAAAAGTGCCGATGGAATTGGTGACCTGTGCGCCACCGGCATTAATGCGGTACACCACTGTGGGCGTGCCGGCACTTACGGAGATCACCACCTGGTCGGGGTTGCTGGTTGCGCCCAGGTTATCGGTCACCACCAATTGGAACACCGAAGTGCCCTGTGTTAAACCGGTAACGGTGGTAGTGGCGTTGGTGGGTGAACTGATGGTGCCGCTGCCGGAGACCTTTGTCCAGCTATAACCCACCACTGTACCATCTGCATCGCTGCCACTGCCACGAAGGGTAACTGTGCTGGAAGCAACAATAGTGGTATCGTTGCCGGCATAAGCAATTGGGGGTTGGTTGGCTGCGGTAGCATTCAATATTTCAATGGCCGATACCTTGGGCCGGTCTGCACCGCCCTCACTTACAGCCGCATTGAAATTGATATTTAATGTGCCATCGGTCACGTTCACATTAAAGCTTTCCACGATGGCTGTGAAAGCGCCGGCTTTTTGCACCATGTCGTAATTGTCGAGCACTTTAACACCTTCAATAGTCACATCAAATTTACGGCTGCCCACGGTGGTCCAGTATATTTCTGCAAAATGCAGTTTTACCTGATAGGCACCATTGGTGACCGGGAAATTATAACTGAAAGAACCATTGTCGGTGGTGGAATACCGCTCGCTCTGGTATATGGCATCATCGGTAGTGCCGGCAATGCCGTTGGTGACGGTATACACTTCACCCGGTGTGAAGAAATTATCTGCTGCAAAGCTGCCGATGGAATTGGTGACCTGCGGACCACCGGCATTGATGCGATACACTATACCCGGTGTGGCAGGATTCACCGTAACCACTACCTGGTCGGGATTGCTGGTGGCGCCCAGGTTATCGGTTACCACCAACTCGAACACCGAAGTACCCTGTGTTAGACCGGTAACGGTGGTGGTGGCGCTGTTGGGTGAGGTGATGATGCCGCTGTCCGAGATCTTTGTCCAATGATAACCTACCACTGTACCATCTGTATCGGTACCGCTGCCCTGCAGGTTGATGGAATTGGTGGGCAATGTAATGGTGGTATCGTTGCCTGCATGCGCCACCGGTGGCTGGTTGGTGGTAGTTGTTTTGATCACTTCAATGGCCGATACCTTGGGCCGGTCTGCACCGCCTTCACCTACAGCTGCATTGAAATTGATATTTAATGTGCCATCGGTTACGTTTACGTTAAAGGTCTCTATGATGGCGGTAAAGGGGCCGGCTTTTTGTACCATGTCGTAATTGTCGAGCACTTTAACGCCTTCAATAGTCACATCGAATTTTCGGCTGCCCACGGTGGTCCAGTATATTTCTGCAAAATGCAGTTTTACTGTGTAAGCACCATTGGTGACCGGGAAATTATAACTGAAAGAACCATTGTCGGTGCTGGAATAGCGCTCGGTTTGGTACATGGCATCATCGGTGGTGCCGGCAATGCCATTGGTGACGGAATATACTTCACCCGGTGTGAAGAAATTATCTGCTGCAAAAGTACCGATGGAGTTGATCACCTGCGCACCGCCTGCATTGATGCGATAAACCGTTGTGGTGGTGGGCGGGTTATCGTTGGCGCCGGATGCCCATAATATCAGTCTTTGGGCGAATACCTTATTATCTACTTCATTCAGGTTGGTGCCATCGCCTGCATTCCAGAAGGTATTGCGGTCGAAATAACAGACCACTCTTCCCTGGCCGGGTTTGGCTACCGACAGTGCGGCATCGGAAGCTGTGATGGCGCCGTCTAACGGGTTCAGTTGTGCGCAGCAGGCAGGTAGCGCAGCCACAATGGTGGCAGGCGCACTGGTGCGTATGGGGCTTACTCCTTCGGCCTTGATGCTTACTCCGCCGTTTTTGTTGAAATTATTAATATAGTGATCGATGCTCCATTGGTTCAATATAAATGCCGAAGAACCATTGTCGCGCAGGAACTGCATGCCGAATTGTTGGGTAAGATCGTTGTCGCTTAACAAACCATCTGTACTATTGATACCGCCGTTCAACCAGCCAAAAGCTGCATCGGACCAGGCTACCAGGCCACCACCAGCATTAACCCAGGCCGATACCGCATTTTGTTCAGCCGTTGTAAAACGCCGGTTGTTTGAACCGAGTATCAGCACCTTGTACTGGTTGAGGGTGCTTGCATTCAGGGTGATATGGGCGTCGAGCGATTCGGTAAGTGTAAAGCCCACGTCCTGCAGGGCCTGCGCAAATTGCGACATACCGGTGGGACCAGTGTCAGACAATTTCATATCCACTTCTCCCGGCGGCATGCTGCCATACACATACAGCACTTTCATGTTGGCCTGTGTAACAGTAAGATTGATTTGTAAAACAGCATCGGGATAACCCGGTACTTTGGCGGTGACCGTGGCCGCATAGGCGCCAGGTGTAAGCCCACCTGCATTTACCGTGATCCTGACCTCCGTGCCTCCCAGCAAATCGATGGTGCCCGATGAAGGCGTTACGGTGAGCCAGGATGGCAAACCAGTGGTCACAATCGTATAGGCGGGTGACCCGCTGAGCGTCCATAACAATACATCCTTGCTGGTAGTGGTATTGGCCGGTGTGGAAAGATTAAGCGTACCGGGCAGAAAACCGGTTTTCAGATTGGGTATTCTTACAATACCTCGTTTACGTGCAGTTGTTTGCGGCGCACAACAGTCGTTCAGCCCGCCGTTTGAAACAAACAACTCGTTACCTATCACTTCTGCTGCAGGGCCAAACAAGGTTACACCTGCAGGCAGTGGCACCTCTTCTGTCCAGGTATCGGTGGCGGGATCGTAGGAAGTAATATTACCCAGTATATTATTATCTGCGCCGCTTCTGCCACCTGCCAGGTATACTTTTCCTTCCAGCACAAAGGTGGCTGGTTCACTGTGCGAACGCACATAGGGCATGTCGTTCAGTTGCGACCAGCTATCGGTAGAGGGATCGTACACATGTACCGATTTGATATCGGAATAAGGTCCATCGTGACCGGTTTGTCCGCCAAAAGCATAGATCTTTCCAGCCACGCAGGCGCTGGCGAAGTGGCAACGTGGTTGCGGTGTGGGCGCAGCATTGGTCCACCCGGCGACCATATTGTCCAGGTTCAGTACATAATGCGCCGTATTGCCGGTTTGCCGGTCGGTCAGCAATCCGCCGAATGCATGCAGTTTTCGGCCCACACGCACCAGTGCATTGCCGCCCATGGGAGCGGGAAGGTTGGGACCTTCGCTCCAGGTATTGGTACCAAAATCATATATCTGTAGTTTGTTCGAGTTGGGATCGCCTACCAGGCCGCCCAGGAAACCACCGGCTACATACACTTTCTGATTGTCCTGCGTAATACCGGCATGTGTTACCGGGAATGGCATGTCGGCCATATAAGTCCAGGTGTTCAGTGTGGGATCGTACATTTCTACTTTAGATGTTGTATGTACATCGGGATGATCGAAGCCTGAGAAAACATACATCTTGTTATTGTGCATTATACTAAAACCAACCCATTTGGGTGTATTGGATGGGGCAACCGTTGTCCAGGTAGTGGTTGCCGGGTCGGCCGTAACGTTGATATAGTCCCAGCTGGCCGTGAAAGGCGTTGCATTCACAGACGTTGCAATAATGCCAACAGCCACTGCTGCCGAGCCCCGTATTACACTTAATAACTGGCCGCTTACCTGTATGGCTGTGCCCAGGTTGTTTTTCTGCCCGCCATTGATGGCATAAGCCGGCTGCACGGTTCCCTGTATGGGGTTCACCGACAAATACATGTCAATGGTAGATACGCCGCCTAACCCACCCGGTAAAGAAAATTGCTGGCTTTGCGGAGCATCGGCATTTTCGTATACCACCTGTAATCCGGCCTGGCCATTGTTGCCATTGAGCACGATCTTTATATAGTTACTTTGATCGCCCTTACCAATAAACATGCCTTGCGATTGTCCGCCGGCAGGTGTTTGATTATTGAAGAAGGGGCCCAGTATACGTGTATTGGCAGTAAACGGTACAGCCGCGGCGTTATTGACACCAAACTGGAAGGCATTTTCCTGGTTGTTCGTACTGCCCAATGCATCGTTCGACGACACGGCAATCACCGACAGCACACCGGCAGCCCCGCCTGCCACCAGGTTATCGGGAATAAATAAATTTTGATAATTATTCCCCGGCTGTTGGTTGCTCATCAGTCCTGTAAAACCAAGGCCAAAGAATCCGCTGCCGGGATTATTATTCAACAATGGATATTGTACCGGCATGAACGTGCCCATTCCATTGTTGGCATCTATCGGGAAAAAGTCAATAGTATCGGCAAGGCCGTCGTTGTCGTCATCGGGATCGTTCAGGTCAGATATAAAGTCCTGGTCAAAATCGGGCGGACGGCTGGCGGCCGAGCAGGGATTGGTGGCGTTGTCAATTTCATCGGCGTTGGTGTATCCATCGCCATCATCATCCTGGTTATTGTCCTGGCCGGTGCATACGATGCCGTCCTGCGGCTCGAATATGTTGATGGCGCCGTTTTCATAAATACAAACCCAGATGGTTCCGGGAAATACCGCTTCATCACCCTGGGCAATGACATCCAGCGGCACATTCCCGAAATTACTGGCCAATGGCGCATCCTGGATCAGTTTATTGCCCGATGCCCTGGCGTTTATAACATCAGTACCATCGGCGGTAGGTTTTATGAGCCACATATTGCTTTGATAACCCACGGCCAGCAAATATCCTTTCATGGCATTATTGAAATTGGAAGCCGTATACTCGGCAATACCATTGGTTGAATTAAAAAAGGTGAGCAGGGTAGGCGAGTTGCTGGCGCCCGGCATCAGGAAATCGCCTTCTACCGGGTTGGCTACCGGTACCGGCGGCCAGTCTGCCGGCAGCGGGTTGGCGCCCGATGTGCTGGTACGCCACACGCCTGTTGTTCCATTGTGTGTATACAAACCGGCGCCATTGGGATTGGCCCTGATGGGTGTGGGATGACCGCCATAATAACTGCCCGGTTGGTAGGTGGCAATATTGCCGATATAGTGCAGGTTATCGAGGTTGTTTACCTGTGGTTCATTCACGCCCGGACCAGTAGAGCCCGGTTCTCCCGGCACATAATTATTGGTGGCATTACCGGTGGGGCCTTCATTTTCGGGATAGCCGCCCCAGCCCTGGTTGGCGCCATTGTCGATGGCGTATATTCTTCCAGCCCTGCCAGGTGTTTTGGTGATCACCAGGTCGTAAGCATTGCGAAAACCCGGTGCATAGATTTGTACCGGCCCGCCGGGAACGATCTTCGCCTGGTTCAACCCATCGTTTCCGCCAAAGGGATCATTCACATCTTTTCCGTTCACATTGCTGCGGGTGGGATCGTCCAATGTTGGAAGATCGTATTTAAATGCGGTATTGCCGCTGCCCTGTACCGGCATGGCATTGATGGCATTCAGGTCGATGGACAGAATAGCTGCGGAAAGTGCATATTCAGTGGTGAAGGCGAAATTGATGGAGGGGGCGCCCGCATTGGTCATGCCGCCCACAGGCAATAACAGCGTATTGGTAGCGGCATCGAGCTGCATGCCATTGGGGGAGTGATTTTCTTCTGACCGGGGGAGACCACGCACCAGGTCTACCTTGGTCCAACTGCTCCCGTTTTTTGTAAGCAATGAAAGAATGCCCGAGTTGGTATCGAGGTTGAGATCGCCGTCGGGTCCGCCAATCCGACTATCGCTCGACGTTACGTATAGTAGTGGTTGTGCTGCCGTGCCGGCTACCAGTATACCGGTTATTTGCCGGGTGGTGACCGAGGGCGCCAGCGAACCATCGTCGTTATGATTGGGGATGGCATTAATATGCTGTATGATTTCCGTGGCAGTGACCGAATAATTATTGGGACCATTTTTGACCACCGTAAATACTTTGATGATGCCGTTTTGTTGGGCTACATACAAACGGTTATCCGGTCCAAACTGCAAGGATGTTGGATTTTCCAGCACCGCGCCATTCAGCTGGCTCACCGAAAAGTTGAACTGGCCCAGCATGGAGAGCGGCAATAAAAAAAGGAATAGCGATAGAATAACGACATAGCTATGTCCTTTTCTACGGAGTAGAGGTTGTTTCATGAGACAAGTTTTGAAGTATTTACGTGCAAGGAATATTGAATGTAGGGAAGGAGATAGATAGGATCTTGGAGCAATGTGCAGGATGAAACGGGAATTGTAAATTAAAATAATAAATACGTATGGGTATGCCCAGTTTTGCCCACGCAAAAAAAGGCCCCCGATTGTTCGGGGGCCTTCCGTGTGGTAGCCGGATACAAGGAAACTTCTTTTGTCTTATTGTGGTGATACTTCATTCAGATTAGAATTTCTGTTGCCAATCCTAACCTCGTCAAGGTACAATACACGTTTATCTTCCGGTGAATAGCTGGCCCAGCCGTTCCAGGGCCATTTGTAAATGCCCAGTTTAAAATAGGGCGTGTTTTTGTCGTTGAATGAATTGGGACCATTCAAAGTAAATACTTTTACTTTGTTTTTCCAGATCTCCAGGATGCCATCATCTTTGTAGGAGAACTTGATATGGAATACCCAATCATTCCATTTGTTTTTGTCTACAGGACCGAGGTCCACTTTTCTTTCACCGTCTTTCGTGTCGTTGGTATTGACTGCTGCTTTTGCCCAAAGTATCTGCAGGTAATAGCGGCCGTTTTCAATACCAAGGGATATAGGTGGAGAACGCCAGTTTTCACCAAGGTCCCAATCGGGTACCTCGTGCCATTGGGCGATCTTTTCTGCCATGGGATCGGTTACAAAATCTCCGGGAAGATAATTGCTGAACCCATACCAGTACTCTTTCTCAGCAGGACTTCCCTGCCTGATCTCTGCGCGTACATAACCATTATAATTGGTTACATCGCTTTTCGTAAATTCGAATCGTGCTGAAGTTTTTCCTTTCCTGGCAGGCACTTCGCTGGTCAGTACCAGTGCGCTGGGCCTGCAGATCTCCTTGTACCATTCGTCGAAGTCAGATGTGCTTTCGAAAGATGAATACAGGATAAGGTTCTTTCCGTCGGAAGGTGTTTGGTCATTTACATCTTCCTGTTCTTCTTCAGGAGGTGTAACGGTTGCAACCTCATCGGTATACTCCCACCAGTTGAAATTCCAGGCTGCGGTAACTGCTACAATGCGCAGTTTTTGTTTTCCTGCCTTAAGATCTACTTTGCTCTTCGCTGTGGTGTACACCTGGCCGCTTGTTGTTCCTGGCAAGGTTACGGTTGCCAGCACTGTTCCATCGGGTTTTTGCACTTGTAAAGTGCTACGGGGACCAGCCGCTCTGAAACTGATCTCGTGGCTACCTGTTGCGTTTACATTGATGGTGTACTCCATCCAGTCGCCTTCGTGAATGTAACCAACATTTTTGCCTCCCTCGCGGCAATCCTCTACCTGGACGCCATACATAGCGCTGTAGTCTTCCGCTTCAATACGAATGGGCTTAGACGCTACGGTAACCTTTGTGGTGTCACTTTTACCGGCAGGGACGTGCGGGTTGGGAGTACTCGTCAGGTCTTTTCGGGAACACGCATTGATGAAAATCATAAGTGCACAAATAGGCACTAATGGTTTACATGTTTTCATTATTGGACTTTTTTTGAGATGATATAATGTTACCATTATATCCGGGCACCAGCGGATGTTAACTAATAACGTGCCAGCAATGTTTTGAGTATTATAAACATAGCGCTGTATAAGTTTTTTTTATGCCTGAAAAAGTATTGCGTATGTGTAGTGCTGTTAGTAAGTAAAAATTTTACAATAGTCATTTTTACACTAAATAAATAAGGGTAAACCATCAGGTAGGAACACTTAGTATAATTACTAGATTTCGATAATGAACTGAAGCTGTAAAGCAACTGAATGGTTAACTGCAAATAATCTGGAGTTAAGGGTAATTCCTTAGTGTAATGCCGAAAAATGAAAACCCATCCAGGCGCCACCATTCTGCATGTATTGACGTAAGGCGGCACGTTGCCGGCGGAGTCGGGACGGGTATCTAAAAAGATGAGCACCTGGTAGTGCGATAGGAAGCCGGAGTCAAGGCTGCCCCAGTTGGAGGTAGCCTGGTAGTGGAACCCGTGTTGGGCGGCTATGGAATGGAACCACCTGTTGGCCTCATGCACAAAGCTGATATGTGCCGGATCGTTTTTGGCCGTATAAAAGGCCAGGACACTGAACCTGGGCCGGGGCTGTGCTGCCGGGAAGACGGGCAGGAGCAGCTCAACAAGGATGATGGTTGCTATGCGTACCTGCCACTACACGATAACCCATGTTTAACAATAAGCTCCATTCTGCACAACTACATATATATGTATTCCCCTCCATCCTCCGGTTTTCTACCTTCCAGCCATGAAAGCACCCGTTATTATCCTTACAATACTCTGTGTCGCCCTGCACACCCATGCCCAGGACAAAAAAGTGTACGAAAGCGACGTACTCAAAGGCGCCTCCAGCGCTAAATTTTCCAGTCCTGAAGAAAAGGTATGCTTCGACAAACGCTTCTACTTCGTATACAAACAAGGCGCACGCAGCTACGAGGGCTGTTTTTATGTAAATACCCAAATGGGCATTACGGCCACCAAATCATTCCAGAACCCGGGCATGGCCGATTGCAGCTTTAATATCAACGATAAAAAATTTTACCTGCTGCTATTCGGTATGACAGGCAATGAATATATCTATATGAACAAGCTGGAAAAAAGAAACCAGCATGAAGCCCCACAACTGAAACACTATGTGGTCACGGGTAATACCCATATAAATCCCATGCAGCAGGTGATTGAAGCAAAGCTATTGTACAACAAACAACAAGCCCTCGATTTTTGCGACAACAAATACAAGGCCATAGAGTACAAATCGGCCGATGGAAAAAATATCATTTACCTGTATGGACAGGATTATCCGCCCGATATGATTGCTCAATCTTATTTAGGCGCCTATGGGCTGGGGTTTATGAAAACCAATAAAGGCGATTATTTCATTATGAAACATACGCATGGACAAACCAGCTTTACGGTTACCGCCATTGAAGACCTGGCGGGTGCCATGGCCTGTTTCGATCCATCGGATTTTAAGGTGTTAGAAGAAACAAAAGTGGTAAAGAACCTAGAAGAATTTCAGCAACAAGGCCGGAAGATCGACCAGGAACTGGCCAAACAACAAAACCGGGTGAATAATAATGTGCCCTGTGCCGCCAAAAAATATGCCATCGTACAGTATAAGAAAGAGCATAACGAAAAACAAAAGCGCATGATGGAAAAGATGAAGAACCAGAACATTCAACACAGCAATCCGGAAACCATACGCGCCATGGCCAAAGAATATGATTTCATTGAAGGGCTGAAAATGGAAAGGCTGCAGGTGGAATATGACCTTTGTGTATTAAAAGAAGATGTAGACAAAGGCCGCATCAAACCAGGCAGTGAAAATTATGCAAAAGCCATGGCGAAGATGAATTGCTGGGAGACAAGGGTGGCGGAGTATAAAAAGTTTGAAGACGATATTAAGAACATCAACGAACGCAACCGGAACAATGTAACCAAAGCCATCAAGGAAAAAGTCGAATACTACAAAAATAATGTTGCACCCCGCCTGGGTCATTTGCGTTGTAAATAGTCCGGTAATTACTGCACAGTATATACTGCCCGATGGCGCCGGGGCAGGGTATAACCGCAAACAATAAATGATTGCCTAAATCAGTTTTCTCTGATGGACGCCAATAAAATTCTTTATTGCACACAGATCATCTCACACGTAAAAGAAAAATGCTTTCCGTAATAGTTACCGACAGAACCGACAATTTGTATTCACTATAATAAATGCGTGACATTAAAATAACTTATGGCTGCATTCATTATTTGGGCACAACTTTTGAGAAACTGTTGGTCGCCGAAAATTATTGTAAGCGTGACAATATAATTTTTGATTTTGCAGTTATGGAAAAAATAAATCGTGAAATGTTGATACCGGTATATATATGCCGGTATCAACAGTGTGAAGTGAAAAAAATAAAAGCCAGCAATTTCCTGTATTCTGTTAACAACAATTTAAAACGAGTTCACCCAGGTATTGAATGTATTTATTAATTAAAAGGTTTTGTGCGCTGATAATCATACGTGAGGGAAATTAAAAAAGAACAGATCGATAAATTTGTTTTCATCCATCTTCGATAATGTGCAAGCTTTTTGCTTATAAAGTCTGACCAACAAAACACTTATCTGTTGTAAAGCGAACCTTTATCCTCTTGCTTGCCGATCATATCCCTGGTTATACCTGATTTTATTGCTATCGGTTTTTAGCGTAAATGCTTATTCAACAAGCAACTTATTTTTTATTTAAAACGTGCATATGAAGCATTTGGCAAGGCTCCATACAGGTAGGGCTCTGAATTTTATTGGTAGTATCGTTATGCTCATGATTGTCGGCACATCGTGCATGAACACAAAAAAAGCATTATATTTCGCAGGACAGCATGACGGTTCGTTTAATCCCACCGCAGTTCCCAAACCCATCATACAACCCAACGACCTGTTGAATATTACAGTCAGCAGTTTGAATCCTGAAGCATCCGCCATATTTAATCAACCCAATAATGCGGGCACAACTGCTACCTTGACCACTACCACAGCCAATGGTTACCTGGTTGATGGCGAAGGTAATATCCAGTTCCCGCTTCTGGGAAGTATCAAAGCCGCCGGAATGACAAAAGATGAACTGAAAAACAAGCTTACCAAAGACCTGACTGATAAAAAGCTGCTGGTAGATCCCATCATCGCTGTTCGATTCCTGAACTTTAAAGTAACCGTATTGGGCGAAGTAGCCAAACCAACGGTCATCACGGTTCCCAGTGAAAAAATATCATTGCTGGAAGCCATCGGACTGGCAGGCGATCTCACCATTTATGCACAACGTGATAATGTAATGGTGATTCGTGAGGAAGATGATGGCAAAAAAACAACCAAAAGACTAAACCTGAATTCAACTGAATTATTCAACTCGCCGTATTACTACCTGAAACCAAACGACGTGGTGTATGTAGAACCGAATAAAGCCAAAGTAGCCACAACAAGCCGCTGGCAAATGTGGGTGCCCATTGTATTGAGCGCCCTGTCGCTGGGCATTATTGTTGTAGACAGGGTGAAATAGATCGTTTTTATTTAACCGATTAAAAAGTAGTATATGCAGGTAACACATAAAAGTGGGTTGGAAATGGACAACAAGTCAACAAGCCTGAACCAGCTTTGGTCGCGGTATATTTCGTACTGGCCCTGGTTTTTTCTGCTGGTGGCATTGGCCGTTGGTGGTGCATGGTTGTATATACGGTATACCGTGCCGCAGTACGAAAGCACTGCCCGCCTGCTGATCAAAGATGAAAAGAAAGGGGTGGAAGATTCAAAGGGACTGGAATCATTAAATCTTATTTCCACCAAAAAAATACTGGAGAACGAAATAGAGGTACTGCGCTCGCGTGCCCTGATATCGGAGGTGGTAAAGAACCTGAACCTGTATGCACCGGTATATGAAAAAAAATCTATTCATCCCGAATTGTCGAAAAGAGGTTTCGACCTGGCAGTGCCGGCCTATTCCACAACTCCGGTGAGGGTACAGGCTCGGAGTATGGACAGCATCAAAGCGGTAAAAAAAGCATATTTCACCTACGATCCGGCTGCCAGACAGGTGATCATGGACACTGAAAAATACCCGGTGAACGAATTCGTAAACACGCCTTACGGCGTACTGCAATTTATTCCCACTCCGGCAGCCAGCGATTCGGGTATGCCGGCGCACCAGTTGTATTTTTCGCTGGAAGAACCGAAGAAGGTAATCGCAGACATACAGAAAAGATTGGTGATCTCATCGGCCAGCAAATTGTCATCTATCCTGAATTTGTCTATTCGCGATGAAGTGCCGCAAAGAGGAGAGGATATTCTGAATGAACTGTTATCGGCATACAGCATAGCTATGCTGCGCGATAAAAATACGCTGGCAGCCAATACACTGAAATTTGTGGAAGACCGCCTGAACCATGTGGCCCGGGACCTGAATGCCATCGAGCACCGCATTGAAAATTACAAATCATCGCAAGAGGCGGTGAATGTAGGCGAGCAGGGTAAACTGTTCCTGGAAAATGTAAGTGCCAACGACCAGAAACTGGGAGAAATAGATATGCAACTGGCGGTGCTGGATCAGGTGGAGAAATACGTGCGTCAGAAAGACAATAGCAGTGGTATTGTGCCTTCCACACTGGGTGTAAATGATCCGGTGCTCTCGAATCTGCTGGACAAATTGTATGAGCTGGAACTGGAATATGAAAAGAAGAAAGCTACTACGGCTGAAAACAATCCGTTATTGTCGTCGGTGGCTGACCAGATCAACAGCATAAAACCAGGCATACTGGAGAATGTGCAAAACCAGCGCAGAAGCCTGCAGGCCAGCAGGGCCAACCTGGTGGCAACGAATAATAGTTATACCAACGTATTACAAAAAATACCTAAAAAAGAACGCGACCTGATACAGATCAGCCGGGAACAAAGCACCAAACAGGACATATATGCTTTCCTGCTGCAGAAAAAAGAAGAAACGGCGCTATCCTATGCGGCCAATGTTTCAGACAGCCGCATTGTAGACAAAGCTTCTTCCACATTTACGCCGGTAAGCCCCAAAAAGCCCATCGTGTATGCCATTGCCGTTTTAGGCGCATTTGCCATCGGTATTTCATGGATCACTTTGCGTGAATTGTTCAACCGCAAAGTGATGTACCGCAGCGATATCGAGCGGCTCACCAGCCATCCGGTTATTGCAGAAATATCCAACGATAAATCAAAAACACCCATCGTAATAGGAGAGGCCAAACGTACTTTTGTGGCGGAGCAGTTCCGTAAATTGCGTGTAGCTCTCAATTACCTGGGCGTTAATGCATCGCACAAAAAAATAGTGATCACCTCCGGTATTTCGGGCGAGGGAAAAAGTTTTGTGGCCACCAACCTGGCGCTGAGCATGGCACTTACGGGTAAAAAAGTAGTGTTGCTGGAATTGGATCTGCACAGCCCGGCCATCAGTGATAACCTGGGTATCACGGCAGACTATGGTATGTCGAGTTATTTACTGGGCGCCCGCGACCCGGAAGAGATTATCAGAAGAACCGGTATTAACCACAATTTATTTGTGATACCCGCCGGTCCCTTACCGGCCAACCCCACAGAATTATTAATGAGCAGTAAACTGCCCGAGTTACTAAACTACCTGGATGGCATCTTTGATTTTGTAATCATCGATACCGCCCCGGTAGGACCGGTAACCGATGCCTATATCATATCGCCTTACTGCGATGCTACCTTATACATCATACGGCATAAGCGTACGCCAAAAGTACTGGTTGAACAAATTGATGCCAACAGCAGGGTAAACCAGCTGAAGAACATGGCCATCGTGTTCAATGGCATTCGTCCGCGTGGATTTGGAAAACACCATTATGGATATGGATATGGTTATGGATACGGATACGCTTATAAAGAAAAAAGAAAACGTAAAACTTCATTTAAACCGGTATAAACCGCACCGTTGTAAACTGTTATCCGCAGTAGCTGCCAAACCTTAATTAGAAAAGCGCCTTTATTGATTTTGAATTGGCCAGTACAGATGCCTGTAACTGAGATGGGCGGAGCCCGTCCTCCCTCAAAAAAACAAATGTCATGGAACAGAATAAACAATGGTACGCCGTGTACACCCGTCCGCGGTGGGAGAAAAAGGTGTCGGACCTGTTGACGAAGAAAAAAGTGGAGAATTATTGCCCATTGAACAGGGTACTCAGGCAATGGGCCGATAGAAAGAAGATCGTATTTGAACCTTTGTTCACTTCTTATGTATTTGTGTATGCCACGCCGGCCGAACACCTGGCCATCAAACAAACCGATGGCATATTGAATTTTGTATACTGGCTGGGCCAGCCGGCCGTGATACGCCATGAAGAGATTGATGCCATACGCCAATTCCTGACCGAATATCAGGATGTGCAACTGGAAAAAACACCTGTGAACGTAAACGATCATGTTAGGATTTCCAGCGGTCCGCTCATGTGGCGCGAAGGCAATGTAATAGAAGTAAAAAGCAAAACGCTGCGTGTGGTATTGCCCTCGCTGGGCTATGCCATGGTGGCCGAGGTGGTCAAAAGCAATGTCACCCTGCTTCATTTATCTGACCATAATAATTTGTACAACGAACTCTTCCGATAAGATCTCATAAACTCATTTCATGAAACAGTAACCTGAATATGATATGAACAGGCTGGTAAAGGAAATGGTGGAAATCGATGTGGTGGTGATGGAACAAGCCGGCCGCATTCAGTTTGAGCATTTAATTAGTTAAAGCAAGCACAGCTATGAAAAGCCTGATGCTTGGGCTTACCGCCCTGGCCATATTTGTTTTTTTTGTATGCCTGCTCATAAGCAGGCAGCCAAGGAGAACTTACCTGTTGTTTTTGATATATGCCATGCCCTTCATCGATATGAAGATTACGGCGGCGCAGTTTGGCAGCTTAACGGTTTTTGACGGGCTTTCTTATTTCATGCTTTTCATGAATTATAAAGACTTCCTGTCTATATTCAAGGTCAACCGTTTTTATTTTATAACTTTTTGTTCACTGGTATTCCTGCTGATACTGGGCAGCCTCACTTCGTTTTTTATCACCAACTCCTTATTGTCGTTTTTGTCGGTGATACCCGTATTTATTTACGGCAGGCTGCTGATTCTGGAATGTGTGAATAACCCGGAGTTTGTAAGATCAATAACAGGTGCGCTGAAGGTTACCTGCCTCACCAGCATTGCCTTCCTGGCGGCTCAGCTGGTAGTAGGGCTGGACCTGCGTTTTTATTCTGAGTTGAACCAGAACGTACTGGATCCGAACGGTATTCGTTATCCCAGCTATTTCCACGATTCACAGAAATATGCCCAGTTCCTGACCATGCTCAGTTTCCTGTTTCTTTTTAACCCGAAAGACACACAGAAGCCGGCCATCAGAAACCTGCTTTTATTCCTGGTAGTGATAGGCGCCATGTTTTTAACAGGCGGCCGTTCGGCTTTTCTGGGTTTATGTGCCGGTTTGTTTTTCCTGTTGTTGTTTGCCGGCATGCATTATAAAAAATACATCATAGCCGGTTGTTTAACGTGCGGTATTGTGATTGCCCTGTTTTCACAATCCTTTATTATGTTCAACCGGCAGGACGAGTTCAACGATTCTTTCGATTTCAGGGCAGCCATCTGGCGCGATGCCTTCCGCATATACCAGGATCATCCCTTCCTGGGCATAGGCATTGGTAATTATCAGGATTTTGTAAGCCGCTATTCGCAGGACCAGTTCCTGGTACTGGAGAACGAGATTATTTGGCTGGACCAGCCGGAGAATGGCTACCTGAAAATACTCACCGAGTTTGGCGCGCCCGGCTTTCTGGTGGCCTTTACTCTGGTACTCGGTCCCATAATAGGGGCTATGCGCGCCTGGTTTAAACACCAGACCGATGGCCGCGTATTATTGCTGATTGCGCCGGTGGTGAGCTGGCTGGTATCATTCATATCCCTGTACTCAATAACCGATCGAAGAAACCTGCTGGTGTTGAGCACGCTGGTGGCTTTACTCATCTATTCCTCGAACCGTTTAAAATTAACGCATGAATCGCCCGCTGTTACAACAAACCATGAACCTGTTTAAATCGAACCTCATCAGGAACAGCTTCTGGGGCATTGCGGCCAATGGCGCGCAAAGCATACTGGTAAGTTTGTTCTTTGTGATGGTAGCCAGGAAATATGATACGAGGCAGTTTGCATTTTTCCTCATTGCTAATACCATTTACCAGTTCCTGGCGGCGTTCAGCGCATTGGGCCTGGGACAATGGTTTACCCGCGAAGTAGTGGAAATTGAGGATAAGAAAGAACTGGTAAGCCGTTTCCTGAAAATACAATTGTACAGCGGCCTGTTTTTTTATGCCTGTAATATCATCGTGGCTTTTACCTTATACCAGAATGAACTGCTGCGTTACCTGATCGTACTACTGGGCATCAATATCATTTTCGACAATATTATATATGCCATCAAGGCATTGAATGTGGCCGAGTACAGGCAAAACAAAACCTTTATCATTCTCGTCATCGATTCGGTACTGAAATTTTTGATCGGGTGCGCCCTGTTTGTATACCCGTTGTCAATCATCACCCTGGCGGTGCTGTTGCTTGTGGTACGGTTTATTACGCTGAACTTTTTCCTGGGTTTCGGGGCCGGTTATGCCGTCAGCATTCGTTCACTATGTACTTCCCCTTTGTCGGGGAAAGCGATACGCGCCATTGTTTTTGCCAACTGGCCTTTTATCATCATTGGCAGCGTGTCCATTGCCTACTGGCGTATATCAAATATCATCATTTCAAAAACGCTTAGTTTGGCCGATGTAGCGCATTTCGAGATATCGTACCGGGTATTGGCTATTGCGCAAATTTTACCGCTTATCGTGTCTATGACGGTTTTTCCATCGCTGGTAAGAATATATGGTACGGGTAACAAACAGGATTTTAAAGAGTATTACAACAAGGTATTTGTATACTACCTGCTATTTGGTGTGTTTGCCTACAGCTTTGTTTACTCTTTTGCCGATGCGCTGATACCCTGGGCCTTTGGCAGCAACTATAATGGCACCGGCGTATACACCAAAGAAATGTTTCTCACCATGTTGATCTTTCCCACGGCCTTGTTACAGGCCAATGTGCTGGTAGCCATGAAAATGGAGCGTGCCGATATGTGGTTCAATGTGGTGAGCCTGGTGCTGAACACCCTGTTTTGTTTGGCCGGTTTTATGATTGCCAAAACATTGACTACGGTGAACCTGGCCATATTTTTTTCCTTCCTGGTATTTCATATATGCCAGGATGTGTTGCTGCTGCGTAAAGGTATGGTATCGTTGTGGCATGTGGCCAGGTTTTATATAGTAACCGCCCTGATGGCAGGGATATATGTGTTGTTATCGTACCAGATGCCGGGCATATGGGTGTTTGGCATTTACTGGGTACTGGTGGGCGCCGGTTTTCTGATAAGCAAGATTCAGTTTGGGAAAAAACTACAAATGATTGAGCAATGACAGTTGTGTATTATATGCAGGTTTCTTTTTTAGATGTGGCCATTGAACTAATGAACATTCTCAAAAAGCATGTTGACCTGCATGTGCTTATTGAGATTACACCGCATGGCAAGAACCTGACCATACTGGAGGTGGACCATATCCCCACGCATAAAACCCTGGTGCATCCGTCAGAGTTGCTTACCGCGCAAAGTTATCAATGCCTGCAAAGTTATTTTAATGGTGCGGCCAGTGTACATTTTGTGGTACATCCGCACCGCACCGGTTTTTCGTATACTACCCTGCAGGCTAATTTCAGGGTGTGGAAATACATCAAACAATTTAAACCCGATGTCATCCATTTTGAAACGGTGGGTATGCGTGTGATTGGCATGTTACCTTTTTTGAAAGCCTTTAAAAATGTGTGCATCACTATTCACGACCCGGTGCCACATACCGGTGAAAGCACCTGGAAGTTTACCCTGCCGCGTACCTTCTTTTTCAACATGCCGGTAAATACCAGGTTCCTGTTTTACTCGAAGTTTGCCAAAGCTCAATTCGAACAACACTATAAAAAAATAAAAAAGCCTAAACGGGTATTGCACATGAGCCCATACCGGTATTTAAGGCAACTGGTGGAGAATACCGTTACCGGTAAAAAACATATCCTGTTTTTTGGACGGCTTTCACCCTATAAAGGCATCGACACCTTGTTACAGGCCATGCCGACTGTATTGCAGGAATTTCCCCAAGAGCAACTGATCATTGCCGGGAAAAAGAATGCGGGTTTTGAGCTGGACGAACGCATCATCAACAGGTACAGTAATAATATAACGCTGATGGAAAAACATATCCCTAATAAAGAACTGGCCTGCCTGGTACAGGAGGCCAAGTTCATAGTTTGTCCCTATAAAGACGCCACACAAAGCGGTGTATTGATGACTGCCTTTGGTTTGCATACACCGGTTATAGCCACCAATGTGGGCGCCTTCCCCGAGTTCATAGAACATGATGTGAATGGTTTGCTGGTGCATTCAGATGAGGTGGATGAACTGGCCAGTTGCATACGGTATGCCCTGCAAAATGATCATTACCAAACCTGGCGGCAACAGATCATTCATACCAGGCCGGAAGAATTATGGGGAAGAAATACAGAGATATTGCTGGAAACCTATGCCGGCGCGTGATACAAGGGACATAAAAAATAGTACGACATGAAGAAAGTTTTACTGAGCGCCTATGCCTGCTCGCCCATTCGTGGGTCGGAACCGGGCAATGGCTGGAGTTGGGCAGTACACCTGGCACGCAGGCAATACGATGTATGGTGCATCACCAATATTGAAGATAAGGAGGTGGCCCTGGCCGAGCAGAAAAAGCTGGGGCTTACCAACCTGCACCTGGTATTTGTGACCCTGCCATGGGGGTTGGACAAATGGCTGAATGCTTCATCGCTCTCCATTTATTTCCATTACAATTACTGGCAAAGAAGGGCTGGTGCAGTAGCCCGCCGCCTGCATAAGGATCTTCAATTCGATATAGCGCATCATGTTACGTTTGGCAGTTTTCAGCAGGGCACATTCCTGTGGAGACTGAAAGGCGTGAAGATGATATTTGGCCCGGTAGGTGGCGGACAGGAAGCATTGCCCGAATTCAAGGAATATTTCGGGCCTGCCTGGCGTATTGAAAAAATTCGCAGCCTGATATCCCGTTTCAGCATCCGTTTCAGCAGCAATTTAAAAAACACCGTTTCCAAATCAGATCATATACTGGTGACCAACCAGGATACCGCGAATATCATTCAAAAACTGGGCTCAAAGGTAAACGGCAGTGTACACCTGGTGCTGGACAATGCCGTGCCGCCCGCCATGCAAAATATTCAATTCATCGAACGCCCGACGGGCAAACAACTGCACCTGCTTTGGGTAGGCAGAATGTTGCCGCGTAAGGGACTCAACCTGATACTACATGCCTTGTCACTGGTGCCAAAGCATGTTGATTATAAGTTCACCATAGTGGGCGGCGGCGAACAGTATCCTTTTATTGAAGCATGGGTCAAACAATACGGGCTTGACGGGGACAGGCTGCACCTGCTGGGGCAAATACCTTTTTCGGAAGTTGTGCAGTATTATCAAAAAGCCGATGTGTTCATATTCTGTTCGCTCAGGGATTCCTGCCCGGCGCAGTTGAATGAGGCCATGGCCTTTGGACTGCCGGTGATCACCCTCGATATACATGGTTCTTCGCTGGCCGTAAGTAACGACTGCGGTATAAAAATAAAACCCAGCACAAAAGAAAAAACGGCTATGGACATTGCCAAAGCGGTGACCCGGTTTTATGAAGATGTGGAGCTGCGAAAAAGATGCTCCATCAATGCATACAATTATGCCAAAGGCAACACCTGGGAAAACAAGGTGGCGCTGATTACTTCGCAATTCTATAATTAGGTATTGAAATACTAAACTCGATGGCAAATGAAAAAGATACTCGTGGGAGTACCTCCCAGGCATCATGTGCTTTTGTCGTATGATGAAATCAACGGGCTTACCGACCTGGGATATATTTGTAAACCCGTGCAGTATGGCCGCAACGACAGCAATATTGGCAAGTTGAACAAACTGCTGGGCGTTTTTTTCCGCGCATGCAATATCATCAGGACGTTGTATGGTTTTAAGCCGGATATTCTGTACCTGAACTCGCGCTTTGAACCGGCCGGCAGCACCCGTGATTTTATTACAGTTTTCATGGTTCGCCTGTTATATTACAGGAAGCTGAAGATCGTGATCAAAACACATGGTTCCGAACCGGAGCTGCTGTTGCAAAGCCATTCGTTTTTTTTCCGGCGCCTGGTTGTGCCCGTGCTTACCAAACAGGTAGATGCCTGGTTCTTCTTATCACGGGAAGAAAGGGAGACCGTTTGCCGGTATCATCCCCAACTGGCGGCAAAAATTTTCATCACTTCGAATATTGTAGAGCCCGACCGGTCTGTCAGGTCCTGGTCGTTCAAGAGCCGGTATGCCCTGCCCGTAGATAAGTTCAAGGTATTGTATGTAGGCCGTATTGTTCGTGAGAAAGGCGTGTTCAATTTATTGCACAGCATTCCGCTGCTGGCCTGTAAGCATGATTGCCTGTTTCTGTTTGTAGGTGATGGTCCGGATTGGGAAGCATTGAAGCAGGAGGCTGAGCGATTGCATTTGACGGCCTGTATCCGGTTCACCGGTTTTATACCTGAAAGCGAATGCGATCATTTTTATGCCAATGCCGATATGCTGGCTTTTCCCACCTATTGCAATGAAGGATTCCCGATGGCCCTGTTCAAGTCGGTAGCCGTAGGCCTGCCGGTGATTACTACCCGCATCAGGGCGGCAGCCGATCATCTGGAAGCGCCGGACAATGTGTTGTGGGTGGAAAAACAATCGCCCGAAAGTATTGCCAGGGCTATCGATACTTTGTATCAGAACCGTGAGTTGCGTATTACCATGTCGCGCAATAACCGTAGAAAAGGAAAGCGCTTTTCACGGGCGCGGGTATGTTCAGGCATGAGCGAAGTGATGGCTTCCATCTGATTTTACCGACCAAACATTCATTTATGGGGACCCTACTATTCATCAAAAACATAAGGGATTGGTTCCTGCGCAAAATTGTGTACAGGAAATACATCATCGGCCCCGGATTTCATGCCGGCATACGGGTACGTATCTGGGGCCGCCGGAAGGTGGTGATCGGTCGCAATTTTTATATCGGCCGCGATTCATTTATTGAAACCGATGTATTGATCGGCGACAATGTGATGCTGGGTAACCGTGTGGCGCTTATCGGCCGCTACGATCATCACTACCAGCAGGTGGGTACGCCCATTCGTCTGGCCATGCAAATACGCGATAAACATTATAACTGGAAGGGGCTGGAATATATTACCACCATTGAAAATGATGTATGGATTGGTTATGGTACTACCATTATGGGTGGTGTTAGAATTGGCGAGGGCAGCATCATTGGCGCCTGCTCGCTGGTGACGAAAGATGTGGAGCCGTATTCAATTTATGCAGGCATACCGGCGCGCAAGGTGCGTAACCGGTTCGATAACGACGATGATTTGCATAAACACCTGGAAATGGTGCAATCCAAGTACTGTGGGGTTTTATAAATGGAGGTCGGAGGTCATAATTCTAACTTTTATGGAAAGATTAAGCATTATTGATTTTGGTATTACTACGGGTAATTACAATTCTTTTGTGAACCATATTGTATCACTGGCCCGTGAAAAACGATCGGCCAATGTATGTGTGGCTAACGTGCATATGTTTATCGAAGCCTACAAAGACCACAACTTTAAACAGATCATGAACGATGCCACGGTAGTAACACCCGATGGTAAGCCGCTTACCTGGGCTTTACGATTTGTGTATGGCATCAGGCAAGACAGGGTGGCGGGTATGGATCTGCTGCCCGACCTGCTGCAACAAATGATGCTGAAAAAACTGCCGGCCTTTTTTTACGGCGGTACACCTGCCCTGCTTGAAAAAACCGAGCACTATATAAAATATGCTTTCCCCGATTTACCCATAGCCGGTATGTACAGTCCGCCATTCAGGCCGGCCACCAAAGAAGAAGAAGATCAACTGGTGGAAAAGATCAACCGCTCAGGTGCTGCCGTGGTGTTTGTAATACTGGGTTGCCCCAAACAGGAAAGATGGATGGCCAGTATGAAGGGCCGCATCCACGCCGTGATGATAGGGGTAGGGGGCGCCCTGCCGGTGATGGTGGGTATGCAAAAAAGAGCCCCATCGTGGTTACAGAATGCAGGGCTGGAATGGTTGTACCGACTGATGCAGGAACCCCGCCGTTTGTTCCGCCGATATGTAGTGACCAACTCGCTGTTTATTTATGTATTCTTTAAGGAGATATGCAGAAAGCGGAATACGCGCCGGTTAACCTAGGCCGCTATTGGTGCCATTCTCAAAAACCAAACAGGAATTGGTATGAACAATCGTTTTGTGCGTCATCTGCAATTAAGCTTGCTGGCGCTGGATGTGCTGGCCATCAATATCGTATTTCTTACAGCACAGTTTTATTTCCGCAGGGAAGGCATGATAGAAGCCTATGCAGAGTATTCGTGGTTTGCAGCCTTCCTTACCATTGCCTGGATACTGGTGACCATCGGCGATAATGTATACCACGAAAAAAATATATTTTCTTTCGAGTTATTTGCCAAACGGTCTACAAGGGCATTTGCCTATTTTACCCTATTGGTTTGTGCATTCCTTTTCTTCTCCCATTTTCATATTATATCCCGCTTATTCAGCCTGGTGGTGATGTTGTGCATACCGCTGATACTGGTAGCTAACCGGATCCTGTACCTGGTTATTTTCCAGTATGTGCGCAGGAAAGATTTTTTTGTAAACAAGGTGGTGGTGATCGGCTATAACAACCTGTCGAAAAAACTGGTGGATTACCTGGAAGAAGATGGGGTAAACAAGGAAGTGATTGGTTTTTGTGAGGAATTTGACAAGATACATGAACTGTCGCGCTACCCCATTTTGAGTAATGTAAGCGGCACACTGGATGTGTGTAAGCAATACGGCGCCACTGAGATCTATTCCACCATTGCGCCCGAGGAAAATCCGCGCATTTACAAACTCATGCGCCATGCCGACCAGAACTGCATCCGCTTTCGTATTGTGCCCGATATAGGCGCCCTGGTAAAAAGGCAGGTGTACGTGGATTATATCAATGAAATTCCGGTATTGTCTTTGCGTAAAGAACCTTTGGACGATTTGAGCAACCGCATCAAAAAGAGGGCTTTCGATATCGTCTTCAGTCTATTGGTAACCATATTTATCCTGTCCTGGTTAATTCCCCTGATTGGGCTGTTGATCAAACTGGAGTCCCGCGGACCGGTATTTTTTAGTCAGCAGCGTAGCGGTAAAGACAACCGGCCTTTCTGGTGTCTGAAATTCCGCAGTATGCGTATGAACGACCATGCCAACACCATGCAGGCTACCCGCAACGATGCACGCATTACCCGCATCGGCCGTTTTTTGCGGCGTACCAGCCTGGACGAATTCCCGCAGTTCCTGAATGTGCTGCGTGGTGATATGAGTATTGTTGGCCCAAGGCCGCATATGCTGAAACATACGGCCGATTACAGCAAGATCATTGAACAATATATGATTCGCCAGTTTTTGAAACCCGGTATTACCGGCTGGGCCCAGGTAAATGGGTTCAGGGGCGAAACAAAAACTTTGGAGCAAATGCAAAAAAGGGTGGAATATGATCTGTGGTATATGGAAAACTGGAGCTGGTGGCTTGATATAAGGATCATGTTCCTGACAATTTTTAATACGATCAAAGGAGAAGAAAATGCATTCTGAAAACAAAGCAACAAAAGAAGCAAAGTTATGGGATGGTATCGGGACAGGGAAAGCGCTGATTTTAGTAGCTGTCGTAATCATAACCATCGTATGCTGCGAATGGCCCGATCTGCACCCCGAAGCCTATATAGGAACTGAATATCACTGGTGGCTGGATATGGTGTTTCATGGTGGCTATTATTTACTGGTCACCCTCTTCCTGTACATTGTTTTTTGCAAGGGCCGACAAACCGGTATTTTCTGGATAACGGTATTAATGACCTCCTATGCTTTCGAAGGTATGCAGGCATTTATACCCGGCAGAACCGCGTCGGTACTTGACCTGGTCAGCAATTTCCTGGGCATTTCCATAGGCACCCTGCTGGGGCTGGCATTTTACAGGTAAGTATTGTACACCATATCCTTTCGATTAACTATGAGACCACGCATTTTATTTATCGTGCAGTTGCCTCCGCCTGTGCATGGCGTAACCATGATGAACAAATACACCGTAGATCACAACTGGTATAAGCGTCATTACGAAACAAAGACCCTGCCGCTGCATTTTGGGCAAAGACTGGAAGATATCGGGAAGATTACACCCGGCAAGCTGTTTCATATGGCGGCATTTATAGGCAGGCTTTGTTACATAATGATATCTTTCAGACCATCGCTGGTATATTTTACCATTGTACCCACCGGGAAGATATTTTTTCGCGATGCATTGTTTACCTGGGTCATTAAATTATTCCGCCCGCGTATTCTTTTTCATTTGCATAAAAAAGGGGTGGAGGAGATCGTGCGGCAAAGCCGGTTTAAACGATGGCTTTACAAAAAAACCTTCCGGGGCGCCGGTGTCATTTGCCTGTCTGAACGGCTCACCCACGATATTCGCAGCGTATACAAACGCCGGCCATATATATTACCTAACGGTATTGATGTGGTGAAAAACACCATCCTTAAACCACATAACCAGGTGCCGCGCATCATCTTTTTATCGAACCTGTTAAAAGCCAAGGGCATACTGGTATTGCTGCAAAGCCTGGCCGAACTGCACCGCCAGGGCTGCCGGTTTACTGCCCGTGTGGTGGGTGAACCGGTTGATTATAGTCTGGAGGAGGCCAGGGAATTTTGTTTGAAAGAAGGCATGGCCGATGTGGTACAGGTAATTGGTCCACGTTTTGGCAATGACAAGTTCAGCGAATTACGCCATGCTGATATTTTTGTACTGCCATCCTATAACGAATGTGTACCCTTGTCGATACTGGAAGCCATGCAGTTTGGGTTGGCGGTGGTGTCTACCACGGTGGGTGGTATTCCCGATATCATCAGGCATGGACAAACCGGCCTGCTTACCAGGCCGGGGCATGTAAAAGAATTATCGGTAACGCTGCGGCAACTTATTGCCGACAGCTGCCTGCGTACAAAACTGGGTAATAATGCCCGGGAATCCTTTCTGCAGCATTACACGCTCGATTATTTTTACGAAGGACTATCGAATATTTTTGATGAGGTGCTGGGGCATTGCCGGAAAAACAAAGAAATGCCACACCTGCATGATGTGGCATCCCTGTAACATTTACCTGCTCAGGCTATCGGCCTGGTTGCCGGGATAATGCCAGCAGGCATGCTGCCCCTGTTCCATCCGGTGCCGCCACATACCATGCACCATAAATACATTGGTGGCAATAAACAACACAATGGCCAGTATGGATGCTATTTTAGTAAGTGTGCTCAGGGTGGCGTTGCGAGAAAAACCGCCAAACACATAACCTATGATAAATACCATACAGGCAGCAAATAAAATTCGTAATGCAATCATTCCAAAAAACATAGTCTTCGATTTTAAAGTGATATAATTATAATTTACCTAACAACTCTTCAGTTTCTTTCTTTCCCCAATGCGGTTGGTCGCCATTGTTTTGCGAGGCCAGTTTTTGTTGCGCCTGTGTTAATAATTCCTTTGCTTTTTTCTTGTCGCCGCCCCACATTTTGGGGGTAGCATATTTTTCCCAACCGGCCAGGTACAGGGCGCGTGCATTATCGGGATTGGCCTTTAATGCCAGTTGTGCATACTTGCCGGCATCCGGGCCATATTTCCGGCCCATGGTCATGGGGTTGATAAACACCCTGGCGCGGTTCACCATGCTCATCACTACCAATACTTCCGATAGTTCATTTTTCTGTTTGACCGTATCCAGCAGCGACAGCGCTTTCTTAATTTGATGTTCGGCCTTGTCGGCAAAAGGTTCTATTCTTTCACCATCGTCCTGATAAATCCAGCCTGTTTTGGCATGGCAATAGGCGGCATAATACCAGGGAAGCCAGTTATCGGGTTCCTTGTTGGCCAACTCTTCAAATTGGGTGGCCAGCGCCTGGTAGTCTTTGGCCGAGGCCGCCTGGTCGAGCTGGGTTACGGCCGATTGTAAGGATTGTGCAGTGGCGGAAACTTGTATCGCAAAAACAGTAGCGATCAATACAATTACTTTTTTCATGGTTTTTAATTTTATAAGTTATCGTTGATAAAATCGTCTCTTCTGTCGATGCCAAAACTCATAAAGATGCCGAAATAAAAGCTGCGTTGAGCCGGCAGCAGCACGGGTACTTTACGGTGGCCATCTATACTGTAGGTGTAACCGAATACAGGTTGCGTGCCCAGTATATTGTTCATACCCACGCCAATTCCGGAGAAATCCTTGTTTTTCCATTTTGGGAACAGGCTAAACAGGTAAGCAAAACTTACATTCATGTTGTTGTAAGTGTTGGTAGTGCCCTGATCGTGGATGGCGCCTTTTTGAATATGATAATAGGGACGGCCGGTGGCCAGGGTATAGGACAGGTTAGCCGAGAGATTGATTTCCTGGATAAACTTTTTCAGGGCAATGGACATCGTATGCGGTGTGGTATAATTAGGCCGGATGGCATAGGGATAATCCAGGTATTTTCTTTTGGTGTCCAGGAAAGTATAACTGATCCAGTAATCGAAATTGCGGAAGGTTTTTTTATCGCGCCAGAACAATTCTATACCTCGGGCATACCCATTTCCATCGTTGTTGACCGCCGTAACGGTGGATACCAGGTTGTGGTATTTTTTGTAATAGGCCTCGAGCCGCAGGAGCCGGTTGCGTGCTTTTTTCTGGAAATTCAGGATATAATGTGTGGCCTGCGAAAACAACAGTTCGGGTTGCTGCACCAGGTATATATTCTCCGGCTTTTGGTAAAAGATGCCATAGGCCATATTGATCTGCGACGTATTGTCTATCTTGTAAGCCAGTCCAATACGAGGCGCCAGCGACCATTGATGTAATAATTCGGAATGCTCCGCACGTACACCTATGCGGGCAGCCAGCCGGTGTGTGATATGAATATCGTCTTCTGCAAACGCCGCCACCAGGTTGTCGGTTAAGTTCGATAAGGTATCTTCATGGCTATACTGGTCTCTGCTGTAAAAATATTCGGCGCCAAAACGCAGGGTTTGGTTTTGTGTGAGTGATTTGGTTAATACCGTTCTTCCCTGTGCAAAATGCGCTTGCGTGGTGATGCCCGTGTTCTTGTAGGGCAAACCGGGAAGGGATACGGGTTCCTTTGCCTGGTTTTGCAGCATTCTTCCCAACACATCTTTGTTGAAATTATAGGCTGCCACTACATTGATCTTCCAGTGGTTAGGTAATTGTTCGTGCCAGGAGATGGTGGCATAGGCATTTTTCCCCTGTACATCGATGGCATTCAACAAACCCAGGCTGTCGGCGTCGGGATTAAGCAGGCCGGTGCGGTTGTAGCTCATGTTTACATAGAACTTCAATATTCCAGTGTTGCTGGTCTTTACCCGGAAATTAGCATCACCTTTCAGGTATTCGGGTGCATGGGAAAAATCTACCTGTTGCGGAATGATCTTATTGTACAGGTTCAGGTTGCCGTATTGCAGGCTGGCGCCATAACTGCTGTTTTTGTCTTTGGCCAGTTTCTGTAATCCTAAACCCAGGCTTTGCGGGAAGATATGCAGGTTGGCAGATGATTCTTCGGGCAGGTCGATGGTCTCCAGTATCAGTGCGCTGCTCAGGGCCTGGCCATATAAGGCCGAATAACCGCCGGTGCTGAACAAAATGCCTTTGAATAAAAAGGGATTGATGCGCGCCGGTTGCATAATGCCCGGTACACTGTTGTAGTTGGGATTCTTTAACAATACACCATCCACAAATTGTTTGGCCTCTTCGCTGGTGCCGCCGCGCACAAACAGTCCTTCTTTTTCACCCACCTGTTGGGTGCCGGGCAATGAACGTAACGAGTTGGCAATATCACCACCGTTACCAGCCACCGTCATGGCATCCATGGGTGTAAGCGATGCACCCTTGGCCTTGTCGCTGGCCTCGAAGGTGCCGGCGCCTATCACCACCACTTCGCCCAGGGTTTTGGCGGCGCCGGTTAAATACACGGTTACATACACCAGTGAATCGTTTACTGTTACGGTTTGCTGTTTGGGTTTGAAACCTACCGAAGAAAATTCCAGTGTGTATTTGCCTTTTTCATTCACCGCAATGGTGAATTGCCCGCTTGAATCGGTGGTAGCGCCCATTGTCGTTCCTTTTACGCGAACAGTGGCGTCGGTTACAGGTTGTTGGTTGCCCGTAACCGTGCCCCTGATGGTTTGTGCCCGGGCTGCTAAACAGCTTGCCAGGAATGCTATCATGATGAGGTATGTTTTGTGCATAACAAATTATTTACAACACAAAACTATCCTGCTATCAGCCGCGGCTCAGGTTACAATAGAGTTCAGGGGGATATGAATAGATGTAGGGGGTATATGAGAAGATGAGCCAGGAAGTAGAAGTAGGAAGATTCTGTAGCTTCCTGCTTCCCCGCCGACAGCCAATATTGTATCAAAACCGGCCAATAATGAAACGGTTTTAAATATATATTAATTATTTCTTTGTACACTATGAGCATACAAGTGAGAACCATCAAAATACATCCCGTAGACAATGTACAGGTGGCATTGACCGATTTGAAAAACGGGGAAACCATCGATACCGGCGCAGGCGCCATCACATTGCTGAACGATATACCGGCCAAACATAAATTCGCGCTCACCGATTTGCCACAGGATGCAGATGTGATTATGTATGGCGTACTGGTAGGCAAAACGCTTGCCCCCATAAAAAAAGGCGATATCATTTCCACCAGAAATGTGCGCCATGCGTCCAACAGCTATACGGTAAAGGAACGAAAAACAAGCTGGCAGGTACCCGATGTGAGCGCCTGGCGCAACAAAACCTTTATGGGCTACCATCGGGCCGATGGTTCGGTGGGTACGGCCAATTACTGGCTGGTGATACCATTGGTATTTTGTGAAAACAAAAATGTGCAAACCATACAGGATGCTTTTGCCAAAGAGCTGGGTTATCAACACGACGCCAGTGTGCCGCGTTACCAGGTAAGGGAACTGATTGAATTGTACAAAAGCGGAAAAACTATTGAGGAAATGGCCGCTGCTGATTTAAGTGGTGTGGCCGGCAGGATCAAAAATGAAAAAAGGCTTTTTCCCCATGTAGACGGCATCAAATTCCTCACCCATGCCCTGGGTTGCGGCGGCACCAAAGAAGATGCGCGCGACCTGTGCGGATTATTGGCTGGTTATATTACCAATGCCAATGTAGCTGGCGCCACCATTTTGAGCCTGGGTTGCCAGAATGCACAGGTTGAGCTGTTGCAGCATGAAATACAGAAACGCGATGCCCGGTTCACCAAGCCACTCATTATACTGGAGCAACAGAAATTGGGCAATGAATCGGTATTGCTGGAAAAAGCCATTAAAGAAACTTTTGCCGGCCTGGTGAAGGCCAACCAGCTCACACGCCAGCCTGCACCGCTTAGTAAATTATGTATCGGACTGGAATGCGGCGGTTCCGATGGATTCTCCGGCATCTCTGCCAACCCCGCATTGGGTTATGCAGCCGACCTGCTGGTAGCATTGGGTGGATCGGTGATCTTATCTGAGTTCCCCGAGCTGTGTGGTGTGGAGCAGGAGTTGAGCGATCGTTGCGTGAACGAGGAGCTTGCCGCTAAATTCGTAAGGCTGATGGCAGATTATAATGCCAAAGCTACTGCCATTGGTTCAGGATTTGATTCCAATCCATCTGCGGGCAATATCAAAGACGGTCTGATCACCGATGCCATCAAGTCGGCCGGCGCTGCGCGTAAAGGTGGTACATCGCCGGTGACGGATGTGTTGGATTACCCGGAAAAAGTTACCAAACCCGGATTAAATCTGTTATGCACACCAGGTAGTGATATTGAAAGTACAACCGCCGAAGTAGGATCAGGCGCCAATATAGTTGTATTTACCACCGGGCTGGGTACGCCCACCGGTAATCCCATTGCTCCCGTATTAAAAGTATCTACCAGCACCCACCTGTATAATAAAATGCAGGATATTATTGATATCGATGCAGGCACAATTATCAGCGGAGAAGAAACCATTCAGCAGACCGGTGAAAGAATATTGGATTATGTGATCAGGGTGGCGAGCGGGGAGTTGCAGGCGAAGGCGGTGCTGGGGCAGCATGATGATTTTATTCCGTGGAAGAGGGGATTGTCGTTGTAGTCGTTGATGGCCTCCCCATGCCGCACGGAATGTAAGGATCAACGATAAAAAGTAGTTACTTTGACGCATGAGATGCATTATCTGGGTATTCGTAGCATTTTATGGTTTCGCGCAAACGGTTACGGCGCAGCAAACATTTACCAATCCCCTGTTGTCTTCGGGCGCCGATCCCTGGTGTATGTATAAAGACGGTTTTTATTATTACACGCATACCACCGGTCATAATATTACTGTTTGGAAAACCAGTAATATCGGCCTGTTGGCCGGTGCCGAAAAAAAGGTGGTATTTACACCGCCGCGCGGTACTGAGTACAGCAAGGAATTGTGGGCGCCCGAGATCCATTTCCTGCAGGGCAAATGGTATATTTATTTTGCAGCCGACAGCGGCGATAACAAAGACCATCGTATGTATGTGCTGGAAAATGCATCGCCCGATCCTATGCAGGGCGAGTTTGCCTTTAAAGGCAAGCTCACCACACCCGGCGACAAATGGAGCATCGATGGCACTGTATTTGAACACCGCAGCCAATTGTATTTTTTATGGAGCGGCTGGGAAGGTGATGTAAATGGCCAGCAGAATATTTATATCGCCCGCATGAAAAATCCGTGGACCATTATCGGCGATCGTGTATTGTTGTCAGCGCCTGAAAAAGACTGGGAAACCCATGGCGATTTGGGCAACGACGATGCCACCCGGCATGTGAATGTGAATGAAGGCCCGCAAATATTAAAGCATGGCAACAAACTGTTTTTAATTTACAGCGCCAGCGGCTGCTGGACCGATCATTATTCACTGGGCATGTTAACGGCCAACGCCAAAGCCGATATCATGAACCCAGCCAGCTGGAAAAAATCGCCCCAACCGGTTTTCCAGGGTTCGCCTGCCAACAGGGTGTTTGCGCCCGGTCATAACAGCTTTTTTAAATCGCCCGATGGTAAAGAAAACTGGATCTTGTACCATGCCAACAGCGATCCCGGCCTGGGTTGCGGCCGTTTTCGCTCACCGCGTGCTCAAAAGTTCACCTGGAACAAAGACGGCACGCCCATTTTCGGCGAACCGGTAAAAGCAGGTACACCATTAAAAATACCATCCGGTCAATAAAAGAAGAAGCCGGCTACGTGGGCCGGCTTCTTCTTTTTACCAGGTGCCCTTATATAAATGATCTCCTTTTTTGTAGTGAATGGGTTTTAACGGAATGAATAAACCTTCGGTTTCCTGTAACCAGTTCCATAATTCCTTATTCAGTTGTTTGGCCAGTTCCTGGTATTCGGGATGCCGAATAAGATTATTCACTTCGTAGGGATCTTTTTGAATATCGTATAACTGGTCGATGTCCCATACGCCCTGGCTGCGTATAAACTTGTATTGATCGGTGCGTATGGCGAATTGCGTGGGCGTTTGCGGAAATGCATTTTCCCAGTAATATTCATAAAACACTTTATCGCGCCAGGCTACCTGTTTGTTTTGCAAGAGGGGTATGAATGAGTTGCCCTGCATTTGCGAAGGTTTTTTTACCCCGGCCAGTTCCAGTATGCTGGGCGCAATATCAACATTCAGCACCATTTGTTTCAGTTTTGTTTTCGGTTGTATCAAAGCCGGGCAACGCGCAATTAACGGCACGCGCATAGATTCCTCATAAGCCGTACGTTTATCAATAAGTCCATGCTCGCCAAAGGCAAAACCATTATCACCCATATAAATTACCAGGGTTTCTTTATCCAGGCCATTTTGTTCCAGGAAATCCAGCACGCGGCCCACGCTGTTGTCCACACCCATCAGCGTTTCCAGGTAATCCTGGTAAAAACTGTCGAAATCTGTTTGACCGTGGTATAAATAATCCACGCCGTGCCAGCTATACCGTTGTTCGCGCACCCAGCGGGGAATATCCTGGTAGTTGAAGGTGTAGGTGCTTCCATCGGCACGTTTGCCTTTTGAAAATGTTTTGCTGTTGGGACCTGCCGTAGTAAACATTGATACGGGATATTGTATCTGAATATCCTTGTAATGTCCCCGGTCCCGTTTAGCCGGGTGAAACTCGGCATGTACAGCCTTATGAGACAGGTACATAAAAAAAGGCTTTTTCTTATCTCGCTTCTGTAACCAGTCGATGGCCAGATCGGTTAACACATCAGTAACATAGGCGCTGTCACTATATTGTACATGTTTACCGTTAATGTTCAGTCGCGGGTTATAATATTTACCCTGTCCCCTGAAACTTACCCAATAATTAAAACCCGGCCGCGGATCGTCGTTATCGCCGCCCATATGCCATTTGCCAAAAAACGAGGTCTCGTAGCCTACCTTTTGCAGGTATTGCGGGAAGTAGATCAGGTTGGCAGGCGCCGGTGCATCATTATCTACCACTGTATGGGTATGGGCATATTGACCGGTTAAAATAGAAGCTCTGCTGGGCGAACACAGCGAGGTGGTTACAAAAGCGTTTTCGAAGTGTACGCCTTCATTGGCAATTCTATCGAGGTTGGGCGTTTGCAAACCGGGTATGGCCCCGGTAAAACCCATGGCATCGTAGCGATGATCATCGGAAAGAATAAAGATCACATTCCGGGGTTGTACATTCCCCATCTTTTCAAATGTCAGTGTTGCTTTTTGCTGAGCCTGCAAAAGCAGGGGACATGCCATTAGTAAAGCAATAAGTTTCATGATGTATATAGGTTGAATTGGTTATTCGATGGTGGCTGCTTTTCGCACGCCTTTGCCTGTGCGGTTGGTCAAATCATCGCCCAGTTCTTCCCGGGCTTCTTCGGCATACTGTAATATTTGTTTCACTACTTCCGGGTATTGATGTTGTACATCATACATCGTTCCGGGATCGTGAACAAGATCGTACAGGGCCATGGGCACATCCACGGTGTTGAGCTTACCTTGTTGTCCGTCTTTACCCATACGCGCATTCACATTGGTTCTTGACTGATGGGGCAATACCAGTTCCCAGTGTTTATAACGGATGAGCTTCAGGCTGTTTTGATTAAAATATACAAATAGCAATTTCCGGGGTGTTTCTTTCTCTTTGCCCGTAAGCAGGGAAAGAAAATTAAGTCCGTCAATTTTGTTTTTGGGCAAGGGGGCTTGGGCGGCTGCTGCCACGGTAGGCAAAATATCCATGTTCGATAACAGCTGGCTGCATATGCTGCCGGCTTCCACTTTGCCCGGCCAGCGAATGATGCAGGGCACGCGTGTGCCGCCATCCCAGGCGGTACCCTTGCTTTCGCGCAATCCGCCACTTGAGCCGGCATGATTACCGAATGTGATCCAGGGGCCATTATCGCTGGTAACAATCAGCAGGGTGTTTTTAGCTACACCCGCTTTGTCAAGGGCATCCATCACCCGGCCCAGCGACCAGTCCAGTTCGCTGATCACATCGCCATACAATCCCGCTTCTGTTTTGCCTTTGAATTTATCTGATGCGGCTATGGGTATATGTGGCATGGGATGCGCCAGGTATAAAAAGAAGGGATGTTTTTTATGGCTTTCTATAAATTGTTCTGCCTTTTCGGTGAGCAGGGTGGTGAGTTGGGCCTGCTGTTCCATAGTGGAAATAATGTCCACGGTTTTATCGCCTTCTATCAAGGGAAGCGGCGGATGTTTGATGCGGGGATTTGAACTGTCTTTAATCGGCCTTCCCTGGTGATCAACCGGCCACATATCGTTTGAGTAAGGCAATCCGAAAAAACTATCAAAACCATAATGCGTAGGCAGATAAGGCGCTTTGGCGCCCAAATGCCATTTGCCCAGCATGCCCGTGGCATAGCCCGCTTTTTTTAACAGGCTGGCAATGGTTTCTTCGGCGGGATTCAGCGCCTTTTTACTCCAGGGCATCAGTGCACCACCGCCCATATCGATGCGGCTGGGGTAACAGCCTGTCAACAGTGCTGCCCTCGACGGACTGCACACAGCCTGTGCTGCATGAAAATGGGTGAAACGCATGCCTTCTCGGGCCAGGCGGTTGAAATGGGGGGTAAAATAACCGGTGGCGCCATAGGGTTCAATATCACCATAACCCATATCGTCCATATTAATGATGACGATGTTAGGGCGTTGCGCCATCGCAAGAACGGAGTTTACGAATAACAATAAAAAGAAAACAATGGGTTTCATGTATAAATCTTTATTAATCTGCTAACTCTGTTACTTTATGCTTCCATCCTAAAGGTACGTCTATGCTGCTATCCTTCACATTCCATCCTTTAAAAAACACCGTGGCGCCTGAATTTTTGATCTTTCCGATATTTTTTATTTGCAGGCCTTCCACATCCACGCCTATTACCGGAGTACGTGGGTCTTCAGCTTCAGCACCAAGTATTAACCCGCTCACCTGTATATTTTTTGCATGCCTGATGAATAAACAGGAGGCAGGCAATTCTTTCCATACGGTTGGTTGCGGGTATCCCTTTTCATCTTCCTTTACTTGTTGAATATTGTTGATAAAGTCACCTTCTTTCAAACCGCCCTTGTTGTACAGCTGTATGTTGGAAAGCGATACATTCTCCACATAATGTCCCGGTATGGCTGTAATGGAAGAAGCATAGTTACCGGTAGCATAAGCCACGATATTGCTGATCACAACATTCCTGAGCTGACCCATGGGTGGTTCCGGCGCCTGTTGGGTATGTTTCCTGGCCCTGTTACCCAGCCTGATAAAGAGCGGGCAATCGGTACCTTCAATAGTAATATTGCTGATGCTCACACCATCCATGATGCCGCCGTCCACTATTTCAAGTGATAATGCTGCAATACCCCGGGCCGTGCCATAAATAGGAGGGTGGGTGGCGGAAGATGGTTTAATTACGCAATTGCTAATGGCAATATTTCTAAACCCACCTGTTGATTCGGTACCGGCTTTGATGGCATTGCAAAAACTGGAAACGATACAATTTGTTATCACCACATTTTCGCAACCGGCGGCGCCTGTACTTTTTAATACAACGGCATCATCGTCTGTATCAAAAATGGAATTGGAGAGCGTAAAGCGCCGGCAGCCGTCTATGTCTATGCCATCGTTATTGCGGTTGGCATGGTTATATACCTTGATCCGGTCTACAGTTACATCTTCGCAATTCAGGTAATGCTGGTTCCATATGCCGGCATTCAACATTCGTATTCCTTCAATTCGTATGAATTTACAGGATATAAAAAGCACATTTCGTGGGCGGCCATCCAGGTCGCTTTTGAACCGGGAGTGGGGATCGGGTTTTTGTTGGACGCCATTGCCATCAATTGTACCCAAACCTGTAATGGCGATATTTGTTTTTTCATGGGCGTAAATAAGGGCCCGCCAGCCGCCGGGATCTTTTTGTGAACGATAAGCTGGTTGGGATTGAACAGGAAAATCTTCCAGGTTATCGCTGGCCAATAATATGGCGCCGGGTTGCAGGTGCAGTTCCACATGGTCCTGCATAATGAGGGTGCCTGATTTAAAAAGGCCTGGTGGTATAATTACCCGGCCGCCGCCATGGCGGTGGCACGCAAGAATGGCCTTGTTGATAGGTAAGGTATTGATTGTTGAAAGGCCGGGTTTTGCGCCATAGGCGGTTATTGGAAAATCCTTTGCCAGTATATGGGTTGCAGTAAGGAGGGTTGATATGTATAATAAGAGTCCACGATTGATCATCTTAAGTTATTAGTTGGTGAGCCAATTGTTGAAATCCATAGGGCCTGTAACGATCTGTAATTGTTGGGCAGCTCCGCGTTGTTTATAGCCCAATGCAATCACCGATATGCTTTCAGCGATGGACTGGGTATCTGCACTGCTTCCGCTTCCATCTGCCATACCACAGATCATCAATTTACGCGGCGCCAGACTGGCCGCCAGGTCGGGCAAATCGTATACACCTATACTACCGGATACGGTGCTGTGCAAAAAATGCGGATTGTAATGCTCATTCATCACCATCGACAGGTAAGATGCATAAGGCGCTATAAGCGCCACTCGGCTTATCCGTTTATCAAATGCTGCTGCATGTAATAGAACAGGCGACATTTGTTGAATGGCCAGTCCGTAAATTTCCTGCACGCCTTCTTTTGTCAATTGGTTTACTACGCGCAGCAAATCGCCGGCCTGTATGCCGGTAATACTTCGCCCCACCAGCATGGCAGCAAACCATACATTATAAGAAACACTGTCTATATAGGAATCGCCTTTAAATGCACCGGGGCCCATTTCACCAATGCCAACCAGGTCGGGCGCCACTACCATCACACCATTTTTTACCAGACTTTCCATGGTGCCACCGGGGCCTGCCTCTGCGGCCTTACCCTGGGGATGTATATACAATACGGCCTTTTGGGTGGGCATGGCCGGTTTGCATACGGTATAGGGAATTTGATAATTACCTTCTCCCTTCAACAGATACTTTTCAATCACATACCCGGTTCTTTGAATTCTTCCGGTAAACACCGGAGTGCTTGTTTCTGCCGGCTGTACAAATCCTGAAAGCTGTTTAGCCGATGCCAACATGTTTGAAAAATAACCGGGCATATTTCTCCTTGTGGCTTGCAGTTTTTGCATCCGCTTCCTGGCTTCCTTACAATTCCGGCTAAATACGGTGGCGCTGTTTAACGAAGTGGTAACCTGCCCGGTTTTTGTTACCTGCAATAGTTCCGGCTGCGGAATATCTACCTGTTCTTCACGGGGATTACCGGGATTGTTCAGCGCCTCCTGGAAAAACCTGTACACGGCCTCCCGGTTCTTTTGGGTGGAAGCATGGGGCGCATCATCGCTTACCATCGAAAAATTTCCGGACTTACCATAAGCTTTATAAATGGCTGTCACCTCTTCTACTGTTTCCAGGGCGCCCTGTATGGGAAACATATCCTGTGTGGTGGTCACTATCAGCATAGGCCTGGGCGCACAGGCAGCTAACAGGTCGGCCATCTCCAGACCTTTTTTTATGCCATGGAAAAAATTCTGCTCGGCATCCTGCGGTCCCATGGAGCGGAACAACCATTTAAAACTGGTGATATAATTTTCCGGCGCCGCGGCTGCAATGCGGTCGTCAAAAGCAGCTATATATGCGCTTTGTGTGCCGCCGCCCGAGCGGCCGGTAATGCCAATACGCTTTGGGTCTACTTCTTTTCGCGTGATGAGATAATCCACTGCGCGAATGCCATCCCAAATAAAATCCCGGGCCAGTGTATTGCCTGTGATAAACACCTGCGCGCCGACATAGGAATGTTCAAAGGCAGGCCATTTGAATGCCGACCTGCCTGTTGAAGCCTCATAATATTGTAGTCTTTCGCCCTGCCCAATAGGATCAAATGCAAAAACAACAAAACCTTTTTTAACCAGGTTCAGTATGGTTTTCAGGTATATTTTCGAGCGATAACCGGCATCGGCATGTCCGCTGCAATAAATGATGGCTGGATTATTGCCGGCCCCATCGGGAATAAACAGGGACGATGTAACAAAATAACCGGGCTGCGATTCATACACGATGTTTTCTATCCGGTAACCATCCCGTTGAATGGTTTGGGTGACGACGGCATGCAGCGGTGTTTTTTCCGGATATGTTCCTACTGCTTCCTGCAAAACTTTTTTGATGTAGGCCTGTCTTTGCCGCCAGCCCTCCAGGGTATGGATGCCTTGTATTTGTTGTGATCGCTTGTCGAGTTGTTCATAGGCCCGGCCTGCTATATGGTGGTACAGGGCATTGGGTGCATCGCTGAAACCGATCCAGTTATGGGTGCCTCTGAGTCCGTCGAATTCTTTTTGCGCCCGAACACTTGTTGCCATCAATAGCAGAGCCGGGAAAATGAGCTTGGTTCCTGTCATAATTACCAGTAATTCGGCGTCATGATACAATTGGTAGTATCATTCGTTTTTAATTTTGGATTGAATTGAATATTCTGGAATGTATTGTAGTTAAATGTGACGTTCGACACGTGCTGAATATATCCGGCATACTTCGAATGATGTATCAGGTTGTTTTGCACGGTCACATTCCTGATCACGGCGCTGGTACTGGTCTTGGCGTTCATTTCAATGCCATTGCCCACATTATAACCAAATTCGCAATTGGTAATGGTAATATTCTGGGCAGTATCGGCATCGGGTTCTATATCAATGCCATCCTGCGGCGCGGTACCATTGGTATACATAAAGGCGCAGGAATCTACCAGCATGCCGTTCACCCGCAGTATACTCATGCCCTGGCGGCGGTTATTGGTGCAGGTAACCCGTTTTACGGTGATATCCCTGCTGGACACGCCGGCAGAACCGGATACCATGATGCCATCGCCCCAGCAGTCTGAAATATGGGTACGCACCACTTTTACGTTGCTGCTGCCGAAAATGCCAATGCCATAACCCTGCTCACATTTGCCGGTGCAGGTGGGCCCGGTATGTATATACCGTTCACCTATAATTTTCCCGCCCATCACAGTTACATTGTTCACATTCCTGATTTCTATTACATACGATCGGCCCGAATCGGTGGGTTTGGCTATCAGTTGGCGGGTGGTGTCATACATATACAGGGTTACGTTGTTTTTCATAACAATGGAGGTATCCACATCGATATAATATTTACCGCTTCGTACGCGAACAATACCGCCTCCCAGGCCGGCCATGGAGTCGATGGCTTTTTGAAAGGCCCAGGTATCGTTCAATGTGTCGCCGGCTACGGCGCCCACATCGTTTACATATATTTCGGGCAATGCTAAATTGGCGTTTACATTGTTCAGAGAATCCCCGTCAGACTGTAATCCCGATCGGGAACAGCATACCAGGGTAATAATAACGGCCGCTAATAGCATGGCCGATACCTGTTTGGTTGTACGCGTGCAGGCGTTTTCATGTTTGTTCATGATGATAATGGTTTGATTGGTTAATATGGAAAGTGTAGACATTCGTACAGGTTTTTATTTCCAAAGCGGGTGTTGCTCCAGGGCGGTGTTTAATGTTAACTCGTTTAAGGGAATGGGGAAGAAATTGTGTTTCTCCGAAACATTGTTATAAGCCCTCAAAGCATGTTTTAATGATGCGGGCATTATATTGGTCATTTCCTCACCTACCATTTTCATACGGGGAATGAATATGCCCCAACGTATGAGGTCGAATTTTCTCACCGATTCAAAACAAAGTTCCCTGGCCCTTTCATCAATGATGGCATTGCGAAAGCCTGCCTGGTCCAGGTCGTGCAAATCAACCTCCGAGGTGGCTATAGTGGCAGTAGCAGTGGCGCGCAATCCGGCATAGGTAAAAGCCACGCCGGTAACCGCTGCATCCGACATGCCGCTGGTATGCGTGGGCGCTGTGGCCGATGAACTGCCCGAAGTAGTCACCGTATACAGGTTTTTCCCGTTGAACACCTGGGTTCCTGCCACATAAAATGTATTGGGCTGCCAGGCGGTGCCAATGGTAACAGTGGGTTCGCTGGTATAACCGCTACCGGGATGGTCGATGGCTACGGCAGTTACTTTTCCATTGGCCGGCGATACAGTGGCCCATGCCGTTGCCCCGGTGCCGCCACCACCGGTAATGGTTACCGGTAGGGTATTTACGTTGGTGAGATAACCGGTATTGCCGGCAGTAACCAGCGCAATATTGCTGACTACCGAAACGGTACTGGCTGGTACACTGGGGTCTAGCCCATACGCCCTTCTTCTTACGGCATTAATGGCATCGTAGGCTGCTTGTGTTGGCCCGTTCAGCTCATTTTCGGCTTCGGCATACATCAGCAATACATCGGCATAACGTATAACCGGAAAATTGGTGGCATTGTATTCGGTATTCCTGGGTAGTATGGTTTCATCTTCACGGCGCCACTTGCCCTCGGTCCTGGAATAATTATCGGTAGGCGCTATTGCCAGTTTTACATCTGAGTTGCTCTTATAAATACTATAGGGTGCAATGGCCCAATCACGCCTCAGATCGCCGGGCTGATATAAATTGTATAAATAAGGCGTGGCACCCATATAACCGTAGGAATAGCCTATATCTTTATTGGTGTTTCTGACACCCATATAAATCGACCACCGGCCACCCAGCGCTTCGGTGCCCATATTGTTCCCGTAGAAATCAATTTCCCACAACACTTCTTTGTATGCATGATCGTATAAATCGGCCGATTCGTTGATGAATATCTGTTTGTAATCGGGATTCAATGTGTGTTCATGGCTTTGTATCACACTGTCGGCCCAGGCCCTGGCTTCGGCATATTTCGACACATCCATCAACGGTTTGCCGGCCATCTTCAAACATACCCTGGCCAGCATAGCCTGTATGGCGGTTTTGGAAACATGCACGGGCGTACCATTGGTACTGTAATTATTCACCAGGTCTTTGGCCTCCTTCATGTCTTTCAATATCTGTTCATATATTTCTTTGGAGGGAGTGGCCGGATTGTTCACCTTCCTGCTATCCAGCGTTGGTTCCAGGAACATGGGCACATCACCCCATTGGCTCACCAACTGGAAATACATGAAGGCGCGCAGAAACAACGCTTCCCCTTTGATCACGTTTCTCCTGGTTTCATCCATCTCGGGTTTATTGATATTGGCCAGCAGGTTGTTGGCTTTGTTGATACCGGCATACAGGTTGTTCCAGGTATTATTGATTTTGGGCTCCGATACTACAATGTCGTAATTGGCAGGGTGGGGAACGGCGCTGGTGTTTTTATAAAAACCCTCATCGGTACCGGCCGTCAGGTAAAAACTCATAAACAAACCGTAGGTGGCTGTTTGGGTAAGCGAACTATACACGCCGGCCAGGGCTTCGTTCAGTTGTTGCTCGGTATTGTAATATTGCTCGGGTACTACAAAATCGGTGGGTTGGGTATCCAGGAATTTTTTACAGGCAGCTATATGTAGGATGATGAGTACAAGCATGGGAATGACTATTCTTCTTTCCATTGTAATAAATTTTAGAATGAAACATTTAAACCAAAAGTGATGGTCCTGGCGTAGGGATACACCGAATAATCAAAGGCAGGTCGTAAGGCAGAACCGCCAAATTTAGACACTTCAGGATCAAACCCTTCATACCTGGTGAACGTGAGCAGGTTTTGTGCAGCCACATACAACCTGAAGGCGTTCAGCTTCATCCTCCTGGTTATTTTTGAAGAAAAGTTATAGCCTAATTGTAAGGTCTTTAGTTTCAGGTAAGAGCCGTCTTCCACCACCCTGGTTGAATACAACAAATTATCAGGGCCACCGCCACCGCTGCGGAAATACTTGTTGTTCTGGTTTTCCATGGTCCAGCGATTCACATAAGTGGCAAACATGTTCTGCCCGTTGTTATACCCGCCGCCTTCGAAAATGATGCGATTGGCATTGAATACATCACCACCCACCGAGAAAGCGAAGAATACATTCAGGTCGAAATTTTTGTATATGAAATTATTGGAGAAGCCGCCGGTAAAATCGGGGTTGGGATTGCCAATGATGGTGGCATCGTCGGCATTGATGATACCATTTCCATCCAGGTCTTTGTATTTGATATTACCGGGTTGTATGGCGCTGGCCATGTTATAATAGGGTATGCCGCTTTTTAAGGCATACACACCGGGGCTGGTTTCATAGAAATCGGATAGTTGATAGTTCCCTTCCCATATATAGCCATAAAACATGGCAATGGGTTTGCCCACTTCGGCAATATATAAAGGCACGCTCGACGTAAGCGTATTCCAGGAGGCAGTGGTTTTTCTCCATTGTTCGCCTTCTGAAAGCGCCAGCACCTTGTTTCTGTTAAAAGATATATTGAAATTGGAATTCCAGCTAAAGTTCTTTCCTTTTACATTTACCGTGTTCAGGGTAAGTTCCAGTCCCTGATTCTGTACCTTGCCTATGTTTTTTAAGGCAGTGGTAAAGCCAATGGAACCGGGCACGGCCGCATCCAGCAACAGATCGGAAGTTACCTTTCTATACACATCGGCTTCCAGCGATATGCGTCCCTGCAGGAAACCGATATCCAGCCCGATATCGGTTTGTGCGGTTGTTTCCCAGCGCAGGTTGATATTACCCAGTTCGGTGAGGTTAGCTGCAGGCAGGGGCCCTTCACCATAATTATAACCACCGCTGGCTGGAAGCTCAATCCTGGACAGGTAGGCAAAATCTGATACCCGGTTATTGCCGGTAGTGCCATAAGTGACCCGCAGCTTGGCATTGGAAATAAAACGCACCTGCTTCATAAAATTCTCTTCACCGATGCGCCAGGCCAACGCCCCTGAAGGAAAATAACTCCACCTGTTTTGCGGCGTAAATTTCGAAGAACCATCTGCCCGCAGCGAAGCGGTTAACAGGTATTTGGAGCGCCAGGAATAATTGATCCTTCCCAAAAAGGAGGAGAGTTTGTAAAGGGAAGCAGTGGAAGTAACCGAAACAGGCGTACCCTCGTTGATGCCCGCAATACCCAGGGCTTCATTGGGAATATGGTTGGCGGCCGCTCCATAACTGGATAAATTGGTGCCCTGCAAAGTAAATCCTGCCAGTGCATTGATGTGGTGGGCTTTGCCCAGCTTTTTATCGAACGTAAGCGTGTTCTCATTCACCCAGCTGGTCAGTTCATTAAAGATCACCGAACCGCTTACTCCATTGTCTTTGCCCGATTTGGTGAGCGGACTGCCCAATGGCGTTTGTGTATTGTTGAATTGCTCACGCCGGCCCTTGGTTTTGGTAATACCTCCGGATATTCTTAGTTTGAAATATTTGGCAAAACTGTAATCGGCATACAGGTTGGTGGTGAACACATCAGATACCCTTCTGCGCAATTCGTTTTTGGCGGTTTTGATGGGATTAAAACCACTCAATACGGCCAGGAAGGCTTCATCTTCCAAACCGTCTTCCACTTCCGTAATGGTTCCTCTTACCGGGCGAAAGGCCCAAACGCTGTACAATAAGTTGCCAGAGAAAAAGCCATTGCCTCCTAAAGAAGGACTGGTGCCATATTGAAGCAAATGGCTGTAGTTGGTATTGATACCTACGTTGAGATGTTTATCTACACGCTGGTCCAGCCTGAAGCGGCCCTGGTAGCGGTCATAACCCGAGTTCACGATGATACCTTCCTGGTTCAGTGCAGAAAACGAGAGGCTGTATTTGGTATCGGCCGAACCGCCGCTCAGCGATAAAAAATAATTCTGGAAAGGACTTGCGCCCAGGATGGAATCCTGCAGATCGATGCCCTTGATATTACGATAATCTTCGATGGTTTTTCCGTTGGTGAGATAAGTGGAGTCGGCATATACCGGGTTCCTGTCGGCCGCATATTTCACATACTCGTAGGGATCCATCAATTCCATCTTGCGGGTATAACGCTGAAAACCATAATAGGAATTGAAGTTGATGACCGGCTTGCCGGTCTTTCCTTTTTTGGTGGTAATGAGTATCACCCCATTGGCGCCCCGGGCGCCGTAAATAGCGGTGGACGATGCATCCTTAAGCACTTCTATCGATTCAATCTCCGCAGGATTGATGGCGTTGTTGTCGGGGTTTTCCAATGGGAACCCATCTATCACATACAGCGGTGAATTGTCCTGCGTAAGCGAATTGTTACCCCTGATCACGATATTCACCATGGCGCCGGGTTGTCCGTCGTCTGAACTGGCGGTAACACCTGCCACACGCCCCGCCAGGGCCTCTTCAAACGACCGTACGGGTGCTTTTTGCAGGTCGGCCATTTTAACCGATGACATAGAGCCGGTAACATCTCTTTTTTTCACCTCCCCGTAACCTATGATCACCACCTGGTCAATTTCCGAAGAAGAAAGTTCCAGGTGAACAGTGAGCTGTGTTCGGCGGCCCACCTTCACTTCCTGTGTTGCATAACCCACAAAAGAAATTTCCAGCACCGTATTTTCATCCACGCCTTTTAAACTGAACTCGCCCTGTTCATTGGTGGTGGTGCCGCGGTTGGTGCCTTTTATGCGTACGCTGGCTTTTTCAATAGGCTTGCCCTCAGCGCTCAGCACCCTGCCGGTAATATCCTGGAGCAGGTCGGCAACTGCCTGTTGTGCGATGGGTGGGGGAGAGGCCGGTTTTTTTCTTACAATAATATATTTACCGCTGATGGTGTATGTAAGCGCCTGGTCTTTAAATACCAGGTCCAGCACCTGTTCCAGTTCCTGGTTCTCGACGCTTATATTTACAGGCCGGGAATTACTGACCTGTTCTTTGCCATACACAAAGTTATAACTGCTTTGTTTTTCAATGGCCCGGAACACCTGTATAAGCGGGGTGTTCTTAAATCGTAATGTGAGTGTTTGACCTAAGCCATGCGCACTAAGCTGGAGGCATCCCAGCAACAGGAAAAATGTAGTGAGCTTCATAATCAACAGTGTTTTGGCTAAACAACTTCGATAGCATAATGCATGCTTACAGAGAGAATTAAAATGCATAAATTGCAGTGTTTGGGTTACATGATGACAGTTCGTAGTACAATTGAAATCCTGTTGATCCAAACTTATCCCGCTTCGTCTGGCCACGAAGCGGTTTTTGTTTGAACCAGCATAGCCTAAGGTTTATTTCATAACAATAACTTTATTGCCTGCTACTTTGAAATGCACCAGGTTGGTGAGTTGCAATACTTTTAATAATTCAGATAAATTTTCCTCCCTTGATATGTTGGCAACAAAAGAATCCCTGATATCGGCCCGGTATTCCACTTCTACATTGTACCATTTCTCTACCTGGCGCATGATGGTTTTTATATCGGCGCCGTCGAAATAAAACCGGCCGTCTTTCCAGGCCATCACTTCTTCCAGGTCTACTTCCGGCATCACCTGAATGGCATGGTGATCAATACGCGCCTGCTGCCCGGGCTTCAATACATTGTTCTTATCACCCGCCAACACCTGCACCGAACCTTCCAGCAGGGTGACCTTGCTGGCGCTTTCATCGGCATAAGAGTTTACATTGAAATGCGTGCCCAGCACTTTTACCTGCACGCCGTTATAGTGCACAATAAAAGGACGCGCAGCATGCTTTTTTATCTCGAAATAAGCTTCGCCGTTTATTGTTACGTTTCTTGTTGTTCCGGTAAAGGCTGTGGGATAGGTGATGGAAGAAGCCGTATTTAACCAAACGCGGCTGCCGTCGGCGAGTATGAGTTTTAAAGGTTTGCTTCCTTTGGGTAAACTAATGGTATTGTTGCCTACGATATTGGTAGTGGCGCCTCTATACTCTATTTCACCATCGCCCAGTTTGTTGATGCTTACCGATCCCTGTTGCGCCACCATGCCATTGCCGGCGCTGTCCAGTTCAATGGTGCTTCCATCGCCCAGTATCAACACCGCCCTGTTATTGGCCGGCGCCGGTATTTCGGTTTGATACGATGGCGATGATTTGTGCTGCGCCGTTTCCTGTATGGGTTTTTTCACCAATAAAAACCAGGCCAGGCCCGCCAGGCAAACACCCATTACGATGGCTGCCACACGCATCCATCGCTGCATGGTTTTCATACGGCGTATGCGGGCCGGCAGCTGCGATGCATATTCCTGTTGCCGGCGAAACGCCGTGAGCATTTCTTCGGCCAGTTCATCATCTGCAATGCCCTCACTGCTTAATGGCGCGGCGATCATCTGCAATGAATGGTACCAGTCTTCCAGTTCCTGCTTTTCACGTTCGTTTAATGTATTGTCTTTGTACTTGTTTAACAGGCCAAGCAGTTTATCCGGCTCCATAATTAGTTTTTGGAATATTCAGAATATTTTTTTGTTTTGTCTTTACCCTTTTCCTGTTAATGAAGTACCCTGGGAATGGTTTTTCCGTTATTGTATCCTGGTTTCTTTTCTAAAAAAAATCGTTAACCCGGTATATAGGTTTTGTTATCAACAACTTAGTAGCATATAGCGATCATGCATTGATTGCCTTGTGGCAGCAGGGTGAGGAAATGGCCTTTGATGTATTGTATAAACGATATGTGGTGCAGTTGCTGCGGCTGGTTGAGCAAAAAATTGGCTCACAGGAAAACGCCAAAGAAATTACCCAGGATGTTTTTATGGCGGTATACCTTCAGAAATATCAGCTGCAAAACATTGAGAACTTAAAGGCTTACATTTTCAGCATGGCCAAACACAAGGTGTTTAATTATTACCGTCACGAACTGGTAAAACAAAAATACCAGCAGACCATTCTAAAAAATGAAATGGAACTGCTGACCGGTGATATGAAGGAGATGCTGGAAATGAAACAGCTGCTTGAACTGGTGAATGAACAAATAGAACATCTGCCACCCAAATGCCGGGAAGTATTCAAGTTGAGCCGACAGGCCAATCTTTCTTACAAATCCATTGCCCAAAAATTGAATATATCCGAGAACACCGTTGACCAGCATATACAAAAAGCCCTTCGTATATTACGTGCTGCCATCAAAAATTATGAAGGACATAATAGTCTCGGTATCGTAATATCGGTTTTATGGCTGTTGGAAAGCGGTTCATAAGGACCCCCATGACCGGCAATGACCACCTCTTGCTAACGCTCGTTACCAATATTCTATCAGAAATAGCCAATTCACGCCTAGGAATTCCCCTTTGCAAGCCATTCCTTTGCACTTTCAATCCACGCATATGAGTGTAACAACATCTATCCATGAGGCTACTGCCGCCGACGTGAGCAAAGCCGTTCAGAAAGCCCATGAGGCATTTGCGCTGTACAAAGCCACCAGCCCGGCGCAACGGGTGGTTTTTCTGAAAAAGATAGCAGAAGAGATCAATGCCATTGGCGATTCGCTGATTGCCATCACACAACAGGAAACCAAATTGCCCGAAGCCCGGCTCAAAGGCGAGCGAACACGCACTACCAATCAAATTCAGTTATTTGCCCAGCTGGTACAGGAGGGTTCCTGGGTGCGCGCCATCATCGATACCGGCAACCCCGACAGGCAGCCTTTGCCCAAACCTGATATTCGCCAAATGCAAATGCCGCTGGGTGTGGTAGGCGTATTTGGCGCTTCCAATTTTCCCTATGCCTTTTCTGTAGCCGGTGGCGATACCATTGCCGCACTGGCAGCCGGCTGTCCCGTAGTATATAAGGCGCATCCCGGTCATCCCGCAACCAGCGACCTGGTGGCGCAGGCCATTCTCAAAGCCGCCAAAGACACCGGTATGCCCGATGGCGTATTCAGTATGGTGCAGGGTGGTATTGAAGTGGGCCAGTCCCTGGTAAACCATCCATTGGTAAAAGCCATTGCCTTTACCGGTTCGTTCAGGGGAGGCAAAGCCCTGTACGACACCGCCGCCAAAAGGGAAGAACCCATACCCGTATATGCCGAAATGGGCAGTGTAAACCCCGTATTTGTATTGCCCGGCATATTGAAACAAAAAGGCAAGGCTGTGGCCGAATCGCTGGCAACCAGCAACAGGCTGGGCGCAGGCCAGTTTTGTACCAACCCGGGCATTGTAGTGCTGGAACAATCGGCTGAGGCCGATGCCTTCCTCGATGTCTATGCGGCCAGCCATAAAGCCGCCGCCGGCGAGCCCATGTTAACCGAAACCATTTACAACCAGTATAATCAATCGCTGCAAAAGCTGAACATGATGGCCGATCTGAAAATGATTGCCTGTGGTGTGAAAGGCGATGGAGCGGCCCTGGCCGTACCCCATACTTTTGTAGTGGATGGAAAAACTTTTTTACAGCAGCCGCATTTGCAGGAAGAAGTGTTTGGCCCCGCCTCTATTCATGTATTGGCCGATAGCAGAGAGCAGGTATTGGAGATAGCCCGCGCCTTACAGGGACAACTCACGGCCAGCGTATGGGGTGCAGATACCGACTGGGAGGCTTTTGCATCGCTGCTTACTGTTTTGCAGGAAAAGGCCGGACGTGTTATCATTAATGGCGTGCCCACGGGCGTGGAAGTTGGACATGCCATGGTACATGGAGGGCCTTACCCTGCTACTACCGACAGCAAAACCACCAGCGTGGGATCGCAGGCCATTTACCGTTTTACACGCCCGGTTTGTTTCCAGGATTTTCCGGCGGCATTATTGCCTGCCGAGTTGAAAAACGAAAATACAGGTGGTATACTGCGTATGGTGAATGGCGTTTATACAAGGGAAAACGTTTAATTTGAATATGAAGTAAGAAGTCGGAGGTCGGAAGTCAGAAGGCAGAGGTCGGAAATACAGGATACTCCGACTTCCGACTTCCGACCTCTGACTTCCGACTTCATAAACTAATACGACAATGAAACTATTCAAAACAACCAAAGGAGTTCTCGTTCAGCACAACGATGCTTATTGCCTTATTCAACAGGATTGGGATACCCTCATCAACCGCGATGACCTGTACAATTACCTGGTAAAGCAATTCCCTAACGAAATATCCATCACCGCTGAAGAGGCCGGGGAGTGGATAGAACAACACCTGTTACCTCCTATCGGCAAACAGGAAGTATGGGCCGCCGGCGTTACCTACCTGAAAAGTCGCGACGCCCGTATGGAGGAATCCAAAGATTCAGGCGGCGCCGATTGCTACCAGCGGGTATACGATGCCGAAAGACCCGAACTGTTTTTTAAATCACTGCCGCACCGCGTGGCAGGCCACAAACAACCAGTGAATATTCGTAAAGACTCTACCTGGAATGTACCCGAGCCCGAGCTCACCCTCTATATCAATGCAGCAGGTACCATACAGGCATATACTGTAGGAAACGATATGAGCTCGCGAAGCATAGAAGGGGAGAATCCTTTGTACCTGCCGCAGGCCAAGGTATATGAAAAAAGCGCGGGGTTGGGTCCATGTTTGTATGTGAGCCATGAACCCATATTGCCCGAAACAGGCATTCATATGGCTATACATCGCAACGGTGCAAAGATGTATGAAGGCAGCACCACCGTCAGCCGCATGAAACGCGCGCTGCCCGAGCTGGTGAGTTACCTGTATAAAGAAATGGAATTTGAGGCGGGCTGTTTTTTGATGACCGGCACCTGTCTGGTACCACCCACCGATTTTACCCTGCAACCCGGCGACCGCATTGATATCAGTATTGATGGGATTGGTACGTTGGTGAATACGGTGGCGGTGAAATAAAGTAGGAGGTAGGAAGTAGGAGGCCCTGTATTATCCTACTTCTTACCTCCTACTTCCTTTAAGCCGTTTGCACCAGTCCCTCCGCCACATAAGCCTTCATATACTGCAAAGGTGTTTTATTCAGCATGGCCTTGAAATGCCGGTTGAAATTACTCAGGTTATTGAACCCGCATTCATAACAGATTTGCGCAACACTCATTTTATTTTCTATCAGTAGCTTGCAGGCATAGCCTATACGCACTTCCAGCAAAAACTGCCAGTAGGTTTTTAATGTACGGGTTTTAAAATACCGGCAAAACGAATGCGGGCTCAGGTTGGCCGCGGCTGCCACATCCTTGATATGAATAGGATTTTGAAAATTGTTGAAGGTATAGGTATATATCAGGTTGATGCGGTCGGTATTGGTATGGTCGTAAGCTGTAGTAAAACCCTGGCTCGACAAAAGCGTATACTCCTTACTGGTGGCTATCAGTTGCAGCATATTCAACAACAGCTCTATGCGCTGCACTTCACGCGCCTTCAGCATTTGTTCCATTTTTTCAGAAACAATGGCCTTGGTGGGGCCCGTGATCTTCACCCCGCGTTTGGCCAGCTCCAGCAGGGAGCGAATGGATTTCATTTCGGGCAATTGTAAAAAAGCAGTGCCCCAGAAATCTTCCCTGAAATGAATGGCAATAGCTTCAACATGAATACCCGGCTCGCCCTGAAAATAAATGGCATCGCTGCGCCAGATATGCGGCAGATTGGAACCCAGCAGCACCAGGTCGCCATCGTCGAATTTCTCCATGCTGTCGCCCACCAGCCTGATGCCCTCCCCCTTGCGAATGAGGGTAAGCTCTATTTCGGGATGAAAATGCCAGTGGTTGTACAGGAAAGGTAATATGTCTTCCCGCACACTGAACGAATAATTATAGCCAGTATCAACTTTGCGAAGAATAGGTTTCATAAACGAAGTATGAAGTACGAAGTAGGAAGTAGGAACAAAGGTACTTTCATACCTCTTACCTCCTGCTTCCTACTTCCTTTCTATGCCAATATAATATCAAAATTGGCCAATTGTGTGAAATTTTCAATGAATTTTGATTGATTACTTTGAAAAAAATACCAGAATTGGCACATACTGGTAAATCCGTAAGTCTTAAACTGCGCGCGCATATGAAAGAAAAAAAAGGACGCCGGTCGTTCCTGAAAAACTTTACTGTAGGAGGAATAGGCATAGCTGTTGCCCCGGCATCGCTGTCGGCACAAAGCGATGCGCATGCCCACCCGCCATTGACGGTCCAATCAGCCGGCGCTACCCGCCAGCCGGCACAGCAAAGAAAATACAATGACGCTTATACGGGTGAATACCTGAACCGCGTGGCCTTTCCCATTGGCGGACTGGGAGCAGGCATGTTTTGCCTGGAAGGCACCGGCGCCATCTCACATATGTCGCTTTGGAGCCGGCCCGATCTTTTTCACGAACCGGCGGTGTTTGCCGCCATTGCCGTAAAAGGCGTTCCGAATGGCGCCAAGGTAATTGAGGGACAGGTTCCCGAATGGAAAATGCTGAAAGCCGATAATTATGGCGGCGGTGGTGCAGGCGCTACCTATGGACTGCCGCGTTTTAATGAAGCCAGTTTTCTGGCCCGTTTTCCTTTTGCCACCATCAATTATAAAGACAGCGATATACCGCTGGCCGTACAACTTACCGGCTGGAGCCCTTTTATTCCCACCGATGCCGATAACAGCAGCCTGCCCGTAGCTGCACTGGAATATAAATTCACCAATACCGGCAGCCAGGCCGTGGAAGCAGTATTCTCCTATAATGCCAAACATTTTGTAGGCCGCCAGGGCGGTGGTAAACGATCGATACGCGCCTACGACAAAGGTTTCATCATGTTCCAGGAAGGAACTACCGACAAACCTTTTATGCGCGGCGAGTTTGCTGTTTACAGCAACGAACCCGGCACGCTGGTTGATCATTGCTGGTTCCGTGGCGGCTGGTGGGATCCCGTGACCATGGTATGGAATACCATTCGCGATGTAAAAACAAAAACCCATGCGCCAGTTGAAGAGGGTGCACCCGGCGCATCCTTATATGTACCTTTTACTTTACAACCCGGCCAGTCGAAAACCATTCGGGTAATGATGGCCTGGTATATGCCCGAAACTGATTTACGGGCAGGGCCCGATGCACCCGTTGATAAGGACGGTTGCGCCGATTGTTGTATCGACCCGCAAACTGCCGGTTTGGAAAAACTGGTACCCAATCCATCGCGTTTTCACAAACCCTGGTACAGCAGCAAATTCAACAGCGTTGAAGAAGTAGCAGGCTACTGGCAATCGAATTACGACGACCTGTACAAAAAAAGCAACCTCTTCAAAGATACTTTTTATGCCAGCACGCTGCCGGCCGAAGTAATAGAGGCTGTGGCGGCCAACCTCAGCATATTAAAATCGCCCACCGTATTGCGCCAGTTCGATGGCCGGCTGTGGAATTATGAAGGCGTATTGCCCGGCAATGGTTGTTGCGATGGCAGTTGCACGCATGTGTGGAACTATGCACAGGCGGTTGCGCATTTGTTTCCTGCCCTGGAAAGAAGTTTGCGCCATACCGAGTTTTGTGAGAACCAGAACAAGGAAGGTCACCAGGGTTTTCGCGCCAGCCTGCCCATCAGGCCTGTTAAACACGATTTTCATGCGGCAGCCGATGGTCAATTGGGCGGCATTATGAAAGTGTACCGCGAGTGGCGCATCAGCGGCAATAACGACTGGCTGGCAAAAATGTATCCCATGGTGAAGAAGAGTATGGACTATTGTATTGCCACCTGGGATCCTGCCGGCAAAGGCATTGTTGAAGAACCGCATCATAATACCTACGACATTGAATTCTGGGGACCCAATGGCATGTGTACCAGTTTTTACCTGGGCGCGCTGATGGCCATACAGGAAATGGGTAAGTTTCTAAAGAAAGATGTATCTGTGTATAAAAAACTATACACAAAGGGAAAACAGTATATGGAAGAAGCACTGTACGACGGTGAATATTTCTTCCAGAAAATTCAATGGACCGGTTTGAAGGCGCCCAATCCCGTAGAGTCGCAATCTTTTCATACTTCCTACTCTGAGGAAGCGCTGGAAGTATTGAAAAAAGAGGGACCCAAATACCAGTATGGCGTAGGCTGTTTAAGTGATGGCGTACTGGGCGCCTGGATAGCGCGTGTTTGTGGTTTGAACGACCCGGTAGACACCGCAAAAATCAAAAGCCACCTGCTGGCCGTACATAAATACAACCTGAAACAGGACCTGAGCGATCATGCCAATCCACAAAGACCCACCTATGCCATGGGGCACGAAGGCGGCTTGCTGTTGTGCACCTGGCCCAAGGGCGGCAAACTATCATTGCCTTTTGTGTACAGCGATGAAGTGTGGACCGGCATCGAATACCAGGTAGCTTCGCACCTGATGTTGCTGGGCGAAACCAATAAGGCGCTGGAAATAGTAAGAACCTGCCGCAACCGCTACGATGGACGCCGCCGCAACCCCTTCAACGAATTTGAATGCGGCAGCTGGTATGGCCGCGCCTTGTCGAGCTATGGCATGTTGCAGGGTCTCACCGGTGTGCGTTACGATGCTGTAGACAAAACATTGTACATCGATTCACAAATTGGCGATTTTACCAGTTTTTTAAGTACCGAAACAGGCTTTGGCACCGTAACATACAAACAGGGTAAACCGGTAGTGAAAGCCGTATATGGTACCATACCGGTGAAACGATTCATGATAAGTGGAAAACAAATAAAAGCATAATGCAGATATACCTGGTAGGTGGTTTTTTGGGCAGTGGTAAAACAACTGCCATTCAACAGGCTTGCGCATTGTTGATGCGCAGGGGCGAAAGCGTGGGGGTGATCACCAACGACCAGGGGCAGCAACTGGTTGACAGCGGTTTTATAGCGGGTTTCAACATACCTGTACAGGAAGTTACCAATGGTTGTTTTTGCTGCCATTACAGCGAATTTGAAAAACGCATGGAGACCCTGCAGCAGGCGCATCAGCCATCCATCATTTTTGCTGAATCGGTAGGCAGTTGTACCGACCTGGCGGCTACGGTAGCCAACCCCTTGCAGCAATTTCACCCGAATATAAAAACGGTGATCACGGTTTTTGCCGATGCAGCCGTATTACCCGCTTTATTAAAAGGGTCGCGCATATTGCATCAACAGGTGAATTATATTTATAAAAAACAGCTGGACGAGGCCGATGTGCTGGTGATCAACAAAACCGACCTGTTGAATACCGTACAACTGGAAGAGGTGATGCAATTGGTAAACACCCGTTTTGCCGGCAAGGTGGTTTTGTACCAGAACTCATTGCAGCAGGATGATGTGCGTCGCTGGCTTACCATCCTGAATAATTTTCAGCCGCTGGTCACACGAAAAACACTGGAGATTGATTACGATGAATACGGCGCCGGCGAAGTGCAACTGGCATGGCTCGATGCCTCGCTGGAGATTCGGTCGGCCGGCAACCATGCGGTGGCCATTGCATTGGACCTGATCAATAAAATAGGTTTTGCCATCAACAGGTACCAGTGGCCGGTAGGGCATTTGAAGTTTTTCCTGAACGATGGCCGCGGGCAGCGTAAAATAAGTTTTACCCTAATGAACAGCCCTTCCCTGCATGTAGAACCGGGCAGCGATACCGGCAGCGCCCGCCTGCTGATCAATGCCAGGGTGCAAACCAGCCCGCAGGCTTTGCAGAAACTGATTGGGGAAATGATTAATAAGGTGAAGACCGAAACGGGTTGTACCATAATTGAAGGCGAATCGGCCGCTTTTCAACCCGGATACCCAAAACCCGAGCATCGTATTACTGTGCCCTGATACGAAATACAGGTCAATGAAAATTTTACCACATACGTTAGTGGCTATACGGTACCGGCTACGTAACCTGGATGGTCATATCCTGGAGTCGATCATGGACAAAGGGCCGGTTCACTATGTCCATGGGTCAGGCGCGGTATTGCCCAGCCTGGATGATGCCTTGTTGGGCATGCAACCCGGCGATACAAAAACGCTACTGGTAACAGATAATGCCGATCATTTTTATGTAGATGTAGTGATCGATTCTGTGCGGGCCGCCACAGAACAGGAAATCAGGAACAATAATTTATTGAACCAATATCCCGAAGAACATTGTGGTCCGGATTGTATTTGTTAAACCCATGTAAGGATATAAATAAATTAACCTGTATACACCACAGGAATGCCGACTAACGAAAAATTTTTACTATCATGAAAAAACTTCTCATTGCTGTTTGCTGCTTGCTAACCATTAACGTATTTGCCCAATCGAAATTTAATGGGCTTGATATGAACCTGGGTAACCTGTCCAGACTGTCTGATGCCAAAACACGTTCTATCAGTCCGGAGAATTTTACCGGTGAAAAAGGTAAAGGTGCGCTGGCCGATCCCAAAACCGATAAAGGCAAACGCAATGTGGCCAATGCTGCCAATGAAGCGCGCGACCTGGGTAAGGGATGGAAGGTAAATCCCTTTATCATCATCAACTCTGGCGAAACATTTACCATAGCTGAAATAGAAGGCCCCGGCGCCATACAGCATATCTGGATGACGCCCACCGGCAACTGGCGTTTCTCCATCATTCGTATTTATTACGACGATGAAAAAAATCCTTCCGTGGAATGTCCCCTTGGGCCCTTCTTTGGTATGGGTTGGAATACCTACGCACACCTGAATTCGCTGGCCATGACCGTAAACCCCGGCAGTGCTTTCAACTCATATTGGAAAATGCCTTTCCGCAAAAAGATCAAGATCACCATTGAAAATATCAATCCCACCGAATCTATGCGCCTGTATTACCAGGTGGATTATGTGTTGACCGATATTCCCGAAGATGAAGGGTATTTCCATGCACAATACCGCCGTTCACGCGCTACCAAAGGCGCCCTGCACACCATACTGGATGGCGTAAAAGGAAAAGGTCATTATGTAGGCACCTATATGGCTGTAGGCGTTACCAACAATGGCTGGTGGGGCGAAGGTGAGATCAAATTCTATATGGATGGCGATAAGGAAAATGCCACCATCGTGGGTACCGGTACCGAAGATTATTTCTGTGGTTCTTATAATTTCGAGAACAAGGAAACCCGCCAGTATCAGGAATTCTCCACCGCCTATGCCGGTTTGCACCAGGTAATACGTCCCGATGGCGTATATCGTTCACAACAACGTTTTGGAATGTACCGCTGGCATATACAGGATCCCATTCGTTTTGATTCCGATTTGAAAGTGACCATTCAGGACCTGGGCTGGCGTCATGGCGGCCGTTACCTGCCCCAGCAATCGGATATTACCACCGTTGCTTACTGGTACCAGCGCGAGCCGCATGCCCCCTTCCCCAAACTGCCTTCGGCCGATGAGCTGGAAGTTAACTAGCGTATAACCTTGAAATGGAGCTGGTGGCAGGTGCAGCACTACTTGCCACTAGCTATTAAACCAGTATACATGAAACAAATTATTGCTTGCATTCTTTTATCCGGAACTTTATTTATGACCGCATGTAACGATGCCGGCACCGCCGGTGAAAACAATGCCGAAGAAACCAACTACGAAGCGGGCAGCTTTGGATACGATGTGCAGTTCCTGAATCAGCACGACAGCATAGTGGTGCTGGAAAACGGCGATGCGCAGGTGATTGTATCGCCCAAATACCAGGCAAAAGTATTTACTTCCACGGCCAATGGCATGAACGGCAAAAGTTTTGGATGGATCAATTACAAAGCTTTTACGGCACCCGTTGATGACCATATGAATGCCTATGGCGGCGAGAACCGCCTGTGGCTGGGCCCCGAAGGCGGTAAATTTTCGCTGTTCTTTCCCAAAGACTCATCAATGGTATTCGACAACTGGAAAACACCGGCCGCCATCGATACCGAAGCCTGGGATGTAACGGCAAAAGATACCCGGTCGGTGACCATGAAAAAAGACATGCAAATTACCAATTATGCCGGCACTACTTTACAGATTGGCGCCGAACGTTCTGTTAACATACTATCGGCACAGGATATTGCACAAACTACTGGTGTGTCCTTCGATACTTCGGTTAAAGCCACCGGTTATCAAACTGTGAACACCATCACCAACAGCGGCCAGGAAGCCTGGACCGAAAAAACCGGCATGCCCTGTTTATGGATATTGGATATGTTCAACCCATCGCCCAAAGTAGTTATTGCCATTCCTTATAAAACCAATGCAACCGGAAAGGTGGCTACTACCGACTATTTTGGTGAAATACCCGCCGACCGTATCAAATACGAGAACGGCGTATTGTTGTTCAAAGCCGATGGCAAAAGCCGCGGCAAGCTGGGAATTGGTCCCAACCGTGCCCTGCCGGTGGCCGGCAGCTACGATGCACAGAACCAGGTGCTCTCCGTTACCGTGTTTGATGTAGACAGCAGCGGTCGCTATTTAAACCAGGAATGGAATACCAAAAAGCCGCCATTCAGCGGCGATGCGGTTAATGCCTATAACGACGGGCCATTAGCCGATGGCAGCCAGATGGGGCCTTTCTACGAAATAGAAAGTGTATCGCCTGCCGCCTTCCTGCAACCTGGTCAATCGCTCACGCATAAACATGCCGTGTTTCATTTCACAGGAAATGAGCAGCTGCTGGATAGCATCAGTCGAAAAATGCTGAAGATATCACTGGCCGATTTGAAAAAAGCTTTTCAATAGTTCTGAGTTGTAATATGTAAATGCCGCCGTTGCGTTTTTCAGCGCAACGGCGGCATTTTTTGTAAGGGTCTGCGTAAATGCACATTCATGCTGGTTAGTATTACAATTATTATCTTTATTTTCATTGCGATTAATATTTATAACCATATGAAATACCTTTTCATCCTTCTCCTGTGCATGTCTACGGCGCAGGCCCAATACCAACCCACCTGGGAATCCATCGACCAACGCCCCGTACCCGCCTGGTTCAACGAAGCCAAATTTGGCATCTTTATCCACTGGGGGCTGTACTCCGTTCCCGCCTGGGCGCCTACCGACAAAAACATGCATGTATACTCAAAATACAGCGAATGGTACTGGCACCGCTATATGAGAGATACCAGTGCTGTGGGCAGGGCCTTCCGCAATTATCACCATGCCACCTATGGCGAAAACTTCAAATACCAGGATTTTGCCAATATGTTCAAAGCCGAATTGTTCAAACCCGATGAATGGGCCGACCTGTTCAAAGCCTCCGGCGCAAAATATGTAGTGCTCACCAGCAAACACCACGAAGGATTTACGCTGTGGCCCAGCCGCGAAAGCTGGAACTGGAACAGCGTGGATGTAGGTCCGCACCGTGACCTGGCGGGCGACCTCATCAAAGCAGTTAAAGAAAAAGGTTTGCGCATGGGCTATTATTATTCTTTATACGAATGGTTCAACCCCCTGTATAAAGAAGATGTAAACCGATACGTAAACGAGCATATGCTGCCGCAAATGAAAGACCTGGTAAACCGATATCATCCCGACGTGTTCTGGACCGATGGTGAATGGGATCACCCCAGCAGTGTATGGAAAAGCACCGGGTTCCTGGCCTGGCTTTTCAACGAAAGCCCCGTAAAAGACCAGGTAGTGATCAACGATCGCTGGGGTAAGGAAACCCGCAGCAAACACGGCGGCATTTATACCACCGAATACGACCTGGTGCATGATGGCAAGGCCGGCGCCATAGATCATCCCTGGGAAGAATGCCGCGGCATCGGCAGTTCCTTTGGTTATAACAGAGCCGAAAACTGGGACGATTATTCCAGCTCTGAACAACTGGTGCATATATTGATTGAAAAATGTGCACGTGGCGGCAATTTATTGCTGGATATTGGTCCCGCCGCCGATGGCACCATCCCCGCCATCATGCAACAACGTTTGATAGATATGGGGCAATGGCTGAAAGTAAATGGCGAGGCCATCTACGGTACCACCAGCTGGAAACAGGCACCCAAAAAAGAAAATGTATTCTTCACCAAAAAAGGCAATGATATTTTTGTGTTGTGTACGAAGTTCCCCGATAAAGAAATTGTGGTAGACAATATCAGTTCCTTTAAAACGGTGTCCATGCTGGGTTATAAAGGCGCCGTGAAAGCCCGTGTGAAAGGTGGCAAGCTGGTGATTACCCCGCCAGCGCTTACGCCGGCCAATAATCCCTGCCAGTACGCCTGGGTATTTAAGGTAGGTAACTGAAAATTTTCGTAAATTTATGATAAGGCCCCGCATGTGTGGGGCTTTTTTTATCGGGAGTATATTATGATCATATTAGAAAACGAAGCGAAGGAAACCATTATCAAAGAAGCCGTAAGCGCATATCCCAAAGAATGTTTCGGGTTTGTGTTCGGGTACGATGATGAGAATGGCCGGCGCATCATCACCCATGCAGCGGTGATGAAAAACGGCGATCAAAAGACCAGGTTTACAGTTACGCCGCAAGACTATACGCAGGCCGAAAAATATGCTGAGGAGTGCCAACTGCAATTGATGGGTGTATACCGCTCTCATCCTGATCACCCGGCCATTCCATCGCAACAAGACAGGATGGTGGCCCAGCCTTTCTTTTCCTATCTCATCATTTCGGTGAATGCAAAAGAGGCCGGAGCCATAAGAAGCTGGCGCCTGAACGACGATGGCAGTTTTGAAGAAGAGAATTATCATTTGCTGGCATTATAGCCCGGCCATATCCGCTGCATTGTAAATATCTTTGCAGCTAAGGAACAATTATCATCATGTTGTTGAACGAAGAACTGGCCCGCTATAACCGGCACCTCATTATACCCGGTTTTGGCCTGCCCGCACAGGAAAAACTCAAAGCCGCCAAAGTACTGGTGGTGGGCTCCGGCGGTTTGGGCAGCCCGCTGTTATTATACCTGGCGGCTGCCGGCGTGGGCACGCTGGGCATTGTAGATTTTGACGTGGTAGACGAGAGCAACCTGCAACGCCAGGTATTGTTTGGTGTACACGATATAGGCCAGCCCAAGGTAGAAGCCGCCCGGCGCAGGCTGCAGGCATTGAACCCGCATGTCAACATCATTCCCCACCATACACAACTCAGCTCGCAAAACGCGTTGAACATCATTAAAGACTACGATGTAGTAGCCGATGGCACCGATAATTTTCCCACCCGCTACCTGGTAAACGACGCCTGTGTATTATTAGGTAAACCCAATGTATATGCCTCCATATTCCAGTTCGAGGGACAGGTTTCGGTTTTTAATTACCGGTATGCCAACGGCGAATTCGGTCCCAATTACCGCGACCTGTACCCCACGCCACCGCCACCGGGCCTGGTGCCCAACTGTGCCGAAGGTGGGGTGCTGGGTGTATTGCCCGGCATCATTGGCAGCCTGCAGGCCCTGGAAGTCATAAAAGTGATCACCGGGGTAGGGGAGCCGCTGGCCGGTCGTTTTTATATGTTCGATGCCAAAAGTTTCGAAAGCCAGACCTTCCACATTGCCCAAAGGCCGGATAATATCATCACCACCCTCATCAACTACGACCTGTTTTGTGGCGTGCCCAAGCCCATTAAGGAAATTTCCCCGAAAGAATTGTTTGCCCTGCAAGCCAAAGGCAAACCCTTTCAACTCATCGATGTACGGGAGCCGCACGAATACGAACTGGTGAATATTGGCGGGGAACCTATGCCGCTGGCCACTGTGGCAGCGCATGCCCATACCATAAAAAAAGATCGGATGGTGGTGGTGCATTGTAAAATGGGTGGGCGCAGTGCGCAGGCCATCCGCGAGCTGGAAGAAAAATTCGGTTTTACCAATTTATACAATCTGAAAGGCGGCATTCTTGCCTATATTGATGAAGTGCGCCCCGAATTGACGCGGTATTAGGCGGGCATGAGTATTGTATTACCTCATTATTGTGCGAATGAAAAGTGAGGTGAGTGCAGAAGGTGTGTCGGGCGACACACCTTTTTTGTTTAAGGCCGCTTTGCAACACCCCGGCCCGGGAAAGGGCTACCACCTCGAGGCATATCTTTTAAGCTGACTAGTCCTCCACCGCCTTCTTCTTCACCCTCTCCAAAAACTTCCTCCTTATCACTATCTCCACCGCCGGTATATTCTCCATCTTACTTTCCAGCCACGAAATAATATCCAAATAGGCAAAAGCCCTCGTCTCATACCGGTTCGCCTGCAACTGCTTCAGCTGCTCCAGCAATTTGGCAAACTCAGGCTTCAACTGCCTCGGCGATAAATGGAATGAACGGCGCAAAAAACGGAATATCGCCTCCTCCACCACACTCAAATTACCCATCTTGGCCATAAACCGGTACACCGATTTAAACAGGTATTCCAGCAAATCGAAATTCCCCAACTCATAATGGGCAATCAGGTGCAGCAGCCGCGAATAGCATTGCAGGTCGGTGCGCAAATCCACCTTCCAGTTGATGATCTTGTTCAGGTAATCGATGGCCTTCTCATAATGCCCGCTGCCAAAATACAGGGAAGCGAACTTATAATAGAATACCAGTACCCGGTGCCTGTCGAGGTACAAATAATATTCATTCAGTTTTTCTTCAATTTCCGGCACCAGCTTTAACCCCTCGGTAAAACTTCCCTCCAGAAAATGTTTGTTGATGCGCGAGATATTGAGGTATACAAAGGTCTGGATGCGGTTATTGTCGTTATTCATCACCACCTCGGTATTTGCAAATGCCTCAAATTTTTCCAAGGTCTCCTTTAATTTATGATAGTTCTGCAGGTCGAAATGGGCGCCCAGCAGGTTATGCATACCTTTAATATAATGGGCGGTCTCCACTTCTATCATAAATTGTTCTTTTTCAAACAATTCCACCCATTTTTGGGTATAGCGGTAGTACATCAGAAAATCCTGCCGTATAAAGGCATACCAGCAATAGCTTTGGTACAGGTACAGGCGTTCGTAAAATCCGCGGGCCTCGTGGGCGCCGGCGGGGAAATGCTGCTCAAAAAACTGCTGCAGGTCTTTTTCGTCCTTCTCGCCGCGGGCATGGCCATTCCGGATATACCAGCTATATAATAATAATGACAGGTTCGACAATTTCCCCATCATGGTGAGGCGCCGGTTGGTTTCATCCACCTCGGCGGTCAGCTTTTCGGCCCGGTTCTGCATGCTTCGGGTGATGTGCAGCGCCTCGATCTTTTTCTCGAAAAACAGCACCTGCAACAGGTAGGTCATTTGGTTATGGGTGCGGGCCAGCTCCTTCATACGTTCCAGGGTTTTCAGGCTCTGATGGTATAACCCCTTGTTATACAATATTCTGGCGTGGTCCATCATCTCGTGAAGCTGCAGGGTAATATTGTCGTCGTTTTTAATGAGCCGCAGGCTGCCCAGTATTTGCCGGTACAGGTGGGCCTTGATATTCGACAACTGCTGCTTCTTGATATCCTTGTTCTTCTGCAGCAGCAGGTGTTCATCATAGGTGTCCATTTTATCCAGGGCATCGAATAACTGCACGATCTTCAGGTTCTCACTTGAAGAATTGCGCTGGGCGTAGAGCTTAAAATTCCGTTTTTCAGACTTTTCCAGCGATTTAATAAGTTGAAATAATGCGTCGGTAGAGCGGTTGGGCATCGTAATCAAAAAACATTAAACACGTTGACCAGCAACACTTTATGATATGCCGGCTGAATTTAAGTAGTGTAAATTAGGTACAAATTTGATTTCCCGCATTAATTAATCGGGAATAATTTCGGTTCAGCAGGTTGTTTGAAATAATTATAGCAAGCAACACAAAATTGAACAGCCTGCTAATTTCTAAAATCCTGTTTTGATAAATACCTATGCCAAAGAACAAAGTCTATATTTTCGACACGACATTAAGGGACGGGGAGCAAGTTCCCGGTTGTAAATTAAATACCAAAGAAAAGATAGAGATTGCTTTGGCCCTGGAAGAATTGGGTGTGGACATTATTGAAGCGGGCTTTCCCATTTCATCGCCCGGCGACTTCAAAAGTGTGAGCGAAATAGGGGCAGTAATCAAAAATGCTGTGATTTGCGGTTTAAGCCGTGCTGTACAGAAAGATATTGAGGTAGCCGGTGAAGCTTTGAAAACCGCCAAAACAAAAAGGATTCACACCGGTATCGGAACTTCCGATTACCATATTAAATCGAAATTCAATAGCACCCGTGAGGAGATACTGAAAAGAGCTGCGCAATGC
>Ga0065721_10003651_pt1 | contig 125145 bp, 113 predicted proteins | sample Mesricmetagenome_FD_59108 | JGI IMG/M metagenome (GOLD analysis project Ga0065721, IMG submission 59108) | Mesophilic microbial community from rice straw/compost enrichment Sample: eDNA_1 v2 (version 2) | ecosystem: Engineered > Solid waste > Grass > Composting > Bioreactor | place: USA...
GGACTTACAATCAGGGAAGTTCTGGCAAACCATCCGGACTTACCAACTGACGCGCTTCTGTTTGCTGTTGATCCATTGCGGATGACTCAGCCGTTTGATCTACGAGATTTAACCCGTTCCGGAATAATTGCGCTCGATGCCTGAAGGTTGAGGAGTGTGCACCAGTAAGGTCTCGTGATGGAGAGGGTCAGTGCCTGACCGAATCCTCGATTTTCGTCTGTTCCGCTTTGCGCTGGCTTCAGCTGAATACGGGAGCTTTCGGCGGGCGGCCGAGGCGACCAGATCGCGATGCAGCGATGCGGGCAGTTCCACACTCACCTTCACCGTCAAGGATGAAGCGCCACTCGCTATTCCGCTCACCAGCAAAACACCACAGGTCGCGACAGCGACGAGGCTGATAAGTTGACGATCGATCCTCTCCCTGAGGAATGCCCAGGCAAGGCCGACGATTAGGATCGGTTCAAATGCCCAGAGCAAGGTGGCGACGCTCGCACTGGTCTCTGCAAGGCCAAACATGCTGAACGTGTATGCCCATCCGGGGTTTAGGAGACCAAGCAGCGCGATGGACGGCAGCATGCGAGAAGGTGGAATCCTCGACCTGCTGAAAATGACCGCCAACCAGAGAGCAATCACGCTTGGGGCAAGTTGAAAAACGAGAATTGTGACAGGCGGAAACGACGAAAGGAGTGTCTTGCTGAGGATGGTACCGACCGCCCAGCACAGGCACACCCCCACGATCGCTGCGCGCGATGAGAGCGAGAGCATAGTAATCTCCAGGAAAGGTTCAAACGGCGATAGCGAGACGCCGACAACTAGGCGTCGTCGTCACACCGATCGTAAGAAGGCCTTCTCTGGGGACGTTTGCTCATCTTCACCATGGACATCTGTGGTCTTTACGTGTCCCGCAGATTCGAGTGAACTGATCTGCAGGTTCCTTATATCACGCCGCGTGTGAATCGAACAAATCGCTTTGTAGCAAGCAATCCGACTGTTTCCGCGCACGCTCTACGTGTTGCATGGAGCAGTTCGGCATAGGCGCAATGGCTCATTGCGAGCGGAGACCCGTCGTCGCTCCCGGCACGTCAAATTGACCGCAGCGAAACACGCTTCTCCAGCTCGATCGCCTGTTCCTTTCGCTCGCTGTAGCGGTCGGTCAGATAGGCGGAGGCATCGCGCGTCAGCAGGGTGAACTTCACCAGCTCCTCGCAAACGTCAACGACCCTGTCGTAGTAGGAGGATGGCTTCATCCGGCCATCGGCATCGAACTCCTGATAGGCTTTGGCGACCGAGGACTGATTGGGGATGGTGATCATCCGCATCCACCGGCCGAGGATACGCATCTGGTTCACGGCGTTGAAGGACTGGCTACCGCCGGAGACCTCCATGACGGCGAGGGTCTTGCCCTGAGTCGGCCGGACCGATCCGACCGAGAGCGGAATCCAGTCGATCTGCGACTTCATGATGCCGGTCATCGCACCGTGGCGCTCGGGGCTCACCCAGACCTGCCCCTCGGACCATTGGGAGAGATCGCGCAGCTCCTGCACCTTCGGATGGCTGACCGGCGCTTCGTCCGGGAGCGGCAGCCCTTCGGGTCGAAGATGCGAACCTCGCATCCGAGCCGTTCGAGCAGCCGGCGGGCCTCGAAGGCGAGCAGGCGACTGTACGACACCTCGCGCAGGGAGCCGTAGAGGATCAGGATGCGGGGCTTGTGCGTCGAGAACGCCGGGCGCAGGGCATCGAGATCGGTCGCGTGCAGGTGCTGGCCCTGCAATGCGGGAAATGTGTCAGGCAATGCGCTTTCCTTCCTGGTCGAGGACCTGCTCGCCATCCTCCTTGAAGAATGGTCCGTTGAACGTGTCCGGCAGGATGTCGAGCACGGCCTCGGACGGACGGGCGAGCCTGGTGCCGAGCGGTGTCACGACGAAGGGGCGGTTGATGAGGATCGGCGTTGCGATCATCGCGTCGAGCAGTTGCTCGTCGGTCAGGTCAAGGTTGTCGAGACCGAGTTCGGCATAGGGCGTGCCTTTCTCGCGGATGGCTTCGCGAACCGTGAGGCCGGCATCCGAGATCATCTTGGCGAGATGCTCGCGCGCCGGCGGTTCTTGGAGATACTCGATGACGGTGGGCTCGATCCCAGCGGCGCGGATCAGCGACAGCGTATTGCGGGACGTTCCGCAGGCCGGATTATGGTAGATGGTGACGTCCATGGTCAGTGCCTTTCGGTAATGGTGGTCCTGGAGACAGCGGGGGCAGCCTCGTACCAATCCTTCGAGCGGTTCACGATCCAGACGACCGACAGCATAACCGGAACCTCGATGAGCACGCCGACGACGGTCGCCAGCGCCGCGCCGGACTGGAAGCCGAACAGGCTGATGGCGGCGGCGACAGCGAGCTCGAAGAAGTTGCTGGCGCCGATCAAGGCCGAGGGACCGGCGACACAATGCCGTTCGCCGGTCATTCGGTTGAGCAGATAGGCAAGTCCGGAGTTCAGATAGACCTGGATCAGGATCGGGACGGCGAGCAGGCCGATGACGGCCGGCTGCGCGATGATCTGCTCGCCCTGGAAGGCGAAGAGAAGAACCAGTGTGGCGAGCAGCGCCACCAGCGAGATGGGCTGGAGCTTGGCGAGCAAGGTATCCAGAGCGCGGATCGTGCCATCGGCCGTCAGGCGGCTTCGGACGATCTGCGCGATAATGACGGGCACCACGATATAGAGGGCAACGGACAGGACGAGCGTGTCCCAGGGCACGGTGATCGCCGACAGTCCGAGCAGCAAACCGACGATCGGCGCGAAGGCCACGACCATGATCGCGTCGTTCAGCGCGACCTGGGAGAGGGTGAACAAGGGCTCACCGCGCGTGAGATTGCTCCAGACGAACACCATGGCCGTGCAGGGGGCCGCGGCCAGGATGATCAGTCCGGCTATGTAGGAGTCGATCTGGTCTGCAGGCAGGTAGGGGCGGAACAGCCAGCCAATGAAGAGCCAGCCGAGCAGCGCCATGGAAAACGGCTTGACGGCCCAGTTGATGATCAGGGTCACCCCGATGCCGCGCCAGAAGCTGCCGACCTGCGCGAGGGACCGGAAATCGATCTTCAGCAGCATCGGAATGACCATCAGCCAGATCAGGATCGCGACGGGAATGTTCACCTTGGCGATCTCGGCCGCGCCGACGACCTGGAAGAGACCGGGCATGAGGTGGCCGAGGGCGACACCGACGACGATGCACAGGAACACCCAGACGGTCAGGTAGCGTTCGAAGGTGGACATCAGGCGGACTTTCCTTGCGATGCTGTCGAGCCTTCCATTGCGCCGATCTGGCGTAGCTTCGTCTCGAGCGCCAGGCGATCGATGGATTCCAGCGGCAGGCTGAGGAACGCGGCGATCCGGTTCTTGAGGAAGCGGGCGGCTCGGGCGAAGGCGCGCTGGATCTCGATATCGCTTCCAGTGACTGCGGCCGGGTCCTCGACACCCCAATGGGCTGTCATCGGATGGCCGATCCAGACCGGACAGGCTTCGCCGGCGGCGCTGTCGCAGACGGTGAAGATGAAATCCATCTGCGGTGCTCCGGGCTCGGCGAATACGTCCCAGCTCTTCGACGAGAAGCCCGCCGATGGATACCCGAGGGCCTCAAGCTCCTTCAGGGCGTGCGGATTGACGTCGCCCTTCGGCTGGCTGCCAGCGGAATAGGCCTTGAAGCGACCGCCGCCTTCCTTGTTCAGGATGGATTCGGCGAGAATAGAGCGAGCGGAATTGCCCGTGCACAGGAAGAGCACGTTGTAGGTCTTGGCGGTCATGGTGTTGGTCCGTGGCTAGGTCGGCGGCCGGTTGAGCCTCATGATGGTCGCCGAGGATGGACAGATGGAGGAAAGTTGGCGCGTCGCCAGGACCGCAGCGGGCACGCTGTCCCGCTCGACTTCAGAAAATCCGATGCCCGCGAAGAACGGCGCTGCGCTCGTCGTCGCGAGGAAGATGTCACCGCCGCGGTCCAGGCCCGCCAATGTCTGCTCGACCACGGCTCCTCCCAGGCATTGTCCGCGATGATCAGGAAGCACGACGACCGAACGAAGGAGGTAGTTGTCGCCGCAGCGCTCGATGCCGGAGAAACCGACAATCCGGTTCTCCGCCGATATGACCTTGAAGAAGGTTCGGCCGTCATCCTCGATGTCGTCGGTTGGCAGATGAGCGTCCGTCAAGGCCGCCTTGAGGTCGCCGTCGTTGGCCGCGACTTGCTCCAGCCTGATCGTGCTCATGACAGCTTCACCTCCGGGCCACAGCAAGGTGTCAACTCGGCGATGAGCGGAGCGTAAAGCTCCGTCGATCCGCCACAGCAGTCCTTCAGGAGGAAAAGGGTCAGTTCACGCAGGCCGTTGAGGTCTGCCCGGTAAAGGATGGAACGGCTCTGCCGCTCGCTCGTGACCAGGCCCGCCCGCGACAGCGTCGCGAGGTGCGCGGACATCGTGTTCTGCGGCACATCGATGAGGCGGGCCAGTTCGCCGGCCGGAATGCCGTCGGGCTCGTGCCGAACGAGGAGACGGAAAGTCTCCAGCCGCGTGGTCTGGGCCAGGGCGCCGAGCGCCGCTATCGCTTTGTCGTTGTCCATATATCCAGAATAGTAGATATTTTGGGGTTGTCAATCGAAGTTGATAATCAGGATCTCGTATGGCGATGGCAAGCGAAGCTAATCCGTGCTCGGCCCTCTGAATGTCGGAGCACCAAGATGGCCGCTTCTTGTGATTTCATTGCAGGAGTAGACCGTCAGCAACCGGCTCGACTTTGGTCGTTCAACGCCACTCTTTCCGATGGTGCCGCCTTCCGCGAAGCAGATTTCACACCAAGCCATTTTTGACTCAGTCTTATGAATTCCCGGACTGAAGTGTTCCGTTGCCGAACGCGATTTCAGGGCTAATCCAGGATTCAATGTCTTCGATGGCTTCATCGATGGCATCGATCAAGTCTTGCGAGGCTTCGTTGGCCAACAAGAATTCGCGAATGCGATTGAGTTGATGACATTGAAAGATTGCCTCTTCCGTCTCATCGACGTCTTCAATTTTCAATTGGTCAAATTTCATAGGAATCTCCGGATTTTCATCGTATCAGAACCAACTCGAAGTTCTCAGCTTCATCATCTCCGGCGCGCCATTTCTTCCCAAAGCAGAGAGAAGCGGAAGTGATGCCTTCCTAAGGCTTTGGGAAGCTTCCATCCAGTGATCCGGATTCAGCCGGTTATGGTCGGATTCTAACCGCATCTTCCCAGTCCGGCAGTACTCTGGGGTAAAGCGTCAGGACATCCGGGTCGTGGCCCGGGAGGATTTCGGCGCCGTCGGCCATCAGTTCGCGAAGCAATCTGTATCCTTCCACGGTCGCCTCATAGTCGGCGAACAGGGGGAAAAGCTGATCGTTTGCAAGGTAGCGGCGCAGATGAACGGCGTCGGAGGCGATGACCAGTGGCCGCTCGCCATCCGCGATGAGGATCTGCAGCCCGCGGGAGTGGCCGCCGACAAGCTTTGCCCGAAGTCCGGGATACAGCGTGTAGTCGCCGTCGTGAAACAATACCCGGTCGCGATACACCATCTCGACCGCCGTCTTGACGTCTGCCACGGAGAACGGCTTGCGCATGCGCGCATGGCACATGCATCTGCCCGTCGCGTAGTTCATCTCCGCATCCTGAAGATGGATTTTGGCGTTCGGGAAATGGGAGAGATTGCCGGCATGGTCGTAATGCAGGTGCGTGACGAATACGTCCGTCACCATCTCCGGCGTGATGCCAAGCCGTGCCAGCGCATCAACGGGATGGGTCTTCATGATCCGCCCCCTGCGGGCCCCTTCCTCACGCTCGAAGCCGGTGTCCACCAGGACCACCCGGTCGCCGTTGCGGCAGATCCAGACGAAATAGTCGAGAACCCCTTCCGAATCATGTGGGTCGGGATCAAGGAGGATATGCGCGGCAGGCAAGGATTTGCTGGCGTAGCGGATTGCCAGGATTTCCCATTCCGTGTTGTCCGGTAGGTGTGCCCTTTCATCCTGCCGCATCGCGCCCTGCATGCCGAAGCTCCTCCCTCTGGAGAGCATAGAAAGAATGCCTCCACATTATCAGACAATATGATAATATACCTATCATTGGCGTTGCGGATTTGTCTATCCGCTCGCAACTTCCTGGATTTATGGAGGCGCAATGTTCGCAGGTTGCAATGCTTTACGGGCCCAATCGTCATGAACTCGCCCGATCTCAGAATTTCGAAGCAGCGCGTCACCCTGCGCCACCTCGTAGAAGAAAAGCTCCGTGAACTGATCGCCACCGGTCATTTCCGACCGGGGGATCGGTTGGTCGAGCGTGAGCTCTGTGAAGTTCTCGATGTAAGCCGTACCTCCGTGAGGGAGGCGCTGAGGCAGCTCGAGGCCGAAGGGCTGATTCGTACGGAACCCCATCGCGGACCGATGGTCAGTCGCGTGACGCCCGAGGAGGCGGAGCAGCTCTTTCGTGTGCGAGCGCTTCTGGAAGGCTTCTGTGGGGCGGAGTTCGCGCAAAAAGGTACGGACGAGGAGCATGCGCGCTTCGCGCGGGCGGTTGCCGCCTTTGCGGAGGCTGCAAAAGCCTCCGCCGGGACGCGAGCTTTGGTTGCGTGCAAGGCCGAACTTTACCGGTGCATGATCGAGGGCGCTCGCAACACCTTTGTCGAAAGCATGCTGACGTCATTGCACAACAGGGTGAACCTCCTTCGTGCAACGACCATGATGCAGCCCGACCGACTGCCAAGAAGTGTTGAAGAAATAGAGGAAATCAACGCCGCCATTCAGGCTCGGGACGTGGAGCGCGCGCGATCGGCCTGCGTCAATCACGTCGAGCAAAGCGCCAAGGTCGCGCTTCAGGTTCTGCAAAATAACAGGGATCTCTCACAAGCCTCTTGAATGATTGTAATACAATCTGTAAATCATAACGAGACAGGGGCGCGATGCCCGTACCTCGGGAGGAGATACAGATTGAGCGCGGATCAAGCAGCCGTCGATAAAAAGGTAGCGTTCATCGGTCTGGGCAAGATGGGTTTGCCTATGGCCCGCAACCTCCTGGCAAAGGGCTTTACGGTCACTGGGTTCGATCTTTCGGCGAGTGCGCGGGACGTATTCGCGGCTGAAGGTGGGCGTTGTGCGGAGAGTGCCCGTGCCGCTGCCGCGGGTCACGATGTGATCATCACCATGCTTCCGACTTCGGCAATCGTCACGGAATGCCTGGTCGGTTCCGGTGAAGGGTTGGCGGAAGTGGCTTCCGGGGCGCTGGTGATCGACATGAGCTCCTCGGTGCCGGCTGATACCTTGAAGCTTGGCGAGGTGCTCGCCAAGAGAGGCATTTCCCTCGTTGATGCGCCTGTATCCGGAGGCGTTGCCCGCGCCATTTCTGGCTCGCTCGCGATCATGGCTGGCGGTGAGGATGTCGATCGCGCCCTGCCGTACCTCGAGGCGCTTGGCACCCAGATCTTCCGGACCGGAAAGCTCGGCTCCGGCCATGTCATGAAGGTCCTGAACAACTACGTCTCGGCTGCCGGGGCGCTTGCGACCATGGAAGCGCTGATCCTCGGTCGCGACTTTGGTCTGGATCAGTCGATGATGACCGACGTCCTCAATGCTTCTTCCGGCCGGAACAATACGACGGAGAGGAAGGTCAAGGAGTTCATCCTGTCCGGGACCTGGGCATCCGGTTTCGATATGGCGCTCATGTCCAAGGATGTCAGTATTGCCGCGGGCCTGTCTCGCGAAATGGGCCTCAGGCTCGATATGCTGGTCGAGACCGAGGAAGCCTGGCGAAAGGCTACCGGTTTGCTCCGGCAGGGTGCTGACCATACCGAAATTTATCGCTACGTCGATCAGGTTGCTCATGACAAGTGATGCCCTGGCAGATCTGGCAAGGCGCCTGCAGGCCGCATCTACGGATGTGGAGATAGCGCGCCTGTCGCCTGGTCTAAACTGCTCCCTGAAGATTGTTTCAGGAGCCGACGCGGTGGTGCTGGTGCTTCGCGAGGGTGAGGTCGAGGTGGCGCGCGATGATCGTCCTTGCGATCTGGTGATGAGATTGTCTCTCGATGTCCTTGGCCGGATGCTTCAGGTGCCGCCCCCGCCTCGCCATCAGGGATTTACGGCGCTACAGATTGCCAACCCGGAAGTGGTCTTCGAAGGAGATCCGTTGCTGGTCGCTCAAGCGCGCTCCGCGTTGGAACGGGTTTTTGAACTGGCTCTGGTGGCTCCCGTCCATGAAGCCGAGCCGCGCATCCGCGCGCTGTCGCAGGTGAAGGGATTCTATAACAGCCTAGTCTGCAGCGAAGCGGCCTACGACGTCTATAGTGATGCGGCGGGAGATTCGTCGCTGCCGCCGCTGGTCTTCCTGCACACGGCAGGGGCTGATGCCCGGCAATATCTGGGGCAGCTCTCCGATGTTGCGCTGGCCAGCCGGTATCACATTCACGCGCCCGATCTGCCCTTTCACGGGCGTTCCCTTCCGCCGCTCGATTGGGATGGTGCCAGCTACAAGCTGGATGGGAACCGCTATGTCGGCTGGGTCTGCGCTTATCTGGAGCAGGTCATCAAACGGCCTGCGATCCTTGCAGGATGCTCGATGGGGGCTGCGGTCACATTGCTTGTGGCCGCGCGCCGGCCCGACCTTCTTCTCGGTGCAATCGCGATCGAGCCGCCCTTCCAGGCGAAGGGCCGCATCAATCGGGGCCAAAACGACGTTGCCGTGCATGCCGGGCTGCACAATGGTGCCTTTGTCCGTGGTCTGATGTCGCCCACGTCGCCCGAAAACTATCGGCGGCGGGCCTCGTGGATCTATTCGCAATCGGCTCCCGGTGTCTACCAGGGCGATCTCCATTTCTACAGCATGGAGTTCGACGGTGCTCTCACGGCTCCCCTGGTCCACGCCGACGAACTGCCGGTCGTGCTGATGTCGGGTTGTTATGACTATTCCGCGACCCCGGAGGACGGCGCTCGACTTGCCGAACTGATGCCGGGATCCCGCCAGATCGTCATGCCCGAGCTCGGTCATTTCCCGATGACGGAGCATCCCGATCTCTTTGCCAATTATCTTGATGAAGCTCTCACGCACATCAGCGCGGGCACGAGCTCCAGTTCCCATCACTGATCCTCAACTTGCGGATGCGACAACGCTGAAAAGGAAGACGAAATGACATCACAGACGACCCGTCCGGACGGCACGCCGGCAGGTGAAAAGTTCGAAGCCGGATTGAAAACGCGTCGTGAGGTGCTTGGCTCGGCTTATGTCGACAAGGCCGTCAACAAGGCGACCGAATACAACTGGCCGATGCAGCAGTTGGTGACGGAATATTGCTGGGATGAGATCTGGAACCGCCCGGGACTTGGCCGTCGCGAGCGTTCGATCCTGAACCTTGGAATGATCTCTGCGCTTGGACGCAGCCACGAACTGCGGCTTCATGTTCGCGGTGCGATCAACAACGGGCTGACCAAGGAGGAAATCCGCGAAATCATGATGCAGGTCGCAATCTACTGCGGCGTACCTGCGGGCATCGATAGCTTCCGCACCGCTCAGGAAGTTTTTGAGGAAATGGGAATCTGATCAATCGGCCCGGCGGAGCGAGTACGGGCAATTTATCCGGGGAGGATAGGATGATGACGAAGAAGACTAAGGGTTTTGAACTTTCTCGCAGGCAGGCGCTTGTCGGATCTGCCATGGTGCTTGCGGCGCCGTTTTACGCGCGCAGCAGCTTTGCTGCGGACACGGTCAAGGTTGGTGTGATCCAGCCGCTGTCGGGCGCGAATGCCCAGTTCGGGATCAACTCGCGCAATGGCATCGAGCTGGTTGCCGAAGAGATCAACGCGGCCGGCGGCATCCAGTCACTCGGCGGGGCCAAGATCGAGCTGGTAATTTCGGATGCCACATCGAACCCGACCCAGGCAGCAACCGTGGCGCAGCGCATGATGTCGCAGGACCGGGTTTGCGCGGTTCTGGGCGCATTTGCGTCCTCGCTGACGCTTGCGATTTCCGAGGTCACGGAACGCAGAGGCGTACCGCTTCTGACCATGTCCTTCGCCGATCAGGTGACCGACCGCGGTTTCAAGAACATCTTCCAGGTCGTATCCAAGGCCTCGGCTCTCGGTGACGCGACCGTCACCCACACGCTTGATCTCGCCCGCAAGGCGGGACACGAGATCAAGAAGATCGCCATCATGTACGAGGACACCGCTTACGGTACGGCACAGGCGGAAGGCCTCCGCAAATCGGCCGCCGCCAACGGCGTCGAAGTGGTGATGGATGAAGCCTATCCGCTCGGTATTACCGACGTGTCGCCGCTTATCAACCAGCTTCGCCGGACGGATGCCCAGGTTGTCTTCCCGGTCTCCTACCTCAACGACAGCCTTCTCATCATCCGCAACATGCGTCAGCAGGGCGTCAACCTGCCGACGGTCGGAGGAGCGGCCGGCTATATCATTCCGGACTTCCGCAAGGGGCTCGGCGATCTCGCGGACAACGTCCTGTCCATCTCGCCGGCTGCCTATGACCAGGCTCCTGAGTACACCGAACGGTTCCGCAAGAAGTACGGCTACTTCATGGTGCACGAGGCTCAGGAGCATGCGGCTTGCATGGGCGTCCTTCAGGCGGCGCTGGAAAAGGCTGCATCCGCCGATCCGGCGGCCCTGCGGGACGTTATGGCCAGCGAGACCTTCGATCAGGGCTGGGCGACCGTCATGTCCGGCGGCAAGATCAAGTTCGACGAGACCGGACTAAATGTCCATGCTGTTCCGATGATGGTCCAGTGGCGAGGCGAGGAACTCGTAACGGTCGCGCCGGCAGACTATGCCAAGGCAGAAGCCGTCTGGCAGAGCTAAGCCTCCAGCCTAACCTCAGAACTGAATACGACCGGGACGTTGTCCCGGTCGACAAACGGGGGGAGAACATGCAGACCCTGATGATCCTTTTCCAGACCCTGTTGGACGGGGTTCTGATCGGCGGCGTCTATGCTGTCCTGGCGGTGGGCCTCAGCCTGGTGTTCGGGGTGATGCATATCGTCAACTTTGCGCATGCGGAGTTCATGATGATCGGCATGTTCATCGGCTGGGCGTGCTGGGCCTATCTCGGGCTCGATCCCATGCTCGGCGCCTTCGTGGCGCTGGTCGTCACTTTCCTGTTCGGAATGATCCTCCAACGCCTGCTGATCAAGCCTATTCTGGGCGCGCCGCAGGTCTCGCAGATCTTCCTCACGGTCGGACTTCTTTTTGCCCTCGAGAATGCTGCCCTGATGATCATGGGTGCGGAGTATCGCTCCGTCACCACTCCCTACCAGACGCAATCCCTTACCCTGCTGACCGTCGGTTCGGAGCGCATTCTGGTGGGGCTGGACAAGGTCTATGCCTTCCTGATGGCCTTGTTGTCCGGGGGAGCGGTCTGGCTCTTCCTGCATAAGACCCGTTTCGGCACAGCCATGCGAGCCACTTCCCAAAGCCCGATGGCGGCCAAGCTGATGGGCGTTAATACCAACCTCATGTATGCCGTCGCCTTCGGTCTCGGCGTTGGAACGACCGCCTTCGGTGGCTCGGTGGTCCTGCCCTATATCACGGTCTCTCCCTCCGTCGGCTCCGGTTACGCGGTACTGATGTTCACAGTGGTCGTCCTCGGCGGGCTCGGCTCGGTGACGGGCGCCATTATCGGGGGCGTCGCCGTGGGCGTTATCCAGTCCTTCTCGGCGCTGTTCATGCCCATCCAGTTGCAGAACCTCGCCTTGTTCACCGTCTTCATTCTCACGCTCGCGCTGATGCCGGAGGGTATCATGGCAAAGAGGCGCTCATGACCCGCTATTCTCCACTGTCGCTTGCCTTTCTTGCAGCCGTTATCGCCGTACTGGCTTTCCTGCCCCTGGGGCTCGATCCTTATGGCTACGTGCTGCGGATAATGTGCCTGATGCTGCTCTTCGGAGCGCTCGGGCAGGCCTGGAACCTGGTCGGCGGCCTTGCAAACCAGATCTCGCTCGGCCACGCCGCCTATTTCGGGATCGGCGCCTATAGCTCGACGATCCTGTTCAACCTCTATGAGCTATCGCCGATCCTCGGCGGCCTTGTCGGAATGCTGCTGGCGGCGATTTTCGCTCTGGTCCTGTCGTTGCCGACGCTCAGGTTGAGGGGGCATTATTTTGCGCTTGCGACACTGGCGGCCGGCGAAGTGGCACGCGTGATCGCGAACTCCTGGACCTCGCTGACCGGTGGCCCGGTGGGGATCTCTGTTCCTTACCGTCCGGATGGCGGCTGGTGGACGCTGCAGTTTTCGACGGTTCTGCCGAACTACTATATCTTCCTCGGAGCCTTCCTGATCATCTCTCTGATTTTCTGGCTGGTGAAGACCTCCGCCTTTGGCTACCGGCTGCGCGCCATCAAGGAGAACGAGACCGCTGCGGAAGTCGTCGGTGTGGATACCTATCGCGTCAAACTGATGGCCTCGCTCCTGTCGGCGGTCCTCACCGCGGCGATGGGCACACTTTACGCCCAGTTCCAGTTCTTCTTCGACCCGGACACCATCTTCGGACTGGCGGCGTTCTCGGTAAAGATGGCCCTGATCGCGATCCTCGGCGGTGTCGGTACCGTCTTCGGTCCCTGGCTCGGCGCAGTCGTGATCATCCCGCTTGAGGAGATGGCGAATTCCTATCTCGGCAATTCGCTCGCCGGACTTTCCCAGTTCGCCTACGGGGTGCTGCTGATCGTCGTCATCCTCCTCAATCCGCACGGTCTGATTTCTCTCCTGCAATCGATGAAATCAAAGATCCTTGGGAGGAAAGAATCGTGACTGCGCCGCTTCTCCAACTGAAAAACGTCACTCGCCGGTTTGGTGGACTGGTGGCCAACTCCGGCATTTCCTTCGATGTCCGCAAGGGGGAAATCATCGGCCTGATCGGCCCGAATGGAGCAGGCAAGACGACCCTGTTCAACGTGCTGGTCGGGATCTATCCCCCCACCGAAGGCGAGGTGATCTTCGACGGCCGCAAGATCAACGGCCTCAAGCCGCATAAAATTGCCAAGGCCGGCCTGACGAAGACCTTCCAGAACGTCGCGCTGTTTGCCGAGTCGAGTGTGCTGGACAATGTCGTCACGGGCGGGCTGGTTCACCTGAGCCTGGCGGAAGCCCGCGAGTTCGCGATGGCGACGCTCGAGCGCGTCGGTATTGGCAGCATCGCGCACAAAAAGGCCGGCGACCTGTCCTTCCCCGAGCGGGCGAGGGTGGAGGTGGCGCGGGCGCTGTGTACGTCGCCGAAACTGCTTCTGCTCGACGAAGTCATGGCCGCCCTGACACCGGCGGAAATGGAGGAGGTGATCGATCTCGTCCGCGGTTTGCGCGACGACGGCATGACCTTCATCGTCGTCGAGCACCACATGAAGGCCGTTATGAAGCTCTGCGAGCGCCTGATCGTGCTGAACTTCGGCCAGTTGATCGCCGATGCCCCGCCGGAAGACGTAACAAGGAACGAGAAGGTCCTGGAAGCCTATCTCGGTGCAAACTTCTCGACACAGCCGGAGGCCCACTGATGGAAATCGACTCTTTGAAGCAGGCTCCCCTGCTGGAAGTGCGAAATCTCACCGGGGGATATGGCGAACTTTCCGTTCTGCATGATGTGTCGCTGCAGGTGGGAGCCCGGGAATTCGTTGCAGTCATTGGAGCCAACACCGCCGGCAAAAGTACCTTGCTGCGGGCAATCTCGGGTCTCCTGCCGAGACTGACGGGGCAGATTTTCTTTGAGGGCGTGGAGATCAGCAAGCTGGAGGCTCACCAGATCGCGGCCCTCGGCATCGCCCATGTGCCGGAAGGCCGTCACGTGTTCGTGGACATGACCGTGGAGGAGAACCTGTTCATGGGGGCTTACGCCCGGCGTGATCCGAACGGAGCCAAGGCCTCGCTGGAAAAGGTCTATACGCTCTTCCCGCGCCTGAAGGAGCGTCGTGGCCAGCTTGCCGGTTCCATGTCTGGCGGTGAGCAGCAGATGGTTGCCGTCGGCCGCGGAATGATGCTGGAGCCCAAGCTCCTGATCCTCGACGAGCCAAGCCTCGGACTGGCGCCGCTGGTGGTCGAAGAGATGCATAGCCGCTTCATGGAGATCCACAAATCGGGCGTTACGGTTCTTCTGGTGGAGCAGAATGTCTCGCTCGCATTGCATAGCGCTGAGCGGGCCTATGTCATGTCATCCGGCCGTATCGAGGTCGAGGGTGCCGCGTCGGAACTTCTTCATGACGAGCGGATCAGACGCGCGTACCTGGGAGTTTAACGCACGCGAACCCGGGGGACAGGGTACGAGAGCGGCGAGCGTTCAATTGGAGTGAACGCTCGCCGAGGACCCCAGTCGTTTGCATCGAAGAATTATCCGGCGGATATGGCAGACCCAGATCGTTGACCATGTCGGATGCCGCACCGCTCACACACTTTTGGCTAACCTGCGCGATGCCGCATTCATGATATGTCCGCTACACATGCGCGACGACCGGATACCCCATTCCACGATGGGACAATGCCTGAATAGCATGGCGGCTAGGAGTTTCACTTCGTTCGGCGCCGTTACGCTTCCCTGATATCGATGGCCGGCGGTCTGACCAGGTTGCACGGGTAGCGCGTTGTCATGGCGTAACGCGTTTGGGTGTGTGTTGCGCCGGTTTCGTGTAAGATCGCTGTCATGCCAACCGCGCTTGGGCACCTATGCAAAAAATGCATTGCTGCTCTGTATTAGTCTTTTGACAAATATCAATGTCGTGCGGAAGGTCTTACTCCATCTGAGATCATGGCCTCCCTGCGGGGAGTGTGAAGTCAGAGAGACCATTGCACGGAGAAACAGGAATGCTGCCTGACCGCATTCGCCAGAAGTCGCTTCTAAGCCGCGTGATCAGCGCTGACGATGCGGCTGCGATGATCAAGGACGGCATGACCGTCGGCATGAGCGGCTTCACCCGCGCCGGGGAGGCGAAGGCGGTGCCGATGGCCCTGGCGGAGCGAGCCAAGAAAGATCCGTTGAAGATCACGCTGATCACCGGTGCCTCGCTTGGTAACGATCTCGACAAGACGCTCGCAGAGGCTCACGTAACCGCGCGTCGCCTTCCCTTCCAGTCCGATCCGGGACTGCGCAAGGCGATCAATGCCGGTGAAGTGATGTTCATCGACCAGCACCTGTCGGAGACGGTCGAGCAGCTTCGCACCGGTCAATTGCCGCCGGTCGACATTGCCGTCATCGAGGCTGTCGCCATTCTAGAGCACGGCGGTATCGTCCCGACCACCTCGGTCGGCAATTCGGCAAGCTTCGCTATCCTCGCCGACAAGGTGATCGTGGAATTGAACCTCTCTCAGCCGACGACGCTCGAAGGTCTTCACGACATCTTCATTCCGCAGCGCCGCCCTTCACGCATGCCGATCCCGGTGGTGACGCCGGACAGCCGCGTCGGCCTTCCCTATATTCCGATCCCGCCTGAAAAGATCGTTGGCATCGTCATCTCGGAAAAGAATGACAGCTCCGCCAATATCGAGAAACCGGACGACGACACGCGAGCGATTGCCGGCCATCTGACCGAATTTCTGCTGCATGAGGTCCACAAGGGACGCATGGGCTATGACCTGCAGCCGCTTCAGGCCGGTATCGGCACGATCGCCAACGCCGTGCTGCACGGCTTCATCGACGCGCCGTTCCACGATCTGAAGATGTATTCCGAGGTGCTGCAGGATTCGACCTTCGAACTGTTCGACGCCGGTAAGCTGACCTTTGCATCGGGCTCGTCGATCACGCTTTCGGCCGAGATGTACCAGCACATTCTGCCGCGGCTTGCCGAATACAAGCATCACCTGATCCTGCGCCCGCAGGAGATCAGCAATCACCCGGAAGTCATCCGCCGCCTCGGCCTCATCTGCATCAATACGGCGCTCGAATTCGACATCTACGGCAACGTCAATTCCACCCATGTCGGCGGCACGCATATGATGAACGGTATCGGTGGCTCGGGCGATTTCGCCCGTAACGGCTACCTGTCGATCTTTGTTACCAAGTCGATCGCCAAGAATGGTATCATCTCCAGCGTCGTGCCGATGGTGAGCCACGTCGACCACACCGAGCACGACGTCGACATCCTGGTCACCGAGAACGGGCTGGCGGATCTGCGGGGACTGGCCCCACGCGAACGCGCCGAGGTCGTCATCCGCAACTGCGTCCATCGCGACTACAGGGATGCGCTATCGGATTATTTCACCCGTGCCAAACAGCGTGGCGGGCACACGCCGCACATCATCGAGGAGGCGCTTTCCTGGCACGCGGCCTTGCGGGAACATGGTTCGATGCGGCGGTAGTCCCGTCGCGAACTCTCGTTATCCGAACAACAAAAAGCTGGTAGGCAATAGCCCTCAACTGATATATCAGGGCTCGACATATGACGAACCTGCTAGGTGCGGAGGGATGACGGTCCATGCGGTGGAAACGCACAATTCAGTTGCTTGACGTGCATTGCGAAGGTGAGATCGGCAAGGTCGCGATCGGCGGCGTGCCGAAGATCCCCGGCGCCACCATCGCGGAGAAACTGCACTGGCTGAACACGGATCCGAAGGGCGAGGAGCTTCGTCGATTCCTCGTGCTGGAGCCCCGTGGCGCCCCGATCGGCTCCGTCAACCTGCTGCTGCCCCCGACCCGTCCCGAAGCCGATGCAGGCTTCATTATCCTGCAGCCGGACCAGGCGCATGCAAGCTCCGGCTCCAATTCCATCTGCACGACCACGGCGCTGCTGGAATCGGGCATCGTCGAGATGAAGGAACCGGAGACCGTCGTCGTTCTCGACACCGCAGCCGGCCTCGTGAAGGCCGTAGCGACCTGCCGCGATGGACGCTGCGAGAAGGTCAAGCTGACTATGGTGCCCTCCTTCGTCGACACGCTCGACCTGCCGGTTGAAACGGAGGAATGGGGCACGATCAAAGTCGATATCTGCTTTGGCGGTATTTTCTATGCGCTCGTCGACGCGGCTTCGGTCGGCGTGAAGATCGAGAAGGCGAATGCCCGCAGGCTCGTCGAGATCGGCATGATTCTCAAGGAACTGATCAATCGCACCGTGCCGGTGTCCCATCCGGAGATTGAGGCCATTTCCGGCGTCGCCTACGTAATGTTCCGCGATGTCGATCCGGATGGCGCGATCCGCACATGCACCACCATGTGGCCAGGCCGTGTCGACCGTTCGCCCTGCGGCACCGGCAACTCCGCCAACCTCGCCGCGCTTCATGCGCGTGGCAAGGTGAAGGTCGGCGATGTCTTCAAGTCGCGCTCGATCATAGGCTCCGAATTCGAGGTCGGCCTTTCCGCGACGACTGAGGTCGCTGGTCGCACGGCCGTGGTGCCGACGATCACCGGTCGCGGCTTCACCTTCGGCCTGCACCAGGTGGCGCTCGACCCCTTCGATCCGCTCGGCAACGGCTTTGCCCTCACCGATGTCTGGGGACCGTCCGCAGGCGGTATCGCCTGAAACAATCGGCGCCGCGATGGAGCGGCGCCTCTTCACCATTCTCCGACGATTTCGGCGGAAAATCGCCCCTCACGATCCATTAAAGAAACGCGGCAATTGCAAGCGAAGGCGTTTTTTGGCGCAGATCGTTAAAATTGCCCGGATTTGTTTCAGCCAATAGCAGCCTGGCTTCGGTAGCTTCTGCGCGAAGCTTGTGTCGTTGCACGCAAAGGGCGTGGGCGGCGGGAAGCGAGGTGGAGTTGGCTATGACGATCTTGATCATCGAGGATAATGCGACCAACGCGATGGTGCTGAAGCATCTGGCGAAGAAGGTCGTGGACGAGGAGATTCTAATCGAGGCCGATCCCGTGCGCGCCCTGGAGCTCTGCCATAACCAGCTGTTCAATCTGCTGCTCGTCGACAACGTCCTGCCGGGTATGACCGGCCTGCAGATCACCAAGGCGGTGCGCATGATGCAGCGCTACGACGACGTGCCGATCGTCATGGTTACAGCGGACCACGAACCCGGTCTTCGCGAGGCCGCACTCGAGGCCGGCGTCACCGATTTCCTGACCAAGCCCGTCGAAGCCATCGCCTTTCGTTCGCTTCTGCTCGCTCATTGCGGCCGGCAGTCCGCCGCCCGAGCTGCCATCTAGCGGTGGCGGGAGAATCCCGATGTCCGTCCTGACGTCTTGTTCGCTGCTTTCGGTTTCTAGTGCCCCTCAAGTACGGGGACTTGGCGTGCCGGCTGTGAGGGAGGCCGCCGGGTGAATCGTTTTTCGCACATCAGCGGCGATATCATTCGCAATGCCGGCAAGACCACCCTGATCCTCCAGGTCCTGTCCGGCGTTCTGCTGTTCGTGCTCCTGATGCTGTTCGTCGATATTTCCGCCCGCTTCCGCTACCTGCAGGACGGTGTTCGGGAAGATGCACTCTGGTCCGTCTATCAGCTCGACAGGGAGGTCCGCGCTCTGGGTTCCAGCGTAGCGGATCTCAACCGTGGGCTGGCGCCGGAGGAAGGTCCGTTCGATGAGGTGGCGTTCCGTTACCGAATTCTCCAGTCGCGTCTCGGCGTCGTACGGGAGGCTCGCTTCTACGAACACCTTGCCGGTGATGCGACCGTTACTGGTCTTCTGGCGGAAATCGAAACGGAGGTGGAAGGCTACGAGCCTCTGTTCCGACGTCTGGAAAACAGCAAGCCGCTGCAATATGGCGAGCTCGTCGCTCTCGACGGCTCCCTGACGGAACTTGCCGGCCGGACCGAGGAACTGCTCCTCAACACCAACGCCCGGCTGAGCGACGAGCGTGTCAAAAACCGCGCCGTCGTGCTGCAGATGGAGAAGACAACAGCCGTCATGCTCATCCTGCTGATGGCCTCGGTTGTCTTCCTTGTCGTCACATTGAGGAACCAGTTGAAGTCCGTGCGCGAAGCCGGTCTCAGCCTGGAGACGATGACACAGGAGCTGGCCGACGCCTATGAGGCGGCCGATGCCGGCAACCGTGCCAAGTCGCAGTTCATGGCGACCATGGGCCACGAGATACGCACGCCGCTGAATGCGATCCTCGGCATGGCCGAATTGCTCCAGCTCTCCAAGCTGCCCGAGGATGCGGCCGCGAGCGTCAAGACCATCCGGTCGTCCGGCGAGGCACTGCTCGAAGTCATCAACGAGATCCTCGATTACTCCAAGATCGAGCACGGCAATCTGGAGCTTGAGGAGCGCGCCGTCGACATCCGCAATCTCGCGGAAAGCACGGTCGGCATCATCCGCGGCCGCGCCGGCGAGCATGGCAATACGGTCGTGCTCGACATTCCGGATTCCCTGCATGCCCGCTATGTCCGTACCGATCCGACGCGCCTGCGGCAGGTTCTTCTCAACTTGCTCAGCAATGCGGTGAAGTTCACCAGCAAGGGTACGGTCACGCTCAGGTTGCGCGAGTTCTATCGCGACAGCGCGCTGATGCTGCGCTTCGAGGTCGAGGATACGGGTATCGGCATTGACGAGGCCGGCATCAGCAAGCTGTTCAAGCCGTTCTCCCAGGTGGATGCCTCGATCAGCCGCAAGTACGGCGGCACTGGCCTCGGTCTCACCATCTGCAAACAGATCGTCGAGAAGCTGGGCGGCGAACTCGGCATGAGCAGTACGGTCGGCGTCGGCAGCATCTTCTGGTTCGAGCTCGCCGTTACTCCGACGGTCCGCGAGGAAGTTCGCCATCAGGCACGCGTCAGCGAGCTTCTGGTCGATCTGCCGCGCCTCAAGATCCTTCTCGTCGAGGACAATGCGGTCAACCAGCAGGTCGCGACCCGCTTCCTGGAAAGTCTGGGTCAGGATGTTACGGTCGCGGCAGACGGGCTTGAAGCCCTCGATCGCACCGCCCGCGAGCAGTTCGACCTCATTTTCATGGACATGCAGATGCCGGTCATGGACGGCATCGAGGCCACGCGTCGCATCCTCGAACGCGGCGGTCCGTCCGCTGAAACGCCGATCATTGCCATGACTGCGAATGCGTCCGACGACGACCGTCGGCGCTGCGCCGAGGCCGGAATGGTGGGTTTCGAGTCGAAACCGGTAACGATGGAGCGGCTGCGTGCCGTGATCGCCAATGTCGCCGCCGGACCGGAGCCGCACGTCGAGCCGGGCACCCAGGAGATTGAAAGCATGGAAGAACAGCTCAATCCCTTTGCCGGGATCGAAGAACTCGTCGGTTTCGATGAAGCGCGTCAGGAGGAACTGCTCGATGCACTCGGGGAGGACGTGTTCCGCGAGTTGATGGAATCGTTCTTTATCGATGCCGACCAGCTCATCGATGAACTGCATCAGGTCGTGGCGAAGGGCGAGCCGGCAGCGGTCGACCGCGTCCTGCATACAATCAAGGGGGCCGCCGTCAATGTCGGTCTCCAGGGAATTGCCGATCGTGCTCATGCGCTACGCCAGGGCGCACCCACACCCGCCGACATTCAGGAACTGAGCGGCGAAATCGAATTCATGAAAGCCAGACTGGTCGCCTGAAAAACATGGAGAAAGTCATGCGTATTCTCTTGGTGGACGATAACAACACCAACCTGAAGCTTCTCACGAAACTGGTGGCCAAGCTCGACGGCTGCGAGGCGCTGCCGTTCGCAAGCCCGGACGCCGTGCTGTCGGCGCTGCCGGAGCTCGATTTCGACGTGGCCATCATCGATTTCCAGATGCCTGTCTACAATGGCGTCGAACTCTATACGGAGATCGCCCGGTTTGAGAAATATGCCAATGTGCCGGTCATTTTCGTCACTGCCGACACTGACATGACCACCCGCATGGAGGCGCTGAACGCCGGTGCGATCGATTTCCTGACCAAGCCGGTCAACCCCGTCGAGTTCCAGGCCCGCGTGCAGAACATCGTCAGCCTCGCCGATGCCCGCCGCAAGCTCGCTGACCAGGCCGAATGGTTGCGCCGCGAGGTCGACAAGGCGGTCGCCCAGTTGCGCGAGCGCGAGCAGGAGATCATCCAGCGCCTGACGCTCGCAGCCGGCTACAAGGATCCCGAGACCGCCCGCCATACCGCCCGCGTCGCGGCCTATTCGGAGGAGATCGCGCGCGAGCTCGGTCTGTCGGAGGATCAGTGCCGCGACATCCGCCTTGCCGCGCCGATGCACGATATCGGTCAGGTGGCTATGCCGGACACGGTTCTACTGAAGCAGGGACGCCTGACCGAGGCCGAATACCGTCAGATGCAGGCCCATGCCCAGGTCGGCAGCGATATTCTTTCCCACGCGCATTCCTCGCTGCTGCAGCTCGCCTCGGAAATCGCTGCCAGCCATCACGAGCGCTGGGATGGGCAGGGCTATCCAAACCGTCTGGCAGGCGAGGCTATTCCGCTTGCCGGCCGCATCGTCTGCATTGCCGATAATTTCGACGCGCTGACGACCGAGCGGCCCTACAAGTCGGCCTGGAGCTACGAACGTACGGTCGAGCACATTCTCAGCCGCGCCGGCAGCCAGTTCGATCCGAATTGCGTCGCCGCCTTCGAGCGGGCCCTTCCGGTGATCCGCGAGATCATGGAGACGGATCGTCGCGAAAGGATGCTGGAAGCGGCGGAGAAGGCTGCCGTGCCTCTCGAAAAAATCGCCTGACGCGAGGACACGCGCTTGCCATGACGGCTCGACGTGGTATCGACGGGCTACCGTGAAATAGCCCCGAGGTGCACGCCATGAAGAGCCTGAGCATTCGCCGTCCCGACGACTGGCATCTGCATCTGCGTGACGGTGCCATGCTGGAAGGTGTCGTTGCCGATACCAGCCGTCATTTCGCCCGTGCCATCATCATGCCGAACCTCGTTCCGCCGGTCGTCACCACGGCCGACGCGCGAGCCTATCGCGATCGTATCTTGGCGGCTGTGCCGAAGACGGATGTCTTTGAGCCGCTGATGACGCTCTATCTGACAGAACAGACCGATCCTGATGATGTGGATGAGGGCAAGCGCTCCGGCCTGATCACGGCCGTGAAGCTCTATCCGGCGGGGGCCACAACCAATTCCCATGGCGGTGTCCGCGATATAGAGAAGGCCATGCCGGTACTGGAGCGCATGGCGAAGATCGGACTGCCGCTCTGCGTCCACGGCGAGGTGACGACGCCCGACGTCGACATATTCGACCGCGAGGCTGTTTTCATTGAAACGGTGCTCGACCCGCTGCGCCGCCGCCTGCCGGAACTGAAGGTGACGATGGAGCACGTCACCACGAAGGACGGCATCGACTACATCAAGTCGGCGGACCGCAATCTTGCCGGCTCGATCACCACCCATCACCTGATCATCAACCGCAACGCCATCCTGGTCGGCGGCATCCGTCCGCATTACTATTGCCTGCCCGTTGCGAAGCGCGAGCATCACCGGCTGGCGTTGCGCGCCGCAGCCACTTCGGGCGATGTCCGCTTCTTCCTCGGTACCGATTCCGCTCCGCATGTCGACCCGCTGAAGGAATGCGCTTGTGGCTGCGCCGGCATCTATACCTCGATCAACACGATGAGCTGCCTTGCCCACGTGTTTGAGGAGGAGGGCGCGCTCGACAAGCTGGAAGCGTTCGCCTCCCTGAACGGCCCTGCCTGGTATGGGCTGCCGGTCAACGAGGAACGCATCACCCTCGTTCGCCGCGATGAGCCGGTGGTCTATCCGGCGAAGATCGAGACGGGGGTAGGGCTTGTTACAGTGTTCGACCCGATGTTTCCGCTGCACTGGGTTGTGGAATAGAAGTCCCGTCAATCATTTAGGTCTTGCGTCCAGTTGTATTGTTCCTGTCACCCAATTAGTTTGGCGCCAACCTCTATGGGAGGCGGTTGTTACTTGGGAACATAAGAACATGGATTTTCAGACTTCTATCCGTACGGTACTTTCGAAATACGCCACCTTTAAGGGACGGGCTTCGCGCTCTGAATTCTGGTGGTTCGCGCTGTTTGTCGTTATCGTCAATGTCGTCACTTCGATGATCGATAGCGCGATCTTCGGGGTATCGATCCTGAACTTGATTTCCAGCCTCGGCCTGCTGCTGCCGCAGCTTGCCGTCGGAGTTCGGCGATTGCACGATATCGACCGCAGCGGCTGGTGGCTGCTGATCGCCCTGATACCGGTCATTGGCTGGATCGTGCTGATCTACTTCAACGTTCAGCCGAGCCAGCAGGGCGCCAACCGTTTCGGTCCGCAGCCGACAGCCTGACGGTCGGATCGCCTCTTATGAAAAACCCGGCCGTTACTGCCGGGTTTTTTGTTGCGGATATAACTCAGTTCATGACCTGCGGCAGGAGGCCCGCTAGCCCGATCAGGATGAGGTAGACCGCCACTACGTAGTTCAACAGTCGCGGCATGATCAGGATCAGGATGCCGGCAATCAGTGCGATGAGTGGCTGGATGACGAGATATGTATTCACGCGCTTTTCCTCTCCTTCTCGTTGATGGGCTCTTTCGCCTTCTGCTCCAAGCCGATCGAATATCGACGCGTTAACACTCCTGTTGTTGGAAGGTTCCTCACCTCGGTGAAGAGCCCGGGTAGATGCCCGCCATTGAGCTTCACATGAGGAAAGGCCGGCACGATGGTCCGCTCGTCTGGTCAGTCCGCCCGCTTGCTGCTATGGCGCTGTCAGGCAACCAGCGACAGGAGCGAGCGATGATCCAGACCACCTTTCCCGAACCCGCCGTGATGGCCGAATTGGTCGCGAAGATGCTCTGGGAGATCAAGGCGGTGCATTTTTCCGCCGAGAAGCCCTACAAGCTCTCCTCCGGTATGATGAGTCCCGTCTATATCGACTGCCGCAAGCTGATCTCCTATCCGCGCATCCGCTCGGCGGTGATGGATTTCGCCGCTGCCACGATCCTGCGCGATGCCGGCTTCGAGCAGTTCGATGCCGTTGCTGGAGGCGAGACGGCGGGCATTCCCTTCGCGGCCTTCCTGTCCGAGCGTCTCGGCCTGCCGATGATCTACGTCCGCAAGCAGCCCAAGGGCCACGGTCGCAACGCCCAGATCGAGGGCCATATGCCGGAAGGCGCCCGTGTGCTCGTCATCGAGGACCTGACCACGGCTGGCGGCAGCATGTTCAAGTTCATCGACGCGATCCGCGCCGCCGGCGGTGTGGTCGACCACGGCATGGCGCTGTTCTTCTACGGAATCTTTCCTGAGGCGCAGGCCCGGTTCGACAACGGCAAGGTCCGGCTGCACCATATCGCCACCTGGCGCGACGTGCTGGCTGTGGCCCGTACCCAGAAGCTGTTTGATGACAAGACGCTTGCCGATGTCGAAGCCTTCCTCGACGCTCCGCTGGAATGGTCGGGTCGCAATGGCGGCGTGAGCGAGCTTTCGCTCTAGTCATGCGACAAAAGCTCGGATATTCCGTTCGCTGAACGCGCAACACATCGGGAGGACATCATGATTCTGTGCTGCGGCGAGGCCCTCATCGACATGCTTCCGCGTGAGACAACGCTCGGCGAGAAGGCATTCGCGCCTTATGCGGGCGGTGCCATCTTCAACACCGCCATAGCACTTGGTCGACTCGGCGTGCCGACCGGTTTCTTCACCGGCCTCTCCGACGACATGATGGGTGATGTACTGCGCGAAACGCTTACCGCGAGCAACGTCGACTATCGCTTCTGCGCCGTCTCGTCCCGCCCGACCACGATCGCCTTCGTCAAGCTGCTCGACGGCCATGCAACGTATGCCTTCTATGATGAGAATACAGCCGGGCGCATGATCACCACGGCCGACCTGCCGGCGATCGGTCCCGAGTGCAAGGCGCTGCACTTCGGCGCCATCAGCCTTATCCCGGAACCCTGCGGCTCGACCTACGAGGCGCTGATGACCCGCGAACATGCAAACCGCGTGATCTCGCTTGATCCGAACATTCGCCCCGGCTTTATCAAGGACAAGGCGGCGCACAAGGCGCGCATCGAGCGGATGGCAGCGATGTCCGACATTCTGAAGTTCTCCGACGAGGACCTCGCCTGGTTCGACCTGGATGGTGACCTCGATACGCTCGCCGCACACTGGCTGAACGCCGGCGCCAAGCTGGTCGTCATCACCCGCGGCGCCGAGGGTGCGCTGGGCTATACCGCGCGCTTCAAGGCCGAGGTGTCGAGCGAACGGGTGACGGTTGTCGACACCGTCGGCGCGGGCGATACCTTCGATGCCGGCATCCTCGCCTCCTTCGACCGGCAGGGACTGTTGACCAAGGAAAAGATCGCCAGCCTGGATGAGGCTGCGGTCCGCACCGCACTGCAACTCGGCGCCAGATCGGCCGCAGTCACGGTCTCCCGCGCCGGCGCCAATCCGCCCTTCGCTCACGAGATCGGCTTCTGATCGTGCCGCTCAGGCGGTCTTGATCGATCGCGATCGTCGGGCAGAACCAGTCAGCTCCGGGCCTTCAGCAGCGCGGACACCAGTCCGGCCGTCGAACTGTCGTGGCCGGCGGCGCTCTCCTTGCCCTGCACCACGGGCAACAAGCCCGTTGCCAGTTCCTTGCCGAGTTCCACGCCCCATTGGTCGAAAGAGTTGATGTTGAACAGCACACCTTCGACGAACACGCGGTGCTCGTAGAGGGCGATCAGCCGGCCGAGCGCGAACGGCGTCAGCTTGTCGTAGACGAAGGTGATCGAGGGTCGGTTTCCGGCGAACACGCGGTGTGGCGCGATCCGGTCAGCTGTAGCATCATCGACGCCCTTGGAGGTTAGTTGCGCCCGAGCCTCGGCGAGCGAGCGGCCCTTCATCAGCGCCTCGGACTGCGCCAGGCAGTTGGCCATCAGCAGCTCGTGCTGGTGACGCAGCTCCGGCTCGAAACCGTTGGCGGCAATCATGAACTCGGCCGGAATGATGTCCGTGCCCTGATGGATCAGCTGGTAGAAGGCATGCTGGCCATTGGTGCCCGGCTCACCCCAGGCGACCGGCCCCGTCGGTCCTGTCACGTCCTTGCTGTCGATCGTGACGCTCTTGCCGTTCGACTCCATGTCGAGCTGCTGCAGGTAGGCGGGAAAGCGCGAAAGGCGTTGGTCGTAAGGCAGGATCGCTCGTGTCGGATAGCCGAGGATGACGCGGTGATAGTAGCCGATCAGGCCGAGTAGCATCGGCAGGTTCTGGGTGACCGGTGCCTCGAGGAAATGCTGGTCCATCGCATGCGCTCCATCGAGGAACGCACCGAAATTCTCAGGGCCTATGGCGATCATCAACGGCAGGCCGATTGCCGACCAGATCGAGTAGCGTCCGCCGACCCAGTCCCAGAATCCGAATACGCGGGTCGCATCAATGCCGAAGGCGGCGACCTTGTCGAGTGCAGTGGAGACGGCGGCGAAGTGGTGTCCGACCGCCGCCTCGCCGAGCGCGTCGGCGACGAACCGGCGCGCCGTCTGAGCGTTCGTCATCGTCTCGATCGTGGTGAAGGTCTTCGAGGCGACGATGAACAGCGTCGTCTCGGCCGACAACAGTTTCAGCGTGTCGGCGATATGCGCGCCGTCGACATTGGAGACGAAATGCAGCCTGGGGCCGTCGTGAAACGGCGCCAGCGCCAGCGTCGCCATGGCGGGGCCGAGATCCGAGCCGCCGATGCCGATGTTCACCACGTCAGTGATCGCTTTGCCCGTCGCGCCCTTGATCATACCGCTGCGGATGCCGTCGGCGAATGCGCCCATCGCGGCGAGCACCGCGTTGACATCCGGCATCACGTCCCTGCCGTCCACCAGCACAGGCGTATTGGCGCGGTTGCGCAGCGCCGTGTGCAGCACCGCGCGCCCCTCGGTGAAGTTGATCGCCTCGCCGGAGAACATCGCTTCGCGCTTCTTCGCAACGCCGGCGGCCTCGGCCAGTTGGCCGAGCAGGCCGACGATCTCGCCGTTCACAGCGCATTTGGAATAGTCCATCAGCAGGTCGTCCAGCCGGACGCTGAAGGCGGAGAAACGATCAGGGTCGGCGGCGAAGGCTGCACGGATGTCGGTAGCCTTGGTCGCGGCTACCGTGTCTTTGAGCTTGGCGATGATGGATTGCATGGAAGGGCCCTTCCGGCTGTCGCATGGAGGGGCAAACTAGTCTCGATGACGGACGTAAATCAAGTTCACGCCGTATGAAAAGACGGCGCCATGAGGCGCCGTCCGATCCGTTCCGTTCAGTCGCGAAGGTCCTTGCGCAGGATCTTGCCGACATTCGATTTCGGTAGTTCGTTGCGGAATTCCACGAAACGCGGACGCTTGTAATTGGTGAGGTTCCGGGCGCAATGCGCCTTGACCTGTTCCTCGGTGAGCGAGGGATCCTTCTTCACCACGAACAGCTTGACCGCCTCGCCCGAATGCGGATCCGGCACGCCGATCGCCGCCGCTTCCAATACGCCGGGAAGCATCGCCGCCACTTCCTCGATCTCGTTCGGATATACGTTGAAGCCGGAAACGAGGATCATGTCCTTCTTGCGGTCGACGATCTTGATATAACCGCGCTCGTCCATAAGGCCCATGTCGCCTGAGCGGAAGAAGCCGTCGGCGGTCATCACCTTCGCGGTCTCCTCCGGCCGTTGCCAGTAACCCTTCATGACCTGCGGACCGCGGATGCAGATTTCGCCCACCTCGCCGATCGGCAGCGTCCTGCCCTCCTCGTCACGGATTTCTACGTCCGTCGAGGGCAGGGGCAGGCCGATCATGCCGGTAAACCCTGTGCTGTCGAGCCGATTGACAGTCGCCACCGGCGAGGTCTCCGAGAGGCCGTAGCCTTCGGTGATGGGGCAGCCGGTCATCTCCTGCCAGCGTTCGGCGACGGGGCGCTGCACTGCCATGCCGCCGCCCAGCACGAGCAGGAGCGATGAGAAATCGATCTTGCTGAAATCCGGATGATTCATCATCGCATTGAAGAGCGTGTTGAGGCCGGGGAACACGTGTACCTTGTAGTTCTGCAACTCCTTGATGAAGGCAGGGATGTCGCGCGGGTTAGCTATCAGCACGTTATGGCTGCCGGTGGCGATCCCCATCAGCGAATTCACGGTCAGTGCGAAGATGTGATAGAGCGGCAGGGCGCAGACGAAGGTCATCACGTCCGGACGTGCCCTGCGAGTGAACACGTCCTCCAGCCAGAGATTGATCTGCATCTTGTTGGCAAGCAGGTTGGCGTGCGTCAGGGTTGCGCCCTTGGAGACGCCGGTCGTGCCGCCTGTGTATTGCAGGAATGCCACGTCGTCGCGGGAAACCTTTGCCGGCTCGAGCTTCAGGCTGCGACCATCCTTTAACGCCCTGTGGAAGCTCGTGTGGCCCGGGATCGACCAGGCGGGAACCAGCTTCTTCACCTTACGCACGACGAAATTGACGATCAGGCCCTTGGGTCCCAGCATGTCGCCCATGGTCGCCACGACTACCTTCTGGACGGAAGTCTGCGGCAGCACCTGCTGCACGGTGTGAGCGAAGTTCTCCAGTACGAAGATCAGCTTCACGCCGGCGTCCTTCAGCTGGTGCTGGAGTTCACGCGGGGTGTAGAGCGGATTGACGTTCACAACCGTGTAGCCGGCGCGGAGGATGCCGTAGACGATCACCGGGTTCTGCAGAATATTCGGCAGCATTACTGCGACACGATCACCCTTGGCGAGACCCTGCGCCTGCAGCCAAGCACCGATGGCGCGGGAATTGGCTTCAAGATCGCGGAACGTCATGCCGCGGCCCATGCTCGAAAAAGCAAGGCGATCGGCAAACTTGTCGCAGCTGGCCTCGAACAGTTCACCGAGCGAGTTGTATTCGAATGGTGCAATCTCGGCGGGCACGGATTTCGGGTAGGAGGCTAGCCAAAGTTTTTCCTCCGCGCGCCCACTCGGACGTGTCGATAGATCCGTCATATTTTCCTCCTCGCAGGCTCCTTTCCGACGGAAAGGTCTCCCCTCACTAGCCTAACGCAGATTATGCCTTTGCGGTTGGGCCGCAAGCGTCAATAACCCGAAATTACCTTAACGTAAACGTAAAATTGATTCGTGCAATCGTGCTGGTGCCTTAGCCTTCGCAGGCCCTGGGTTGCTCAGCGGTCACGGAGACGGTGAGCCTGCTGCTCACCTTGCCGTGTCGGGTTCGAGACCGTAAGAATGCGGCGCAACCCTGACTCGAAGGATGTCACTCGCCCATGACCGACACGCCCGTACTCGTGGTCGGAGGCGCCGGATACATCGGCTCCCACACCTGCCTGCACCTGTCACGCAAGGGCTTCCTGCCCATCGTCTACGACAACCTAACCAACGGCCACAGCGAATTCGTCAAATGGGGACCTCTGGAGCGCGGCGACATTCGCGATCGCGCCCGCCTCGGCGAGGTCCTGCAAAAGCACAGACCGGCGGCGATCATGCATTTCGCCGCGCTGATCGAGGTTGGCGAAAGCGTCAAGGATCCGGTCGCCTTCTACGAGAACAACGTCATCGGTTCGCTGACGCTGCTCTCCGCTGCCCAGGCCGCCGGTATCAAGGCTTTTGTCTTCTCCTCCACCTGCGCCACCTATGGTCTTCCCGAGCAGGTGCCGATGGATGAGACGCATTCGCAAGCTCCGATCAATCCCTATGGCCGCACCAAATGGATCATCGAACAGGCGTTGAAGGACTACGATGCATTCACCGGTTTCCGCTCGGCCATCCTGCGATATTTCAACGCGGCCGGCGCTGATTTCGAGGGGCGGATCGGCGAATGGCACACGCCGGAGACCCATGCCATCCCGCTCGCCATCGAGGCGGCGCTCGGCCGTCGCCAGGGTTTCAAGGTCTTCGGCACGGACTACGATACCCGCGACGGCACCTGTGTCCGTGACTACATCCACGTCATGGATCTTGCCGACGCACACGTCCGGGCTCTCCAGTATCTGCTGGACGGCGGCGCCTCGGTCGCCCTCAACCTCGGTACGGGCACCGGAACTACGGTGAAAGAATTGCTCGACACCATCAAGCGTGTGTCCGGCCGCGATTTCCCGGTCGAGCAGACCGATCGCCGCCCAGGCGACTCCCCGGCGCTGGTTGCCAACAACGAGAAGGCGCAGCAGATTCTGGGCTGGGAACCGCGCTGCACGCTGGAACAGATCATCGAGACGGCCTGGAAGTGGCACTCGATGAGCAATATGCACGGCTGAGCCGGTCAAGCTTCCCGTGCTTGGCTTCATTCCGGGGATGCGCTAAGCACATCACGAAAACAGACGTCGGGCCATCCGTGCCCGCGCCTCTAGGTTTCTGAGGGAGTGGATTTCTTGCGCATCGCAATCATCGGTACGGGGTATGTCGGACTTGTGTCCGGCGTATGCCTTTCGGAGTTCGGCCATCACGTCGTCTGCATCGACAAGGTAAAGGACAAGATCGACCAGCTGAACGCGGGTAAAGTGCCGATCTACGAGCCCGGCCTGGAGGAAATGATCGCGCGCAATGTTGCCGCCGGCCGTCTGTCGTTCACCACCGATCTGGCGGGACCCGTCGCCGATGCCGACGCGGTTTTCATCGCCGTCGGCACGCCCTCGCGCAAGAGCGACGGACACGCCGACCTGCGCTATGTTTTTGCTGCGGCTGCGGAGATCGCTGCCGCTGTTCGAGGCTTCACGGTCGTGGTCACAAAATCGACGGTGCCCGTCGGGACTGGTGACGAGATCGAACTTATCATCCGGCAGACCAATCCGGACGCCGACGTCGCCGTTGTCTCCAATCCGGAATTTCTGCGTGAGGGTGCAGCCATAGAGGATTTCATGGCGCCTGACCGGGTCGTCATCGGCATGAATGACGATCGCGCCCGCCAGATCATGAGCGACATCTACAAGCCGCTCGATCCGCAAAAGCATCCGATCCTGTTTACCTCTCGCCGTACTTCCGAGCTCATCAAGTATGCAGCGAATTCCTTCCTGGCGCTGAAGCTCGCCTATATCAACGAAATCGCCGATCTCTGCGAACACGTAGGCGCCAATATCCAGGACGTCTCGCTCGGCATGGGCCTCGATACTCGTATCGGTCGGAAATTCCTGAATGCCGGTCCGGGGTACGGCGGCTCGTGCTTTCCTAAGGATACGCTGGCGCTGGTGAAGACCGCCCAGGATCACAATGCGCCGATCCGACTGATCGAGACCATCGTCGGCATCAACGAGACTCGTAAGCGCGCCATGGCCCGCAAGGTTGAACAGGCTGTCGGCGGGGATCTGCGTGGCAAGGTGATCGGCATTTTGGGGCTGACCTTCAAGCCGGACACCGATGACATCCGCGAATCGCCGGCGCTATCGATCGTTCAGGCTCTGCTCGACAAGGGGACGGTCCTCAAAGCTTACGACCCCGAGGGCATGCCGGCCGCGCGTGAGGTCATGCCGGAAATCGACTACAAGACCGGCGTAGCCGAAGTCGCCGACGGTGCCGACGCGCTCGTCATCATCACGGAATGGAAGCATTTCCGCGATCTCGATTTTTCCGATCTGAAGAAGCGCATGAACAGGCCGGTTCTGGTCGACCTGCGCAACATCTATGACCGCAAGGTGGTCGCGGAAAAAGGATTTGACTACTACAGCGTCGGCCGCGCCGACTGAGGTCTCTCTGTTAGGAGAAGGAAAGGCCGCCGGGTTTGGCGGCCTTTTCCGTTTCAGTAGCCGGCCGGCTCTTTACCGGCTTGCTCTTCCGTTTCGAATTCCTTCACCAGCCCGAAGAAGGCGCGCATGAAGCGTTCCATGATGCCGATGGAGCGGTCGACCTCGGCATCGCTCGGTAGGCCTTTTCCTTCGGCTGAAAGGGCTGAAGACATCTTCTGCTCCAGTGCGGCCACTCGTTTTTCCAGTCGGTCCAGCTGTTCTTCATAGGCAGCGCGCTCGTCCGCGGCCATGCGGCAGATCAGATTACCGTCCTTGTCCTCGCAGAGCGTTAGAGCGCCGGTTCGAGTATCTAGCCTGACCAGGCCGCTTCCGCTCCGCTCCAGCTGGAAACGGCCGGTCTCGGCTTCCTGAGCCGATGCCGTCTGCGGCAGAAGGAGGCCGGCCAATGCCAGCACACGGATCGTTGTCATGCTTTGTCTCCTTGCGTGCCGGCCGTGGACAGGCGCAGCTTTTCTGGGTAAGCGCATTCGCAACCGTAAGGTAAGGATAGGCGCCGACATGAACACAGTCTACAAGATCGTGCCGCAGGAATTATGGCAGCCTGTGCGGCAGAGCGGCACGTTCGCCGGTGCGCCGATCGACATCAAGGACGGCTTCATCCACTTCTCCACTGCCACTCAAGTGAGCGAGACCGCGCGCCTGCATTTTTCCGGCCAGCGGGACCTGCTGTTGATCGCTGTCGACGTTGCTACGCTCGGTGCGGCATTACGCTTCGAGCCGTCGCGTGGTGGGGATCTCTTCCCACATCTCTACGGTCCTCTGCCGATCTCCGCTGTCCTCTGGGAAGCACCGTTGCCGCTTGGTGAGGACGGCGTCCACCAGTTCCCGGAGCTTCACCCATGATTGACCTTTTCAAGATCGGTCGGCCCAGCCTCTTCCTCTTCGATCCGGAACGCGCCCACGGCCTCTCGATTGCGGCGCTGAAGTCCGGTCTTGTGCCATCCTGCAATGTCCCTCAGGATCCGCGTCTCTCGCAGACGATCGCCGACCTCGCCTTCCCGAATCCTCTCGGCATGGCGGCCGGTTACGACAAGAATGCCGAAGTGCCCGACGCGCTCCTGCGCCTCGGTTTCGGTTTCGCCGAGGTCGGCACGGTGACGCCGAAGCCGCAATCCGGAAATCCGAAACCCCGCATCTTCCGCCTTGAGCGTGACGGGGCGGTGATCAATCGGCTGGGTTTCAACAACGAGGGCCATGCGGCGGCGCTCGCTCATCTTCAGGCCCGCCATGGCGGAGGTATCGTTGGCGTCAATATCGGCGCCAACAAGGACAGCGAGGATCGCATTGCCGACTATGTAGCCGGCATTCATCGCTTCTATGGTGTCGCCAGCTATTTCACCGCCAATATCTCTTCGCCCAACACTCCGGGCCTGCGCGACCTGCAGGCGCGTGACAGCCTTGCCGCCCTGTTGAAGGCGGTTCTGGCTGCCCGTGACGAGCAGGCGGAAAAGTCAGGTCTCCGCCGTCCGGTTTTCCTGAAGATCGCTCCCGATCTGACCGAGGAAGGCATGGACGACATCGCCTCGGAAGTCTTGGCGTCCAGTCTTGATGGCTTGATCGTCTCCAATACGACACTGTCGCGCGAGGGGCTTTCGGATGCCCGGCTGGCCCTGGAGGCGGGCGGCTTGTCAGGGTCGCCGCTGTTCGCAAAGTCGACGGCTGTTCTGGCCAGAATGCGCAAGCGCGTCGGTCCGGGCCTGCCGATCATCGGTGTGGGGGGCGTGTCTTCTGTCGATACTGTGCTGGAAAAGATCCGGGCCGGGGCAGATCTCGTGCAGTTCTATTCCTCGATGGTTTACGAAGGGCCGTCCTTGCCCGGCCGCATCGTTCGAGGTCTCTCGAAATACTGCGCGGACAATCGCCTCTCTTCGATCCGGGAGCTGCGTGACAGCCGTCTCGATCACTGGCTTTCGGCGAAGGTCTGATCGAGCTTCGGTTGCAACCGGAGAAGCAGGAAAAGTCCGCGCATGGCGAGGAACAGGTTGAGCGCCGCCCAGAGGCCGTGATTGCCGAAGGCAGGGACCAGCACAGCCAGCGAAACAATATAGCCGGCGAAGGCGGCGAGCATCATGTTGCGCATCTCGCGTGACCATGTGGCGCCGATGAACACCCCGTCCATCTGGAAGGCCAGCGCGCCCGTTAATGCCGTCAGCGCCGCCCACGGCAGATAGCTGTAAGCAGCCGTCCGTACCTCCTCGGCCGTTGTCATCACGTCAATTACCGCAGGGCCAAAGAGCAGGAAGAAGGCCGTCGTGAAAGCAGCGAGACCGAAGGACCACTTGGCCGTCAGCCGGACCGCCTGCACGAAGCCCGGCCGGTAGTTCGCGCCGATCGCTCGGCCAGTGATCTGCTCGGCCGCATTGGCGAAACCGTCGAGATAATAACCGGCCACGAGGAAGATGTTCATCAGAACGGCGTTTGCGGCGAGCGTCACCGGGCCGAACGTTGTGCCGATTCTCGTCATCGTCGTGAAGGCGGCGAGCAGGGTGAACGAGCGGATCAGGATGTCGCGGTTGATCGAGAACAGCCGCCGTAATTGGCTACGGTCGAGGATTTCCGCCAGGCCAGGCCTGTCCGCGCCGTGCATCCCGGAAAGCACGATCGCGAGGCCGGCGATCACCGCCACGGCTTCGCCGATCACCGTGCCCCAGGCGACCCCGGCTATCCCCCATCCGAGCGTCAGGCCGAGATAGATGGATAGCACGATATTCGTCCCGTTCAGGAGCGCCTGCAGCAGAAGCCCGGTCTTTCCCTGCCCGCGTCCGAGCACGAAGCCGAGAAGGGTGAAGTTGGTGAGCGTCAGCGGCCCGGCCAGAATGCGGATGGTGAAATAGGTGGTGGTAGCCTCGGCCACCTCGCCCTCCGGTCCCATCAGCCAGAGGCCAGCATTCAGCAGCAGCGGCGAAAGGACCAGAATGCAGAAGCCCAACGCGACGGACAGCACGATGGAGCGCCAGAACACAGCCTGCTGTTCTTTCCGGTCCTCGCGCCCGAAGGCCTGAGCCGTCAGTGCCGTGGTCGAGGCCCTCAGGAAGCCGAGCGAGGAAAACAGCAGATCGAACAGCGCCGCCCCGATCGCCAGTCCCGCCAAAGCCGAGGCAACGCCTGTCCGGCCCACCACGGCAGTATCGGTGAGCCCGAGCAGTGGCGTGGTGAGGAAGCCGAGCGTCATCGGGATGGCGATCGACAGCACCAGCCTGTTGGTGACGTTGAAGGGATGGGAGGGCGGGGAGGTGTTGCTCATCGGGTGTTCTCGGAGGGAGTGCCGAGAACAGAATCGCCTCAGCTGGACAACACCATGGCCCAATAGGGCGTATGACCGGAAGAGGGATTTCGCGCGACTGCGACGCCCACCGCAGTATAGCGGCCCAGCATGTTTTCGAGATGCGCCCGTGAGTCGATCCAGGCCTGCATTACGTCTGCCACGCTGTCTTGTCCGGCCGCCACGTTTTCCGCCGCCGGCAACGGAACCTTGCCGGCCTTCATCCGGTCGAGAAAACTGTCGTTAAAGGACAGGAGATGCGCCATCTTGCCGTTGGCGGCCATCCGGCGGGCCTGCTGAAGCGCGGCCGTTTCTGCGGGTCCACCCTTCCTAAGGGCCGGCAGCGAAGATCTTGCCCTGAGTGCGTTGACGATCGGCAGGGCCGCATCCGTCTCGCGTCGTGAAAATTCATCCTCCGTCGGCACGATATCCGTCGTGCGGCAACCGGTGAGTGCCGTCGCCAGCAAACCGCCGGTCAGGAAGACCAGCCGTCGCCGTGGCAGAAGAAAGGTCCCGCCAGTCTGCATGTCAGGAGCGCGAGCTCATCAGCCGGAGCACGATGAAGACCGGGACCACGATGGTCGCGCCGAGCAGAAGATAGTCGCCTATCCGTCCAAGAGCGGCGAATCCGGTGTGCCACAGGTCGAGGATGAAATTGCGGATGCCGAAGAGGATATCGCTCGGATCGACGCCGAACACGGCCATGATGAAACCGACGATCAGCGATACCACGATCAGCTTGATGATGGTTCGGCCGGGCGTATCACCCAGGAATCTGTTGAGGCTGTCCGACACTGGCAAATCTCCTGTTTGGCCGAGAGATAGGTGGCAAATGCGGCAGCCGCAAGCTCCCTCGGACCATCGGCGAGTTTGCACTTGTGTTTTTTCCCCGGATCGGTGATGAGCGCGCATCTTTCTCGGAAATCCCGACCATGCACCCGATGCAGTTCTCCTCCGGCGACGTCGTCACCGACCGCCGCGCTGACTACGCGAAGATGCTCGACGAGGCCGGCGACCACGCCGCTGCCGCCGAATTAATGGAGCAGGCGCTGGAGCTTGCGCCCGCGTGGGCCGCCGGCTGGTTGCAGCTTGCCGGTTACCGGGAAAAGGCGGGTGACAACGAGGGCGCCGCCGCCGCGCTTCGCCGCGTGCTGGAACTCGATCCGGACGATATCTTCGCCGCTTCACTGAAGCTCGCCCGCCTAGGCGCAGCGGAAGTGCCGGACCAGCCGCCAAGCCGTTATGTCGAGGCGCTGTTCGACGACTATGCCGATCGTTTCGAGGCATCGCTGGTTGAAAAGCTGGACTACACTGTTCCGCCGAAGCTCTCCGCCCTGCTGCGGCGTGTCGCGGGTGAGGGGCGTCGGTTCTGCCATGCCGTCGATCTCGGCTGCGGCACGGGTCTCCTCGGGGTCGAGATCCGCGATCTCGTGGACGTGCTGGAAGGTTTCGACCTCTCCACCGCAATGCTCGCCAAGGCGGAGGAAAAGGCGATCTACGACCGGCTTGGCCAGGCCGACCTGTCGCAGGAGGCCGAGGCCTCCGGTCTCTTCGCCGACGATCTCCTGGTGCGCCGCGCCGATCTCATCTGCGCCGCCGATGTCTTCATGTATCTCGGCAGTCTCGAACCTGTCTTCCGTCTCGTCGACCGTCTCGCCGCCCCGGGCGCCATGCTAGCTTTCTCGGTTGAGGATGGCGGCGAGGGCGATGGTTTCGATCTGGCGGAATCGCTTCGCTACGTCCACTCGGAAGCCTATATCCGAGATCTCCTCGCCCGTTTCGGGTTTCAGGTGCTTCAAGTCGACAAAACCACCATTCGCATGGATGGCGGAAAACCGGTCTTCGGCATTCTGTTTGTTGCGGCCCGCGCGGCTTGAGAGGCAACAAGATTGCTATTTTCTCGATAGGTCAACATTGCTGACTTATCGTGCTTGTGAAGCGGCCAAATTGCGCTACCATTTTCCCGGGAGGCTTGGTTTTCCGGGGAAACGATCATGGCGCATATGACCAGCATGCTGGGTATCTGGAACCCCAATCCGTCCCGTCATACGCCCGCCGAGGACGTGCAGGGCTTACTTGCCGGCAGCATGATTGCCGCGCTTGGCCTCTATCTTCTTGCCAAGGTGGGGCTCCTCACCGGCGGCATGGCCGGATTGGCCTTTGTCATCCATTACTGGAGCGGCCTCAGTTTCGGCCTTCTGTTCTTCCTGCTCAACCTGCCCTTCTACGTGCTGTCGATCCGCCGTGTCGGCATCGATTTTACGCTGAAGACCTTTTTTGCTGTCGGCCTGACTTCCTTCCTTGTCGAGATCGAAAGCCGTTTCCTCGTCATCGAACAGGTGGCTCCGGTCTGGGCTGCCGTCCTCGGCGGATTGCTCGTCGGTTTCGGACTGCTCGCTCTCTATCGCCATCGCGCCAGCCTCGGGGGGCTCGGCATTCTCGCCGTCTATATTCAGGACCGTTTCGGAATTCGCGCCGGCCTCGTTCAGCTCGCTTTCGACCTGTGCATCATGGCGATCGCCTTCGCGGTGCTCACCCCTGGTGTGGTTCTTTATTCTGTCCTCGGCGCCGTCGTCCTGAACCTCTTCCTCGCCATCAACCACCGCTCCGACCGCTATATCGCGATGCGCTGAAAGCCCGCGCGTGTTAGCCTGAATCCGGTTGTGAAACGGAGGGTATGATCATGATACTCACCCCTGAACTCGTCGGCGCGGCGCGGGCGCTCGCGAAAATCAGCCGGGAACAGCTGGCGGAACACGCAGGCCTGTCGCCCAATGAGCTTGCCGCGTTCGAGGAGGGCCTCGCCGGCCTCGATTCCGAGGCGCTTGCCGGACTTCGGCGGGCGATCGAGCATTTCGGCGTCGAGCTTCTGCCCGAGGAACAATCGGGCGTCGGAATTCGGTTGAAATTCACGACCCAGGAGGCCGGCCAGATCCTCAATTGGGAAGGAGAGGGCGGCAAGCCAGGTGAAGACGAGGTTCCTTGATCCCGCGTCTCGGCTTTTGTGGTCTTGATCGCGGCGAGACGCCGGGTTTATGGAACGGGTGTGCGCAAACGGGGCAGACGGAAGACGGATGAGTCGGGCCAGGGTCGAAATTTCCACGATGTTGACCTCAGCACCGGACCGCCACTCTCTTCTCGATGACGCGCAAGGCCTGGCCGCCGGATCAATCATGGCCTCGCTCGGCGTGTTCCTGCTGTCGAGCGCCGGTCTTCTGACTGGCGGAACCGCTGGGGTGGCGTTCCTGTTGCACTACGCAACCGGCTATGCCTTCGGCCTTGTCTTTTTCCTGGTGAACCTGCCGTTCTACTGGCTCGCCTTCCGCCGCTTCGGCCTCGCCTTCAGCATCAAGACTTTCCTAGCCATCGCCTTCACCTCGTTCCTCACCGAGGCTACCCCGCATGCGATAGCTATTTCGCTTATTGATCCGCTGATCGCGGGGATCTTCGGCGGTCTTCTGCTTGGTATCGGTCTCCTGGCGCTGTTTCGCCATCGCGCCAGCCTCGGCGGTTTTGGCATTCTGGCACTCTACTTGCAGGATCGGTTCGGCTGGCGCGCGGGTCTCGTCCAGCTGGTGTTCGACGGCATCGTGCTGGTGCTGTCCTTCTTCCTTGCCAGCCCCTTCATCATCGCCTGTTCGGTTGTCGGCGCAATCGTCCTCAATCTGACACTTGCCATCAATCACAGAAAGGACCGCTACATCGCAATGTAGCAGTCCTGCAGTTGGCGCTGCCTGCCAAGAATGCTTCTCTTTTGGCGGCACGGCGCTACGTTGATGCGGTGTCCACGGTTGAGTCTCAAGAAACCCTTTTGCCGGCCCCTTTCCTCCGCTGGTTCGCGGACAAGGGTTGGCAGCCGCGCGCGCATCAGCTCGAACTGCTGCGTCGGGCTGCGGCGGGTGAAAGCACGCTGCTGATCGCACCGACCGGCGCGGGCAAGACGCTCGCCGGTTTCCTGCCGTCGCTTGTCGATCTCGCCGCCCGCGGTCGCCGCAAGCCGGGTACGGCGTTCACGGGTATCCACACGCTCTACATCTCGCCCCTGAAGGCGCTGGCAGTCGACATCGAGCGCAACCTGATGAAGCCAGTTGCCGAAATGGGCCTGCCGGTGACGATCGAGAACCGCACCGGTGATACTCCGCAGGGCAAGCGTCAGCGCCAGAAGCTCAATCCGCCCGATATCCTGCTGACGACGCCGGAACAGCTAGCGCTTCTGATTGCCAGCAATGATGCCGAACGCTTCTTCAAGGATCTCAGTTTCGTCATCTTCGATGAACTGCATTCGCTGGTCACCTCCAAGCGCGGCCATCTGCTCTCGCTAGGTCTCGCCCGCCTGCGCCGTCATGCTCCCGGCATGCAGACCATTGGTCTCTCGGCCACCGTCGCCGATCCGCCGGAACTGCAGCGCTGGCTGGTCGGGCAGGTACCGGGTGAGCAGCGCATGGCGGGGCTTGTCACGGTGGAAGGCGGTGCGAAACCGGAGATCAGCATCCTCTCGACCGAGGAGCGCATTCCCTGGTCTGGCCATTCGGCCCGCTATGCCATACCGGAACTCTACGAGACGCTGAAGCGCTTCTCCACCACGCTGATCTTCGTCAACACCCGTTCCCAGGCGGAGATGTTGTTCCAGGAGCTCTGGACCATCAACGACGACAACCTGCCGATCGCGCTTCATCACGGCTCGCTCGATGTCGGTCAGCGCCGCAGGGTTGAAGCCGCCATGGCCGACAATCGCCTGCGTGCCGTCGTTGCTACCTCCACCCTCGACCTCGGCATCGACTGGGGTGATGTCGATTTGGTTGTTCATGTCGGTGCGCCCAAGGGGGCTTCGCGTCTCGCCCAGCGCATCGGCCGCGCCAACCACCGCATGGACGAGCCGTCGCGGGCGATCCTCGTGCCGGCCAACCGCTTCGAGGTGATGGAATGCCAGGCGGCGCTCGACGCCAACTATCTCGGCGCCCAGGACACGCCGCCGATGGGAGACGGCGCGCTCGACGTGCTCTGTCAGCATGTGCTCGGCATGGCCTGCGCCGAACCCTTTGCCGCCGATGCGCTCTATGCCGAGGTGACGAGTGCGGAACCTTACCGCAATCTTTCCCGTCGGTCCTTTGACCGCGTCGTCGAGTTCGTCGCCACCGGCGGCTATGCGCTGAAGACCTACGAGCGCTACGCCAAGATTCGGTTGAACAAGGACGGTCTCTGGCGGGTCTCCAATCCCGCCGTCGCGCAGCAATACCGCCTGAACGTCGGTACGATCGTCGAGATGCCCATGCTGAACGTCCGCCTCGTCAAGCGCAACCACCTGGGCTCGATCGGACGCGGCGGATTTTCGCTCGGCAAGGTCGAGGAATATTTCCTCGAACAGCTCTCGCAAGGCGACACCTTCTTGTTCGGGGGCAAGGTCCTGCGCTTCGAGGGCATCCGCGAGAACGAATGCCTCGTGTCGAATGCCTTTTCGCAGGATCCGAAGATCCCCGCCTATGCCGGCGGCAAGTTCCCGCTCTCGACCTATCTTGCCGAGCAGGTGCGCGCCATGCTGGACGATCCCGCCCGATGGGGCGCATTGCCCGACCAGGTGCGCGATTGGCTGGCGATCCAGCGCGAGAAATCCGTTCTGCCGAAGCGCGGCGAGTTGCTCATCGAGACCTTCCCCCGCGCCTCCCGCTTCTTTCTCGTCGCCTATCCGTTCGAGGGTCGGCTGGCCCACCAGACCCTCGGCATGCTGCTGACCCGCCGGCTGGAGCGCGGGGGCGCCAAGCCGCTGGGCTTCGTCGCCACCGACTATTCGCTGGCGATCTGGGGGTTGGAGGACATGGGGTCGATGATAGCCCGGGGGCGGCTTGACCTGCAGGACCTGTTCGACGCGGACATGCTGGGCGACGATCTCGAAGCCTGGCTCGCCGAGAGCTGGATGCTGAAGCGCACCTTCCGCACCTGTGCTGTCATCGCAGGCCTGATCGAGCAGCGCCATCCGGGGCAAGAAAAATCCGGCCGGCAGGTGACGGTCTCCGCCGATCTCATTTATGACGTTTTGCGGAGCCATGAGCCGGATCACATCCTGCTGGAAGCCACGCGCCAGGATGCCGCCCGCGGCCTGCTGGATATTGCCCGGCTCGGCGATATGCTAGAACGAATCAGAGGCCATATCACCCACAAGCGGCTCGACCACATCTCCCCGCTTGCCGTGCCGGTCATGCTCGAGATCGGCAAGGAGCCGGTGGCCGGCGAGGCACAGGAGGATGTCCTGGCCGAAGCCGCGGAGAATCTGATCGCCGAAGCTATGGGATGAGCGGTGGAGCAAAAGCGGCCCGAACGAGAGACGGAATGACGAGTCTGACGGCAAGGCGTCTCATGACGCCGGAAATTCCCGCCCCAGTGGCTGAAATCGACCTCTTCGGTGTCGCTGCCGTCTGCGATCCCTTTGGTGCGCTCTATCTTCCCGAGACCAGCGTACTCGTCGTCTCTGACCTGCATCTCGAAAAGGGTGCTGCCTTCGCCCGTCGCGGACAACTGCTTCCGCCTTACGATACCTTCGCCACCCTGAGACTGCTCGACGCCGTCATCGCCCGGCATGATCCTAAGGTGGTCATCAGCCTCGGTGACAATTTCCACGACCGGCGAGGATCGGCCGAAATGCCCGACATGTTCCGCGCGATGATAGCGGCGATGGCGCGTGGACGTGAATGGATATGGATCAACGGCAACCACGACCCGGATGGCACCTGCGGCCTGCCGGGCATCAGTGCCGACCAACTGGCCTACGCGGGGCTCACCTTCCGCCACGAGCCGACGGTCGGCGCGCCGGCGGGCGAGGTGGCGGGCCATCTGCACCCCTGTGCCACCGTCCGTCGTCGGGAAAAGGCGGTGCGCCGGCCATGCTTCGCGACCGATGGCAAGCGCATGATAATGCCCTCCTTTGGCGTGATGACCGGAGGGCTCGATCTCCGACACAAGGCTTTCACCGGCCTGTTCGACCGTTCGGCGCTGGTCGCGCATCTGCTCGGCCGGGAGCGCATCTATTCGGTTCGCTTCGGCAACCTGCTCGGCTGATCAGGTCCCGTCGCCGGCCCTCGTCAACCTCAGAATGGTGGAACTGCCACCGCGCTCGGTCACGACATAGACTGCGCCGTCCCGGCCGACCTTCACGTCGCGGATACGGGCATCCAGAGAAAGGCGCTCCTCGTGGGAAACGCGATCTCCGTCCATGTGGAGGATCACCAGCCCCTGGCTCACCAGTCCGCCGATCAGGAAGGAGCCCTTCCACTCCGGAATGGCGTCCCCGCTGTAATAGGCCATGCCGGACGGGCCGATTACCGGATCCCAGTAATAGACCGGCTGTTCCGTCCCTTCGAGCGAGGTGATGCCTTCACCCACCGGCCCGCCGCTGTACTCGATTCCGTAGGTCACCTTCGGCCAACCGTAGTTCTTGCCGGCTTCCGGCCGGTTCAGTTCGTCGCCGCCCTTTGGGCCGTGCTCTACGGTCCAGAGCCGACCGTCGCTATCCAGCGTGGCCGCCTGCAGGTTCCGATGGCCGTAGCTCCAGATCTCCGGTAGCGCGTTTTCCGTATCGACGAACGGATTGTCCGGTAGGGCCTGTCCTTCGGAGTCGATGCGGAATATCTTCCCGAAACCGTTCGAAAGATCTTGGGCGCCGACGCGGGTTTGCCGGTCCGATCGTTCGCCGACGGTCACGTAAAGCTCGCCGGCTGGTCCGAACACGAGGCGAGAGCCAAAATGCTTGTCGCCGTCATAGGTCGGTGTCTGTCGGAAGATCACCCTGAGATCCTGCAGTGAGGCCGCACCGTTCTCGCCCTCGACCAGTCTGGCGGAGGCGACGGAGGTGCCGTTGCCGCCTTCCCGCGGTTCGGAGAAGGAGAAGTAGATCATGTCGGACGTTGCAAAGTCCGGCGCCAGCGCCACGTCGAGAAGTCCCCCCTGTCCGGCCGAGGCCACTTCGGGCACACCTTCGATCGCGGGACCAACCGATCCATCGGTGGAAACGATGTGCATGGCGCCTTCCTTGACAGTCACCAGCATCCGTCCGTCGGGAAGGAACTCCATCGACCAGAGATGCGGAAGCTCCTCAGCCACCACCTGGGCGCCGATCTCCGGTACGGTTTCGGGCAGGGGAGCACGGGTCTGGTTCTCGAACGCCGGGCTCTGGCCTGACGCATTTGGTGCGGCCGTCTCGGCCGTGCTCGCGGTCTGGCTCATGGCCGGTAGCGTAGGCAGCGCGGTCGCGAGAAAGGTGCCGGTGAGAAGGAGGCTGGTCCTCAACATGATCAAATCCTCTTCGGTCGGTTGATGGGCTGCCCTCATCAATATTGGGCGTCCGACAGAGGAGGTCGAGGTCGATCACACGATCGTCAGATCGGTCCCTGAAGTTATCCCGATGGCTTGAGGACCTGTGGACGGATCAGTCCTTGCGGAACAGCAGGCTGGCGCTCCAGCCGGTAATGAGAGCCAGAAGCACGGAGAGGAAACCGTAGGAGAGCGGGCTTTCGTGTGCGGCCTCGGTTATCGCCTGTTCGATGCCGGTTTTGACGACGCGCAACGGTAGTTCCTTTTCGGCCAGGAACTCGCCGCTCTTGAACAGGTAGGCGTGCACCATATGCACCCCATCCGGTATGTTTGCAGGCAGCCGAAGCGTTGCCCTGAAGAGGCTCGATGAAACGAAGCGCACGCCGTTCGTTTCGCTCTGGTAGAGCCCGCCCGTTTGCTTGAGCCGTCGGTAGGCGTTGCGGAACTCACTGAGATTGGTGGTGTTGGAGAAATAGCCGATCGGCGTCAGCGGAATATGCTGCAGCCCTACGCCGAGCTGGTTCAGCACCTTGGCGTCGGCAATTTCCTCGATCGGCCGCGTGCTGGCGAGCGAGTAGGATTCCGGCGGTTGCTCGAAGGTCATGGAGTAACGGTTGACCCAGATGCCGAAGAGACGCTCCTTCTGGCGGACGGTTGCATCTGCGCGCGGTCCTTCGAGCGTCACGATCAGGTCGTACTGGCCGATCGCAAGCAACAACGCGTCTGCATTCGTCACCGTTCCGAAGATCGTCAGGTCGGCGCCGCGGAAATCCGAGGTGATGGCGATTTCGCTGGTCGATGTGCCGATGTCGAGCCCCTCTGAGCCGGGAACGTTGGCCTCCAGCGGGATCTGCGCCGCGGCGATGCCGGCGAAGAGAAGCGGAGCCGCGAGAAGGAGGAGAAGACGGCGCATCAGCTTCCGAAACCTCCGACAGCAATCGAGAACAGGTCCTGCGGCGTGACCACCAGCGCGATCGCCAGGCGGATGCCGACTGCCAGCACCAGGAGCCCCAGCAGCGCCCGAAGCTGCTCACCGCGCAGCCGCTGGCCGACGCGTACGCCATACTGCGCACCGATAACGCCCGCGATCATCAGGATGAAGGCGAGCACGATATCGACGGAATAGTTGGTCATCGCCTGCGCGATGGTGGTGAAGGCGGTCACGAAAATGATCTGGAACAGCGAGGTGCCGACGACCACGTTGGTCGGGATGCGCAGCAGGTAGATCATTGCCGGCACCATGATGAAGCCGCCGCCGACCCCCATCACCGAAGTGAGGATACCGATCGCGAAGCCCAGCCCGATCACCGGGATGACGCTGAGATAGATCTTCGATTTCTTGAATCGCATCTTGAACGGCAGCCGGTGCACCCAGTTGTGCTGTCCGGGCCGTTTCAGGTTCACGGCCTCGTTTTTCGCCGCGCGCCGCATTGCGTTGAGGCTTTCCATCAGCATCAACGTGCCGATGGTGCCAAGAAAGATCACGTAAAGCAGCGAGATCATCAGGTCGAGCTGACCGAGGCTGCGAAGCCAGGAGAATATCCCGACGCCCACCGAGGCTCCCGCAAGGCCGCCGATGAGCAGCACGAAGCCGAGCTTCATGTCGAGCGAACCACGCCGGAAATGCGTGATTGCGCCTGAAACGGATGAGGCGACGACCTGATTGGCGCCGGTCGCGACAGCCACCACGGGCGGGATGTTGTAGAAGATCAGGAGCGGGGTGATCAGGAAGCCCCCGCCGACACCGAACATGCCGGACAGAAACCCGACGGCCGCACCCATGCCGAGGATGATGAAGATGTTCACCGACAATTCTGCGATCGGCAGATAGATTGTCACCGTCAGGCCCCGAGATGTGATTGGCTGCGGGGCTGGCGCTTCCCCTTGTGGCCGGTAGGCGACCCGCCCAGACGGGTGGCCGGAACGCCGCAAGCCCTTGACACGCCTAGCTTTGCGGCACCTTCTGTCATGCGCTCCCGAAGCCCGTTAGTCAATTCGGGCTCCGTCCATAAGGCCGGATTTCAGAGCTTTTATGGCGCGCCATCATTTGTTGCGTGCCAGCAGTTCCTTAACCAGCGCGTCATTGATACGACCGGTCTCTTCATGGCCGATCGATTTCTGGAAGGCCTTGATCGCAGAGACCGTTTTCTGGCCCATCACGCCATCGGCAGGACCAGCGTCGAAGCCGTTATTGTTCAGGATCGCCTGCACGTTGCGGATCACCTTGCCCATGTCGACGCTGGCGGTCTTGGTGCCCTTGCCGACCCATTCGTCCGGCAGGTTCACAGAGTTGGCGTCGACGTCGAGCGGCTTCGGCTTGAAGCTGTCGGCCTGCGCGCGGGCGCGTTCGAGTAGTTCCGGCTTCATGGCATTGGCGACGTCGTCACGCTTCTGGGCGGCATCCTTGTCACCCTCGCGCGCCGCGACTGCGAACCACTTGTAAGAGGCTTCGAGATCCTGCTGCACGCCGTTGCCGCGGGCAAGCAGGATCGCCAGGTTGAACTGGCTGTCGGTCACGCCGAGCTCGGCGGCCTTGGAGAACCACTCCGCGGCCTTGTCGTATTCCTGCACGCCCAGGCTGCCGTTGGCATAGAGAACCGCCAGATTGTGCATGGCGCTGGCATTGCCCCGGGATGCCGCCATTTCGTAGAGCTGGCGGGATTTTTCGAGATCGCGTTGAACGCCAGTGCCCTTTTCGTAAAGGTTGGCGAGACGGTATTGCGCCGGCGCGAAGCCTTTCTCCGCCGCCCGCTGATACCAGAGTGCTGCCTCTGCGAGATTCGCTTCCAGCCCACCGCGGGCCTCGGTGTAGCGTGCGCCGATCTCGAACAGCGCCAGCGGATCGCCTTCGGCCGCCGCCTTGGCGAGCGAGGCCGGGGTGATGGAGGCGGGCACTTCGTAGACGGCTGCCGCGGGCGCTGCTGCCGGGCTGTTCGCCTCGGCGACGGGCGCAGTCATGGTCGCTGCAGGCGCCGGCTCGGCCATCGCCTCTTCCGAGATGCCGTCTTGTGCGACGGGCTCGACAGGCGCCCCGTCGGTGGAAGTTTCGGGAGGCGAAGCCATGACGGGATCGCCAGATTGTTCGGGAGCCGGTTCGGCGATTTCAGTATTTTCAGATGCCGGAGCAGTTGCTGCCGGTGCTTCAGCGGAAGGCGCGACCTCTCCGCTCGGCTGAGCGGCCGTCTCGATCACGGCCGGGGCGCGCTCGCCGTTGGTCAGCGTGCGGACCAGCGGCATCGCCATGACGACCAGCAATATGGCGCCGGCCGCCAGCAGGATCGGGCGGCGATAACGGGCCATCAACGATTGTCCAGCCTTTGCGGAGCCGGCAGCCTCGGGAGCGAAGCCGTGCGTCTGGCTGGCTTCGAGTGCCGCTGCCTGCGCGGCGCGGCGCGCGGCAGCGATATAGTCGGTGCGGTCGCCCTCTGCGAGCGGCATCGGCGAACGGCTGTCGGCTGGGTTTGATTTGGCGGCGCGGACCCGTTCAAGGATTTTGCGCACATCCGGTGCGCCGGAGCCTGGTTCCAGAAGTTCGTTCGCTTCGTCCGGCGGCAGGATATCGGCCGGATCGATCGAAGGCGACGGTTCGACCATCTGCCGAGCTGCGGTCTCATCCTTCCTGCGCCCTGGCATCAGACGCTTGCTGAGCCCGGCGAGCAGGCTCGGCCGCGAGGTGGGGCGGGTGTCGGCTTCCACCGCGATCCCGTCCTCGGCGAGCAGATCGATCTCCTCGTCGTCGGTGACGAAGGTCTTCGCGGCGGACTGTGCCTGATTTTGGTAGCCCGGAGCCTCTGCCGTTGCAGTGGCCTGCGGAGCCTGCGCTACGGCTGTTGGCCGTGTCGCTTTAGGGGTATCCAGCCGTTCCAGACGCTCGGTGATATCCAGAAGGGTAGATTGCAAGCTTTCCAGCGTACGCTGATTGCGCTCCTCCGAGTTCCGGCTGATGTCCTGCAACAGCTTCAGGCTTTCGGTCAGCGCCGAGATCGTCTCGGTGTCTCCCGCCGCAGGAGTCGACGTCGGATGCCCCGACTGGGTGTAGTTCGCCAGAACGGTTTCCGCCGCCTGACGCGCGGCCTCGATGATGTATTCATCGCTGGTCGCCATGTAGTCTTCGAGCGCCGCGATGCGGCCGGTCAGCTCATCGCCCGCTTCGGCGGGGCCACGCGGAGATGAGTGGAACAGGCTCGACAGATGGGCGATCTGGTCCTCGAGACTGCGCAGCGCCTCGCTGTCCTGCGCCGGCATCCGTGCCGTGTCGTCCAGCCTTTCGGCGATCATTGCCAGCCGCTCGTCCAGGCTTCGCAGGATACGGTCGTCGGCGGGGGCGGGCGTGGCAGTACGTTCCTCCAGCCCCTCTATGACACGAGCCAGCCGCTCCAGCCGGTCGGCCAGTTGGTCGTTTACCGCGCCGGTTTCCAGCGCGTCGATCTTGCGCGAGATGTCGATCAGTGCGTTGGCGAGTTCCGGCTGTGCGACCGGCTGCTGCGGCGGTCGCTGCAGCATCTGTGCCAACTGGTCCAGACGCTCCTCGAGGCGCTCGGCCGCCCCCTCGTTCGCCAGTCCGGCGACCCGTTCGGTGAGCAGATCGAGCCGCTGGCCGAGATCGTCGACGCGGCGCGGCGCAGGCTCGGTGGAGAGCGCTTCGATCTGCCGAGCGAGCCCGGCAATCCGGTCTTCGATGCGTTCGACCACGCGTGGATCGAGCGTGGGACCGCTGCTGCGGTTACCGGCGACGATGGCGCGGCTGATCTCGTCGAGCCGGGTATCGAGCCCGGCGAACTGTTCCTGCAGCCGCTGCTCGCCCGGATCGATGTGAGCGCCGATCTGCTCCAACGCCTTGGCAACGGTCAGCAGGTTTTCCTCGACCGAGCGGATGGCGCGGTTGTCGCCGATGCTGCCGATCTGGGCCTTGATGTCATCGAGCCGGTGCGCGAGTCGTGCGAGTTCGTCATGCAGCGCCTCGCCGTCGAGACTCTGCAGACGGCGTTCGATGCCGCTCCAGCGGCTATCGATCTCACGCACCGTATCCTCGCGTGCCAGCCCGTCCATCAGCGAGCGCAGCTCCTCGAACTCGTGACGCAGGCCGCTTGCCGCCGGGCTGGAGGCCGTACCCAGTCGGTTGATGCTCTGGGCCAGACGGTCGAGATCCTGTCGCAGGTCGTCATCGTGCGGACGCGCGATGGCGGCCGCCTTGAGATCGCGGAATTCCTCCCGGAGGTCGCGCAGCTCGCGCGCGAGGCTGTCGGCAAGATCGGCCTTCAGTTCCTGGCGGAGACCAAGCAGGGCTTCGGTGATCTCGCCAAGCGGCAGGTCCGCGCGCGCAGGCGTCGGATCGCGACGGCCCGTTCCTCCACGGCTTTCGGGCATGCGGTGGCGATCCGCCTCGAGCGCTCTCTGACGGTCACGGATTTCCTTCAGCGGGTCGGTGCGGCCCAGACGCGACGCCTCGGACGAGCGACCGCGCGGTGCGTCACCGTAACCCGGCGACGACTCGCGGGGCGACGTGCTCGCCATCAGTCCCTCGATTCGGGCCTCGAGTCCCTCGATCGTCCGGCTCAGCGCATCCAGGGAGAAGGCCTTGGCCGCGCGGGGAGAGTAGGATCGCGATCCGTTCATAATGCTGCTCGCTTCGACTGTTCCGGGTGAGTGAACACCCGTCAGTGTGATCTTGCGGCAGCGGCAATTCCCGCAGAAGAGCCGGAATCATGCCCGCTGGAGCTCGCTTCCGACGCGGTTTGCCGCCTTGCCTTTCAACGGCAACAATCGACGAAACGTGGTAAACAACGCGTTAAGTCGTCTAAAAAATTTTTAACCAATCGTGGAGGTGCATCTGCCAAGATCGACGGTGGGAAAGGCACACGCGCGGGTTTCCGAGGGGCGATTTACCGGGAAGTTTTCGATTGACGTTTACGCAAACGTCAATATTTTGTCGTATATAGGTTCAGCCGGCCGCTGCCGGCGCTACGTCTTTGGAGGAAGATGACTCATGCCTGTCTACAAGGCCCCGGTGAACGATACGCTTTTCGTCCTGAATAACGTCCTCGGCATTGATCGTTACCATAACCTTCCCGGTTTCGAGGATGCGACACCGGACATGATCGAGGCGATCGTCGGCGAGGCCGCGAAACTGGCAGAGGAACAGCTTTTCCCGCTCAATCTCTCGGGAGATCAGGAAGGCTGCACCCGCCACGACGACGCGTCAGTTTCGGTGCCCAAGGGTTTCAAGGAAGGCTATGATGCCTATTGCCAAGGCGGCTGGCTCGGCCTTGCCGTGCCCGCGGAATTCGGTGGCCAGGGCTTGCCTTACACGCTTCATACGGCTGTCGGCGAATACATGTCCTCGGCCAACATGGCATTGATGATGTATCCCGGACTGACGCAGGGCGCGATCGCCGCGGTCCTGGTTCATGGTTCCGATGAGCAGAAGCAGACCTATCTGCCGAAGATGGTCGAAGGCGTCTGGTCCGGCACCATGAACCTCACCGAGCCCCATTGCGGTACCGATCTTGGCCTTCTCCGCACCAAGGCCGTGCCGCAGGGTGATGGTTCCTACAAGATTTCCGGCCAGAAGATCTTTATCTCGGCCGGCGAACACGGCATGACCGAGAACATCATCCATCTCGTGCTCGCCCGTATCGAAGGCGCTCCGGAAGGCACCAAGGGTATTTCACTGTTCATCGTGCCGAAGTTCCTGGTGAACGCGGACGGTTCCATCGGTGCGCGCAACGGCGTTACCTGCGGCGCGATCGAGCACAAGATGGGTATCCACGGCAACGCCACCTGCGTCATGAACTACGATGACGCGACCGGCTACCTTATCGGCGCCGAGAACAAGGGCCTGGCGGCCATGTTCGTGATGATGAACGAGGCTCGCCTCGGCGTTGGCCTTCAGGGACTTTCCATCGCCGAGATCGCCTACCAGAATGCCGCCAACTATGCACGCGAGCGCATCCAGGGTCGCTCGCTCTCCGGCGTCAAGGCACCGGACAAGAAGGCCGATCCGATCATCGTCCATCCGGACATCCGCCGTTCGCTGATGACGATCAAGGCGTTCACCGAGGCCGGCCGCGCCTTCACGCTGTGGACCGCACTGCAGTCCGATATCGCCCATCGCTCGGGTGACGAGAAGGAGAAGCAGGCGGCGGATGACCTGCTCGGTCTGATGACGCCGATCCTGAAGGGGGTGCTGACCGACAAGGGCTTCGAGCATGCCGTCATGGCCCAGCAGGTATTCGGCGGCCACGGCTATATCGAAGAGCACGGCATGAGCCAGTATGTGCGCGATGCCCGCATCGCCATGATCTACGAGGGCGCGAACGGCATCCAGGCACTCGACCTCGTCGGTCGCAAGCTCGGCATGAACGGTGGCCGCGCCGTCATGGCGCTGTTCAACGAGATCGGCGCGTTCTGCGAGGAGCATCGCAACGACGACAAGATGGTGGTCTACACCAAGGGCCTGAAGAAGGGCCTGAACGACCTGCAGGCGGCCACCATGTGGTTCATGCAGAACGCCATGGCCAAGCCAGACAACGCGGGAGCCGGCTCGACCGACTACATGCACCTCTTCGGCCTCGTCGTACTCGGCTACATGTGGGCGAAGATGGCGAAATCGGCCAACGAGGCACTCGCCGCCGGCACGGGCGATGCCGGGTACTACAATGCCAAGCTGGTCACCGGCAGATTCTACATGGAGCGCATCATGCCCGAGACGGCGCTACGCAAGGCCCGCATCGAAACCGGCGCGGACACGATGATGGAACTGGCCGCCGAAGCGTTTTGAGCTTTGCTTCTCCCTCGTGGAGAACAGGCAGGAAGTTAAGGCGCTCAGGCGCCCAAGGGAGAGAACAATGACAGACGCCTTCATTTACGATCACGTGCGCACCCCCCGCGGGCGCGGCAAAAAGGATGGCTCGCTGCACGAGGTGCCGACGCCGCGGCTGGCGGCGAAGACGCTCGAAGCCTTGCGCGACCGCAACGGCCTGGACACCAGGACCGTCGACGACATCATCTTCGGCTGCGTCGATCCGGTCATGGAAGCCGGCGCGGTGATCCCCAAGGCCGCCGCCTTCGAGGCCGGTTACGACTTCAAGGCCCCCGGCATTCAGATTTCCCGCTTCTGCGCTTCCGGCCTCGATGCCATTAACCTCGCCGCAGGCAAGATCAAGGCCGGCTCGGATGACATCGTCATCGCCGGCGGCGTCGAATCCATGTCGCGCGTCGGCATGGGTATGTCGGGTGGTGCCTGGTACATGGACCCCTCGGTCAACTTCCCGGCCTATTTCATGCCGCAGGGCGTCTCCGCCGACCTGATCGCCACCAAATACGGCTTCAGCCGTGATGACGTCGACGCTTATGCTGTCGAAAGCCAGAAGCGCGCAGCTGAATCATGGGAAAAGGGGCATTTCTCCAAGTCCGTTATCCCGGTTAAGGACGTCAACGGCCTCACCATCCTCGACCGTGACGAGCACATGCGTCCCGGCACGGATATGCAGGCGCTCGCCCAGCTCCAGCCCTCGTTCCAGATGCCGGGCGAGATGGGCGGGTTCGAGGCTGTCGGCTTGCAGGCCCACCCTGAGGTCGAGCGGATCAATTACGTCCACCATGCAGGCAATTCCTCCGGCATCGTCGATGGTGCCGGTGCCGTGCTGATCGGTTCCAAGGCTGGTGGCGAGAGCATGGGGCTGAAGCCGCGTGCCCGCATCCGCGCCTTCACCAATATCGGCTCCGATCCGGCGCTGATGCTGACCGGCCCGATCGACGTCACCGAGAAGCTCCTGAAGCGCACCGGCATGAAGATCTCCGACTTCGACCTGTTCGAGCTCAACGAGGCCTTTGCCGCCGTCGTGTTGCGCTTCATGCAACACTTCGAGGTTGATCATTCGAAGATGAACGTCGCAGGCGGCGCCATCGCGCTCGGCCACCCGCTCGGCGCTACGGGCGCGATGATCCTCGGCACCGTGCTCGATGAACTGGAACGCCGCGATCTGAACACCGCCCTCGTCACGCTCTGCATCGGTGCGGGCATGGGTACTGCCACCGTCATTGAACGCGTCTAAGGGAGGATTGACGATGACCTACAAGAATTTCACCGTCGAAACCGACGCCGACGGCATTGCGCTCGTTACCTGGGATATGCCCGACAAGTCGATGAACGTTTTCACCGTCGAGGTGATGGACGAGATCGAGAAGATCGTCGATGCAACAGTTGCCGACGAAAAGGTCAAGGGCGTGGTCTTCACCTCCGGCAAGTCCTCCTTCTCCGGTGGCGCCGACCTCACCATGATCAAGGGCATGTTCTCGATGATCGAGGAGGAAAAGGCGAAGGACCCGGCCGGAGCAGTGAAGAAGCTGTTCGACGCCGCCGGCCGCATGACCTGGCTGTGGCGTAAGATTGAGACCTGCGGCAAGCCCTGGGTTTCCGCCATCAACGGTACCTGCATGGGCGGGGCCTTCGAACTCTCGCTTGCCTGCCACGGTCGCGTCGCGTCGAATGCGAAGTCGGTCAAGCTGGCACTGCCTGAGGTCAAGGTCGGCATCTTCCCTGGCGCCGGTGGCACCCAGCGCGTGCCGCGCCTCGCCAATACGCAGGACGCCCTTCAGATGATGACGACGGGGTCGAGCCTCACGGCGGCCCGCGCCAAGGCGATGAACCTCGTGCATGAAGTGGTCGAGCCCGACCAGCTGATCCCGGCCGCCAAGCAGATGATCAAGAACGGCCTGAAGCCGGTTGCTCCGTGGGATGAGAAGGGCTTCAAGGCACCGGGCGGCGGCATCTGGACGCCTGCAGCCGCTCAGCTCTGGCCGGCCGCTTCCGCCATCCTGCGCCGCGAGACTGCCGGCAATTATCCGGCCGCACTGGCAATCCTGAAGAGCGTCTACGAAGGTCTGCAGCTTCCCTTCGATACCGCTCTCAAGGTCGAGCAGCGTTATTTCACTCATATCCTGCAGACCACCGAAGCCTTCTCGATGATCCGCTCGCTTTTCGTCTCGATGCAGGAGCTGGGCAAAGGCGCCCGTCGCCCGTCCGGCGTACCGAAATCGGAGTTGAAGAAGGTTGGCGTCGTCGGCGCCGGCTTCATGGGTGCGTCGATCGCCTATGTCACCGCTGCCGCCGGCATCCCGGTCGTACTGATCGATCGGGACATGGAGGCTGCCAACAAGGGCAAGACGGTCTCCGAGGGGTTAGTGGCCGGCTCAGTCGGCAAGGGGCGCATGACGAAAGAGGAGGGCGAAAGGCTGCTCTCGCTCATCACTCCTGCTGAGAACTACGACGCGCTCAAGGATGCCGACCTCGTCATCGAGGCCGTGTTTGAGGATCGCGAAGTAAAGAAGGCGGTGATCGAGAAGGTCGAGGCCGTGCTGCCGGAAACCTCGATCTTCGCCTCCAACACTTCGACCCTGCCGATCACCGGGCTTGCGAAGAACTCCAAGCGCCCGACCCAGTTCATCGGTGTGCATTTCTTCTCTCCCGTCGAGAAGATGATGCTGACGGAAGTGATCCTCGGCAAGGAAACGGGCGACAAGGCGCTCGCCGTCGCACTCGATTATGTCGCGGCGATCAAGAAGACCCCGATCGTCGTCAACGACACGCGTGGTTTCTATGTCAACCGCTGCGTCTTCCGCTACATCAACGAGGCCTACGACATGCTGGCCGAGGGCGTGCCGGCGGTGATGATCGAGAACGCCGCCAAGTTCGCCGGCATGCCGGTTGGCCCGCTCTCGCTCAACGACGAGGTCGCCGTCGATCTCAGCCAGAAGATCATGCGCGCCTCTATCGCCGATCTTGGCGAGGCTTCGGTGAAACCGGAACACATGAAGCTGATCGACAAGATGGTCGATGAACTCGATCGTCGCGGCCGCAAGAACGGCAAGGGCTTCTATGAATATCCGGCCAAGCCGGCGAAGAAATTCCTGTGGCCGGGCCTGAAGGAACTCTATCCGCAGAAGAACCCGGCGGACGTTGATGTCGAGGTGCTGAAGCAGCGCCTGCTGGTCACCATCGCCCTGGAAGCAGCCCGTACCATGGAGGAGGGGATTGTCACCGACCCGCGTGAGGCCGACGTCGGCTCCATCCTCGGCTTCGGCTTCGCCCCCTATACCGGCGGTACGCTTTCCTACATCGATGGCATGGGCGTGAAGAACTTTGTAAGCCTCTGCGAACGTCTCGCGAAGGACTACGGCGACCACTTCCAGCCGACGCCGTTGCTCAAGGACATGGCCGCCAAGGGCGAAACCTTCTACGGCCGTTTCGACCCGTATGGGGAAAACGCCAAGGCGGCCTGATCGTCGCTGGTACCATATTCTGATGAGTTGCGAGGCCCGGGTTCGATCCGGGCCTTCGTTTATTGCGCCGGCTGAGGCATCTCACAGTAGGGGCAATCGTCGTCATGCCCGGAGAGGATCTTCTGGCCGAGCCCGATTGTCATCGTGGCCGACAGGCCCGCGGCCACCGAGACCCAGAACCCGCTGGCGGCACCGAAGTTGTCCACGACCCAGCCGGCTACGAAGGCACCGAGTGCCATGCCTATGCCTATCCCGGTCATCACCCAGGTAACGCCTTCCGTCAGAGCGTTTGCTGCCACGCGTCTCTCGACCAGGCCAAAAGCCGTGATGAAGGTGGGGGAGATTGCAACCCCGCTTAGAAAGACGGCGGCGGTGAGCAGCGGAACCGTGCCGACCATCAGCGGCGGCAGAGCCGTCAGCGTGAGCACGGTAAGGGCGATCAAAAGCTGCCGTTGGAGCGCGAGCGTCGGGCTTAATGCGCCGAGGATAAGTCCGACGACGAAGGAGCCAAGTGCATAGACCCCGATGATGAGGCTTGCGGCGTTTGGCTGGCCGAGTTCCTTGGTGATTGCAACCGCCGTGACTTCAGTGGTGGAAAACATCGAGCCGACGAAGACAAGCGCAAGCGTGATTATCTGGACGGCCGGCTGGCGGATGGCCGATTGCCCGGTGCCCCCCTCGCTTGGCCGGACCTTCGGTTCCGTGGAGCGTTGCAGCAGGAAGGCCGCGGTTCCCGCCACCATGAAGGCAGTGCTTGCCAGCATGCCGGCTTCGGGAAAGAAAGCTACGGCGAGCCCGACTGATAGAGAGGCGCCAGCGATATAGACGAGTTCATCGGCTGCGGATTCGAACGCGAAAGCGGTGTTGAGTTCGGGGCGGTTGCGGAAAATCTCCGTCCAGCGCGCCCTCAACATCGCCGGGATGCTGGGCATGGCCGCCGCGAGCGGGGCGGCGAGAAAAAGGCTCCATGCCGGCCAACTCCGGTTTGCCGCCAAAATCAGAGCCGAAAAGCCGATGGCGGAAACTATCGTGGCGGGAGCTACGACCGCGGTTTGTCCTGCCCGGTCGACGAGACGCGACACCTGTGGCGAAATCAGTGCGTTCGTCAGGGCGAAGGTCGCCGCGACCGCGCCGGCCAGCCAGTATTCTCCATGGGTTTGCGACAGCATGGCGACGATACCGATCGGTGCCATGGCCAGTGGCAGGCGTGCGAAGAAGCCGGCCGCCGAAAATCCCATGGTGCCGGGCGCACGAAATATCTCTTTGTAGGGGTTGGACATGCGGTGATCCTCTAAGGAGCGCTGACGTGCCACTTACATACGTGACGTATATGAAAGCTAGTGGCATACGTGACGTATGTCAATTAAAATACGCAACGTATGTGGTTGAGCTGCTCCGAGAAGGTTCCCGGGATGTAGCCTAGCCCGCGTTCTGGTCGATAGTAGTCATGTCCATCCAGACCGCCTCGAACATGTGCCCGTCAGTATCCTCGAACGCGCGGTTGTAGAGCCAGCCCATATCTGTGGCCGGCCGGGGATCGGCCTGGCCGCCGCTGGCACTGGCCGCCTCGATAACGGCGTCGACTTCCTCGCGACTGTCGAATGTCAGCGCCAGCAGCACCTCGCTTGCCTTATGAGCGTCCGCTACCGGTTTCGGCGTGAAGGTAGCGAAATAGTCCGGCGCCATTAGGTGGAAGACGATTGAATCCGACCAGACCATGTTCGCGGTCTGGTGATCGCTGAATTGCTCGTTCTTCTTGCATCCGATTGCTTCATAGAAGCGTGTTGCCGCAGCGATGTCTTTCGCCGGCAGGTTCACAAACAGCATTTTCGGCATGTCGTTTCTCCTCTCTGGCTGGGTGGTTCAGACCAGTTCCTGCCGGATCACCGCATCCGGATGGATGCAGACCAGCTCCAGCCGATCCGTTCCGACGTTCTCGAAGCGGTGGGGCACATTGGCTGCCGCCACCACGATATCGCCCGGGAAGGCCCGGGTGTGTGCCGCGCCGACCGTGAACTCGACCTCGCCTTTGCGCACCACCCAGGTCTCTGCATAGGGGTGCACGTGCAGGGCCGAGCCGTGGCCGGGTGGGGCGTCGACCAGAAACAACGATACCGGACCGTCAAGCTCCCATCCCTCAAAGCGCACGGTCCGGCTTGCGTCCGGAGCGGGCTCCTCATGCTTTCGGATACTGAGCATTGCCTGCCTCCTCACTCCAATGGATTTATCTTTGCGAGAAGATATATGCGCTCAATTTATCTTCTCGTCAAGATAGTTATCTTCGCATCGAGATATCTTGGCTAAGGCGGCAGCGAAAGATATGATCTGCCGGAAGAATGTTCTGGAGGTCGAAGGTGGACGGGAAACTGCAATCAAGGGAGAAGTCCGATGAGGCGATCGAGGACCACGTCGATCGCCTGCGCCGGCAATGGGAGAGGGAGCTGCCGGATCTCGACACCGAACCCATGGCGATCCTCGGCCGGGCTTTCCGCCTCGGCAATTTGGTGCGTCCGACCATCGAGGCGACCTTCGCGGAATTCGGGCTCGACCGCGGCGAGTTCGACGTCATCGCTACGCTCCGACGGTCCGGCCCGCCTTTTCGCCTGACCCCGACCGACATGTACGCCGCGCTGATGATATCGTCGGGCGGGCTCACTCATCGGCTCGATCGCCTCGAAAAGGCGGGTCTCGTCCGGCGCGAGAAATCACGCAGCGACGGACGGAGCGTTGAGGTCGTGCTGACCGAAGCCGGCATCGCTCGTGCCGAAGAGGCCTTCCGTACAGACATGGTAAGCGAGGCGAAGTTTCTTGAAACCCTCGATGCGGAGGAGCGCGAGGTCCTGGCCGGCCTGTTGCGCAAGTTGATCGTCGGCGTAGAGGAGATGGCTTCGCGCGAAGACGCGTCGTAAGCCCGCACGCCACAAAAAGGTTCCCGCGAGGCGATGAGGAACAACCCTCGCTCCTGACCGTGTTATAGCATCCGCTCGAACATGATCACCGGCTTGTCGTGATAGGTGCTGCGGGCGAATTCGCGCATGCCCACTTTGGCGGCAATCCGCAGTGAAGCCGTATTCCGCGGCGCGATGATCGCCGTGGCGCGTCGGCCGGAGAAGGTCCGAGATCCCCAGTCGAACACGGCGTGAGCCGCCTCGCTTGCGTAACCTTGTCCCTGTACCGCCGGCAGGAAGGTCCAGCCCGCTTCCAGCGTTCCGGCGAGTGATGGCGTGATGTCGCGCTTCAGATCCTGGAAGCCGATCTGCCCCGCCATCCGGCCGGACTGACGCTCCGTTACGGAGAAGTAGCCGTAGCCGAGATAATGCCAGCTACCCGCCTGCCGCAGGAACCGCGCCCATATCTGCTCTGGCGAGAAACTCTCCGCCGAGATGTGGCGCAGTACCTCCGGATCCGACCACATCTCGGCATAGGCCTTGAAGTCCTCGAGCTGCGGCCGCCTGAGTATCAGTCTATCGGTGGTGATCATGAGGCGTAGCGTCCTTCTTCCTGCGAGGTTTGTGGTCGATCGGGCGACCCGGGTCGAGTCCAGCCCACCCTAAATTGTGGGATGCAGATCCGTCCGGCCCCTGCCGGAATCCCGCGAAAATGCCGGTTCTTGTCGTCGGGATCCGAAAAGCGTACCGCACGGGACGCCTATTCCCTTGACAACCATCAAGAGAGGTCTATGCCGCCCCGGGCTGGGTACGGAAGGGTTAAAATATGAAGCTCGTTCAAACTGTTTCTGCCTTCGTTGGCAAGACGTTCGCAATCTGGGTGCTGGCTTTCGCCGTGCTTGGCTATCTGTTTCCTGATCTGTTCAAGCAGGTCGCGCCGTGGATTGTGACGCTGTTGGCTATCATCATGTTCGGGATGGGCCTCACGTTGTCGGTGGATGACTTCCGCGAGGTGGTCAAGCGTCCGCTCGATGTTGGTATCGGTGTGGTGTCGCAGTTTCTCATCATGCCGCTATTGGCTGTTCTGCTCACCAAGATTATCCCCATGTCGCCGGAAGTTGCTGCGGGTGTCATCCTTGTCGGCTGCTGCCCCGGTGGTACCGCCTCCAACGTGATGACCTATCTGTCGAAGGGCGATGTCGCCCTTTCGGTCGCCTGCACCTCGATCACCACGCTGCTTGCCCCTGTTGTCACGCCGTTTCTGGTGTGGCTGTTCGCCAGCCAGTACCTGCCGGTCGATGCCTGGGCGATGTTCATCTCGATCGTCAAGGTCGTCCTCGTGCCGCTGGCGCTGGGTGCCCTGTTGCAGAAGCTGCTGCCGACCGTCGTTCGCGCAGCTGTTCCGGTCCTGCCGCTCGTCAGCGTCGCGGGCATCGTCCTGATCGTCGCCGCCGTCGTCGCCGCATCGAAGGGCGCGATCGCGCAGTCCGGCCTGCTGATCTTCGCCGTTGTCGTTCTGCACAATGGCCTTGGCTACCTGCTCGGGTTCTTCGCTGCGCGTGCCGCAGGCCTGTCGCTCGCAAAGCGCAAGGCCATCGCCATCGAGGTCGGCATGCAGAATTCCGGTCTCGGCGCCGCGCTCGCCAACGCCTACTTCTCGCCGCTGGCCGCCGTGCCCAGCGCGATCTTCAGCGTCTGGCACAATATTTCTGGCGCCCTTCTGGCGAATTACTTCTCGGGTCGCGTGGAGCCGGACGACGTCCCCGGTTCCGTGGTGGAGAACAAGGCCTGAAAGCCGCTGTCGTGAAGCAAAAGCCCGCCCGAAGGCGGGCTTTTTCGTATCCGGAAAAGCGATGACGATCAGAACTCTTCCCAATCGTTCTGTGCAACCGCTGTATTGCCGTGAGCCATCGGTTGGCGTGGAGCAGGCATGGTACGAGCCGGTGCTGCCATGGCCCTGGCGGTTGCCTTCAGGGTGCTGACCGGATCGGATGCAGCCACTCCGTCGAGCGTGAACTGGGTCACCAACTGGCGAAGCTTGGCGGCTTCCGTGGCCAGCGCGGCGGAGGCCGCATTCGATTGTTCCACCATGGCCGCGTTCTGTTGCGTTGTCTGATCCATGGCGTTGACGGCCTGGTTGACTTCCGCAAGTCCGGTGGACTGTTCCCGGGCCGCGAGGGCGATCGCGTCCATGTGTGTATTGATCTCGGTGATGAAGCTGCCGATGGTGCGCAACGCCTCGCTTGCCTTGCGGACCAGATCGACGCCGTTCGAAACCTCGCCCGTCGAATGCTGGATCAGCTGCTTGATCTCTTTCGCCGCCTGAGCCGAACGCTGGGCCAGCTCGCGCACCTCCTGGGCAACGACGGCGAAACCCTTGCCCGCTTCGCCGGCGCGGGCAGCCTCGACCCCTGCATTGAGCGCCAGCAGGTTGGTCTGGAAGGCGATCTCATCGATGACGCCGATGATGTTGGAGATCTGCTGAGAGCTGTCCTCGATCCTGCGCATCGCTTCTTCGGCCTGCGCCACCACCTCGGCCGATTGCGTTGCCGAGTCGTTAGCTTGCGAGGCGACGCCGCGCGCTTCTTCCGTACGCTTGGTAGAGTTGGCGACGTTCGCGGTGATCTCTTCGACAGCGGCGGCTGTTTCCTCCAGCGAGGCAGCCTGAGTTTCGGTGCGGCGGGAGAGGTCACTGGCGCCTGAGGCTATCTCGCGGGTACCGGTTTCCATCAGGGTGATGCTCTGGGTAATTGCAGACAGCGTCGAGCCGAGTTGCGTGACCGACTGGTTGAAGTCGTGGCGCAGCGCCTCGAAATCCGGCGCGAAGGGTTCCGTGAGCTGGAACGAGAGGTCACCGGCGGCAAGGCGCTTCAAGCCGTCTGCGAGACCCGAGGTCGCAATCCGCAGGCGTTCGGCCGCTTCGGCCTCGGCCTTTTCCTGAGCAGCGACGCGGTCGGCCTCGGCACGGCGGCGGGTCTCTTCTGCCTCCGCTTCCAGGCGCCGATTGGCGAGCGCCGCCTCGCGGAACACCTTGAGCGTCTCTGCCATCTGGCCGATCTCGTCCTTTCCACCCTGCTCGACCTGGACGTCGAGATCACCTTTTGCCAGCCGTGACATCGCGTTGGACAGCCGGCCCAGTGGCAGGGAGACGAGGCGGAAGTTCAGGAAGCCCATGAATGCGGCAGCGACCACGACAATCACCGGAACCGCGAGACTGATCGTCTCCACGGAAGTCAAAGCCCATCTCGCGTCCTTCAGCGAAGCATCCGCAACGGTCAGCATTTCCGTGGTCACGGTGCCGAGCTTGTCATTGAAGGCGCTGACGAGCGCCATACCGGTGCCGGTGGCTTCGATCGCGCGTGCGGTTTCCACCGTCATCGGGTCACGCATCAGCGTGATCTGGCGCTCGATAACCGTTTTGCGCCACTCGCCAAGAAGAGCTGCCGCCTCTTTCAGGGAAGCGACATGAGCCGGAGCGATCTCCACATAAACCTTGTCGAGCTCCGCCATTTGCTCGTTGACTTTGCGGCTCAGCGTTTCATAGACTTGTACGAAGTCGCGATTGCCCGTGAGCAGGAAATTCTTGAAAGCGAGATTGGCCGCCGTCACGGTATCTTCGAGCTTACCGGTTTCGTCCACCAGTGTCGCGATCTGGTAGTTGCGCTCAACCAACTGGGTGGCGGTCGTTGCCCGGGTGTAGATGAAGCCGCAGGTGCTGATGGCGATGATGGCAAGGATGCCGAAGGCGGCGAAACCCTTGGTGCTGACGGAAATGTTCTTCAGCATGATCTTGTCCTGGTCCGTTTAAGAAAGCCGGAATCCCCTCTGAGCTTTCTCGGTTATCCTTCACTGAATGACGGCGGCAAACAGCCTCGCCCGCTTGGCGTTCAGGTGCCCATCTGGCGGCGTTGCAGCTCGGTCAGGTTCAGTTCCACGGTCACCGCACCGATCGGGGCGTTGCCGGACGCATCGGTGAGCGTGAAGCTTACCTGACCGCGCCAGATCTTGGCCTCGTCATCCCATTCAGGGTCGTCGATGAAGACGGCGTCCTTGCCGGAATCGTAGGTCTTCTGGAACTTGGCTTCGTCTCCCTGCCAGAAATCGCTGGTGATGGAGCTCTGCCCGACGTTCAGGCCGTTCTGATCCATGACGAAGATCTCCGCGTAGAGGCCCAGCGAGCGTCCCTGGATGCGGGCGAGATAGACCGAAAGCGGATTGGAAAGCGTCGCCGCGATCAGCGGCTTGTCCTCGGCTTCACGCTCCTTCACCCACTGCTCGTCGAGCTTGGTGATGGCTTCGGCATCGAGTTTGTTCAGCCGCTTGTTCTGGGCATCGACGGAAATTCTGACGATATCCGTTTCGATCCACGAGCGGATCGTCTGCATCACCTCTGGGGTGGCGAGCTGTTTGATACTGGGTGGTGGGGGTTCGGCGTAGCCTAGGGACGCAGAAAATAAATAGGGCAGCGTAGCCGCACAAAGTAATTTGATATGCATGCGTGTTTCCTCCGTGCATATCAAATGGCGCTATCAGAACTTAAGATAGTTTTAACGTTAAGATAAAGCTGCTGCGGGATTGCTAAAATTCTTTTCGTAACCTGTAAATTGTCAATTTTGCAGAGTTTTTCCGCGTTTCGATACGGGTTTGCGTTGATTCTGACGGAGCCTGACGAGGGGGCAAAACCGCCAACGGGCCCATCCATCTTCCTACTCGGAGGCTTCAAAATCGTGTCGCTTGGCCCCCCCCTTAAAGTGGGCACCCAAAATAGCGTGTTCCGCGAGGAACTAGACTATTGTATATATCATTCGATATAGATGTGTCAGCTGGTCCGCCTGCGCGGCCGAGTAGACTTCGCTCTTGGGAGGGGGCTCTGGCATGACTGCAGTCAAAATCATTATTGCGGATGACCATCCGCTGTTCCGTGGCGCTCTCAGACAGGCTGTCAGCGGTATGAGCGGGACGCAGGAAATCGTCGAGGCGGGGGATTTCGAGGCGGTCCGCCATGCCGCTTCGGAACATTCGGAAGCCGACCTCATGCTGCTTGATCTGGCCATGCCCGGCGTTAGCGGGTTCTCCGGTCTGATGGCGCTGCGTGCCGAATTCAGTAGCCTGCCGATAGTCATCGTCTCGGCGAGCGACGATCCGACTACGATCCGGCGGGCACTGGAACTCGGAGCCTCCGGCTTCATCTCGAAATCTTCCGGCATCGACGAGATCAGGACCGCCATCCAGGCCGTTCTGGAGGGCGACATCTGGACTCCGGACAGCTATCACGGCGGCCAGGAACAGGATCCGGACGTTGCCGATCTCATCAGCCGTCTGAGGACATTGACTCCGCAGCAGAGCCGCGTGCTCGGCATGCTGGGCGAAGGCCTGCTGAACAAGCAGATTGCCTATGAGCTTGGTGTCTCCGAAGCGACCATCAAGGCGCATGTCTCCGCCATTCTGCTGAAGCTTAAGGTCGATAGCCGCACCCAGGCGGTTATTCAGCTCAGCAAGATCAACATGGCGATGGTTGCTTAATCCGTAAGAGGATTTTATTCCTTTACTCCGCCCGATACCTCGGCTAATCTCTCCGACGTGGCCGAGGGGGCTCGGCTGCTCGTCTCAAGGGCTGCCATGCTTTCGCACGACAATATCTGGAAGGCCATTGATCAATTGGCGGAAAGCAACGATCTTTCGCCATCGGGTCTCGCGCGTCGTGCAGGCCTCGATCCTACGTCCTTCAACAAATCGAAACGCATCGGTCCCGACGGGCGGATGCGCTGGCCGTCGACGGAATCGATCGCCAAGGTGCTGGACGCGACGGGGGCGAGCCTCGATCAGTTCATGTCCTTCGTTCGCAGCGGGAGGGCTCCAACCCCCGGCGATGCGTCCTCCGCTCAGGGCAACATCATTCCGTTGCTCGGCTTCGCCCAGGCAGGTGCGGGCGGATTCTTCGACGATGGCGGCTTTCCGGTCGGCCAAGGCTGGGACGTAGTGGAGTTTCCCGCGTCTCCCGCGCGACGGGCGGGTGTCTATGCGCTGGAGATCCAGGGCGACAGCATGCTGCCGCTCTACCGGGACGGCGACGTGCTGATCGTCGAGCCCGGCGCGCAGGTGCGGCGCGGCGATCGCGTGGTGGTGAAGACGCGCGAGGGCGAGGTTATGGCCAAGGTTCTGGCTCGCCAGACGCCGCAGGTGATCGAGTTGCTCTCGCTCAATCCGGAACATCCCAACCGGAAACTCGACATCAAGGATGTCGAATGGATCGCCAGGATTATCTGGGCGAGCCAATAGGAATTACTGCCTATGCGTCCATCCGTCACCTTCAGCATCGGCATGGCGGGCTGTCTCCTGTTTGCCTTGCTGCTGAAGATTGCGGGTGGGGCGATACCAGATCGTGTTCCGACCGTTCTTGCCGACGAGCGGTCCGAGCCGCAACCACCTGTCACTCCCGTGATCGAACACAGGATCGTCCGACAGATCCAGCCCGAACGTTTTGCCGCTCCCTTTGCTGAGCAGGCCTCCGGTCTGGAACGGATCGCGCCAAGGCAGCCGGAACCGGAGGAGAAAAGGGTGATGGTTTTTCTGCTGCCGCGCCCGGTCAGCAGCGAAGTCGGCCTTTTCGAAAGCGCCGGTCAGCGTGTTCGACTTCGCGGGTTGAAACCGCTGGCATCTTCCGCGACGTGTGAGAACGGCTCTGGCACGGAATGGCCGTGCGGTAAGGTGGCGCTGGCGCGGCAGCGTGCCTTTGTCCGAAACCGGACCATCGCCTGCGCAAATCCGCCGGATCAAAGCTCGGGCACGGTAGTTACGTCATGTCGGGTCATCAACGCCGATATCGGCGAGTGGCTGGCGAGGAACGGCTGGGCGGAGGCTGAAGAAGGGTCACACCTCCAAGGCCTGACCGAAGAGGCTCGTCTTTCGGGCAAAGGTCTCTGGGGCGGTGATCCGCGTCCACTTCCGGCCGTTCCCTGAGCCAAGGAAGCTCTCGATCCGGCGTTTGCATCACCGTCAGCATCGGATAGTGTGCCGCCCGAAGTTCGGCTGGTGGGGCGAGAGTTTCCACAATGCTAGGCGTTTCAACAAGGGAACATCAATGAAAGAGCAGTTCACCCATTACGACGCGCTGATTTTCGTCATGGTGATGGTATCTGCCGTCGACAGGGCCATGCCTGATCGGGAACTCTCGCGTATCGGCCAACTGATCGACGTCCTTCCGGTGTTCAACGGTTTCGAAAAGGACGGCCTCATTTCCGTGTCGCAACGCTGTGCCGAAATTCTCAATGGACCTGAAGGTCTGGACATCGCGCTGGAGATCGTCCGTGACGCGCTGCCGGCCAGACTTTATGACACCGCCTACGCGCTGGCCGTCGAAGTGGCGGCAGTCGACCTGTCGGTCAATCCGGAAGAAGTCCGGCTGCTGCAACTGCTGCGTGATCGGCTCAATCTGGACAAGCTGACCTGCGCCGCGATTGAGCGCAGCGCAATCGCCCGCTATCGCAAAGCCTGATTGCCGGGAGCGGTTGCGCCCGGCGGCTCGTCGTAAAGGTCGTAGGGGAAGTAACGGAAATAGATTTCCTGAAGCCGTCCCTTGCGGGCGAGCGAGGCGAGCGCGCTGTCGATCGCCGGCGCCAGACGCGGATCGGATTTCGTCACCATCGCAGTCAGACCTTCTCCGAGGAAATCCTGCGAGAAATAGGGGCCATCGAACAGGCGGCAGCAATTTTGCGACGCCGTGCTGTTCGTCCAGAACGACAATTGCAGCGCATCGGCGAAGCCAGCTTCTATCTCTCCCTTCGTCAGTGCCGCATAGAGAGCATTGCGGTCCTGATAGGGGCGGGCCACAAGGCCGGGAAAATAGGCTTTCAGCATCGCTTCATGCGTCGTTCCAGCTACGACGCCGACCGGTTTCCCGACAAGCGCGCGGGCATCTGTGCCCGCGAGAGGGGCGCGCTTGGTGACGACGAACCGGGCGGGCAGCATCATGAACGGACGGGAAAAGGCGAAGCGCTGGCGCAGCGCCGCAGTTGACGTGACGCCCGCGACCACGACCTCGCCCTGTCCGTCGGCGAGCGCGGCTTCCAGATCGGCATAAGGCAGGGCCTGGATCTGGCATCGCGCTTCGATGGCAAGCTCGGTGCAGATTTCCCGCGCGAGATCCACATGGAAACCGGAGAGCTTTCCAGTCTGGTCGGCGAAGTTGAACGGCGGGAAATCGGTGGAGGTAAGAAAGCGCAGGCGCAGGACCGTCGAAAGGTCCGGCCGAGGTAGCCGTTCCCGTTTATCGAACAGCAGCGGAAAACTGGAACCGGCCGCTTGAGCGGCGGGTGCGATCTCCATTGCCAGGCACGACAAAAGCAGGAGCGCGCCGATCCCCCATTGTTTGAGGGATGTAACTTTAGATTGTGCCATTATGATACACACCGGAATAGAGGCCGGGGAGAGCGTTGCCGTTCTGGTGAGGCTTTAGCAGACAAGTGCGATTTGGGGAATATCGCAGTCCTCGCGAAGAGAGGACTTATGTCAGCGGCATGCGGGTGGACAGGGCCGAAATGCCCTTGGTGCACGCGGAAGACGATTCAGAGTTTGCGTCCGGCGAGTGTCGAATCCTGAAATTGCTGGGCTTCGGAAAACCGGTCATCGCCGAGGCGGCCGCCCAGGCCGCGCGGCTCGGCACGACGGTGGAACAGGAACTTCTTGCCGGCGGCTGGATCGAGGAGGAAGCCTACTATGCGGCACTCGCGCGTCTGGCCGGTCTTCCGTTCATCGACCGGATCGATCCTGAGAGCGTCATGGATATCGATGGCATCGACATCCTGCTGCAGCGTCCGACCATGCTGCGGGTCTACGACCGCCGGCAGGCGCCCTCGATCGCGCTGGTGCCGCAGGCCCGGCTCATGGACGCTTTGATCGAAAATCTCCGAAACACACCGTCGCTCTCCACCAACCTGCTGGTCACCACGCCGTCGGCGATGAAACGCGCGGTCTGGAAATCCGGGGAAGGGCGCCGGACGCAGGCCGTGAGCCAGGCCCTGTTCGAGGAACGTCCCAAATTATCCGCACGCATCGTGGTGTCAGGCGGGCAAGGTTTCGTGTTCGGCGTTCTGAGCACCTCCGCCGTGCTTGGTATCGCGCTTTTCGGTGGACCTATCCTGATTGCGCTCCACACCGCCACGTCCGCCTTCTACCTCGGAACAGTGGTGCTTCGGGTAGGGGCGCTTCTATATGTGCTTCGGGAACTGCTGCCGCTCAATCGGCACGAGGCCGATGAGGAACTGCCGGTCTATACCGTCATGGTCGCTCTCTACAGGGAAGCACCGGTTGCCGCACAGCTGGTGAAAGCGCTCGACCGGCTCGACTGGCCGAAATCCCTGCTTGAGGTGAAACTCATCTGCGAAGCAGACGACCTCGAAACGATCGAGGCATTGAAAGCGCAGTGTCTCGGCCCTCATTGCGAGATCATCGAAGTTCCCGCGATTGGCCCGCGAACGAAGCCGAAGGCGCTGAGCTACGCGCTGGGGGCTGCGCGCGGCGAATTTCTCGCCGTCTATGATGCCGAGGACCGGCCGCATCCCCGGCAGTTGCGTGAAGCATGCGCGCGCTTCCGCCGTCTGCCGGACAAGATCGCCTGCCTCCAGGCCCCTCTGATCATCACCAATGCCGACAAATCCTGGATCAGTGCGCTGTTTGCAGTCGAATATGCCGGCCTCTTTCGCGGGCTTTTGCCGGTGCTCGCGCGGTTCCGTATGCCGCTGCCGCTCGGCGGAACCTCAAACCATTTCCGCACGAAAGTCCTCAAGGAGGTCGGCGGTTGGGATCCGTACAACGTCACCGAGGATGCCGATCTTGGCATGCGGCTCTACCGCTTCGGTTATCGTTCTGGCGTCCTCAGGCGCCAGACGCTGGAGGACGCACCGGTCAATTTCTCGGTGTGGCTGCACCAGCGCACTCGCTGGTACAAGGGGTGGCTGCAAACATGGTTGGTGGTGATGCGCGACAGCAAACTGGCGCGGCGGGAAATGGGTACGATTGCCTATATCGTCTTCCATCTGCTCGTCGGCGGTATGCTGGTTTCGGCGCTCCTGCACCCGCTTCTGTTTCTGACGGTGATCAGCTCCATACTCGCCATGCTTGGTGCGCCCCGTCCGTCGCTGAACATGATGCAGGTCGTGTTGCTCTGCGTCGACCTGATAAACATTCTCTTTGCGTACGTGTGTTTCATCGGTCTGGGCAGCGTGGCGATGATCGGCTACGAGAAGAAGCTGATCGGCTGGCGCTGGCTCGGCGTGCCACTCTACTGGTTGATGATGGCGCTCGCCGCCTGGCGTGCCGTCTATCAGTTGCGCCACCGACCCTTCTTCTGGGCCAAGACTCCGCACCGGCCGGTGGCGATCAGGAGCAACGGCAGCACGGATGTGCCTCAGCCGGAAACGCGACCATCCCGGTCGTGGATCTCGCTATGGCGGTTCAGGAAAAGGCAGGCCGGCAATTGAGAAGGATTGGAGCGGGTGAAGGGAATCGAACCCTCGTATTCAGCTTGGGAAGCTGCTGCTCTACCATTGAGCTACACCCGCGTCGGATCAGTCTCTAGCAGGAACGGCCGACCGCCTTCAAGCTCAAATGATAGCTTTCAGCCGGCGCGGAAATGCTTCGACAGTTTCAGGCCCTGGGCCTGGTAGTTGGAGCCGAGGCCGCTGCCGTAGAGGCCTTCCGGCCGTTCCAGCATGTGCTCGTAGACCAGTCGGCCGATGATCTGGCCGTGTTCGAGGATGAACGGCACCTCGTGGCTGCGCACTTCGAGCACCGCCCGGCTGCCCGCGCCACCAGCGCCGGCATGGCCGAAGCCTGGGTCGAAGAAGCCGGCGTAATGAACGCGGAACTCGCCAACCAGCGGATCGAACGGCGTCATCTCGGCGGCATAGAGTGGCGGCACATGCACCGCTTCGTTCGAGACCAGGATGTAAAACTCGTCCGGGTCGAGGATAAGTTCGCCGCGACCGCGCGCATAAAGCGGTTCCCAGAAGTCGAGCACGTCGTGCGCGGCCTTGCGGTCGACGTCGATGACAGACGTATGGTGTTTGCCGCGATAGCCGATCAACCCGTCCGGACCGGAGCCCTTGAGGTCGATCGAAAGCGCAATGCCTCCGCCGGAAACGTTCGGAGCCTCCGCGGCGACCAGTGTCTCGGCAGCGTGCAGGTCGTGCAATTCCTGCTCGCCGAGCAGGGCGTGGCCGGTACGAAAACGGATCTGCGAAAGCCGCGAGCCGCGCCTGACGATGATCGGGAAGGTGCGCGGGGAAATCTCGAGGTAGAGCGGCCCCTTGTAGCCGGCCGGCACCTTGTCGAACTCCTGCGCGTAATCGACCATGACGCGGGTGAAGATATCGAGGCGACCGGTGGAGCTCTTCGGGTTGGCGGAGGCGGAGATGTCGGCCGGCAGGTCGAGGCTCTCCATCAGCGGCACGATATAGACGCAGCCGGTTTCGAGCACGGCCCCGTTTTCGAGATCGATTTCGTGCAGTGTCAGACGTTCCAGCTTGTCTGCCACCGTGCTGGAGCGGCCGGGCATGAAGCTCGCGCGCACCCGGAGCGCTTTCGACCCCAGACGCAGGTCAAGGCTGGCCGGCTGGATCTGGTCGTGATCGAGCATGGCTTCGCTGATCAGTCGGCCTTCGCCGAACAGTGCCCCGATCGCCCGATCGGCCAGAATGCCCGCAGTCCTTGTCATTTCGCTGTCCTTGTTTGGGGCCGACAAAACCAAAGTCGAGGAATTGACGCAAGCCTGCGATGGGCGTATTGCAGCCTTATCCCGTGGTGATTTGGCCGGTCGGCTTGCAGCCACGTTAAACAAGTGGCTAAAAAGACCGGGTTCGAGAACCGGTCAGCTTTTGCGACCGGTTTTTTTGTTGGTGAAAGGCATGACGCATGAGCAAGAACTGGCGTCCCGCAACCCGCCTCGTCCATGGGGGAACGCTCCGTTCCCAGTACGGCGAAACCTCCGAAGCAATCTACCTGACCCAGGGCTTTGTCTACGACACCGCCGAAGCAGCTGAGGCGCGCTTCAAGGGTGAGGATGACGGTTTCATCTACGCGCGCTATGCCAGCCCGACCAACGACATGTTCGAGAAGCGCATGTGCCTCCTGGAAGGCGCCGAAGATGCGCGCGCCACTGCCTCCGGCATGGCTGCCGTGTCGGCCGCCATTCTCTGCCAGGTGAAGGCCGGCGATCACATCGTCGCCGCCCGCGCATTGTTTGGCTCATGCCGCTGGGTGGTCGAGACGCTGGCACCGAAATACGGTGTCGAGTGCACACTGGTCGATGGCCGTGACCTGAAGAACTGGGAAGCCGCGATCAGGCCGAACACCAAGGTCTTCTTCCTCGAAAGCCCGACCAATCCCACGCTCGAAGTGGTTGACATCGCCGGTGTCGCGAAGCTCGCCAACCAGGTCGGCGCCAAGGTCGTGGTCGACAATGTGTTCGCCACGCCCATGTTCCAGAAGCCGCTGGAGCTGGGCGCGCACGTCGTCGTCTATTCCGCCACGAAGCACATCGATGGCCAGGGCCGATGCCTCGGGGGCGTGGTGCTCTCCGACAAGGCCTGGATCGACGAGAACCTGCATGACTATTTCCGCCATACCGGTCCGGCCATGTCGCCGTTCAACGCCTGGACGCTGCTGAAGGGCATCGAAACCCTGCCGCTGCGCGTTCGCCAGCAGACCGAGAATGCGGCCAGGATTGCCGATTTCCTGGCAAGCCATCCCAAGGTTGCCCGCGTCATCTATCCGGGCCGCGCCGATCATCCCCAGGCCGACATCATTGCCCGGCAGATGCAGGGCGGCTCGACGCTGGTGGCAATCGAGATGAAGGGGGGCAAGTCGGCAGCCTTCGCCCTGCAGAACGCACTGGAAGTCGTCAGGATCTCCAACAATCTCGGCGATGCCAAGAGCCTCATTACCCATCCGGCTACAACCACGCACAAGAACCTGACCGATGAGGCGCGCGCCGAGCTGGGCATTTCCAGCGGTTTGGTCCGGTTGTCCTGCGGCATTGAGGACGGTGACGACCTCCTGGAGGATTTTGCCCGCGCTCTCGACAAGGTCAGCGCCTGAGATACCGTGTCCGGGCGGGTTGTCCTGCCCGGACAAGCGGTCGTGCATTCCGCTTCCTTGATTTTGGCCTGATCCTGTAGAATATGCTTAAGTGATCAGTATGAAAGGTGCTCCGGAATGTATCGTGCCGTGACCCGCGATATAGAGGTCTGCGTCGAACCCTTTTATCTGGAGGAGCAATCCGATCCGGACGACGGTCGCTATGTATGGGGCTACAAGGTTATCATCGCCAATCATTCCGGGGAGACGGTGCGCCTGATGCACCGCTACTGGCACATCACCGACCAGAACGGCCAGGTTGATGAGGTCAGCGGTCCCGGCGTGGTCGGCGAGCAGCCGAGCCTCCGCCCGGGCGACACCTACGAATATTCCTCTGGCTGTCCGCTCGATACGCCATCGGGCATGATGTTCGGGTATTACCAGATGGAGACCGAAGACGGGCGCCAGTTCGAGGTGGCGATCCCGGCGTTCTCGCTGGATACGCCGGGCCTCGCCCGCGTCCTGAATTGACGCTTAGTCACATCGTCAGGTCGTTTCGAACTCGCTCGCCGCGTAGGAGTAGGTGGTCGAGCAGAATTCGCAGGTGACGCCTATCTGGCCGTTGTCCTGGCTGGCTTCGATCTCCTCGGCCGTGAAGCCCCGCAGCACGCCCTTGATCTTCTCGCGTGAACAGCTGCAACGGTCGAACACGCCTTGTGGTTCGTAGACGCGGACTCCGCGTTCGTGGAACAGCCGGAACAGCAGGCGCTCGATGCCGATTTGCGGATCGGTCAGCTCGTCGGCATCGATCGTGTCGACCAGCATGCGGGCCTCCGCCCAGCCGTCGTCCTCCGCGTGATCACTGAGGCGTTCGTCGCCGTCCCCTCCGTGAAGATCGGGGTGACGCATTCGCTCTGGCGCCTCGGGCAGGAACTGCGCGATCAACCCGCCGGCGCGCCAGGCGTGGCGCGGCTTGCCAGTCTCGTCGCGATCATACAGCTCGGCGACGCCGAGGCGGACGCGGGTAGGGATCTGCTCCGACTGGCGGAAGTATACGCCGGCGATATCCTCCAGCGAGGCGCCATCCAGCGGCACGATGCCCTGATAGGGCTGCATGAAATTGCCCTGGTCGATGGTGAAGGCGAGCACGCCGGTGCCGAGAAGCTGTTGGGGCGAGGCCTCTCCGGCAGCGACGGCGCGGGCGACCGCTTCATCGTCGAACCGGGCATAGGCACGGACACTGTCGGGCGTGGTGAAATCGGCGACCAGCAGATCCACGGGACCGTCGCTCTTGGTCTGCACCGTGAATTTGCCCTCGAACTTCAGCGAGGTGCCGATCAGCACCGTCAATACGATCGTTTCGGCGAGCAGACGCGCGACCGCCGGCGGATAGTCGTGGCGTTCGAGAATGCTGTTCAGCAACGGTCCGAGCTGCACCGCCCGGCCGCGCACGTCGAGGCCTTCCACCTGGAAGGGAACGACCCTGTCATCACCGGCGAAACCGAATTCGCCAAGTTCCACCTTATTGTCTGCCATGGTTTGGTAACTCCCGGCGCGTCAGCGCCAAACTGTCGGGGCTGGCACCCCTTTAGGTACCGCACACATGGGGAAGGCCTCCGAAAACGTCAAGCACCGCGGCGTTCCCGGCGCGGCAGCCCTGGGTTCAGAACACGCCGAGGCACCAGGCGAGGATCGACTTCTGCGCATGCAGGCGGTTTTCCGCCTCATCGAAGACTACCGACTGCGGCCCGTCGATCACCTCGTCGGTCACTTCCTCGCCGCGATGCGCCGGCAGGCAGTGCATGAACAAGGCGTCCTTTTTCGCATGATCCATCAGCGCCCCATTGACCTGGTACGGCTGGAAGATGTTATGCCCGCGCGCCTTGTGTTCCTGGTTCATCGACACCCATGTGTCGGTGATCACCGCGTCGGCGCCCGCGACCGCGCGTTCGGCCTCGTGGCAGAGCATGATGTCGCCACCGTTGTCGCGCGCCCAGTTGAGGATCTTGTCGTCCGGTTCCGATCCCATGGGCACCGCCATGTTCATCCGGTAGCCGAAGCGGGCGGCGCCTTCGACCAGCGAGTGCAGCACGTTGTTGCCGTCGCCGGTCCAGGCGAGCGTCTTGCCCTTTACCGGGCCACGATGCTCCTCGAAGGTCATGATGTCTGCCATGATCTGGCAGGGATGGGTCAGGTCCGTCAGCGCGTTGATGACCGGCACCGTCGCGTGCTCGGCCATTTCCAGCAGCCGAGAATGGTCAGTCGTACGGATCATGATCGCGTCGACATAGCGCGACAGCACCTTGGCCGTATCGCCTATCGTCTCTGCGCGGCCAAGCTGCATCTCGGTGCCGGACAGGAATAGTGTCTCGCCGCCGAGCTGGCGCATGCCGACGTCGAACGAGACGCGGGTCCGGGTGGACGGCTTCTCGAAGATCATCGCCAGCATCTTGCCGGCGAGCGGCTTGTCGGCGGTGCCGTTCTTGGTGGCCCGCTTCCGTTCGACCGCGTCGTCGAGCATCAGTCTGAGGTCGCCGGCGGAAACAGCGGAAAGATCGAGGAAATGCTTGGGAGATGCCATAACTCTGTACCTGTCAGCCCCGAAGGCTCTTCTTTTCGTCGTGTGCCCGGAGACTTTCCGCAGCCTGCTCGATGCGGCGGATGCCTTCACGTGCTTCATCGACCGTCAGCGTCAGCGGCGGGAGCAGGCGGATCACGTTGTCGCCCGCCGAAACCCCGAGGATATGCGCGTCGCGCATCGCGACCAGCAACTCAGCGGAAGGGAGAGCTGCCTTGAGGCCAAGCATCAGGCCTTCGCCGCGAATGTCCTCGATGATGTCGGGATGGCGATCCTTCAGCGCTGCCAGTCCCTGGCGCAGCACCAGGGCGACATCCTGCACATGCTGCAGGAAGCCGTCCGCGAGAACGACGTCGAGCACGGCATTGCCGACCGCCATGGCGAGCGGGTTGCCGCCATAGGTCGTGCCGTGCGTGCCGGCCTTCATGCCCGAGGCCGCTTCGTCGGTCGCGAGGCAGGCGCCGAGCGGGAAACCTCCGCCGATACCCTTGGCGACCGCCATGATGTCTGGCGTTATGCCGGCCCATTCATGCGCGAACAGCTTGCCGGTACGACCGACGCCGCACTGGACCTCATCGAGGATGAGCAGCAGCCCATTGTCGTCGCAGATCTTGCGCAGTTCCCGCAGAACGTCGTTCGGCACGGCCCGGATGCCGCCTTCACCCTGGACCGGCTCGAGCAGGATCGCCGCGGTTTCGTCGGTGATCGCGGCCTTCACCGCGTCGAGATCGCCGAACGGAACCTGGTCAAAGCCTTGAACCTTGGGGCCAAAACCTTCGAGATACTTCGCCTGACCACCCGCGGCGATCGTGGCGAGCGTCCGGCCGTGGAAGGCCCCTTCGAAGGTGATGATGTGAAAACGCTCCGGATGGCCCTTGGAGAAGTGGTAGCGGCGGGCAGTCTTGATTGCGCATTCGAGGGCTTCAGCGCCGGAATTGGTGAAGAATACCTTGTCGGCGAAAGTCGCGGCGGTCAGGCGCCCGGCGAGCTTTTCCTGGCCCGGTACGTCATAGAGATTGGAGAGATGCCAGAGCTTCTCCGCCTGACCTTTCAGGGCTTCGACGAGATGCGGATGGGCGTGGCCGAGCGAGTTCACGGCAATGCCCGCCGCGAAGTCGAGATAACGATCGCCGTCCTCCGTGATCAGCCACGCACCTTCGCCTCGCTCGAAACGTAGCGGTATGCGCGTGTAAGTCTGATAGAGAGGGGAAGCCTCGGCCATGGCGCGGAACTCCTTCGGCAGGCGGGGATTGAAGCGGTTCATCCGGCCCTATGCCGGAAATCAAAAATGCCGCCTCGCGGCGGCGCCTGCACTATCATCATTTCACCCACGGCTGTCAACAAAACACCGCATTTCCGGGCATGTTACAAAAATGCCTGATCGGGCCGCGGCGACGGCTCAATTGTGCTTCCGAAATCCGTCGGGAAGCAAGTTGGGGAAAACCCCGAAATCGATTCCTGATGATTCCGCCGACTCTTGTCACGGAGTCAGGCTCACACTAGGTTAATTATCAATTACTAGACTGCAAGCGGCGGAACTAGTCACCGACAGTATAGATGTTGTGTTTGTCTCGAAGTGTTTTTCGAGGCAGCGGTGAGGGATTCCGCCATCGAATGCTAAGGCGGAGAGCAGGCATGAACTGGACTGACGAGCGGGTCGAAAAGCTCAAGAAACTTTGGTCTGAGGGCCTGAGCGCCAGTCAGATCGCGGCGCAACTCGGCGGCGTGAGCCGCAATGCCGTGATCGGCAAGGTCCATCGCCTGAACTTGCCGGGCCGCGTAAAGGCCGGCGGAACCAGTTCTGCGGCGCGTGCGACCAAGCGCCCGGCGGCTCCCCAGCGCTCCAGCACGTTCAATCCGCGCCCGGCACCGACCCGCACCATCGCCCGTCCCGCCGGCGCGACGCTCCTCAAGGAGGAGATCGAATTCGACGGCATGGAGGAGACGCATTTCACTCCGTCCATCGACGTGGTCGTGCCAATCTCCCGCCGTCTGGCGTTGACGGAGTTGACCGAGCGCACCTGCAAGTGGCCGATTGGCGACCCGATCAAGGACGACTTCCATTTCTGCGGCTGCGAGGCGCAGGATGCCTCGCCCTATTGCAGTTATCACGCCAAGCTTGCCTACCAGCCGGTTTCCGACCGTCGGAAGCAGGCTCGCTGAGGTTTCCAGAAATACGGCATTCGAAACGGGCCTTCGAGGCCCGTTTTTATTTGGCGGAGGATCACTGCGGCCATGAAAAAAGACCGCTCGCAACAATGGAGCGGCCTCGATTTGTGGATCCGCAGGGAGGCTCAGGCTTCCATCGAATATCCGGCGCCACGGACCGTGCGGATGACATCTTGCATGCTGGAGAAGTTCAAAGCCTTACGCAGGCGGCCGACGTGCACGTCGACGGTACGCTCATCGACATAGATGTCGTGGCCCCATACGCCGTCGAGCAGTTGCGAGCGTGAGAAGACGCGGCCGGGCGAGGTCATCAGGAATTCCAGCAGGCGGAATTCCGTCGGTCCCAGGCGCACTTCACGACTCTTGCGGTGGACGCGATGCGTTTCCCGGTCTAGCTCGATATCTCCGCAACGCAGCACGCTGGACAGAACCTCGGGCTTGGCTCTGCGCAGCATGGCCTTCACCCGCGCCATCAGTTCCGGCGTCGAGAACGGCTTCACCACATAATCGTCCGCGCCGGTCGAGAGACCGCGAATACGCTCGCTCTCCTCGCCGCGCGCGGTCAACATGATGATCGGCAGGCGTTCGGTCGCGGGCCGCACCCTGAGGCGACGGCAGAGCTCGATGCCGGAAACCCCCGGCAGCATCCAGTCCAGGATCAGCAAATCCGGAACCCGCTCCTGCAGACGCAGTTCCGCCTCATCGCCGCGCAGTATGGTTTCGACGTCATAGCCCTCGGCTTCGAGATTGTAGCGCAGGAGGACGCTCAGCGCCTCCTCGTCTTCAACTACGGCAATCTTCGGCAGCATCGTTGCCAGGCCTTCTGTTCGCAGCTTATTCGGTGACGGCGCCAACTGAGACGGTGAGATCTTCCTTCGGACGTTCACCCTCCGGCTGCGCCCCGGTTGTCATGTAGTAGATCGTCTCGGCGATGTTGGTGGCATGGTCGCCGATGCGTTCGAGGTTCTTGGCGCAGAACAGCAGGTGGGTGCAGGTGGTGATGTTGCGTGGATCCTCCATCATGTAGGTCAGGAGTTCGCGAAACAGCGAGGTATAGATCGCGTCGATCTCGTCGTCGCGGTCGCGGATTGATTTGGCCTTTTCCGCCGAGCGCGACGTGTAGACATCGAGCACCTCCTTGAGCTGGACCAGCACCAGTTCGGACAGGTGTTCGAGGCCACGGGCGAGGGGACGCGGCACGCCGGTACCCTGAACCGCCATGACGCGCTTGGCGTTGTTCTTGCCCATGTCGCCGACGCGCTCGAGGTCGCTGGCGATGCGCAGTGCCCCGATGATCTCGCGAAGGTCGGCTGCGACCGGCTGGCGGCGGGCGATGGTGATGATCGCCTTGTCGCCGATCTCGCGCTCGATCGCGTCCATGATGGCGTCGTCGGAGATCACCTTCTGGGCCAGCGCCGTGTCGGAGTTGACCAGCGCGCGAACGCTGTCGGCAACCATCTGCTCCCCCATTCCACCCATCTCGGAAATGCGGCGCATCAGATACTTCAGTTCCTCGTCGAACGCCGAGTAGATGTGCGAAGAAGTCATGTCTGTGGTTCCTGTTCTTTAAGACCGGACGCGGCGGTTCAGGGATCAGCCGAAGCGACCCATGATGTAATCCTGCGTACGCTGGTCGTCCGGATTGGTGAACATCTTGTCCGTATCGTTCTCCTCCACCAGCTCGCCGAGGTGGAACATGGCGGTGCGCTGCGAGACACGGGCGGCCTGCTGCATCGAGTGGGTCACGATCACGATGGTGAAGTTCTCACGCAGCTCGTGGATCAGTTCCTCGACCTTGGCGGTCGCGATCGGGTCGAGCGCCGAGCACGGCTCGTCCATCAGGATGACTTCCGGACTGACGGCCACCGCGCGAGCGATGCACAGGCGCTGCTGCTGGCCACCGGAAAGGCCGGTACCGGGCGAGTCCAGGCGATCCTTCACCTCGTTCCACAAGCCGGCTCTCTGCAGTGCAGTCTCGACGATATCGCTGAGCTCGGACTTGTTGCGGGCGAGACCATGGATGCGCGGACCGTAGGCGACGTTCTCGTAGATCGACTTCGGGAACGGATTGGGCTTCTGGAACACCATGCCGACCTTGGCGCGCAATTGCACCGGATCGACCTTGGGATCGTAGATGTTCTCGCCGTCGATGGCGATGTTGCCTTCGACGCGGCAGCTCGGGATCGTGTCGTTCATGCGGTTGATACAGCGCAGGAAGGTCGACTTGCCGCACCCGGATGGGCCGATGAAGGCCGTGACGGAGCGGGGAAGGATGTCGATGCTCAGGTTCTTGATGGCGTGCTTGTCGCCGTAATAGACCTGCACGGCGCGGGCCGAGATCTTCGATTCATTCATTGTCGCAGCCTTCGTCGCCGTCATCGCGGTGGACATATTATTCATCATCACGCACCTCTTTACCAACGACGCTCGAAGCGCCGGCGAAGAATGATTGCAATCAGGTTCATCAGGATCAGGAACACCAGCAGGACGATGATCGCGCCGGAAGCACGCTCAACGAAGGCCGGGTCGCCCCGCTGCGTCCAGTTGTAGACCTGGACCGGAAGCGCGGAGGCGGGCTGGAAGAAGCCCTCCGGCGGAGCGGCCGGAAATTCGCGGACGAAGGCAACCATGCCGATCAGCAGCAATGGCGCCGTTTCTCCGAGTGCTCTCGCGAGGCCGATGATCGTGCCCGTCAGGATGCCGGGCATGGCGAGCGGCAGCACGTGGTGAAAGATCGACTGCATCTTGGAAGCGCCGACGCCGAGCGCCGCATCGCGGATCGACGGCGGCACCGCCTTGAGCGCGGCGCGGGTGGCGATGATGATCGTCGGCAGCGTCATCAACGTCAGCACCAGACCGCCGACGATCGGCGCCGATTGAGGCAGGCCAAAGAAGTTGATGAGCACCGCCAGGCCGAGGATGCCGAACACGATCGAGGGAACGGCGGCCAGATTGGCGATGTTCACTTCGATCAGGTCGGTGAGCCTGTTCTGCGGCGCGAATTCCTCGAGGTAGATAGACGCGGCGACGCCGAGCGGGAGGGACAACAGGAACACCACAATCATCATGTAGGCGGAGCCGATGATCGCGATACCGAGGCCCGCGGCCTCCGGACGCGTGTCGGAAGCGTCAGGAGCGGTGAAGAATGACCAGTTGAAACGGGTCGTGAGGATGCCGGCGTTCTTCAACTGATCCGCCAGCATGAGCTGCTCGGGCGTAACGTTGCGGTCGAGCTGTGCGCTCTCCATCGTCACGCGTCCCTTGTAGTACCCGTCGATGCGGCCCGCGGCGAGCAGGTTGAACGTGACCGTTTCCCCAATCAGGTCAGGATTGGCGAGCACGAACTTGCGGATGGTCGCCGGCGCTTCCTTTGAGATCACGTTGACGGCATCCTTCACGGTCATGCCGTCGACGGCGATGCCCTTCTCCGTCATCGTTCGGCCGAGCGCCTGTTCGATCATCGGCGCATAGCCGAAGGTCGTGACCTTGCCGATCTCCGCCAGGTCGCGATTGCCGGTCTTGTCCAGCTTGGCCGGATCGAGAAAGACATCGAGCGTGACATAGGTCTGTCGGAAGGACGACAGGCCGTTGGTCATGATGGAGGACAGCAGGCCCACCAGCGCGATGATTCCAAACGTGACCGCGATCCTGCCGAGCATGCGAAACTGGGCCTCTGCCGCGTTGCGGCGGCGGGTGCGGGCATCGGGAGCAAGAAGCGACTTCGCGCGGGGTTCTGCGGCGGGGTTGCCGGATACGGAGACATCAGTCATTCGTACTGCTCCCGGTATTTGCGTACGATGTAGAGGGCGAGCACGTTCAGCGCGAGGGTGATGACGAAGAGCGTCAGGCCGAGCGCGAACGCGACGAGTGTTTCGGGGCTTTCGAACTCCGTATCGCCGGTCAGCTGGCTGACGATCTTCACGGTGACCGTGGTCATCGCCTCGAAGGGGTTGAGATCGAGCTTGGCCGAGGCGCCTGCCCCCAGAACCACGATCATGGTTTCGCCGATGGCGCGGCTCGCCGCCAGCAGGATGGCGCCGACGATGCCCGGCAGGGCTGCCGGCAGCACGACCTGCTTGATCGTTTCTGACTGGGTGGCGCCGAGGCCGTAGGAGCCGTCACGGAGTGCTTGCGGCACGGCGTTGATGATGTCGTCGGACAGCGAGCTGACGAACGGGATGATCATGATGCCCATGACAAGCCCGGCAGTCAGAACGGATGAGGACGAATTTCCGAGGCCGAGTGGCTGAGCGATCCAGTCGCGCAGGAAGGGACCGACGGTAACGAGCGCGAACAGGCCGTAGACGATCGTCGGAATGCCCGCCAGCACTTCGATCGCGGGTTTGATCAGGCTGCGGGTCGTCGGCCCGGCATATTCGGAAAGATAGACCGCGATCATCAGTCCGACGGGCACGGCCACGATCAGCGAGATGAGCGAGACGTAGAACGTGCCCCAGAGAAGGGGCAGGATGCCGAGATTCGAGCCACCCTGGAACTGCGGGTTCCACAGGGTGGAGAAGAAGAAGTCCTGCGCGGGATAGAGCTGGAAGAACCGGATAGTCTCGAAGATCAGCGAGCCGACGATGCCGACTGTGGTCAGGATCGCGATCATTGACGAGCCGAGCAGCAGCGCCTTGACGAAGCTCTCGCTCATGTTGCGCGCTCGCGTCTCGGGACGGATACGGAAATAGCACCACGGGCCGAGGGCAAGTGCGAGTGCCAGGACCGCGACCGTCATTGCGGTGGAGCTCCGCTTGACGTCCTGACGGTAGACCTTGGCGGCCGCAAGGACCTCATCGGGAATTTCGCCGCCGAGCGCCACGCCGACCTCGGCAAGATGGGTGCGGATGTTGGCGGCGTCGAGCTGGTCTTCGCTCAGCCCGCCGCTGGTAAGCAAGACATCGAGACCGCTGGCGATCCGGCGCATGTCCGCCATGACGAGGCTACGCGCGCCGCCTTCGGGCACGGCGCTTTCGGGGATCATGCTGGAGACGCGGTTCTCGACGATCATCGGCTGAACGAAAAGCCAGGCGATCAGGACAAGGAAGGCAGGAACCGCGGTGAAAAGGGCAACCGTCTGTCCGTAGTAGCCGGCGAGGGAATGCAGCCTCGTTCTGCTGCTTGCGGCAAGAGACACGGCGCGCTGTCTCCCCATGACGTAGCCGAATGCTGCGAGCAGCAATACGACAAGGACAATGACGCTTACGCTCATCTTGCGTAAATCCCCTCGAAACGGTGGAACCCGGCGGCGCAGTCATTGCGCCGCCGGGCAACGGGTTGATCAGTTAAGGGCACCCATCGCGACGCGGGCCTTGACCGCCTCCTGGGTCTTGGCGAGTTCCGGGTCGGGCACCAGGCCATAGGCCGCCAGCGGGCCGTCCGGGCCGGCTATTTCGTCGGAAACGAAGAACTCGATGTATTCCTGAAGGCCCGGAATGACGTCGAGATGGGCATTCTTGACGTAGAAGTACAGCGGACGCGAAACCGGGTACTCGCCGTTGGCGATGGTCTCGACGGAGGGTGTTACGCCAGCAATGGTAGCGACGCGCAGCTTGTCGGTGTTGTTCTGATAGAACGACAGACCGAAGACGCCGATACCGTTCTTGTTGGCGTCTACGCGGGCGAGCGTTTCCGTATAGTCGCCATCGATGTCGACCGAAACGCCGTCGGTGCGGAGCTTCATGCAGGCTTTGGCCGCTTCGGCCTTGTCGCCGTTGAGGGCGGCCAGATGAGCCTCATAAGCGCCGTCTTCCCTGCAGCCGTCCACGAGGACCTTTTCACCGAAGACTTCGCGGGTGCCGTGCTTGGTACCAGGGATGAAGGCGAGGATGTCCTGCGCTGGCAGGTCAGAACGGATGTCGCTCCACTTCTTGTAGGGGTTGTCGACGAGCTGGCCGTCCTTCAGGACCTTGGCGGCGAGAGCGTTGTGCCAGTCAGCCTGGGTGAAGGCATATTCCGGACCGTTGATGTCCGAAGCGAACACGATGCCGTCGTAACCGATACGGACTTCCTGGATTTCCTTCACGCCGTTGGCGGCGCAGGTGTCGATGTCCGACTGGCTGATGCGTGAGGAAGAGTTGGCGATGTCGATGGTGTTTTCACCCACGCCTTCGCAGAGCTTCTTGCGGCCGGCGCCTGAGCCGCCCGATTCAACGACCGGGGTGGGGAAATCGGTGTTCTCGCCGAAAGCTTCCGCAACGATGGAAGCGTAGGGAAGCACAGTCGAAGAGCCGGCGATCTGGATTTGGTCGCGAGCGACCGCAGCGCCAGCGAAGGCGACGGTCGCCGCCAGGGCCGCCACGGAAAGCTTCAGAGTGTTCATGTGATTTCTCCCGTCATTGGGCTTGTGTGGGTCTGAGCTGACAGCGCACGGCTGCCGAGCATCGGCAGGCATTTCTTAGACCCCGTTCGCCCACCGTTTTATGTCAGAACGGTGAAACATTTGTGACAGGTTAAGTGATTGAAAAATCACTTTGAAATTGTGCTTTTTGAAATTGCGCCGTCAGCTGTATGTCAGAATCTGACGGTAAAGTCCGTGCTCTTGCCGAGTTCCGACTTTACGAGCAACCGCGCGCGATGCCGCGTGAGGATGTGTTTGACGATCGCAAGCCCGAGCCCCGTGCCTTTTTTTGACTGGCTGTCGGCGATGCTCACCCGGTAGAAGCGTTCCGTTAGCCGCGGCACGTGTTCGGCCGGAATGCCCGGTCCGTGGTCAATGACGCTGACCTCGACCGGTAGTCCGTCTTCACCGTCGCGCAGGTGAACATCGACGAATTTGCCTTCCTGGCCGTATTTACAGGCATTCTCGATCAGGTTTTCGAACACCTGGATCAGTTCGTCGCGATCGCCTACGACCTCGACATTCTGGTCCGGAATGTGGAGGCGCACTTCAACGCCCAGGTTGGCGGCGAGTGGCGCCAGTGAATCCCGAACATGGCTGAGGACGGGGCCGAGATTCACGATCTCGTCAGGAGCGAGATGCGCCTTGAGTTCCAGCCGTGACAGCGACAGGAGGTCGTTGACCAGCCGGCTCATGCGGTTGACCTGGTCGAGCATGATGGAGATGAACCGCTCCTGGGCCTGCGGGTCGTTTCGTGCGGGACCCTGCAGGGTTTCCAGAAAACCGCGCAGCGAGGCGAGTGGTGTTCTCAACTCATGGCTCGCATTGGCGACGAAGTCGGTGCGCATGCGGTCAAGACGGCGCAACTCGGAAATGTCGCGAAACGACAGCAGGAAAAACTGTCCGCTGTTTCCTTCCGGCATTTCGACGGGCGCGATCCGGACGATGTAGACCCGCTCCGAAGGGAGGCGTTCGGAGTGCTCGATCTGATTGGGCTCCCCGGTCGCGATCGTCTCCCGAACCATGTCCAGAATGCCAGGCGATCGCCAGCGGGCCGAGACATGCAGTCCGGCTGTAACGCTTCCAAATGCGCGCTCGGCGGCGCGGTTCTGCGAAACCACGGTGGCGTCGCCGCGCAGAATGACAACCGGCATGTCCAGTGCGTCCACCCCCGCGGCGATCATCGCGGCCGGATCGTTCGCGGACTTTACGCCTTCCACATCCGCCTTTGGTTCGGTGACACGCGATCCGCGAGCAAAAACAAGCAGGACCGCAGCGCCCAGCATGAGGGCCCAAAGCACCGTTGCCATGGTTTGATCGATACCCGCCCACAAAGCGGCTGCGAGGATCAGCACGCTCGTCACAAAGAGGATCACGAACTGCCGCCGGATTGGGGGGGTAGCGTCCAAGGGCACCTCGCAGGACTGTTCAGGTTGGAGAAGATGCGAAGAGGGTTAGCGGAGATTCATGACAGAAGTTTCTGCCTCTTGCCATTCTTCCCCATTCTTCCACGACGGACGTCGGACGCCAAGTCTTTGGCCGTGCTTGCGGGACACTTGATTTGGCGGCAGCTAATGTGGTGACTGATGTCGTTGAAGGTGGCGATCCCACCGGAAAGGCGAAAATATATGGCAAAGCAGACCGAAGACCGTTCCGTCGAACTCGACATTCACGGCAAGAAGCGCATCTTCAACATCGATGATCCGATCCTGCCGGAATGGATCGATGACGCGGCGCTTGGGTCTGGAGGCTATCCCTACAAGAAGAAGCTCGACGAGGACGAGTACGAGAAGGAACTGGAGAAGCTTCAGATCGAGCTCGTTAAGGTACAGTTCTGGCTGCAGGCGACGGGAAAACGGGTGATGGCCCTGTTCGAGGGGCGTGACGCCGCAGGCAAGGGCGGAACGATCCACGCGACGCTTTCCTATATGAACCCGCGCTCCGCAAGGGTGGTTGCACTCACCAAGCCGACCGAGACGGAACAGACCCAGTGGTACTTCCAGCGTTATATTAAGCATTTCCCCAGCGGCGGGGAGTTCGTCCTGTTCGACCGTTCCTGGTACAATCGGGCGGGTGTCGAGCCGGTCATGGGATTCTGCACGCCGGAGCAGTACGAGCAGTTCCTGACCCAGGTACCGGATTTCGAGAAGCTGATCGTCAAGGAAGGCATCCACTTCTTCAAATTCTGGCTCAACATCGGCCGGGAGATGCAGCTCAAGCGCTTCCATGACCGCCGCCACGATCCGCTGCGTTGCTGGAAGCTCTCGTCCATGGACATTGCCGCGCTCGCCAAGTGGGGTGATTACACCGACAAGCGTAACCGTATGCTGAAGGAGACGCATACGAAATCCGCGCCCTGGACGGTGGTGCGCGCCAACGACAAGCGCCGGGCCCGGTTGAACGTCATCCGTCACATACTGAACGCGCTGGACTACGACGGCAAGGACAGGAAACTGGTCGAAGACCTGGACGACAGGATCATCGGCAACGGACCGGATTTTCTCCGCTGACTTTGGGCACTGCCTGCTCAGCGGCCGGGCAGCACCCTGACCTCATAGAGATCGATGCCCTTGCCTGTGCCGGCGAGGTCGGCATTGACGATGAGCTTGCCGGGCTTGCTCGGCGCAATGCTCCGGTCGAAGGTCACCCTGAAGAGAATGTCGCCGCGTTCCGGATTGACCGTGAAGCGATGGCGGGCGCAATCACCGAGCCGGTCGAACTCGCATTCCACCGATACCTGCACCGCCTGGTCGCCGGCGGACTTTGTCGCAAGGGCGATGGTCGAGGCCTTGCCCGCCATCTCCCGCAGCACCTCGACCGGGAAGGTGATCGAGACGGTACCGTCTGCGTCGCCGCTACGCGACAGGATGCGTACGGCCCGGTCGTCCCCCGTGCCGACGACGTCGACATTGGCATTGGCGCGCGGCTGCAGGCTGGCGACCTGGGTCGGCTCGAACACCGGCATCCAGTCGTCGGAAAAGCCCTGCTGGGTATCGGGAGCGCCAAGCGTCGGCTGCGGCTGGCCGAGGAAGTCCTCTTCCTCGGCACGCGGCGGCGGATTGGGTACGCTGGTGTCTCGCTCGGCGGCTGTCAGAAACAAGCCCGACGTGTAGGCCCACCACGCGCCCATGCCGAGCGAAGCGAGAAGCACCAGCATGATGAACAGCCAGGAGAGTAGCCCGCCACGACGCTTGCGCCGCCGGATCACCTGTTCCGGTCGGATGTCCAGCCCTGATCCACCTTGCTCGCGGGGTTCTTCACGTGGTTCGCTCCGCAATTCCAACGCTGGCGCGGACCTGGGCAGGGGCGCCGCCTCGGCATGGCCACGATCCGTCCGTTCTGCCCGCAGGCCGCCGAATGCGTCATCGAGATTACCGGTCGCCGTTTCCGTCGGCGGAGGGCGCACGCTGTCGACATCGGGAACGTCTTGCGCTTCCGGTTCGTCCGGATCGAAAGAAAAGGCCGACGCAGCGATCTCGTCGACAGAGGGTTCAGTGACCGCGAGCCGTGCCCGTTCCTGCTGCTCGATCTCGTGGATCAACGTTTCCAGCCGATGCCGCTGGTCCTCGATGACCTCGGGATCGGTGATGTTCTGCTTGCGCAAACCGCTTTCGAGCGCCTGTCGGGCCGAGTGGTAGATCCGGGCGCGCAGCTCGGCATTGGTGCGATCGGAACGCTCCAGCGCGCTTTTGATGACCGTTTCGAGTCCGCTCAAGGGCGTCCTACTCCTGTTTCGGGCGCGGCCATGGCTTCCGCGCTTCCGTCTTGCTCAGATTCGGTAACGGCTGGATTGTGTCTTCGCAAGTCCTGTGCGCCTCCGCCTCGCGGATAACCAAAGCTTTTGGCAGGGTTGGAGCGCACTTCGGTGCGCATCGCTCTTTTTCTCCCGCAGGCGATCTGCTACCAGATTGACGTTCTCGTAAACGTAAGAATCCTGGGAGGGAATCCATGGCTCTGCCGTCCGTGCTGAAGGACAATCTGAGGCTGCCCGTCGTCGCGTCGCCACTCTTCATCATCTCCCATCCGGAGCTGACGCTGGCGCAGTGCAAGGCCGGCGTGGTCGGCGCCTTCCCGGCGCTCAATGCCCGTCCGGAAAGTCAGCTAGACGAATGGCTCGCCATGATCACCGAGGAACTTGCGGCGTATAACGCAAAGAATCCGGACCGGCCGGCGGCGCCCTTCGCGGTCAACCAGATCGTCCATACTTCCAATAAACGTCTCGAGCACGACCTCATGATGTGCGTGAAGTACAAGGTGCCGATCGTCATCTCCTCGCTCGGCGCCGTGCCGGAGGTGAATGCCGCGATCCATTCCTACGGCGGCATCGTGTTGCATGACGTCATCAACAACCGTCACGCCAATTCCGCCATCCGCAAGGGCGCTGACGGATTGATCGCGGTGGCGACGGGTGCCGGCGGCCATGCCGGAACGCTCTCGCCCTTCGCGCTGGTCAACGAGATCCGTCAATGGTTCGAAGGCCCGCTGCTTCTGGCTGGGGCCATCGCAACCGGCGGCGATATCCTCGCCGCGCAGGCGATGGGGGCTGACATGGCCTATATCGGAACGCCATTCATCGCCACCACCGAGGCACGGGCGACGGACGCCTACAAGCAGGCGATCGTTGATGCTCATGCCAACGACATCGTCTATTCCAATTATTTCACTGGCATCCACGGCAACTACCTGAAGTCGTCGATCAGCGCCGCCGGTATGGACCCCGACAACCTGCCGGTCGCCGATCCCTCGAAGATGGATTTCGAAAAGGCCTCCACCGGGGCCAAGGCCTGGAAGGATATCTGGGGTGCGGGCCAAGGCGTCGGCTCGGTCAAGGCCGTCGAGCCGGTCGCGGTCGTGGTGGACAGGCTGGAGCGCGAGTACCGGGATACCAAGGCAGCCCTCTGCGCCTGAAGAAAGGTATCGGGCAGCGCCGCCATTTTTTATCGGCTGGGACGAAATCCGGCTTGAAATTGTCGGACGCTGCCTGTATCAGCCCTGACGAAACGAGGGAAGGCCACGCCTTCACCAAGATCGCCGCTTTAGCTCAGTCGGTAGAGCACATCATTCGTAATGATGGGGTCGCAGGTTCGAGTCCTGCAAGCGGCACCAAAAACTTCTAATAAAATGAGCACGTTAGGGACCTTATATTATCTTTCGTCCCTTTGCAACGTTACCAGATTTTCCCTCGTTACCATCGCCCTTGGTAATGGTGCCGTTCGAATCATACGAATGATGCGGGCGAGCCGAAGGCTCTTGCATTGTGCTCTACCGACTGAGCTAAAGCGGCAGCCCTAGAAATGGCCATAGAGAATCGCTGGATGCCCTGAACGCCTTTCCGCACTCCAACCCATGTGATGATAGGAAACGCAACAGGGATGCCTCTACGGCTCTTTGAACGCCACAGAAACGTACGTTACCATTGAAACTCGCGTAATCCTTCTGCCAAGCGATTGAAAATAATGCGATGTTCATTTCATTGGAGAGGACGGCGACATAGATTTCGGCTTCGTTGGCAGCTTCAGCATCTTAAACGCAAGCCAATCAACAACACCGGGTATGGGGGGACACCCCCTTCCGTCTATTGCAGAACACGGCGACGATATTTCCGCACAAAATTCCTGACTTCCAGACTCGATATCAGGGGAGATTCGCTTGGTATCCGCCGGACAATACGCGGCAAACGCGTCAGTCGGTAAAAGCTTCCCTGAATATAGTCTCGATCTTCTCATAAATCATTGATTTAAAATAAGAAAATTTATATTCTCGAATCTATTCCAAACTCCCAACGCAAAGGGAAACGCCCGCAAATTGGATTTTTTATATCATCGCTTCTTGAAAATTTAAGAACCCTTCCTACCTATAAGATATTTTCAGCTATTTGTTTTTAAATTAGGTACACAAATGGACGATTTTGAAGACGACGATATTGACGAGGAGCTAGCGAAGGAACTGGCCCACTCCCGCCCGCTGGATGTGCACGTCTGGTCAGAGCATCCCGAGGCGAACAAATTTGTAGATGGCATATATGCCGAATTCTTCAAGGAACGGAAGGCCGAGATAGCCAAGAAGCACCTGAAAGTGGTGGTGCTTGACCTCTATGTGGCGTGGACGGAAGACCCAACTTTGAAGATCGCCGTTCCTCGCAATGTGAACGTCTACAAGGCGAAATCCCGCTATAACGAACTGCATATCTCCGCTAAGGTCATTAGCGTAGTCGATACGTTAAAGGCTGCGGGCCTGATAGACGGCAAGGACGGCTTCTTCAATCATCATGACGGATCGGGGCGGGTCAGCCGTATATGGCCCACAGAGGCTCTTGTAGAGCGGTTCAAGCAAGCTCTCTTCACAGAATTCGACATCCAATATCAGGAAGACCGTAAAGCTGTCATCCTACGGACAACCGAGCCCCAACAAGGGGAAGACGGCAGAGCCCGAAAGACGGATGTGGAATTCGTTGACGATGACAACACTCTCGCAATGGAAAAGATGCTGAAGGACTACAACGCCCTTCTACGGCGGACCTTCATAGATATCCCGATTCTCGACGATAAAGGCATCCTAAATGGCATTGCGAAACAGCCCGAAAAGAAACCTGTAAGCTTGCGGGACAAGTTCGTCAGAAGGGTTTTCAACCGGCGTTCGTTCGAGTGCGGCGGCCGCTTCTATGGCGGCTTTTGGCAGCGTTGTCCGAAGGAATGGCGTCCCCACATTGTCATCAATAGGAAGCCGACGAACGAATTGGATTTCTCCGGTCTGCATATCGTGATGGCCTATGCTTTGAAAGGCATCTGCTATTGGCGGGAAATCGGAAACGACCCCTATGCGATAGAACCGCTCGACTTTGCACAGGACGACGCTTTCCGCCGATCCATATGCAAAAGCCTGATGTTGGTACTCTTGAACGCGAAGGATAAAAAGGCAGCGTTCAAGGCATTTCGATCACAGGCCAAAGACGGCTCGCCTGAAAAGCAATTCAAGGATCAGGAGTTGGAGGTGCTGTATCAGGCACTTGTCAGGAAGCATGAACCGATAAAAGACTATTTTCACGCCGACCAAGGAATTCACCTGATGCATTTGGACAGCCAGATCACAGAGCGGATTCTTGCGAAGCTCACAGCCCAAGGCATTCCGGTGCTTGCCCTTCATGACAGCTACATCGTTCCATGCGGCTATGAAGATTATCTGGAATGCCTGATGAAAGACGCCTTCAAGGCGATCCTTGGAATTTCCCTGGTGATGAAGGATGACGCCAAAGGAGATATCCGAAAACCCGACGCGATCAAGGAAGGGCAAGAACGGCTGGAAGACTTGGAGAACATGCTGATGGCAATCTATATGCCATATGAAGAGCTTCAAGATATCCAGTTGGAAACAGAGAAGCGATATTTCGAGAGGGTTAAACCGGCGAACACGGATAGATACATAATCAACCTTAATAAATATAATGCTTACATAAGAACTTATAAATTATTGTAAGTATCCATTACTAATAGGTATTCATTCGAATGCATAATGGCAATCTACACAGGAGACGATCTAATCTTCCTATAGTAAAGCTCACGTTGTGAAGATTTCGAATTCACTAGGAATCAAGCAGATACGGAATGATTGTTCCAGAAGGTCCATAGCCGGTCATTCCTAACAGACAAATTTGCTCCATCTTCATTGAGTTACCACCCGCTGAGTGCTTGAGTGCAACAATTCGCGCGATCCCCTTCTGGAAATGTTCACGCAGCGCACCCCCTTCTTTAATTTCGGATGGCAAGACTCTGGCTTCAACAAGCACATGCGAGGCAACATCGTTCCTAAAGTGGAAACCACAGACTACAGAATAAGCCTGTGCAGAGCCGTACTCCGAAACAACTTCGGTTCGAGTCAATCTGCTACTTCGAGAAGTGGCTTCTCTTATTTCCAAGACAGCCCCCTCGGCCTTCGGGTCATCTCCCAGCGGCAAGATATCTGAGCGCACAGCGAGATAAAGCACGACGATAACGGCAGCGGCTTTCAGGACTAATTTGCCCATCTCAGACAGCACAGCCGTTATCCCTATCGCATCGCCTCCTTGGAGGCATCTGGCATATCTAACATGAGGCAATTGCGGATTTGTAGACTATCGTCCGTGGGCATTTAGTCTGAGTTCCGGCGTCTTGTCCATATGGAAGACGTCAGGAGCATCCTTGCCACCAATCTTAGGCTGGCCCGCCACAAGGCCAAGGTGTCTCAGGAAGAGTTGGCGGACAATGCAGGCGTGGATTCCTGCAGCAGGAAGTTTGCGGCTCCCCGCTGACAGAACTAGTTAAACGATGAACTTGGCGCCTAGCTTTAATCCAATAGCTCCACCACATCCCGCACATTCAGATGCGTATAACGTTGAACGCTGCGGCTGTCCCTATGCCCACTCACCATCATGATTTGCGCCTGATTGAACCCTTTTCTGGCAACCATGCTGATACGAGTATGCCGAAGTTGATGAAGCCTTACGTCATCGTCCAGCCCAACCTTATTCCTTGCCCTTCTAAGAGCCGTGGAAACGCTGTGAGACGCGACGGGGTACAATCGACTGTCCGATGTTACGCAACGCGCAGCAGCCTTTTTGAGCAGTCTGATGGCATTCGTGGTAAGAGGGACGATTCTGTCACCTGTCTTACCATCAATCACCGATAGGCATCTTTCCTCCAGATGTAACACGCGAGGGGTCAGTTTGATAATCTCGCCCCTTCGCATGGCGGTCTCATATGCAAGCTCTACAATCTCGGCCATGATAGGCGGCAACCCGGAGAGAAGAAGATCAAGTTCCGCTCTTTCGATGACACGGGATCGCGGCTTGCCGGGTGGCGGTAGAGCGATGTTCCGGGTGGGAATGTTTAGGGGCTGATCTCCAAAAATCATTTCCCGTTCAGCCCAACGAAAGAGCTTATTGATGGCCTGTAGGTCTTCCCTTACGGTAGGGCCTGAGACCTGAGATAGTCGCGTGAGACGATATTCGTTGATTTCCATCCTTGTAATGCTCTTGAAGGGCTGCGGAAAATGAACCGCTATTCGCATTAGCTTGTCTAGCATGAGATGTCGTGAAGGCTTGCCTTTGAGTTGAGTATCGCAATATCGTCTCGCGATATCCACCATCTTCAATTTAGACGCATTTTCCTGAGCCCCCTGATCGGCTTCCGCAATGGCCCACGCTTCCGCCTCGGCTTTCGTGTTGAAAGATTTGGAATAGCTGCGTACATTCTTTCCTCGGATTTGGGCGCTGAATTTTCCCGAAGGGAGCTTCCTGATCGTTGCCATCTGATTATTCCTGAGCCCGTTAAGCGGTTGATTTTTCGTGCTCATTCGTAATGATGGGGTCACGTGTTCGAGTCACGTAAGCGGCACCATTTCTCCACCGTAGCCTGACAGTGATCTGCCGAAAACCGGTCTCGTATCCGCGCGCGGAACCGTACCAGGCCAACGAGTGGTCCGAGATCCTTCTCCAGATTGTGGATCAATGGCCCCCCAACAATGGGGCATCGGGGCCGGAAGCTTGCGTTATTCTAATATTCGGTTAGCCTCACGCAAGCTTCGACAGCCAAGAGCGAGCGAGTAGGGCATGGCCATGATGGTTGTGCCTTTGAGTGAGGACGTTTTGTTATGGCTTACGACTGGACGGGTGAGCGCACCCGAAAAATCCAACGCATCAAGATCACCATCGCAGCGATCGCTGCACTCGTAGCGATAGCGGCCGTGTCCATCCATCTTCTGGCACTTGCTGGCTGATTAGCCAATGCCCGGGACACGCGGCGGCGTGCCGAAGGGCCTTGTTAGATGCCCTCAGTTGATGGCCGCTGCCTTCATCTTCCGGATGCCGTGCGTCGTGTTTGCTGACCGGCACAGAGCGAGCGATAAAGCTCTGCATAGCGTCGGGCGCTGCGATCCCAGGAGAAGTTCGTCTTCATTGCTTCCTTCTGCAGGCTGCGCCATGTCGCCTTGCGCTTGTAGGCGTGGCAGGCGCGGGCGATTGCCAGGCGCAGGTTGTGCGGATCGATCGGGTGGAACTGGAAGCCCGTGGCGACGTCCCTCGCTGCATCGTTGGCGTCAATGATCGTTTCCGATAGCCCGCCCGTCCGTGCCACCAGCGGAACCGCACCATAGCGCATGGCATAGAGCTGGGTGAGCCCGCAGGGCTCGAAGCGCGACGGCTGCATCAGGATATCCGCGCCGCCGAGGATCAGATGGGCGGATGGTTCGTCGTAGCCGATGTGTACGGCCATCTGTCGGCTGTCGCGGGCTGCCCGTGCCGTCAGCGCCGCCTCGATCTCACGATCGCCTTGACCTCGCACCACAAGTTGCCCACCGTGCGAGAAAATTTCGTCGACCACTTCCGGAAGCAGATCGGATCCCTTCTGCCAGGTTAGCCGGCTCAAAACCGCGAACACCGGTCCGCCGAGATCTTCGAGCCCGAAGTGCCGAAGCAGGGCCGCGCGATTGGCATCGCGTCGTCCGAGCGAGCGGTGGTTGTAGGATTTGACCAGGAGTGGATCAGCATCCGGGCTCCAGGTATCGACGTCGACACCGTTGACAATCCCATGAAGCACGGAGCGGCGCTGGTGTAACAAGCCGTCGAGCCCCATCCCGTGGTCGGTTGATAGGATTTCCCGCGCATAGGTGGGGCTGACCGTACTGATCGCATTTGAGCACTGGATGCCGCCCTTCAGGAAGCCGATGCCGCCGTAATATTCCAGACAGTCATAGCCGAACGCCGTTTCGGGCAGGCCGAGATGCGGCATGATCGACCAGTCGAACTGACCCTGGAATGCGAGATTGTGGATCGTCAGAAGGACCGGCATGGCACTGGCAAACCGGTAGCGGAGATAGACCGGCAGGAGAGCGGCCTGCCAGTCGTGAACATGGACGAGATCGACGTCGATCACCGTGCCGTCTGATGCAAGCTCTGCCCCCGCCAGCGAAAGTACCGCGAAGCGTAGCCAGTTATCGCCGAAATCCATGCCATGACAGTCGCGATAGGGACTGCCCTCCCGGTCGAACAGCCTCGGAATATGAAGGAGCAGGATATTGCCGTTGCGATAGATCTCTGCCTTGTGCCCGAGAAGGTGCTGGAAACTTGCTACCTTGTGGCCCGTCTCCAGGAGATGCCGGAGCGGAGGGTAGGCGGGCAGGAGGGTAAATGTCTCTATCCCGAAGGGTCGCAACGCCTTCGGCAGAGAGCCGGCGACGTCCGCGAGGCCGCCGGTCTTTATCAAAGGATAGAACTCGGAGACGACTGAAAGAACCTTCATCTGACCCGTCGTGGCTGGTGCCTCCCTAAACGGATGACGCCACGGAAAAGTTCTCGATCGAAACGCAAATTTGACCGCGCGGAGGGGCTGCGGGTTATGTCCGCCGGAAGTTCGTCACGTGAGGTCTGACGCTGCGCGGGTCCGCACCACGGTGACGGTGCACGGTGCATGCGCCGCGACCGCGCCGGAGACGCTTCCGAGCAGGGAGCGCATGGCGGAATTGGCGCGCGCGCCCATCACGATATGGTCGACGAAATTTTCCCGCGCGAAATCGAGGATGGCGTCCGCTGGTGAGATCGCCTCGATCACGTGATAGGTGACCGCGCCCTCCGGGGCGTTCAACGGCTGAGCCCAGTTCTTCAACTGCGCCAGCCGCGCCACGTGCTTGTTGGTGCCGGTTTCGTCGATATCGCTGTCGAGGCTGATCCGGTTGATCTTCAGGACGTTGAAGCAGGCGACACGGGCGTTGGGTGTGGTTTCCACCACCTGCCGCGTCGTAACCCGTAGCGCTTCGGCCAGTTCTTCCGATCCGGCGGAAAGATCGATGGCCACCATGACGATCGGAGCGGAGGCGAGCATCCCGGCTCCGGCATGCGGCTTGAGAAGCTCGATCGGGTCGGGATTGAAGCGACGCTTCAGCCGCTCTGCCCATCCGTCGCGGCGGATCTTTTCCGCCCGCCGGGTCAATTGCACATGCGAAAGATCCTGCAGGTCCATGGCGAGTTGCGCGACCGTCGGATACCTCCGCGCCGGATCAACCTCGAGGCAGCGCAGGATGACTTCCTGGAGAGACTTCGGAATATCCGACCTTAGCGCGCGAGGCGGGCTCGGATCGCACCACAGCCGCTTCTTCAGTCCCCTCATCCGCTGCGGATCGCCGAACGGCCGGCGACCGGTGGAGAAGAAATACATCAGCACTCCGAGCGCGAAGACGTCGCTGCGCGGATCGCAACGCACGCCGAGAACCTGTTCCGGCGCCATGTAGGGCGCCGTTCCATAGGGCAGGTGGAACTCCTCGTCCATCAGGTCCGGCAGATGCAGGTGGCGGGCCAGACCGTAGTCGATCATGACCGCCTCGCCGCTCTCGCGGAACATCACGTTGGACGGCTTGACGTCGAGATGCACCACGTTCTGGCGGTGGATGTCGGCGAGCGCGGTCGCGATCTTTGCGCCGAGATCGGCGACTTCGGTGGGCGGAAGCGGCAGGTCGTCAAGCCTCGGATAGAGCGATTTTCCGGGCAGGCGTTCGAACACGATGTAAGGCTGGCGGGAGAAATCGCCGTTGGCGACGAAACGCGGGACGTGCGGGCCGGAGAGGCGCGGCAGTATCATCTGCTCCATCTCGAAGCCGACGATCAGTGCCGGGTCGATACCCCCGCCCGTCTCCGGCACCTTCATCAGCAGGGGAAGGTCGTGATCGGGATGGGTGACGGTAAAGAGCCGGGCCATGCCGCCGCGATGGGCGAGTTCGATCACCCGGAAACCATCGAGTTCCATGCCGGGGACAATTCTCCTTAAGGCCGCCATTTTACGCTCCCCTCGAAAGCCGGGAAGCAAGCGCTTCCGGCAATCCCGCCGCACGGATCTTGGCAATGGTCCTGTCGACGTCATAGGGCACCTTAAGGAAGCAGATTTCGCCCACCTTCGTGTCGAGAAGAGCGTAGCTGGCCGCTGGATCGCCGTCGCGCGGCTGGCCGACTGAACCGATGACAGCCAGCCAGCGCCGCTGGTTGAGAAGCGGTATCGCGGTCGTGCGGGTCGGCGTGAAGCCCGTGACCTTTCCACCTGTCCCGAGCGCATAGAGTGCCGGGCGATGCACATGTCCGCAGAAGCTGAGCCGAGCCTCGCTGCCGGCGAAATGGGCCGCTGCCGCATCGGCATCGGTGACATAGTGGTAACGGGCAGGCGCAGAGGCATCCGCGTGAACGTATAGTCTGTCCTCCAGGGTAATCGACATCGGAAGGCCAGAGAGGAATGCCTTCTGTTCGTTATTGAGGACCGTCGCTGTCCAGTCGATGACGCTGCGCGCCACCGCGTTCATTGAGACTGTCGGATCACCAAGGGCCTGGTCGTGATTGCCCCGGACGACAGCTGCGCCGGCGGCGGCGAGTGCCATCGTCTTCTCCACGCACCAGGCGGGATCCGGTCCGTAGCCGATAATATCCCCGAGCAGAACGAAATCGATGACATCACGTGCCTGGGCATCCGCGAGCACGGCCTCCAGGGCTTCCCGATTTGCGTGAATGTCAGATATCAGCGCGATGCGCACGGCCACCTCCCTTGGCTTTGCATCGGCACTCTAGGCACTATCGGTCCACCGCGCCATTCGCCGGAAGATGTATGTCGTTGTCCCTTGCCGGGTGTTGGTGGCATCCTAGGTTCATCGTGGGACAAACGGAAAACCTGGCAAGTTCAACGGGAGCCTATGATGACAGCAGATCAGGAAGCACCATCTTCCACGACTCGCGTTCTGGATGCGGAGCTTCCGGTCAACACCACGCTCCATATCTGGCTTAAGGCGGTCGGTCCGGACCGGCCGGGCTCCGTTTCCTTCGTCAGCATCAATGGCAAGTTCGGTGAGGTCCTCGCCCACAACGTCGAGGAATACGAATTCCGCATCTACCATGTGTTCGGTGGCGGTCACTTCGAGCTGCAGTACGATACCGCGGTCACAGCCGTCTCTGTGATCTACTGGTTCACTCCTGTCGACGTACTGGAGACCGGCATCACGGTGCTTCATACCAACCGTAGCAACGCGCCGCCGGTTCTCAGCGACGGATACCATTTCCGCCCTCCGTTCGGTTGGATGAACGATCCGAACGGCTTCGGTCGTTTCGGCGGAAGGCCTCACCTGTTCTACCAGCACTATTCGCACGGCCTGCAGTGGAACACGATGCACTGGGGCCACGCGGTGTCGTCCGACTATCTCCGATGGCGGCACATGCCGATCTTCCTGTTCCCCTCAGAAAAGGTCGGCGTGCGTCCGGATCGTCGTGGCGGCGCCTTCTCCGGTTCGGCGATCTCGCTTCCGAACGGGCCGGGCATTCGCGTGTTCTTCACCGAGCAGGAGAAGGATCGCGCCCCGGAGGAGCAGATCCAGATGACGGCGGTCTCCCCGGATCTCTTCAGCGCCGGGCAGGCGGAGCCGCTCCTCGACCGCCGACCGGACGGCGAAGGCCTGACGCTCGACTTTCGCGATCCTTACGTCTTTCGAGGGCCGGACGGCCTGTGGAAAATGCTGCTCGGCAGCCAGAGCGAGGCGGGTGGGGTAATCCTGCTCTACGAGACCGAAGACCGGAGTGCAGCGAGCGGATGGACCTATGTCGGCAAGCTGCTGGTCGAGACGCGTTATGCGACGACGGCCATCGAGTGCCCCTGTCTGCTGCCGCTCGACGGCAGCGCCACAGATCCTACCACGCACTGGGCGCTGGTTTACGGGCTGATGAACAGCACGGACGAAAAGACCGGTCGGCGCAATCTGACGATGGTCGAGGTCGGCTGGTTCGACGGTCGGGCCTTCATGAAGGAATTCGAGCAGGAACTGGATTTCGGCACCGATAACTACGCCTTCCAGGCCTTCCGTGACGGCGATCAGGTGATCGGCATAGGCTGGTTGGCCAATTGGGCGGACACCGGCCCGAATGTCGATTTCCCGACAGCCATGACCCTTCCGCGCGCAATGGTCCTGTCACAGGGCGCTCTGTTGACCCCGCCGATCCCGGCCGCCGAGAGCCTGAGGAATCATATCATCGACCGGACGCGCTTGGCCGTGGGCGAGACGGTCAGCTTCGCCAGCGGCGCGGTGGAGATCAAGTTCGAACTGACGGAGCCAGGGCTTCCGTTTAAATTGATCCTGGATCATCCGGATGTCGCGCTGTCGGTCGAGCTCGATACGGATGGTCTTCTGATCCGCTACGACCAGGGTGGACGGACCTCGCCACGCTATATCGCGACCGGCGCGAGACCGAGGAATTTCAGGATTTTCCTGGACTATGGGTCGATCGAGCTTTTTGCCGACGACGGCCGTTGGGCGGGGACGAAGAGAATCGACGGCTTTTCGCCGATCCGATCCGCCAGATTGTCGACCGTACCGGGTTCCGTCGCACAGGCGGTTATATGGGCGTTGAGGCCGTAGATCGTCGGTTGGGCCGGATGACGCAGGCAAGGGGCGCGGGCATAGATCGCTGAAACGCGATGCCCGCGCCGGTTCGGCTCACGCGGCCTTGACGATGTCGACGATCTCGACGTCGAAAACCAGATCCTGGCCGGCGAGAGGATGGTTGCCGTCGAGCGTGACGCTTTCATCGGACAGGTCCGTCACCACAACGATCACCGGAATGCCCTGCGGGGTCTGGGCCTGAAGTTGCACGCCGCGTTCGAGCGGCAAGTCGGCCGGGATTGCCGAGCGTGGAACCTGCTGCACCTTGCGGGGATCGTGTTCGCCGTAGGCGTCCGCAGCCGCAATGACGAGGCGTTGTTTTTCCCCGAGGCTCATGCCGTCTATGCCCTGTTCGAGCCCCGGAATGATCTGGCCGGAGCCCAACTGAAACTGGAGCGGCTCACCGCCGACCGAACTGTCGAACTGGGTACCGTCGGTCAGGGTGCCGATATAATGGATACGAACGGTATCGCCTGTCTGAGCCTGTGTCATGATTGCTGTCCTCCGGATTGGATTGCGACCGCCGGCCTGGTTTTCCAGGAATCTCCGGCAAGGAGTCGTTGCACCGCTCGCGGCACAAGCCTGTCCAGCTTAGGACATCGGCGCCGATATTGAAACCTCACGCGCCGGCTTTACTCCGCCGCACTGCGTTTTAGACCGGACACCTGCGTCAGATAGGCGCGCAGCGCCGCCGGTCGCACCGGCTTGTGTTGCAGGCCGATCCCATGCTTTTCGGCTTCCGCCCGGACCTCCTGAGTCCTGTCGGCGGTAATGAGCAGTGCCGGAATATCGTAGCCGTAGGCGGCGCGCAGCCTCAGGATCGCGCCAATGCCGCTGCCGTCGCCGAGATGATAGTCGGCGATGACGAGATCAGGTGGTCCGGGAGACCGGGCGAGATAGTCATCGAGTTCAGCCACGGACCCGGCACAGTCCACGAGGCATCCCCATCCCGAGATGAGAAGCTCCATGCCTTCGAGGATTTTCGGTTCGTTGTCGATGCACAGCACGCGGAAACCCTGCAACGACGGGGCGATCCGCTCTGGTGCGGCCTTTTCCGCAGCTTGCGCGCGTTGCGGCAGGGAAAGATCGAGCGGCATGTGGACCTTGAAGGTGGTGCCTTTGCCGGGAGTGGAGGATAGTTTTACAGGGTGGTTCAATACGCGGGCGATGCGATCGACGATGGAAAGCCCGAGCCCCAGCCCGGATGCCGTCTTGATGCCCTCATCGAGACGGGCGAATTCCTTGAACACGGTTCGGAACTTTGATGCGGGAATGCCGATGCCCGAATCCATGACCTGGATCACGACCTCCTTACCCTGCCGCCGCGCGCCCACCAGTACGCGGCCCGACGGCGTGTACTTGATGGCGTTCGACACGAGGTTCTGGATCAGTCGGCGCAGCAGGTTGGGATCGGAGCGCACGCTGAGCGAGGTCGGCATGATGACGAGCTTGAGGTTCTTCTCGCGCGCCATGGGGGTAAAGTCCGTCTCAATGCGCTCCAGCAGGCTTTGCAGCGGCACGGAGGTGAATCGGGGCTTCATCGCGCCGGTGTCCAGCCGGGAGATGTCGAGCACGGCGCCCAGGATGATTTCAACCGATTCCAGCGCGGAATCGATATTCCGCACCAGCACGCTGTTTTCCGAGTCGCCGATCCGCTCCACCAGTGACGAGGAGTAAAGTCGTGCCGCATTGAGCGGCTGCAGGATGTCATGCCCGGCGGCGGCGAAGAAGCGGGTCTTGCCGATATTGGCCTCGTCGGCGGCGGCGCGCGCCTCGGCCAGTTCGCGGTTCACCCGTGTCAGTTCGGCGGTGCGCTCGCTGACGCGCTGTTCCAGCGTCTCGTTCGCTTGTTTCAGTGCCTGGTCGGCGGCCATCTGGCTGGTGATATCGGTGAAGGTCGCGACCACGCCTTTGTCCGGCATCGCGTTGCAGCGGACTTCGATGATGCGGCGGCCACCGCGCAGGCTCAGTCGGAACGGATTGTCCAGCCTCTGAAAATCGCGCACAACCTGATCCTGCTGACCCGGTTCTATGTCGCCCCGCGCGATGAGGATGTTGACGATCTCGGTGAGCGGAAACCCGACCTGGCCGGCGTTTTCCGGAAGGTCCAGCAGTTCGCGGAATCGTCGGTTCCAGATCGACAGGCAATTGTCGCTGTCGAGCACGGCGATGCCCTGGTCCATCTGCGACAGTGCGGTCTGCAGCATGTCCTGATTGTACTGCAGTGCCTCGCTCGCCTGGTCGAGCAGCCAGGCCGTATCGGCGGAAGTGTCCTCAGCCTTCTGCAGGATCAGCGACAGCACCAGTCGGGCGGACGAGGAGCCGATCGCGCTGCCGAGCAATTGTTCGGAGAAATGGATGAAGGCCATGTCGGCCGGATCGTCATCAGACAGGTTCCGGCCGGTTGTCTGTTCGTAGCTGCGGAAGGAGCGCCGCATACGCTCCTCGCCGAGATAGCGGGTAATCGCCGCCTTCAGGTCGCCGACGCTGACACTGGTCTTCCAGCCGCGCGTGGCGAATTGCGATCGGGAGTGGCGCTTGACGAAGATTCCGGCCTGGATCCGTTCGACCGGCCGCGGGTTGCGGCTGAGCGAACCCATAACGAAGGCAATGCTGTTGAGAAGCAGGCTGAGGATCGTCGCGTTCACAAACGGATCCGCTTGCTGCCCTTCGAAAAGCCCTGTTCCGGGCACCAGGAACGACAGCACCGCCGAGGTGAGGTGTGCGTTGTCGTCACCACCGAAGCTAGGCAGGAAAAGCAGGTAGGACCAGACGAACAGCCCGGTAGTCAGGCCTGCGATGGCGCCCCTGGCATTGGCGCGACGCCAGAGCAGCCCGCCGAACAGCGAGGGAGCGATCTGCGCGATCGCCGTGAAAGAGAGAAGACCGATCGAGGCGAGCCCTGTCGTGTTGTCGGCGGTGCGGTAGTAGGCGTAGCCAAGCAGCAGGATGACGAAGATCGAAGTGCGGCGGATCTGCAGCAGCAGGCCGGCGAAGTCCGACCGGTCCCCCGATCGCGCCAGCAGCTTTTGTCTGAGGAAGACCGGCAGCACGATGTCGTTCGAGAGCATGATGGCGAGCGCCACCGAGGCGACGATGACCATGGCTGTCGCCGCCGAGAAACCGCCGAGGAAGGTTATGAGCGTCACCACCGGCAATTCGTAGGTGAGTGGCAGGGACAGCACATAGAGGTCGGCGTTACCGGTACCACCGAACGTCAGCAGACCGGCGATGGCGGCCGGTAGCACGAAGATATTGATGGCGATGAGATAGGCCGGCAGCAGGATGCCGGCGAAGCGCAGTTCGCGGGCGGTGCGGTTTTCCACCACCGTCACATGGAACTGGCGCGGCAGCATCACGATGGCGAAGGCCGACAGCGTGATCAGCAGAACCCAGCGCAGGCCGGGCGTCTCGTAGGAAAGCGCTTCCATCACCATGGTCGACGAACGCGCGGCCTCCCACAGCGCCGTCGGTCCGTCGTAGAGCACGAAGATCACCACGAAGCCGAGCGTCCAGAACGCGACGAGCTTCACGACCGACTCCATTGCGATGGCGAGGATCAGACCGTCCTGGTGTTCGGTTGCGTCGGTATGCCGGGTTCCAAAGATGACGGCGAAGCAGGCAAGCGACAGGGCGACGATCAGCGGGAGGTCGAGGAAATAGAGGTTTCCGGTGCCGATGCCGTAATGGGTCGGATCGACCATCGCCGTGACCGAGGAGGAGACCGCCTTCAGCTGCAGGGCGATGTAAGGGATCGTGCCGATCAGGCAGATCAGCGTGACCAGCATGCCGACGAGCGGGTTCTTGCCGTAGCGGGCCGCGATGAAGTCGGCGCCCGACGTCAGCTTCTCCGCCTTCGCCAGTTCGATGATCCGCCGGATGATCGGCATGCCGACGGTGAAGGCCAGGATCGGCCCGATATAGATGCCGGTGAATTCCAGCCCGCGGTCGGCTGCGAGCCCCACACCGCCGAAATAGGTCCAGGACGTGCAGTAGACGGCAAGGCTGAGAGCATAAACTATCGGCCTGCCGCCGGCGGGAACGCCGTACAGGCGGCTTCGCCTGTCACCATAGCTCGCTACCGCGAAAAGCAGCAGCAGATAGGCGATGGCGGACGAGAAGATGACCCATCCCGGAAGCACGCTTCCTCCTTCGGCACCGCTTTCCAACCACTCCTCCCTGACTCTAGGTCAATCCACCTCGTTTTGAAATTGCCACGACTCTTGGCCTTAAGTCGAAGGTAAATCGGGATTTTTCCCTCGAAAGTGTTCAAATCCGGCTTAAGCATGTTAGAAAGTGCGAACGGTGTCCGTCGAGGTACCGGCAACGCAACGGGGACGTGTTCACATGCTTAATGAGTTCAAGGCTTTTATCGCACGCGGCAATGTGATGGATCTGGCCGTCGGTGTCATCATCGGCGCTGCCTTCAGCAGGATCGTCGATTCGTTGGTCAACGACATCGTCATGCCGATCGTCGGCGTCATTTTCGGCGGCTTCGACTTCTCCAACTATTTCCTGCCGCTTAGCAGCAACGTGACCGCCCAGTCGCTCGCCGCCGCCCGGGAGCAGGGTGCCGTCTTCGCTTACGGCAGCTTCATTACGGTGGCCATCAACTTCCTTATCCTCGCATGGATCATTTTCCTGATGGTGAAGGGCGTCAACGCCGTGCGCGCCTCGATAGAAAAGGAAAAGGCACCGGTCGACGCGCCGCCTCCGGCCGACGTTCAACTGCTGACGGAAATCCGCGACCTGCTGAAGACCCGCTGATCCCGGTTGCCGGCGGCGGTGATCGGCGCCGGCAGCATCCATCACCGGAATCGATATCAATCTCACGCTTTCTCATGTGATTTTTCACAGGTCCTCGGCTATGACGGCCGAAACTGGAGATCGCGTTCATGACCTTTCTTGAAAGCTTAAGCCCGCGTGCGCTCGGCGTGCCGGAAAGCGGCATCGTCGAAATCATCAATTATGCGCGCGGTCGTGATGGTCTCCTGCCGCTCTGGGCGGGCGAGGGGGACCTGCCGACGCCGGATTTCATCAATCGTGCGGCCTCCGAAGCGCTGCTTGCCGGTGAGACGTTCTATACCTGGCAGCGCGGTATTCCCGAGCTGCGCGAGGCCTTGTCGCGCTATTATGCCCGCCATTTCTCGGCAGAACTGTCGCCTGAGCATTTCTACGTCACCGGTTCGGGCATGCAGGCGATCGCGCTTGCGGTCCAGGCGCTGACCTCGCCCGGTGATGAGATGATCTATCTCTCGCCGACCTGGCCGAATATCGTATCGGCGATCGAACTGGCCGGCGTAAAAGCGACAAGCCTGCCGCTCGCCTTCCGCGACGGCCGTTGGCAACTCGATCTCGACCGGCTGGAAGCAGCGATCACGCCGAAGACCCGGGCGCTCTTCATCAACTCGCCATCCAACCCGACCGGCTGGACGGCGAGCCGCGACGACTTGAAGGCGATCCTCGACATTACCCGCCGCCACGGCCTGTGGATCCTGGCGGACGAGATATACGCGCTCTATTATTTCGGCGGTGAAGCGCGGGCACCCTCCTTCCTCGATGTGATGGAACCGGGCGACCGGATCATGTTCTCCAACTCCTTCTCGAAGAACTGGTCGATGACCGGCTGGCGCGTCGGCTGGATCGTCGCTCCGCCGGAAACGGGACAGGTGTTTGAGAATCTGATCCAGTATTCCACCTCCGGGGTGGCCCAGTTCATGCAGCGCGGCGCGGTGGTCGCCCTGGATGAAGGTGATGACTTCGTCCGGGAGAATATCGAGCGTGCCCGCGCCGGCCGCGACATTCTTTGCGACGCGCTTATCTCGACCAACCGGGTCGAGACGCTGAAACCCGATGGCGCGCTTTATGCCTTCCTCAAGATCGACGGCATCACAGACAGCCGGCAGGCAGCGCTGGAGATCGTTGACCGCACCGGCGTCGGCATGGCGCCGGGCAGCGCCTTTGGCGAGGGCGGCGGCGCGTTCCTGCGCGCCTGCTTCCTGCGCAACCGCATCCAGATGGAGGACGCCGCCGAGCGTCTGCGCAAATATGTCCTCTCCCTCTGACCGTCATCCGATAAAATTTGATCAAATTCGGCAATCGGATCTAAAGTATAGATCGTGATATTTAGATCAAAGTCGCCATTTATTGCGGTCACGTAAGTAATGATAAGTATCGCTGTGATTGAGTGCTCGCCGACGAACAGGCGCGGAGAGCGTGAACATGGCGATACTCGTGACGGGCGGCGCCGGCTATATCGGCAGCCATATGGTGTGGTCCCTCCTCGATGAGGGCTATGATGTCGTCGTCATAGACAGGCTGTCGACGGGGTTCCGCTGGGCGGTTGCGCCCAAGGCGCGGTTCTATCTGGGTGACGTCGGCGATCGCGCTCTTCTCAAACAGGTTTTTGAGGAAAACAGGATCGAGGCAATCCTGCATTTCGCCGGCTCGATTGTGGTGCCTGAATCGGTCCGCAATCCACTCGACTACTACGAGAACAACACCGGAAACAGCCGGACCCTGATCGCCGCCGCCATCGAGGCCGGCGTGCGCGATTTCATCTTCTCATCCACCGCCGCGGTTTACGGCACGCCGCCGAGCAATGCGCCGGTCCGGGAAGCCGACACGCCGCACCCGGAAAACCCCTACGGCATGTCCAAGCTGATGACCGAAATCATGTTGCAGGATGCTGCGCGTGCCCACGACTTCCGCTTCGTCGCGCTGCGTTACTTCAATGTCGCCGGCGCGGACATCAAGGGCAGGGTCGGTCCGGCCACGCGCAACGCCACCCATCTTATCAAGGTGGCCTGCGAGACCGCATTGGGAGAGCGCAAGGCGATACACATCTTCGGCGGTGACTATCCGACTCCGGACGGCACCGGCGTGCGTGACTATATCCATGTCGCCGATCTCGTCAGCGCGCATTTCGATGCACTCAGGCATCTGCAAGGTGGCGGGGAATCGCTGGTGGTGAACTGCGGCTATGGACGCGGTTATTCCGTGCTCGACGTGCTTCGGGCAGTCGAACGGGTTTCCGGCGTGACCCTGACGGTGGTTCACGGGCAGCGTCGCCCGGGCGATGCGGCTTCCGTGGTCGCCGACTCGACGCTCGCCCGCCAGCGCCTGGGTTGGCGGCCGCGTCACGACGATCTCGACGGCATCATTCGTTCGGTGCTGGATTGGGAAAGGCGGATGCACCGCGAGGAATTCCAGGACATCGCCGCGCTGCAGCGCAAGCTCGTAGCCCTGGTCTCCTGACCAGCATTCACGCCGATGAAGCAGATCAGGTGGTCCGGCGGGTGAGGCGCAGCAGTTCATCTGTCAGCGGTGGCACGCGCATCCAGTTAGCCTGGTCGAAATAGTCGCGTGACCTTCGGACGGCCGGGTCGCGGTCCGAGGGCAGGATGATGAGATTGTAGCGGTCGGCAGCCGTGAATTCCCTGTTGAACTTGTAGGACATGCCGAACCGTACCGATGTATAGTCGGTAAGCGAGCGAACACTGTGGAGCAAGGGCGCAAGATCATTCCACCCGGTTTGGTGGATGAGCGCGGTGACTGCGCTGATCAGCTTGTCGTGGGATGCCCGCCCGGCGTCGGTGTCCGGTGCCACCAGTTTCATGCGGATCGAATTGATTTCTCCGTCGGGCTGTCCCTTGGCGATGAAGAAGAAGGAAGCGCTGGGTGCTTCTTCGCCCAAGGGCTTGATCAGGTCCTCCGACAGGCACTCGAAGGTGGAGCCGCCGAACTGGCTTTTCCGCCAGCCCTGATTGCTGATGCCGGCCGCGTCGAAGGCGGCGCAGAAGGCAGGTCCGAGATCGCGCATCTCACGAATGAACGCGCCGGCTGCCTTCATGTCCGGCTCGCTCATGACCCGTTCCGGCAGCATCATCGGACGGATCACGTCCGGCTGTCCCCTGAGCGGCTCGGGTGGTCGATGCGGCTCCTTCACGGTCCCCCATGACAGATCGACGCCGGCCCAGCGAACAAGTGCCTTCAGGTTCTGCCGATCATTGGCGAGCAGCAGAACCACGCCGATGCCGACCGCGACCGAGAGGAACACAATCGCGAAAATCCGGGCGCCGCCGAAACGTGGCGGACGCGGCGGCATAGCCTGCCATTGCTGGCCGGTCGGTGGAGAGTCGCTAGGCATTGGCCCCCTTTTGAACAATGCTTTCGTCAGACTTATGGCGGCAGTCGGTTAAGGCACCCTAGCGCATTAAAAAGCAGGGCGCTCCCCGTGAAATACCGGGAGGTTAACGAGGGATTTAAGCCGGTCCGGGGGCAGGAATTTCCCCCTCAGGACGAGGGGGATAGGCAAACATGGAGCGACGTTCAGACTTGCCGGAAAGGCTTTTCGCGCGGATCGCTCCGACTCTTGGGCGGAAGCGGACCTTTCGACGTGTCGAGCGGTGAGGTGCCGTGGATCGTGGCAGGAACGGCGACCTGAGCCATGGAATCTTCGGGCAACGGCAGTTCCGCTTTCTCGGGAAGGGCGACCTCCGCATCGATAATGAGGGCATCCGGAACGCGATCATGAAGCTTGCCGTCGGTCGGCTTGCGCTGTTGGTTGTGCATCTCGGCCTCCTTTGTGACCACCTTGCTGATCAAGGGCAACGGAGTGCATGCGGGAAGGTTCCGCGAAACGCGATTGGGAGATGCCCGCACGACAGGCCGTTGGGTTTTGCCGCGCGGCAGGCTTCACGGCTTTCTGTCGGAATGCCGCTCCAGCCAGTCCTGCAAGGCTTCGATCACGGCGAGGCGCAGGCTCGAATGTCGTGTGAGCGCACGCGCGAGGGATCGGTCGTCGGATGGAAGCCCGATTTCCTGCAGGAGGCCGTCGAGTGTCAGCGAACGGCGCGTCATGATGGCATGGATGCGTTCGATGGTCTGCGGAGTGAGATAACGGCCGGAGGCAATGGGGACGCCCTCTTCCTCGCTCCGAGCTATCGGCGTCACGTCTGCATCGGTGGCACCGATCCATTCCAGAAACTGCCGACGTTCGGCATCACTCGCCTTGCGCCAGGATCTCTGCAGCTTCTCCAGCCGCGTGCGCTTGCTTTTCTTCGTCATCTTCCGACCGCCGAGCACCGATGGAAATCTTCCATGACGGGAACGGCGGACGAGGTCAACCGGACGGCGGAGATGGTCGGAAGTTCGCAATGCAAATGGGAAGAGATGATGCTGCTAGAGAGATTTGAAATTTAAGACAAGTTAATAAAATCAATCGGTTGTCGGAGATATTGTAACGTTGGTACCTGCATATTTTTGTTACGGCGAATTTTGATCAGGCCGGAGTGACAAGTCCCGCGAAGATTACCCCAAATCACTGAATGCTCGAGCCAGAGCGATCCTATCTTAACTCCCAATCGAGCGAGCCCCGCTGGAGCACGTCCGCCGGGAAGGGAGCACGTCAAGCGCTCCAAGGTCCGTTTGCCGGTGAAGTCTAACAGGCTTTCAATTCGCAGTTCCATGCGACGATCTCGAATAGGTCTTTGGCCATACGTCTAATAGCTCACGAATTCGCAACCTCCGTTTCTGCTTGACGAGTGGCCGCTGACATATGTTAACGCGAACATCACGAGCGCTATCCGAAGAGGTGGAGTGATTATGTCTGACAAGCCGCGTAGTCCCAGACTCTCCAGAGGCGGCGCCCGAATGGTCGATGTTGCAAGGCTCGCGGGGACGTCTACGCAAACAGTCTCGCGGGTGTTAAGTCGGCCTGAGCTGGTGTCCGAGGCGACCAGGAAACTGGTTGAGGATGCGGTCCGGCAACTCAACTACATTCCTAATAGCGCGGCACGCCTTCTCGCGTCCACAACCAGTCGGATAGTCGCCGTCATCATACCCAGCTTGTCTGCTACCGTTTATGCTCGTGAAGTTGACCAGATCATACGGGTATTAGAGCCCGCGTCCTTCTCCGTGATGATCGGGCATAGCGACTACTCGGAAAAGCGTGAAGAAAGGCTCATACAGTCATTCTTGGAACGACGTCCCGACGGCTTCATCCTCACTGGAACCCAGCACACAGATTTGGCGCGTGATCTTCTTTTGAGCAGTGGCGTGCCGGTTGTGGAGACTTTTGACGGAGACACTACGCCGCTCGATATTTCCGTTGGGTTCAGCAACTTCGAGGCGGGACGCAAGGTAGGGGAACTCTTTCGTAGCCGAGGCTTGACCCGCATTGCATACGTTGGCGGTAGATCTGATCAGGACTTTAGGTCGAACGCCCGTTTCGAAGGATTGGTCTCGCGCCTTCAAGAGGACGGCCTTCAGCCCGCAGCACGGATACAACTCACCCTGCCGATGAGCGCGCACGATGGTGTGGTCGCGCTCGACAAGGTCTTGGAGATTGAGCCGTTAATCCAGGCGATCTTTTTCAGCGCAGACGCAATAGCGATTTCAGCCCTTCTCGAATGTAATAGAAGGGGCATCAAAATACCCGATCAGATAGCGCTGTGTGGTTTCGGAAACTACGATCTTGCCGATGCGACAATGCCCGCACTTACAACGGTCGCGGTCCCATTCGAGAAAATCGGTGAACTCGCAGCAACCTCAATACTCGAGCGAATTCGCGGAAATGCCGAGCCACGTAGGTTGAGCCTGCCCCTGCAGCTTTTGCGTCGCGGAAGTGCGTGAAAAAGGGTTTAAGGCTGTTGACAGCCAGCCATGATATCGCTAACACACTTTTCAGCATTTAAGGACCGAGTTGACCCTTAAAAGGGCCGCGCGACGGTGGTTGGTGTCTGTTAATCCAGTCGTGGCGGCGGTTTTCTTGATGGGCACTCGTGCCGGTCCAGATGGGAGGGGGCATGGCTACGATCTATTTTGAACAATACGAGATCGGATCGAGCCGCGTTTCGCCGACGCGAACAATAACGGAGGCGGATGTGGTGATCCACGCCGGTCACACCGGCGACTTCTTTCCGCACCATGTAGATGCCGAGTTTGCGGCAAAAACGCAGTTCGGTCAACGGATTGCGCACGGAACCATGATCTTTGCGATCGGTATTGGATTGGCCGCGTCAGAGGTGAATCCGGTGTCGTTTAGCTATGGGCATGACAGGCTACGGTTCGTTCGGCCAGTCTTTATTGGCGACACGATCCAGACGCGGGTCACGGTTATCGACAAAGCGGACGATCCGAAAAATCCGCAATATGGACGAGTGACTGAACGGTGCGAAGTCGTAAATCAGCGAGCGCAGACGGTTCTTGTTAGCGATCACATACGCGTTGTGGAGAAAATGCCTGCGGCGTAGGGAGTTTTCGGAGGAATATTGCTGGAGCAATACCGCTCCGGCACAGGAGGAGGATGTAAAGTGAAAATCGTAAAAACTGGTTGGCTCAGCGCTCTGGCGGTTGCTGCTATGATGGGGACGGCTTCGGCGGAAGTGTCTGCAGTATTCGGGGGAGCTGACCCTCTGGAGGGGGTTTACGATCGGCAGAACCAGAAGTTTGTCGATCTGGTTAACGAGCGCGGCGAAGGGAAGATCAAGCTTGAATTCATTCGCGGAGAGCAGTTGGGGAACGATGTTCAGGTAATTGAACAGCTGATGAGTGGTGCCGTTCAATTCTATGGCGACGACTTCAGCTTCTATGCGAACTGGGTGCCGGAGCTGAACATCGTCAGTTGGGGTTTCTTGTTCCGCGATAACGCTCATGTTGACGCCTTTATCGCAAGCGAGGCTTACAAGGCGGCGGTTGAAAAGCTGCGTGCCGAGCAAGGCATTCGCATCCTGGCGGCCGGTCCGGGTCAGGTCCGTGTCATGGTCTCCACGCGGCCGATCAAAGGCATCGAAGACCTTGCGGGCCTCAAGATGCGCGTTCCGGAGATTCGAACCTACCTGACCCTTTGGGAAACGCTCGGTACGGCGCCGGCGCGTGTCGCTTGGGGTGAGACGTTCCTGGGTCTTTCAACTGGTGTTGTCGAAGGTGCGGAAGGTGGCATCTCGTCCATCTATGGCGCCAAGTTCCACGAAGCTGCCAAGAACGTCGTGCGGACGGATCATGTCCGGATTATCGCGCACATCGCGGTCAACGATAAATGGTTCCAGTCTCAGACGCCTGAAGTTCAGGAGCTTCTAACCAAGGCTGCTCAGGACGCTGTAAAGTGGCAGACCGACACGGTCACGGCCGAGCAGGCGGAAACGCTCGAAAAAATGGTCGCAGATGGTGCGACAGTTTCTGAAATCGACGTAACGCCGCTCCGCGAGCGTTCGGAAATCGCGGTGGAGAAGCTGGAGGCCGAGGGCTTCTGGCCAAAGGGACTCTGGGCCCAGATCCAAGCTCTGAACTAGGAGCGCGAGGGTGGCTGGCATAGCCAGCCACCCTCATTGCCGCAGGGCGAACTTTATCGAGGAACGCAACCTATGATTACACAAAAGATCGACAGATTTCTTTCTGGTTTGATCCGAGTTATCGGCCAGATAGAGATATCTGCGCTCGTTGTCGCGATGGTCTTCATCATTGCCTCCATCGCGCTTCAAACGTTCACGCGTTACGCGTTTGGTCGCCCTATCACATGGGTAGAGGAGGCGGCCACCTATGCCTTTATCTGGATTACCTTTGTAGGGGCCAGCTATGGCGCCAAGCAAGGCAAGCTGATCAAGGTTGAGCTGTTCAGTGCGAACTTTGGAGCTGAGGGATTGCGCAGAATTGCCGTCCTCAGTCACGTCTTCATCTTCCTGGGATGCGCCTATCTTGCATGGATTACGCCAAGCGTAATCGCGATCGAAGGTCGAAGCTCATCCATAGCTCTGCCGATCGATGTTCCAAGATCCTGGTTCTATTCCGTACCGCTTTTCTACTTCGCATTCGTGACGGCTCTCGCGAGCCTGGCGCGGCTCTTCAGGTTGGTTGTGCTCAAAGACAGAGAGCCGTTCGTGGAGCCGTTCACCTCAGAAGAGCAAGATATTCCTCAAGCTGTGAGCTAATCCGGTGCCTATATTCGTACTCTTTGCGGGATTTCTGATCCTTCTGGCGGCCGAGGTTCCTGTCGCCATAGCCCTTTTCCTTTCATCGCTAGCGTATATCGACACCGTTACGCCGATGCCGATCCAAATCGTCGTGCAACGTATGGCTTCAGGTCTCGATAGTTTTCCGCTGATCGCCATCCCGCTATTTGTGTTGGCGGGAAACATCCTGAACGGTGCTGGTATCGCGGCGCGCATCTACGCCTTCGCGGTGGCTCTGGTTGGTCACATCAAGGGTGGGCTGGCCCAGGTTAACATCTTCGGAAGCATGGTCTTTGCGGGGATGTCTGGAGTGGCGCAGGCGGATGCTGCCGGTCTCGGTACAATCGAGATCAAGCACATGAAGGATCACGGTTACAGTGCTCCGTTCGCGGCTGCTTGTACTGCGGCTTCGGCGATTATCGGTCCGGTCATTCCGCCCAGTGTCATCATGGTCGTTTATGCAGTGACCGCGCAGGTCTCGCTGACAAAGCTGTTTCTTGCGGGGATCATTCCAGGGCTTGCAATGGGACTCTCGCTGATGGTCCTTGTATGGGTCCTGGCGGCCACTGGCCGGGTGAATGCGCCGACTGAACCGCGGGCGAATATACCGCTTATCGCGATCACCTTCTGGAAGGCCCTTCCCGCGCTCGTCGCTCCTATCTTTCTGACCGCCGGTATGTTGTTGGGCTTTGCAACACCGACCGAACTCGGAGCGTTGACCGTAATCTACGCCGTGATCCTCGGCTTCATCACCAAGGACCTGACCGTCTCGTCACTGCTGATGCACATTCGACAGAGCGCAGTTACCTCCGGCATCCTGACGCTGATAATCGCCGCCGCCGTTCCGTTCGGTTGGATCATCTCTGTCGGCAATTATGCTTCCGGCTTGCTGGGTTTCTTTGAAGCAATCGGCGCCAACTGGGTTGTCTTCCTGCTGATCGTGAACATCGCGCTGCTGGTGATGGGGCTTTTCATCGAAACGACTGCGGTTCTGTTGATTGCAACACCGGCTCTTCTGCCTCTGGCTGCAGCCTACGGCGTTGATCCGATCCATCTGGGCGTCATGATGATCGTCAATCTGCTGATCGGCGCAATCACTCCCCCGATGGGCGTCATCCTCTTCATCTGCCAGCACATCGCAGAGATCCGGTTCTCGGAGATGATCAAGGCCACGCTGCCCTTCTACATCCCCCTCGGCATCATGCTGCTTGTCATCACCTACTGGTCGCCGATCGTGATGTGGCTGCCGAACCTCTTCTACTAGCCCATGACGCGCAGAGTTGTTCAAGGATACTAAAAACATAGACCAAAAATACCGGTATTCTTTCCGGCTATCGCGTTCTCGATTGTTCGATCGCGATGGCTGGTCCCTTTGCCGCGCAACGATTGGGTGATCTAGGTGCAGACGTCATCAAGATCGAACCTGTGACCGGTGAATGGCAGCGTCACGTTTCTGCCGGCGGAGCGCAAGGTAATCGCATCAACGTCTCGTTTCTCTCGCTCAACCGCAACAAGCGATCGCTGGCAATCGACTTGAAGTCGCCAGAAGGTAAGTCGGTGCTGCTGGATTTGGTGAAGGACGCCGATGTGTTTCTACAGAACTATCGGCCGGGGGTCGCTGCTCGGCTCGGCGTTGACTACGAGACGTTGTCGCAGCTCAATCCTCGTCTCGTCTATGTCTCCATGTCTGGATATGGGGAGACTGGTCCATACGTCGACCGGCCGGGGCAGGATCTGATACTTCAGGGAATGTCGGGTGCGATGCTCTCGGCTGGGCGAGAAGGTGAAGCGCCGACCGCCGCAGGCCAGTATCTCGTGGATGCCGTTGCAGCTTATACCGCCTTCGAAGGCGCGTTGGCCGCTCTCTTGCACCGGGAACGGACAGGCGAGGGGCAACTGGTTCAGGTGAATATGCTTGATGCTATCACCAACATTCAGATGCAGGAACTGTCGGTCTTCACGGTAGCTGGCAAGCCGCAAGCTCGGTCCTCTGAGCCGCATGCTCATGTCTATATCCGGGCACCATACGGGTCATTCGCAACCAAAGACGGATACATCATCGTGGCGTTTCCGCCACTCAAGAAGTTCGGGGAAATAATTGGCGAGCCAACTTTCCTCACCATGGATGATGAGACCGATAGCTGGGCGCAGCGGGACTACATATTTGCCCGTACCCGCGAGCGCTTGCTCACCAAGACATCAAGCGAGTGGCTGGAACTGATGCGCGCTGCCGACATTTGGTGTGGGCCGGTTTACGGGTACGAAGACCTCGTCAAGGATGAGCAGATTCTCCACAACGGCACATTCGTCGAATACGACCACCCGACGGAAGGGCACATCAAGACACCCGGCTTTCCGATACGTTTTTCGAAAACACCTTCGAGGGTCGAGCGCGGCGCACCGATAACCGGCCAGCACACACGAGAGATATTGGCAGAAGCCGGGTTCGCAGCTGACCGTATCGACCAGCTTCTGAAAGCCGGCGTGGTCGTGCAGGGAGAGCTCTAGGCATGACTAACGAACTCCTCTTCGCCGTTGATGGGCATATCGCCACAATCACGCTGAACCGGCCCCACAAATTGAACTCCGTCACGCCAGAAATGTCGGATGCGATCATCGAGGCTGTGGAGACGATCAACGCCAGCGATACCATCCGTTGCGTGATCGTGACCGGCGCCGGTGATCGGTCCTTTTGCGCCGGATCCGATATCAAAGAACTCGACACGTACGCTACCCCGTGGCAGTTCCGCAACCGTCCTGATTACTGCGATGCTATCCGCAAACTCGCGAAGCCCACGATTGCCGCCGTCAATGGTTATGCATTCGGTGGTGGACTTGAGACAGCTATGAGCTGCGACATCCGAATAGCTTCGGAAAATGCACAGTTTGCGTCGCCCGAGATAAAGCTGGGGTGGATCGGCGGGGGGGGTATGGCGACCTTCCTAACGCATTCTATCGGGGCATCAAATGCCGCGTTGATGCTGATGACCGGCGATCCAATCTCAGCGGAGCGAGCCCTGGCTTGGGGCCTGGTGAGCGAAGTTGTGCCGCAGTCTGATTTGCTCGCTCGTGCGGGATCGCTCGCGAAAACGATTGCGTCGCGCGCGCCTATCGCGGCTGAAACCGCGAAACTCAATCTGCGTGCTGCTCTTTCTATGCCTCAGGAAAAGGCAATCGAGTACGAGCGTGATCTTCAGACGATCTGTTTCGCTACCGCTGATGCCCAGGAGGGACGAGCGGCCTTCAAAGAGAAACGCGCACCCAATTTCAAACGGCGCTGATCAAGAAACCCAGGTTGAAGAGTTGTTACTATGACGGCGGTATTAAAAGGTATGACTTGGAGCCACCCTCGGGGTTACGACCCCATGGTGGCCTGTTCAGAGCTTTACAAGCGAAAGTCGGGCGCCACCATCATATGGGAAAAGCGGTCACTTCAAGATTTCGAAAGCTTCCCGGTCGATGAACTTGCTCGCGCATATGACCTGATCGTGATCGATCATCCCCATGTTGGGCAGGTGACCCGTGAAAAGTGCTTGTTGCCTCTCGATCTCCAGGGACGGGAGGCCGAGCGTGAGGCGTTGATGGCCGCGACGGTTGGCCCTTCTTATCGGAGTTACACTTGGGAGGGGCGTCAATGGGCATTTCCGATCGATGCCGCAACACAGGTCCAGGCTTACCGTCCAGATCTGATAGCAAAGGCGCCAAGCACTTGGCGGGAGGTTGTTGAGCTCGCTAAAGAGGGCCGAGTGCTCCTGCCCCTTCGGTCGCCCCATTCCCTGATGACATTCTATACCCTCGCCGCGAACATCGGCCATCCGTGCTCTACGAGCTCCGGCGATCTTATCGACGCCGCGTCCGGTCTTCGGGTCTACGAACTCCTAGCCGAGCTCGTCTCCTATCTCGATCCCAAGTCCTTCGACATGGACCCGATAGAAGCGTCCGAGGTGATGGCCCAAGCTGACAGCAAAGTTGCGTGCATACCTTACACTTACGGCTACGTGAGTTACGCGAGGGCGGGCTTTCGCGACAAGCGCCTGGATTTCGCAAACATCCCTGCAGCCGGAAACTATGGTTCCGTAGGGGGCACGCTCGGCGGCACCGGGATAGCGGTCTCTGCTCACACAAAGCATCCGGAGATTGCGATCGACTTCGCCTATTGGATTGCTGGGGCGGATATCCAACGCGGATGCTACGCGGCTGCGGGCGGTCAACCTGGTCACTCGATGGCATGGGAGGACGACGCGGTTAATGCGCCGGTCTGGGATTTTTATCGTAAGACTCGCGCGACTCTCGAGGGTTCTTATTTGCGACCGCGCCATGATCGCTATATGCCGTTCCAGGCAGAGGCTTCGTCAAGGATCTCCGACGGTCTGAAGGCCGGTGAGGCAGGCCAGACGGTCATAAGCGACATCAATGAAATGTTTAGAAGAAGTTTTGAAAATTTGGACGGATAAGGGGGGCAGGAACGACGAAGGTTGGAAGCTATCCAATTGGATCGCGGTGGTCGGCCGTACCATCAACGGGGGGGGAAGGCATATCACCCGCTAGCAGGTTCAACTGGTCCGGGGACATCGCCGGCACATATGGCCTGCCGCTGCAGATCGACGTATCAGAAACAGGTCCTGAATGAAGGAAATGACCTCAATCCAAGGAACCGAAAACTGGATCCAATGCCGCGGAGGCAAGCTCTACTCCAAGTCTTGGACCCCGAAAGAGTTGGTTTCTGACGAGGCCGTCCTCCTGTTTCACGACTCACTCGGCTGCGTCTCCCTATGGCGAGATTTCCCGGAACGATTGTCGTTAGTAACTGGGCGCAGGGTCATCGCCTATGACCGGCTTGGCTTTGGCCATTCGGACCTTCGTACGGATGCTATCAGCAGGGACTTTGTCCGCGATGAAGCTCGGACAACGGTCCCAACCCTCCTCGATGCGTTGTCGGTTGGGAAGTTCATTGCCTGTGGTCACAGCGTGGGTGGAGGTATGGCTGTGGAAACGGCAGCCGCGTTTCCCGATACCTGCACCGGCGTGGTCACGATAGCCGCGCAAGCGTTTGTGGAGGATCGGACCATCGAGGGGATCCGCCGGGCGCAGGTCGAGTTCTCCTCACCGGAAGGTTTCTCTCGCCTCTCAAAGTATCACGGATCCAAGACCTCGTGGGTCTTAGATGCGTGGATTGAAACCTGGCTGGCTCCCGAATTCAGCGAGTGGAACCTCGATGACGCGTTGAGTAGGATTCAGTGCCCAGTACTGGCCGTGCATGGAGAGGTCGATCAATACGGAACGATCGCACACCCTCAACGGATCGCAGAGGGGCGAGGCAACTACACAATCCTTCCTGGCGTCGGACATAATCCCCATCGCGAAGCTACTACCGAACTGGTCGCGGTCATCAGGGAGTGGCTCGACCATAGGTTCGATGTCGTTGCGGTGGGAAATCATCGAGGACATTCTAGGAGAGCAGGTCACCTTCGCTGGGATCGAAATGGAAGGAGCATGCTTCCGCCCCGGTAAGTTCATCATTGGCGCTCTCTTGAAGACCGGCCGTGCCATCTATGATGAGGTGAGCTAGGAAGATCATTTCAGGCCATCATGCTGGGGGGCGCCGATACTTCTTGAAGGATTGTCCAAATCAAGTCCAGCGCGGAGGGGCTCCCATGCAGGCCTGACCGCGGCGAGATTCTCCGCGCCGGCTTCGTCACGTCGGTGACTAAGAACTACACATCGAGGATCACGTCGGCGACGGTTCTGCGATAGGGACGGGTGAAGTATTGAGTTCTGTGAACGTTGATAGAGGCCAATGACCGAAGCTTTTGGTTTCCGGCTTACGATCCCTGCCAATAAAAGATCCGCGACAAAACGCGCGTAATCCATGCGCCGCTTCAGCCGAGCCAATCCAGTGCCCATGTCACTTGCTTCGCTGTCTGTTGAGAGTATAGCATCGATAGTAAGATCATTGTTCCTGACGACGAAGGTCAGCTGCATCAAATCTTTTATGTCCTCGCCGCTAAGGAAACTAGTTGCGCCAAATCTTTCTCCGTGAATGCCATTTGGCCGTACCTAGATTAGGAGGCAGCTAGTCGATCTCTCTCTGAAGATATCTGATCGGGCAATTCGATGTCGGCAATTCCATAATGCTGACGCATGTTCAGCACATCTCCATACAAAACAGCAAGCAATCGTTTTTGTTCAGATCGATCCTTCGACCGCTGGAAGTAAATCGTCGTAGCCCATGTCGAGATGGCAGCAAAAAGTACCCTCGTTGATACCAATATTAGCTTGCCATCAAAAGCTTCACCCAACATCGCGGCGCTACATTGTTCTGTGTCGCGTCGATACGGGGAAGGCTAAACTGGCCTGTTCCTTCTCTTTCCATAAAGGGATTGTTGCTGACTTGGGAGCAGAGCCCAACGACTTCCGTGAATCGAACCGACTTGTCTGACCCTTTCCGCTGATGGATTTCGCTTTCGGAAGATTCTGCATCCGGAGGACATAAACGCGACGTTATAGTCGCACTTCAAAGCCGGTATGTACCTTTGACCTATGGTGGCGATGTCGCCACTAGTTGCGTTGTTGGATATGGTGTTCGCATTCGCGGTCTTTTGGTCACCGGTTACGATCAAAACGAGAGCCGCCAAACAAAAATGGACCACAGACGAACTGTGCCCAGCAAGGTCCGGTAACCTCGACGGACGAGCCCAATCCCACCTTTCGATACGTGTGAACATATGAGGACGGCGTGACCTGCCAAGATCACGCTAGCGTCACGCTGCATGCCGCAGACTTCATTAGGGGAATGGGACAAGGGTCGCGTCGGAGCAGCGACGACACGAAAGCCTGCCGCGCCGAAACCCTTTCTACACGTCGGTAACGAGATCCTGTCGCCGCGGGTGGATATCGGGTTTGCGGCTCGACGGCTGCGAGCGAATTCGGAGCCTGACCGCAGTCGGGATCATGAACGGCAATAAGGGAAATCATCATGCGTCAGATAGCGTCGGTCATGAAATCGAAAAATTTCGACAAGGCACTAGCAGCCGCCAGCAAGCGTCTCCTGGACAATCGAGAGCTGGCGCCGGCTCTCGAAACGACAGCGCGGCCCGAGCTAGTACTCGAGATCGCCGCGGAGACGCTGGCGGCGGACATGGCTCCGGGCCGGCCCGCATTCAGCGGGCCGCCGACCAGCCCCACCGCCGGTCTCGAAGCCATCATCCTCGCAGAGATGAGACCTCCCTACTTCATCATCAATGACGAGATAAGGATCGAAGGCGACTTCGACCATGTGGATCTCATCGAGAGCAACAAGGCGAAACTTGAAGTGTCATCGAAGCAGGTCGGGCGCCTGGACCTGCTCTATCATCCTACCCATGACTTCGTCGGGACTGGTTGGTTGATCGAAAAGGATATCGTTGTCACGAACCGCCACGTTGCGGAGTTCTTCACCGATATTGATCGCGCCGGCGGATATCGATTCAAGATGGGCGTGGGTAGCGACCGGCTCGTCGTGCTGCTCGATCAGGTGCGGCAGCATCGCGCCACGATCGACGCCCGCCGGGCTTTCGTGAAGGAGGTCCTCTACATGGCCGGGCAGTTCGAGCCGGACTTCGCTTTCCTGCGCATTGAACCGCTCGCCACTGCCGAGCCGCTTCCGATTGCGTCGCGGCGCACCGAGAGGGACCAGGTCGTGGCCGCGGTGGGCTATCCGGCATGGGACGGCTACCGCAACGATACGAGGCTGATGGCGGAGCTGTTCGGCGGCGTCTATGACGTCAAGCGCTTCGCCCCCGGCCTTATCACAGGCGCATCATCCGATGGCGCTATCCTCAGGACTGACTACACCTCCCTTGGCGGCAATTCGGGTTCGCCGGTGGTCGATGTCGCGACGGGAGCGGTGGTGGGCCTGCATTTCAGCGGCGAGTTCCGGCTCGCCAATTCGGCCGTGGCCATCGATATCGTGACATCGGCGCTGCGCCGTCTACGGGCGCGCATCGCGGTCGAGGGGCCGGCGGCCGCTCCTGCCGCTGCGGCGCATGCTCCGTCCCATTTCAACAATCGGTCGGGGTATGATCCAGACTTTCTCTGTTCAGGCGAACTTGCCGTGCCATTGCCGGGCCGCGGCGCATGGTCGGATGATATCGCGCCTGTTTCCGACGATGCGGGTTCCGTCCTCAAGTACATGCATTTCTCGACAGTCCAGCTTAAGTCCCGCCGACTGCCGCTGTTCACGGCGGTGAATATCGACGGGAAACAGCAGCAGAAACTCGCCCGCGAGGGCGACTGGATGCTGGACGACCGGATTTCCCGCGACCACCAGATCGGCGACGAGCTTTATCGCAGAAACCCCTTCGACCGTGGCCACATGGTGCGGCGGCGCGATCCGGGCTGGGGATCGGAAGCCGAAGCCACCTTGGGCGAGGCTGATACCTTTCACTACACCAACAGTGCACCGCAGCATGAGGATCTGAACCAGAAGACCTGGGTCGGGCTGGAGGACTACCTGCTGCACGCGGCGGAGACATGGGGGTTCAAGGCGTCGATTTTCACCGGGCCGATCTTTCGCACGACCGATCGGCGCATCAAGAACCAGCCCGGCGTGCCGGACTTCCAGATCCCCGAGGAATTCTGGAAGGTGGCGGTGATGGTCAATGCCAAGACCCGCAAGCTGCATGCCACGGCCTATGTCCTGTCGCACGGACCGCTCATCCGCGACCTGACCGAAGCCGCCTTCGTCTACGGCAAGCACGAGACCTATCAGGTGAAGGTGGAATTCGTCGAAGCGGCGACGGGCCTCGATTTCGGCACGCTGCGGAATTTCGATCCGCTGGCGGCGAGCACGTCCGAGAGCGCCTTCGGGCGGGCTGTTCTCCGCATCGGCGAGGCGGCCGATCTCAAGCTCTAAATATGCCCGGGGCCGCCGTGCGCGGCCCCGCCCGCCGACCTGACTGCGTAACATGAATCAACCGAACGGGAGATACGCAGATGCGCATATCAGTGATTGCCGTCCTGCCGGCGCAGGAGCCCTTGAGGGAGTCGGCGGAAGCAGCCATTGCTGGCCGTCCCGCGGCCATTCCGCTCGAGGCCACGAATGTCCCGCCGAACTTCCAGATCGACCCGACCTTCTCTGCTGTCGCGGTGGGAACAGGAAATCCGGCGGACACGTCGCTCGCCTCGCTTGATGCGCAGCAGTCCGACAATTTCGTCGTTCGCGGCTTCGTCGAGGCCGACACGCCGGAGCAGGTTCCCGCCATTGTCGACGGTCGTCCAATCTATTCCGATCCGGAGATCGCGCCGTTCCCCACTTGCGGCGGCTCGCCGTCCGTTGGCGGCATCGTCGATGTCGAGGCTGGCCTCCAACTCCCGGCCATGCATGGCCGGGGCCTCGATGGCGACGGTGTTGCGGTCGCGGTCATGGATACGGGGATAAATCTCAGCTATCTCTCAGGCAAGCTCAGGCGCATGCCGCGCTTCGATGCGTTCAATTCCTGGACCCCGCCGGGCGGGCTGACGTCGCCGGGCACCCACGCGATCGGTCACGGCACGATGTGTGCTTTCGATGCCCTGATCGGCGCGCCGAAGGCGACGTTGCTCGATTATCCGATCCTGTCGTCTTCCTCGCCAGGAGGTGCGATGACGGGGCGCACGCTCAGCATCGCCATCCAGGCCTATGCCAAGCTCCTGGCATTCTGGGCTGTCGCCTTCGCCGGGCCGCACTACAAGGGGATGGTGGTCACCAACAGCTGGGGCATCTATCATCCGAGCTGGGATTTTCCGGCGGGCCATCCCGGTCGTTATATCGACAATCCCAATCACCCCTTCACCTTGCTTGTGGGCGTTCTGGCGCAATCGGGCGCCGACATCGTGTTCGCCGCCGGGAATTGCGGGGCGAGTTGCCCGTCCCCCCGATGCCAGGGGCTGACATCGGGGACCATCATGGGCGCGAATGCCAGCCGGGATGTGCTGACACTTGGCGGGTGTGACACGACCAAGCAATGGGTCGGCTATTCCTCGCAGGGGCCGTCGATCCGAGGTATGTCCCAGGAAAAGCCTGATGTGGCCACCTATACGCACTTTCTCGGCTCGGAGGTATCGGGCGTAGGCTCGCCGGATACTGGGACATCCACGGCTTGCCCGGTTGCGGCCGGATGCATGGCCGCGATTAGGACCAGGTTGTCGCCCACCGCGGTCTCCCCAGCGGCCCTGTTTGCCCAGGTGCGGGCGTTGGCCGCGGGGCCGCCGGGCATCGCGGGACCGGGCTGGAACCCGGACTATGGGTATGGCCTGCTCGATCCGAATGCAGCAGCAATGGCGTTCGGGGTATAATGCCTTGAGAGGGCATGGCATGGCTGACAACGAAACCGTATTGATCATCGTTCGCAATCAGCGGGAAGCGCCGAACCTGGCCGACGCTGCGGCGTCGGTCGGCGTTCCCCTTGGTGCGGTCGATGCCGATTTCGGTGTGGTGCCCCTAGATCCACGCGAGGGGACCTATCTCATTGAAGTCAACCTCGAGAGCGTGCCGGAGTCGGTTATCCAGAACGGAGATGTCTTCTCCAACCCATGCATTGAACCTTTCTAATCGCCACCGGAAGGCTGCATCGAATACCCGACTCCACAGCCTCCGTCCGCTGCGGGGCATAGATCATCGTCACTTCGTTCACCTTGGAGGTGCGCATGACCGAGGAACTGAAACTGGACTGGGTCGTCGTCGAAAGGGCAGCGCCTAGCTATTACGGAAGGCCGCAAATGCCCGGAGCGGTCATCCTTGAATACGGCAACGCAGAACTGGCGGCGGTCACCGAGATGGTGACTACCTCCCGGGTGGAAACCATGACCGTGGAACAGGCTACCGAGACTGCGGCAGCGGAGAACGTCCTGGCCGTGGCGATCGACATGCCGCTGATGCTGATAAAGAGCGTGACTACCGAGAGTGCCGAGGAACCCGCGGAGGACGACGCCTGGGGCATAAGCGCGGTCGGAGTGACGGGTGGCTATACTGGCAAGGGTACGACAGTCGCCGTGCTCGACACCGGCATCGATGCCAACCATCCGGCGTTTGCGGGGGTGGAGATCATACAGCGCAACTTCACCAACGGGCCGGATGAGGACGAGGACGGTCACGGCACACATTGCGCAGGAACGATTTTCGGCCGCGATGTAGGCGGCAGGCGCATCGGGGTAGCCCGCGGTGTCGATCGGGCGCTCATCGGCAAGGTGATCGGCGGCTCGAATGGCGGCTCGACGCAGACACTTGTGAAGGCCGTGATGTGGGCGCAGTCGATGGGCGCGGATGTGATCTCGATGTCCCTCGGGATGGATTTCCCTGGCTTCCAAGACAATCTGGTGAAGCGCGACGGACTTGCCCAGCGCGAAGCCACCTCGATCGCGCTGGAAGCCTATCGTCTCAACTTCGAAATGTTCGACAAGCTTTCGCAGACGGTACTTGGAATACCGGGGCTCGTCAGTGGCTCGGTCGTAGTTAGCGCTGCTGGTAATGAAAGCAAGATGCCGACCTATTCGATCGCGGCGTCGCCGCCTTCGAACTCGGTCGAGTTCATTTCCGTGGCGGCGGTGACGCCGCAAGCCGGAGGTGGCTTCGCGCTGGCATCCTTCTCCAATGTCAACGCCAAGCTCGCGGCGCCAGGAACGCGAATCCTTTCGGCAGCACCCGGGGGAGGGCTCGTCCGGATGAACGGAACCAGCATGGCCGCGCCCCACGTCGCTGGAGTCGCCTGCCTCTGGTACGAGAAACTTCGGCAAGGTGGTGGAAATCCCGCGGCGAGTGAGGTCATCGAGGCCATGCGCGGCAGCGCGCTGCCGCTCAAGCCCGGTATTCCGGAGAAACTTGTCCGCTGGGGACTCGCCCGGGCTCCACAGTCCGAGGTCGGCTGATGAAGGAAGAACCGCCTTTTGGCACCCCGGACGCCGGGCTCGTCCAGATCAAGTCGCTCGACGGCAAGATGGCCGGCATGGGGTTCCTGGTAAGCCGTTCCCTGGTTATAACCTGTGCGCATGTGATCAACGCTGCCCTCGGCCCCAACGTGACGGACAGTTCCCTGTTGTCACGCTCCTCCGAAGTCACTGTCGCCTTTCCATTCGCAGCCTACGACAACGGAAAGGCGGCACCCGAGATTGCCGCATGTGTCTTGCGCGCGCGGCCACCCGGGCGATTACCGTCGGACGACATCGCGCTGCTGCAATTGAGGTCGGAGGCGCCAGAGGAGGTGGGCGTAACCGTGCTTGCATCGGTTCCGGGACCGCAGCTCGCCGGCAATGAACTGGACGTGTTCGGGGCGCCGATTGGAACCGAGCTGCCGATCCATTTTGCGGCGCGTTTCTCCGGCAGGACGAGCCAGGCCTGGATACAGATCGACGATGCGGATCGTCGCAGCGTGTTCGTCACCGGCGGTTTCAGCGGGGGACGAGTCTGGAGCTACGATCATGAAGCGGCAGTCGGGATGATCGTTGCCAAGCATGTCAATCCCGCGCAGAGGATCGCCTTCATGATTCCGGCCAAGTCGATTGTCGACTTCCTAGAAGAGGCGCCGCACGAGGTTAGGCGCAACGGCCCCTCCTTCCCGAGAACCTGGACGATCACCGCGAGCCTTCTTTTCCTGCTGATCCTTACCCATTTTCTCGGTGACAGGCTGATGGGATATCCGTCCTTCCTTGCGCTCGGCAGCGGTTTCCCGGTGATGAATGCGTTTCAGGGGCTGCGCATCAGTTCGATCGCGGTGCCGGTCTTGCTTCTGATGCTGTGCCGGTTCGCCTGGTCCTACGAGCAGCATCCGTGGTGGCAGAAGATCCCCCGCTTCGGGTATCTGCGGGACATAGCGCGACCCGCCACAGGTCGGGTGTCTGCGGCGCTCAGCCTGTTTTTCTTCGCGGTGCTGCCGCTGGCCGCCCAGATCCACTTCTTCGACAGCTTCGTCACCAAGGGCCAGGTGCTGATCGAGCCCTCCGCATTCAACATGACCGGAGAGGCGCTGCAAGCGAGCGGGTACAAGTGCGAAGGTTCCTACTGCGAATATGAGAAAGCCGGACGGATGAACCTCGTCGAGGCGGCCGACAATGCTTCTGCCCGCTATTTCGACAATGCCTATCACTATGGCGAACTGGGGCCTTCGCGATCGTTGACGTTCTTTCCCATTCTCGAGCCATCACTCTATGCGGGGCTGCTGGCGACGAGCATCGTCCTGTTTCTTGCCCTGATATGGCAGTTGGTTTCGAGGCCGTCGCGGTTTCGGGCCATATATGCGGATCAGTTCAACAAAAAAGCCAAGAAAGAGGAGGGTCCCCACGAAAACGCGGCAAAGACGCTGTAGTCGCAGCCCGTGGCGGCTCGTGCTCTCGTCGCGTCCGGGTACATCGTCGTCCCTGTCGCCCGGCCGGCGCTCCCTGTGCGTTTGAACCGGTAATCGATAGTCTCTATCGCTGGAGCAACGTCTGTTCCATCACATAGGCCCGCCATGGCAGTAAGACTTTCCGGAGCAAGGGAGAGATGTCATAGCGTTCGCAGAGATGTCCGTTTTGTCCCGGCTTTTCGCATGCAATACGCGCATGCGTGAAGTCATTGACCGGGAAGTCGGCCTGATTGATGGGAATATTCCCCGGCATCGTCACGAGGTGATCGATCTGGTTTCCGGTGGAATGCCTGTGGCAGCCCGCGCAGGACGTCATCTGCAGATTCTGCGCAATCTGCATTGGAATGAGGGAGCTCTCAGTTCTGTTGGCAAGCTGCTTCAGTGTCTCCCAGACCGGCCGGCTATTTGCGGAAGCGCTTGCGGCGAGCGCTGCGACATAACCGTCGCCCCTAAACGAGTCGGCGACCATCTGGCCTGCTGTAAGGCAATTATCGCTCATGGTGAAACTCAATGCCGTGATCTGGTTTGTGGTAAGGCCATCGCGATTCGTCGAGATCTCCTCGGCGAGTAGGGTGTCGCAGTTCTTACCGCCGATAGAACACTTGAATTTGGAATCCATGATCTGCACCGGCGGTGTCGATGAAAGCGCGGTCGGCGTAATCCGAAAACCAAGGCTCGTCTTGCGAAACGAATACTGGCGAAGGAGCCAAGCAGGGCTCGTACTGCGGGTATTGGTTCGAATCTGCCCGATTGGGTTTGTTATCTTCGTGCCGAGTGTTTCCGCATCCTCAGGAAGCATACCAAGATTGGCCGGACCCATCACCGGCCCAAATGTGAAGTCCGCTTCCGGTGCCGGCGGTGAGGAAATCGTCCCCTCGCCCGTCAGGCCTGCCTTTTCGAGGAAGAAGATGCGCAGCATGTGCTTCGCATTCTCATCGTCTTTGAGGGCGAGCGATTTCCAGAAGCGCTGCACGGCCAGACACATCCCCTCCTTGCTATTCGGCAGCGCCGCCTCGAATGACAGATAGAACTTGCCGGAGGCGCCGAGCCTCGCCAGGTCGTCTGTCAAATCGCCAGGCGTTGTCTCTGCCGCCGCGATGATGCGGTACTCACCGCAAGTACCCCCATCCAGTTTGTTGGACGCGAGGTCACCGCGATTGATCAGCGCAATGATGGTGAAAGGCGGTCCTCCGTTTCTCCCGGTTCTCAGATCCGATACTTTCTGCAGTGAGGATTCGCTTCTCGACCCGTCATCGGGACAAGTATAGGAAAAGCCATTGATCAGTGTGTCCGTACAGCCGATATCCCCGGCATATTGCGGCTTGGCGGGAGCCGTGGTGCGCCACCAGTCCTGAAAGAGAGCTATTCCGGAAGGGCTATTCTCGCCGAGCCCCGCTGCAAGCGTGTCCATCACCTCGGCGAAGGAAAAAGCGTCCAGCAAAGCCGCGTCGCGGATGTAGAGAGATCGATCGATATCGACGCCCATCGAGAACGGAAACGCGGTTTCCGCAGGGGCGAGATTTTCCAGCCTGGCCAGCGATCCCTGCGGCGGAACGCCGCGAAGTTCGGCATTTTCCCACACATATGCTGCCGACAGCGGCTGTTTTCCAATCAGAGCGGACTCGCCGCATTGTCTGTCGCTGGCAAATGACGTGGGCGACCCGGCCATCGTTCCAGTAAAAAGTGATGCCGCGATCATCTTACGCCATGCCATTTTACTTCCCCCCTTAGTCCCTCAGTGGCATGGAACAGTATAGAAAATGTGACGTGATCTTCGCGTGAACTGACAGGCGGTTGAAATGTTCACGCTCAGATCACAGTCAGTCGGCAATATATATTGCAATCAAATTTCAACTTAAACTCAACAGGGGTGGCCTGACCCCATAGGGTGGTCCGGTTTCAATCTTAGTTCATGATCGGCCTTGGGGCTATTGCCTGGGCAGATGACGGTGCTGCTCCGCTTGCTGGCGCAGGCCAGATGATGGCCTCGGGTGCCGGT